>Ga0209262_10001207_pt1 | contig 10876 bp, 9 predicted proteins | sample Lowcelwee11metaG_FD_187171 | JGI IMG/M metagenome (GOLD analysis project Ga0209262, IMG submission 187171) | Freshwater pond sediment microbial communities from the University of Edinburgh, under environmental carbon perturbations - Low... | ecosystem: Environmental > Aquatic > Freshwater > Pond...
ATCGACCAGGTGCGCACCGTCGAAATCGGTTATCGCAATAACGTCAAAAACAAGCTGCTCAAGGAATCGCTGATGCTGACCGACGATGAAAACATCATCGATCTGCAATTCGCGGTGCAATACATTCTGAAAGATCCCAAGGAATTCCTCTTCGTCAACCGTTCTCCGGAAGACACGGTGCGGCAAGTGGCGGAAACCGCCATGCGCGAGATCGTCGGCAAGAACAAGATGAATTTTGTGCTGTACGAAGGGCGTGCTGATATCGCGGCACGCGCCAAGGTACTGATGCAGCAGATTCTGGATCGCTACAAGACGGGTATCAGCGTCAGCCAGGTGACGCTGCAGAACATCCAGCCGCCGGAGCAGGTGCAAGCCGCGTTCGACGACGCCGTCAAAGCCGGCCAGGATCGCGAACGCGTCAAGAACGAAGCTGAAGCCTATTCCAACGACGTGGTGCCGCGTGCCCGTGGTCTGGCCTCGCGGCTGAAGGAAGAAGCGCAAGGTTACAAGCAGTCGGTGATTGCCAACGCCGAGGGTGAGGCGAGCCGCTTCGCGCAAATTTTTACCGAATATCAGAAGGCGCCGCAGGTGACGCGCCAGCGGATGTATCTCGACACCATGCAGACCGTGATGAATAACACTAGCAAAGTAGTGGTCGACCAGAAAGGCGGCAACAGCCTGCTGTATCTGCCGCTCGACAAGTTGCAGCAGGCTGTGAGCCAGCCCTACAGCGGGGCGCCCGAAGTGCTGTCGCAGCCGAGCGCTGCGGCGACTCCGGTGCCGGCGACCACGGATCGCTCGCGTGATGCCTTCCGCAACCGGGATCGGGAGGAGCGGCCATGAGCAAGAACCTTGGGCTGTTTCTGACCGTTCTGATCGTGCTGCTGGTGGTGTTGAGTGGCAGCCTGTTCACTGTCGATCAGCGGCAAAGTGCATTGGTGTTCCAACTGGGTGAAGTGGTGTCGGTCAAGACCAAGCCTGGCCTCTATTTCAAGCTGCCGCTGGTGCAGAACGTGCGCTATTTCGATACCCGCATCCTGACGCTGGATTCGGCTGATCCGGAACGTTTCATTACGTCGGAAAAGAAAAACGTGCTGGTGGATTCCTTCATCAAGTGGCGCGTGATTGATCCGAAGCAGTTTTATGTCTCGGTCGGCGGCGATGAGTCGCGGGCGGCCATTCGCCTGAACCAGGCGGTCAACGACGGCCTGCGCGCGGAATTCGGCAAACGCACCATCAACGAGGTGGTGTCCGGACGGCGCGATGAGATCATGAGCCTCATCCGCGCCAAGGCGGACCAGGATGCACGCAAGATAGGCGTGGAGGTGGTCGATGTGCGCATCAAGCGGGTTGACCTGCCCGAAAGCGTGTCGGAAAACGTCTACCGCCGGATGGAGGCCGAGCGCAAGCAGGTGGCCAACGAATTGCGTTCGACCGGTGCGGCCGAAGCCGAAAAGATCAAGGCCGATGCCGACAAGCAGAAGGATGTGATCGTCGCCGAGGCCTACCGCGATGCGCAGCGCGTCAAGGGCGAGGGTGATGCCAAGGCGTCGGCGACGTATGCGGCGGCGTATGGCAAGAATCCGGAGTTCTACGCGTTCTATCGCTCGATGCAGGCTTATCGTGAAAGCTTCAAGAGCAAGAGCGATGTGATGGTGCTTGACCCCAGCGCAGACTTTTTCAAATACATGAAAAACCCGCGTGCCGACGGCGGTAAATGACGGGTTTGACTGGTTTTGACTGGATCGCGGCATTCGGTTTGCTGCTGGTGATCGAAGGGATCCTGCCGTTTGCCGCGCCCGCTGTCTGGCGCGAAGGCTTTCGCCGGATACTGGAATTGCGCGACGGCCAGTTGCGTTTTATCGGCGCTGCCTCACTGTTGGGCGGCGCTTTGTTGTTACTGATGTCCAATTGATATGACCGCCTGGTTGCTTCCCGAAAACGTCGAAGATGTCCTGCCGCCGCAAGCCTGGCGGATGGAAGACATGCGACGTGCGCTGCTCGATCTGTTCCGTGATCGCGGCTATCAGCTGGTGATTCCGCCGCTGATGGAATATGTCGATTCGTTGCTGACCGGCGTCGGCGCCGACCTTGACCTCAAGACCTTCAAGCTGGTCGATCAACTGTCCGGGCGCTTGATGGGCGTGCGTGCCGACATCACGCCGCAGGTGGCGCGCATCGACGCCCACCTGCTGGCCGCCAACGCGGTGAATCGCCTGTGTTACGCGGGTAGCGTGCTGCACACCCAGTCCGACGGCTTTCACCGTTCGCGTGAACCGATCCAGATCGGCGCCGAGTTGTATGGCGAAGCCGGCGCCGAGGCTGATCTTGAAATCCTCACCCTGATGCTGCAAGGCCTCGCCGCGTGCGGCGTCAAGACCCTGCAACTCGACATCGGCCACGTCGGGGTTTACCGTGCACTGGCGCAGGAAGCGTGCCTGAACGGCGCGCTTGAGCATCAACTGTTCGGCGCGCTGCAGGCCAAGGACAGCAGCGCCGTGGCAGGACTGACTGCGGGCTTGCCCACCGCGCTGCGCGAGGCTTTTGCCGCGTTGCCGCTGTTGTACGGCGACCGCGGCGTGCTGGCGGAAGCGCGTGCGCGCCTGCCGCGACTGGCAGCGGTGCAGGCTGCACTGGATACCCTGGAGGTGCTCGACCGCGGCCTGCCCGGTGTCGAGGCGGCTTACGATCTGGCCGAGTTGCGGGGCTACGGCTATCACAGCGGCGTCGTGTTTGCCGCCTACACCGGCGGGCGCAGCCATGCAATTGCACAGGGTGGGCGCTACGACGAAGTGGGGCGGGTGTTTGGCCGGGCGCGTCCGGCCACCGGTTTCAGTCTGGATTTGCGTGAGCTGGCCATTGCCAGTTCCGATGCTTGATAAAGTGGCAGCACAATAAAGGGAGACTTCACTGTGGTAACAAAAAACGTGGCAGCAAAAAACGTCGTCGTCATCGGCACCCAGTGGGGCGATGAAGGCAAAGGCAAAATCGTCGACTGGCTGACCGACCGCGCGCAGGGCGTGGTGCGTTTCCAGGGCGGCCACAATGCGGGCCACACCCTGGTGGTGGCGGGCAAGAAAACCGTGCTGCACCTGATCCCGTCCGGCATCCTGCGCGACAACGTCACCTGTTACATCGGCAATGGCGTGGTGCTGTCGCCGAACGCGTTGCTGGAAGAAATGGACATGCTCGAAGCCGCCGGCGTCGACGTCGCCAGCCGCCTGAAAATCAGCGAAGCCTGCCCACTCATCATGCCGCATCACGTGGCGCTCGATCAGGCGCGTGAAATCGCCAAGGGCGCCGGCAAGATCGGCACCACCGGGCGCGGCATCGGCCCGGCCTACGAAGACAAGGTGGCGCGCCGCGCGCTGCGCCTGCAGGACCTGTTCTACCGCGAACGTTTTGCCGCCAAGTTGGGCGAAGTGCTCGATCACCACAACTTCATGCTGAAGAACTACTACAAGGCGGAGGTGGTGAGTTTCAACCAGACGCTCGACAGCATGATGGCGATGGCGGAACGTCTGAAGCCGATGGTGGCCGACGTGCCGCGCAGCCTGTACGAAGTCAACAAGGCGGGCGGCAACCTGCTGTTCGAAGGCGCGCAAGGGACGCTGCTCGACATCGATCACGGCACCTATCCGTTTGTGACCTCGTCCAACTGCACTGCCGGCGGTGCCGCCACCGGCGCCGGCGTGGGCCCGAATACGCTGCATTATGTGCTTGGCATTACCAAGGCCTACACTACGCGCGTCGGCTCCGGCCCGTTCCCCACCGAACTGTTCGACGATGTCGGCCAATATCTCGGTGAGAAAGGTCATGAAGTTGGCGCCACCACCGGCCGCGCGCGCCGCTGCGGCTGGTTCGACGCCGCCGCGCTCAAGCGTTCGATCCAGATCAACGGCGTGTCGGGCCTGTGCGTGACCAAGCTCGACGTGCTCGACGGCCTGGAAACCGTGCGCGTGTGCGTCGGTTACAAGATCGACGGCGAAATCTGCGACATTCTGCCGGTGGGTGCCGAGTCGATCACCGACGTCGAGCCGATCTACGAAGACCTGCCGGGCTGGAGCGATACCACCGTGGGCGTGCAGGATTTCGACAAGTTGCCGCAAAAGGCGCAAACCTATCTCAAGCGGATGGAAGCCTTGTGCGAAGTGCCGGTGGACGTGGTGTCGACCGGACCGGACCGGGTGGAGACGATCGTGCGTCGTCACCCCTACGAGGTTTGATGGCTACAATAAGTCGTGCAAAAGCAAAAAGCCGACACGAGGTCGGCTTTTTGCTTACAACTGGTGCCCAGAAGAGGACTCGAACCTCCACACCTTGCGGCACACGGACCTGAACCGTGCGCGTCTACCAATTCCGCCATCTGGGCAATAAGGCGCGCATTCTAGAGAGCAGAGAATAAATTGTCAACGATCAAAAAAACGCGCAGCCGCGCCAGCAAACACCAAATCCCGGCGATCCGCCTGGCCGATCCGTTCTATGAGCGCGAAATCGAACGCTACGAATCGCCGCTGCCCAGCCGCGAATACATCCAGCAATTGTTGACCGAGGCCGGTTGCCCGGTCGATGCCGACACCTTCGCCGAGCAGTTGCACATTACCGATGATGAGCGCGAATTGTTCCAGCGCCGCCTCGGTGCGATGCAGCGTGATGGTCAGTTGATGCTCAACCGCAAGCGCCAGTTGTGCCTGCCCGACAAGCTCGACCTCATCAAGGGTCGCGTCGAAGGTCATCCCGATGGTTTCGGCTTCGTGGTGCCGGAAGAGGGCGGCGACGATCTGTATCTATCGCCCAAGGAAATGCACCGCGTGCTGCATGGCGACAAGGTACTGGTGCGGGTCGCAGGTTTCGACCGGCGCGGGCGCCGCGAAGCCAAGATTGTCGAGGTGCTGGAGCACGTCAACCAGACTGTCGTCGGCCGCTATTACCTCGAAGGCGGCGTCGGCTTCCTGATCGCGGAAAACCGCCGTATCAACCAGGACATTCTCATCCCTGCCGGTAACGCCGGCGACGCGCAGTCCGGCCAGGTGGTGACGGTGGAAATCGTCACCCAGCCTGGCGCACACAACGAAGCGGTCGGCCGCGTCAGTGAAATTATCGGCAGCTTCACCGGCCCCGGCATGGAAATCGAGATTGCCTTGCGCAAGCACGATCTGCCCTACGTGTTCCCGCCGGATGTCGAAGCACAGGCATCCAGGCTGCCGAACAAAGTGCTGAAAAAAGATATGGCCGACCGCGAGGACATCCGCCATCTGCCGCTGGTCACCATCGACGGTGAAACCGCGCGCGACTTCGACGATGCGGTGTATTGCGAACCGCTCGGCCGCAGCGGCTTTCGTCTGATCGTCGCCATCGCCGACGTCAGCCATTACGTCAAACCCGGCGATGCGCTCGACACCGAAGGTTTCGCGCGCGGCAACTCGGTGTACTTCCCGCGCCGCGTCATTCCCATGCTGCCCGAGGCGCTGTCAAACGGCTTGTGCTCGCTCAATCCAGAAGTCGACCGCCTGTCGATGGTGTGCGACATGCAGATCAGCAGCACAGGAGCAATCAAGGAATATCGCTTCTATCCGGCGGTGATTTTTTCGCACGCACGCCTCACCTACAACCAGGTGTGGGACTGGCTCTCCGGTACCGCCAAGCCGGACAAGAAACAGGCTGCGCTGATGCCGCATCTGGAGGCGCTGGATAAGCTGTTCCGCGTCATGTTGAAGGCGCGCGCCAAGCGCGGTGCGATCGACTTCGGCTCGACCGAAACGCAGATCGTTTTCGACGACCAGGGCAAGATCAAGGAGATCGTGCCGGTGATCCGCAACGATGCGCACCGCATCATCGAGGAATGCATGCTGGCGGCCAACGTCTGCGCGTCGGATTATCTGCACGAGAACAAGCAGCCCGCTCTGTTCCGCGTTCATGAAGGCCCGACTCCCGAGAAGCTTGCCGCGCTGCGCGGCTTTCTCGCCGAATTCGGCCTCGACCTCGGCGGCGGCGACAAGCCACACGCCAAGGATTACGCCGCGCTGCTGGAAAAAATCAAGGATCGTCCCGACCATGGCCTGCTGCAAACCGTGATGCTGCGCTCGCTCAGGCAGGCGGTCTACAGCCCTGACAACAAGGGCCATTTCGGCCTGGCCTACGAGGCCTATACCCACTTCACCTCGCCGATCCGGCGCTACCCGGATCTACTGGTGCACCGCGGCATCAAGGCGGTGTTGCAGGGAGAAAAACTGCCCACCAAGGGCCTGGCGGAAGTCGGTGCCCACTGCTCGCTGACCGAGCGCCGCGCCGACGACGCCACCCGCGATGTCGACGCCTGGCTGAAAACCTATTTCATGAAAGATCGCATCGGCGACGAATACAACGGCACGGTGAGCGCCGTGACCAGCTTCGGCATGTTTGTCGCGATCGACGACATCTTCATCGAAGGTCTGGTCCATGTCTCCGAACTCGGCCAGGACTACTTCCACTACGATCAGGCCAAGCACATGATGCTCGGCGAGCGGACTGGGAAAAAGTACCGCTTGGGCGATCGCGTGCGCATCAAGGTGATGCGCGCCGACATCGAAACCAGCAAAATCGATTTCAGCCTGGTCGAGCAGGAAAGCTCCGCCCTCGACATGCAGCGTGCATTCGAACAATCGGCATCGGACAAGAAATCTGCCGCGCCCCGGACGGCGAAACCCAAAGCCGGCAGCAAGAAACGATGAGTGAGAAAGCCGCCGAAAAGCACGCCGCAGAAAAACTCATTTACGGCTTCCATCCCGTCCTCGCGCGCCTGCGCCAGGACCCGGCCGGCGTGCTGGAAATCTATCTCGACCTGACCCGTCGTGATGCGCGCGCGCGCGATCTGGTGCATCAGGCCAAGGACAACGGGGTCAAACTCGCGCAGGTCGAAGCCGACCGGCTGTCGCGCCTGGTCGGCAAGACCGCCAAGCACCAGGGCGTCGTCGCCCGCGTCAAACCCGTCGCGCTGAGCCATTCGCTCGACGAGGTGCTGGAAAACATCAAAGGCCCGCCGCTGCTGGTCATCCTTGATGGCGTCACCGATCCGCACAACCTCGGCGCGATCATGCGCTCGGCCGATGCCTTCGGCGTGCACGCCGTCATCGCGCCGAAGGACAACGCCGTCGGTATCAACGCCACGGTGGAGAAGGTCGCCTCGGGCGCCGCCGAAACCGTGCCTTACATCATGGTCACCAACCTCGCGCGCACTATCGAAGACCTCAAGGAACACAACATCTGGGTCATCGCCGCCGACATGGACGGCGACCAGCCCCTGTCCGGCATCGACGCCAAAACCGGCATCGCCTGGGTGCTGGGCGCCGAGGGCGCGGGGATCCGGCGGCTGGTCAAGCAAGGCTGCGATCAGGTCGCGCGCATTCCGATCGGCGGCACGGTGGAAAGTCTTAACGTCTCGGTGTCGGCGGCGCTGTGTTTGTATGAGACGGTGCGTCAGCGCGGCGCTTGAGTCCGCTTGCAGCCCACTTCTTCAGGGGCTTTACGCATCCGGACTGACGGTGCGGAATCCCGCATAGGGGTCGCGCCGGTGCGGTAAATAGAAATTGCGGAAGCTGGCGCGCTTGAGTTGCGGATCGGTGACCGGCCCCCCGCCGCGCAATTCGCTGTGGGTTCCGAACCAGGGTTGCGAATAGTCGCGGTAGGGGTCAGGCGAAAAGCCGGGGTAGGGCGCAAAGGTATCGCGCGTCCATTCCCAGCAGGTTCCCCAGCAAAACCCATGATGAACTGCCGCGTGCACCCACTGCGCAGCGCTGGGCAGGCGGCGCCCCAACCAGGCGGCGCAGGCTTCGGCTTCGAAACGATTCACATGCAGCATCGGGGCGTCGTCGCGTAATGCCGTCCAGTCCGCGTAGCGGCGTACTTGCCAGCCACCATCGACCTTGCGCCAGTAGATGGGGTGATTTGTGCCGCTCGCCGTGCGCCAGGCCCAGCCAGCCTCCGACCACAGGTCACGGTTTTGATAACCGCCCGCGTCGACGAAGGCGGCGAAGCCGGTTTCGGATGCAGCGTGGGTATCGATGTCGAACGCCGGAATCCGCAGGCTGTGCTGCCACTTTTCATTGTCGAAAACGAAGCCTTCATCGGCGCGGCTGCCGAGGGTGACTTCTGCTTCGGCGCATGTCAGACGACCGGGTGGCACGGCAGGTCCGGTGGCTGGCATGAGGTGGGGCGGTGGCGCATAGCCCAGATTCTGGAATGCCATCCACCAGGCTTCGATGTGCATCAGTTCGTGGACCAGGCTCAGTTCGGCAAAGTAGCTCAGCGTCGGATCGGGGTGATCGAGCAGGCGTGCCGATACTGCGGCGGCCACTTGCGCGGCATAGTCATCTACCGCCGCGGGGTGCAACAAGGGCAGCGCCCAGCGGCTGACGTGCGCCACGGCGGACGAGTCGTATAGCGCGTCCACATTTTTGAGATGGCTTGCTGCAAAACTGCCATCCGGCTGCGCGCGCAGGCACCAGCGTTCCTGAAACCAGACGATGTGCCCGACTTCCCACAGCGGCGGATTCAGATGCTCGGCGCGCGGCCCCAGCCAGCCGTTTTCGGGCAGGTGTTCGATCAGCACACGCAGCTGGACGCGCGCCTGCGCCAGCTTGCCGATCAACTGCTGCGGGGTGAAGCCGCTGACGGGGAAGGTCGGGTTCATGCTATATAGATTCCTGTCGTTTGAATCTCTTCACAGGTGAATTCGCAACATGAGCCATTCCAGCGTTGACTCTCCCATCCGGCTGACCCAGTTCTCCCACGGCGGCGGCTGCGGCTGCAAGATCGCGCCTGCCGTGCTGCGCGAGATCTTGTCCGACACCCCCTTCGCCTCGCACATGGCGGCCGCGTATCCCGATCTGCTAGTCGGCATCGAACACGGCGACGATGCGGCCGTGTACCGCCTGAACGATGAGCAGGCGATCGTTGCCACCACCGATTTCTTCATGCCCATTGTCGACGATCCGTTCGAGTTTGGCCGCATTGCCGCCACCAATGCACTGTCCGATGTCTACGCCATGGGCGGACGACCGCTCTTCGCGCTGGCCATTGTCGGCATGCCGATCGGCAAGCTGCCCAACGAGGTCATCCGGCAGATTCTCGCGGGTGGCGAATCGGTGTGCAAGGCCGCGGGCATTCCCATCGCGGGTGGACATTCGATCGACGCGCCCGAACCGATTTACGGCCTGGTCGGCATCGGCGTGGTCAACCCCCGGCGCGTCAAGCAAAACGCCGGCGGCCAGGCGGGTGACATCCTCATTCTCGGCAAACCGCTCGGCGTCGGCATCTACAGCGCTGCGCTGAAAAAAGGCGCGCTGAGCGACGAACGCTATCGCGCCATGCTCGCTGCCACCACCAAACTCAACACCGCTGGCCCCGACCTCGGTGCCCTCGACGGCGTCCACGCCCTCACCGATATTACCGGCTTCGGCCTGCTCGGCCACTTGCTCGAAATCACCCGCGCGTCCGGACTGGCTGCACGTGTCGACATGGCACGTCTGCCGCTGTTGCCGGGCGTTGCCGAGCTGGCGCAAAGCGGCCATGTCACCGGCGCCAGCCAGCGCAACTGGGCGAGCTACGGTGCCGAAGTCAGCCTCGAAGCCATCGCCGACTGGCAACACGCCATCCTGACCGATCCACAGACCAGCGGCGGCCTGCTGGTGAGCTGCACGCCCGAATCGCGCGCAGCCGTGCAGGATATTTTCCGCCAGCACGGCTTTGCCGAGGCGGCCGAAATCGGTGTGCTGCAGGAAGGCACGAATGTTTCGGTGAGCATGGCCTGATGGGTGAGATGGCGGAAAGGGCGGAGCGCTTCCGCTTCGTCGATTTCCCCGCCGTGCTCGACGATCTGCGTGCCGACGTGCTGGAGGGCCTGGCGTGCCAGCCTAAATCCATACCGCCGAAATATTTCTACGATGCAGCCGGCTGTCGCCTGTTCGAAGCCATCTGCGCGCAGCCCGAATACGCATTGTGTCGCACCGAGCGTGCGCTGATGGACAAGCATCTGCCAGCTATCGCCGCCGCTACGGGCCCCGTCGATTGCGTCATCGAGCCCGGCGCGGGCGACTGCGCCAAGGTGCGTACGCTCATCGATGCCTTGCATCCCGGCCAGCTGGTTGCTCTCGACATTGCGGGCGCTGCGCTGGATGCCGCCGCCGGAACGCTTGCCGGGGAGTACTCCGGGCTGTCAGTCACCGCGCTGGGCATGGATTTCTTGCACCATCTGGAAGCGGCTGCGCCCTACCTCGCGTCGGGGCGCCGCCTGGTCTATTACCCAGGCTCCAGCATCGGCAACTTTTCACCCGGGCAGGCTGTCGACTTGCTCGCACGTTTTCGTCAGCTGGCGGGTGCGGACGGCCAGTTGCTGATCGGTTTCGATCTCAAGAAGGACCCGGAGCAACTGCACCGCGCCTACAACGATGCCGCCGGCGTCACCGCCGCCTTCAATCTCAACTTGCTGGCGCGCCTGAATCGCGAACTTGAAGCCGATTTCGACCTCGACCGGTTCCGCCACTACGCCTTCTACAATCCGCCCGCCGGGCGCATTGAAATGCACCTGGTCAGCCTGGCCGAACAGACCGTCAGCGTCGCCGGGCAGCGCTTCCCGTTTGCCATTGGCGAAACCCTGCACACCGAGAACTCCTATAAATTTCGCGGCGACGAATTCAGCGCGATTGCCGGGCGTGCGGGCTGGGCGTTAACGGGCGAGTGGGCGCTGGATGGATTCTGCGTCCAACTCTACGGCGAGACGGGATGACCGTTGCGTCGCCCGGGTGAGCGCGACGAACTTCATTGCCCCCGTACTTTGCGATACGCCTCCAGCAGGCGCTGGTGGATCGCGCTGCCCTCGAAGTTGTCGCCCAGTGTCGTC
>Ga0209262_10001208_pt1 | contig 10870 bp, 6 predicted proteins | sample Lowcelwee11metaG_FD_187171 | JGI IMG/M metagenome (GOLD analysis project Ga0209262, IMG submission 187171) | Freshwater pond sediment microbial communities from the University of Edinburgh, under environmental carbon perturbations - Low... | ecosystem: Environmental > Aquatic > Freshwater > Pond...
GGATGTCTTGTGACAGGTGTCGCAGGCGGCCGTGGTCGGGATGTGGCTGGTCGGCTTGCCGGTCGCCGTTGTTCCGTTGTGACAAGTCGAGCAGGTTCCCGGCGCAACGCCGGTATGGCTGAAGGTGGCCGGAGTCCAGGCACTGGTCTTGTGGCACGTATCGCACGCTTGCGTCGTGGGGATATGCGTGGTCGGCTTGCCGGTCGCCGTTGTTCCATTGTGACAGGTCGAGCAGGTTCCCGGCGCAACGCCGGTATGGTTCATTGTTGCAGTATTCCAGGACGAAGTTTTGTGACAGGTATCGCAGGCCGCCGTGGTGGGAATGTGGCCTGCAGATTTACCCGCCGCGGTTGTTCCGTTGTGGCAGGTGGCACATGTTCCCGGCGCAATTCCCGTGTGGTTCATGGTCGCGGGTTTCCAAGCGGCGGTCTTGTGACAGGAATCGCAGGCGGCCGCGGTCGGAATGTGTGTCGAAGGTTTTCCAGTGGCCTTCGATCCGTTATGACAGGTCGCACACGTCCCTGGGGCGACGCCAATGTGGCTGAAGGTGGCCGGGGTCCAGGCACTGGTCTTGTGGCAAGTGTCACAGGCCTGCGCTGTAGGGATGTGTGTAGTGGGCTTGCCTTTGGCAGTGGTGCCGTTGTGGCAGGTCGAACAGGTGCCGGGGGCGACGCCGGTATGGCTGAAGGTGGCGGGTTTCCAGGCAACAGTCTTGTGACAGGAATCGCAGGCGGCCGTGGTCGGAATATGGCTGGCCGGTTTGCCGCTGGCGGTCTTGCCGTTGTGGCAGGTGGCGCAACTGCCCGCAGCGACGCCGCTGTGGCTGAAGGTGGCGGGTGCCCAGGCGCTGGTCTTGTGACAGCTGTCGCAGGACTGCGTCGTGGGGATGTGGCCGGTCGGTTTGCCTGTGGCAGTAGGGCCGTTGTGACAGGTTGCGCAGGTGCCGGGAGCAACGCCGGTGTGGCTGAAGGCGGCGGGTTTCCAGGCGCTGGTCTTGTGGCAAGAGTCACAGGCGGCCGTGGTCGGAATATGGCTGGTCTGTTTGCCGGAAGCAGTTTTGCCGTTGTGGCAGGTCGAGCAGGCGCCAGGGGCTACACCAGTATGACTGAAGGCAGCCGGGGTCCAGGCAGAGGTCTTGTGGCAGGTGTCGCAAGCGGCAGTGGTCGCAATATGCGTGGTCGGTTTGCCGGTGGCCGTTTTGCCGTTGTGACAACTGGCGCAGCTACCTGCGGCGACCGCGCTGTGATTGAAACTGACTGGCGTCCAGGCACCGGTATTGTGGCAAGTGTCGCAAGCAGCAGTGGTCGCAATGTGCGTGGTCGGTTTGCCAGTGGCGATCGTCCCGTTATGACAGGTCGAGCAGGTGCCCGGCGTGACGCCGGCATGATTGAAACGGGCACCCGAGAATGACGCGGTGTTGTGACAGCTGTCGCATGCCTGCTTGGTCGGAATATGATTGGCCGGCATGGTCGAGGATGAAGCTCGCTGACCTCTACTGGTATGGCAGCTCGCGCATTGGGTGGGGGTTCCCTTGAAAATGCCCTGGGTATGGCACGATTCACACCGTTCATTCCGGTGGGCGCCACTTAGCTGAAAACCTGTCCGGGCATGGTCAAAGTCTTTGCCGACAGAGTTGGCTGCGGACACCGATGAAGAAAACACGCCCATCATGCACGCCAGCAGGAAAAGCCATGCGAGCCACGACTTCGGCGACAAGCGGACTGCGGAATGATCTGGGCTCATCTTGCGTCTCCTCCTGCGGCAAGCATGACTTGCAGCGTAAGCGCGGGGCTCAGCCAGTCCTGGCATAGCCCCCGAACCGTTGTCGGACAGGTCACATCGGTCGTGATTTTTTCGGGGGTGCGGACTTGCCCCAGGCGTGCCCTGGTTTGCTTGAACGAATCGATGTCATGGCACTTGTCGCACTGCCGGCCAAACGCCCCGTCATGCACGTCATCCTTGTCGTGACAACTGACGCATGTCATCGGCAAAACCGCCTTGCCGCTAACGGGTTTTTTGTGACAACTGTAGCAATCCAGTCCGCGATGTCCGCCCTCCAGCCTGAACCGGGTGCGGATGTTGTGGTTGTAGTCCCACAGGCTCCAGCTGCGCGCGTTATGGCAGCTTTCGCACTGCACGCCCAGGCGACGTTTATGCACGTCATCCTTCTCGTGACACGCCAGGCATTCGGTTTGGGCATCCTTGTATTGCGCAGTGGCGTGACATTTCTTGCATTCAACGGCCATGTGCTTCCCCAGCAGCGGAAACTGGGTGCTTCCATGATTGAAGGTGGTCTGTTTCCAGTCCTGCGCGCTGTGGCATTGCTCGCATTTCTCGCCTTGCTGGCCTTTGTGCACGTCGTCCTTCTTGTGACAGGCGATACAGGTAGTCGGCGTGTCCTTGTATTTCCGGTCCTTGTGGCAATCGTCACATTTCACATCGCGGTGCTTGCCAAGCAAGCCAAAGCGCGTTTTGCCGTGATCGAAGCGGTTTTCCTTCCAGTCGCGCTCGCCATGGCAGTCGCCGCACGTGTCGCCCAATGAGCCTTTGTGCTTGTCGTCCTTCTTGTGACAGGCGATGCAGGTCATGGGCGTGCCCTTGAAGACCGGGCTTTTGTGGCAGGCCTTGCACTCGATGTCGTCATGCTTGCCGCGCAAGGGGAAGCGGGATACGCCATGGTCAAACCGCGCTTCTTTCCAGTTGCGCTCGACGTGGCAATCGCCACATTTTTCGCCCAGCGAATTCTTGTGCTTGTCGTCTTTTTTGTGGCACGACACGCAGGTGGTTTGCAGCTTGTCGCGGTAAAGGTTGCCGGTGTGGCAGTCGGTGCACCTGGTCTGCCGGTGCTTGCCGCGCAGCCCATATTTCGTGTCGTCGTCATGGTTGAACAAAACAACATCCCACACCTTGGCGTTGTGGCAGCTCTGGCATTTCTCGCCAAAGCGGCCTTTGTGCTTGTCGTCTGCGCGGTGACACGACACGCACGCCATGGGCGTGTCCTTGAAGACATTGCCCTTGTGGCAATCCTTGCACTTCGCTTTGGCGTGCTTGTCTTCAAGTTTGAAATCCGTCGTGTCATGGTCGAACCGCGCTTCTTTCCAGTCGAGCTCGGTATGGCAGTCCGCGCACGTCGTGCCCAGCTTGCCCTTGTGCTCGTCGTCCTGCTTGTGGCACGCAATGCAGGCGCTCTGCGCGCTGCGGTACGTCTTGCCTGTTGCGTGACATTTGCTGCATTCCGTTTCCGTGTGCTTACCCTTGAGCGGGTAATCCGTCAGCTTGTGGTCAAATTTCTTTTCGTCCAGCACGACAATCCGTGCTTCACGCCCTTTGTGTTCCGTATGGCAGGTGCGGCAGGATTGCTCCTTGATGCGCCCGTGATAGCCCTGCTTCTGCGCCATGTCCTGACCCACGTCCTTGTGGCAGTCCCGGCATCGCTTGTTCTGTCCTTCGCGGTCAAAGCGAACGTGGCACGCTTCGCATTTGTCTTCGGTTTTGGCATGGCCACGAATGACCTTGCCCGGCATCAGCACGCTTTCCAGCGTCTCCGCCCCTGCCGATTGGAGTCCCAGTCCTGTCGTCAACCCGGATAGCAGCAGAAGCAGCGCAACGAAAAGTGTTTTTATGGAAACCACGCTGCCGTTCTTGATTCGTTTTCCTGCTCCCAAAGCCCCATCAATACATATGCACCGCGACAACGTGCGCAATCGCACTGAACACCATCATGTAGACGAATGGCACGTGCAGCACATGCCACAGTGAGAACAGACGTTCGTAGGTATTGAACTGGGCGACGCGCTGAACGCCTTGCACATAGGTGAACACCAGATGCTTGGCAGCCCTGAGACGACGCCGATACTTGGCATGGTCCCAAGCCTTTTTGCGCGCATGGCTCTTGTAAAGCTGATTCAGTTCGCGCGCACATTGAAAACAGACCACACGGCCACGTAACCAGAGCGTGACAAATGCCCAGGCCGAACGCAGCGGATCGCGCGTGGGCGTGGCGAGCGCGGCCTCGAAAGCAGTCAGGGCGTTTTCCACATTGGGGGCAAAAGCCAGTTTCGACTCAAGCTCTTTCGAATTCAGCCCGGCCAGTTCGCGCAACTCATTCAGATTGGCGCGGCGTCCATACAGCCCATGGTGAATCCGGGTATAAATAAAGCGGCCGATGATGCCGCTGCTGGCCACCAGCGACATGCTGGCCAGCGCAATCCCGGCGTTGATGGAGCCCACCTGAAAATTCGAATGCACCAGAATGAACAGCGGTCCCAGAATGCCCAGCGTCATATGCCCGGCGAACCAGTATTTGGCCGGCCCGAAGCCATGCATGAAACGGAAATGCTTGCGCAGCGGGTAAAGGAACAGCAACAGCAGCATGATGCCGCCCGCCAGACCCAGGTTGTAGCCGGTGTCCGAGCCTGCGGTAAAGCTACCCCAGCGGCTGATCGTCCAGGCGCACCCCACCAACAGGGTCACGCCCAGCGTCATCGCGGCGGCACCGATCTCGCGCTTGCGCGGCCTGGCCGGGGCAGCGGTGGCTACCTCCAGTCCGAGCGGAGCCTGCATCGTCAACGTTTCCTGCACTTTGCCGCCTTTATTTGAGCGCTAGATGAATACCCATAACGGCAACAATCCTAACAAATTTACGGTTATGCGTGTAAATATTTTACACGTATTGTAATTTCCCATATGCGGCACTAAGTTAGCGCACTTGCTGTGCCGTAAACTCACACACAATGTGCCGCGAATTCGCGGATGCTGCTGGTTCCGAGACAGGTTTATGGTGTTGGGCTGCAATTGACTGATGGATGTGAGATGGATTTCTGGTTTTTGAACCTCGTGCTGTACCTGGCACCCTTGGCGATTGTGTTTTACCTTTATTTCAATCGACGCCGCCGGCGCAACGAGCAACACGCTCTGGCGTTGCAGACATCCCGTGAGGCCGGAATAGGCGAACCGGTTTCGCTGCATCCGGTCTTCGATCCGCTGCGCTGCATCGGCTCCAACTCCTGTGTCCAAGCCTGCCCGGAAGGTGCGTTGGGGCTCATCGACGGCAAGGCGCAGCTGGTGAATCCTTCGGTCTGCATCGGCCACGGCGCGTGTGTGGCGTCCTGCCCATTCGATGCCATCAAGCTGGTGTTCGGCACGGAAAAACGCGGGGTAGATATCCCGCTGGTCAAACCCAACTTCGAAACCAACATCCCAGGGCTGTTCATTGCCGGCGAACTGGGCGGAATGGGGCTGGTACGCAAGGCCGCCGAACAGGGTCGTCAGGCCATGAGTGCCATCCGGGATACGCTCAAGGGAAACGGCAACACTGACCTCGATGTGCTCATCGTGGGCGCGGGTCCGGCCGGGATCGCGGCCGGGCTGGGCGCCATCCAGCACAAGCTGCGCTACCGGATCGTGGAGCAGGAAGACTCCCTGGGCGGGACGGTGTACCACTACCCGCGCAACAAGATCATCATGACCGCCCCCGTGGAGTTGCCGATTGTCGGCAAGGTCAGGATGTCGGAAATCAGCAAGGAGGCCTTGCTGGAATTCTGGAACGGTATCGTCGGCAAGACCGGGCTGAAAATCAGCTTCAAGGAACGCATGGAAAGCATCCAGCCCAATGGCAAGGGCTTTCAGATCAAAACCTCGGGCGGGGAATATTCCGCCCGGGCGGTGCTGTTGGCCATCGGCCGGCGTGGCACCCCGCGCAAGCTGGAGGTTCCCGGCGAAGAACTGCCCAAGGTGGTCTACCGGCTGATCGACGCCGAACAATATCGGGGACAGAAGGTGCTGGTCGTCGGCGGGGGCGATAGCGCGCTGGAGGCGGCACTTGCCATTGCCGAGGAAGCTGGCACCGAAGTGAGCCTGTCCTACCGCAGCGACGCCTTCGGCCGGGTCAAGGCCAAGAACCGCCAACGCCTGGAAGCGGCGCAGAAACAGGGGCGAATCAATGTCCTGCTCAAGTCGAACGTAGTTCGGATCGAGCCCGGTGAAGTGCTGCTGGAACTGGAATCCGGTCAAACCACCCTGCCAAACGACGCGGTCATTATTTCGGCGGGTGGCGTGCTGCCAATCGATCTGCTGAAAAAAGTCGGCATCCAGTTTGAAACCAAACATGGCACCGAATAGGCGCCCTTCCCCATAACAGAACTCAAAGCCCTGTTACGTGGTAAATTGTCACACTTGAAATAGTGATTTTTATTTACTACCTCCATTCAATTTTTATTCGCAAGCCATGCCAGAACCGGGGGTCGCCCACGCACTTGTCACACCGCCTCGCTCACTGACGGCAGCGGTGAAGCGCTTGTTGCGTCCACTGGTCAAGCTGTTGCTGCATTACAGCGTGCAATACCCCGCGCTCACCCATCTGCTCAAGCAAACCTACGTGGAAGTGGCAACCGCAATGCCCGTTGAGGGCAAGCCCCAGACCGATAGCCGGGTCAGCCTGCTCACCGGCATCCACCGTCTGGATGTGAAGCGGCTGCGTAACGAAATCGTCAGTGGCAACGAGGGGCCGCCGCTGTCGGTGTCGATCGGTGCGCAAATCGTGGCGCGCTGGATCGCCCATACCGAATACCTGGATAACAAGGGCCGCCCGCTCCCCTTGCACCGGCTCGCCAGCACAGGCGGGCTGATGAGCTTTGAATCGCTGGTGCGCTCGGTGAGCAAGGACATCCGGCCACGCGTGGTGCTGGATGAATGGCTCAGACTGGGCGTTGCGGAAATCGACAACCTCGACCGCGTCATCCTGGTCACCGATGCGTTTGCACCCAGCCACGGGCTGGACGAAAAACTGTTTTATCTGGGCAAAAACGTGCAAGACCACCTGGATGCATGCACGCACAACCTGACTCATCCCGATGCCCCGCCGTTGCTCGAACGCAGCGTGTATTACGACCACCTGAGCAAGGATTCGACACTGATGTTATCGGCCTATGCCCGCCAACTGTCGAGCCAGGTGATGCAGGCTTTCAACCAAAAGGCGATGGAATTGCAGGAGCGCGACAACCTGGATGCGAACGCCCGTTATCGGGTGGCATATGGCCAGTATTTCAATCAGGCCAACGAGCAGGAAGAGCCCGGCGCCCAACCATGAAACACTGGCACCAAGTCTTGCTGGGCTTGCTGGCGTTGGCGCTCACGCCGCTCCTGCATGCCGCCAATCCCTGTACGACGGGCGGTGCGCCAACGCTGCGCGACGGCAACGGACAAGGGGGCACTGGTCGGTATCCCGGCGAGCCGGACGGCAGCGGGCAGGGCGGCACCGGCCTCTCCCCCCAGAGTCAATCCGGCGGCGACGGCAGCGGCACCGGCGGCACCGGGCTTACGGTTGAAGTCGACGGGATGATCACCGGATTCGCCAGTATTTGCGTGAACGGGCTGGAGTTGCATTATTCGCCAACCACACCTGTCACCCTCCACGGCAAGCCAGCCTCGCCCAAGAATCTGGCGGTGGGCCAGGTTGTGCGTGCACGGGCAAAGGGTCAGGGCGATCAACTCACAGTGCAACACGTGCAAGTCCGGCATCTGTTGATCGCCCCGATCCAGGGGATCGATCCGGGTGGGTTACGCGCACAGGGGCGAACGATCAGCTTGAGTCCCGATGCGGTGCTGTCTTCCGGACTCGCCCCCGGCGTCAAAGTCGCGGTGAGCGGTTTTGTGGGCGTGCACGGCCACTCGGTCGCCACCCGTCTGGATGTGGTGCCGAGCGATACGCCTGACAGTCTCACGGGGGAAGTGAAGCGCAACGCCCGGGGCGAGTTGAGCGTCGACGGCGTCACGCTGGAAGGGCGTTTGCCCAAGCTTGAACCCGGCGATACCGTTCGCGCCGAAGGCCGCTATGCGCAAGGCCGGATGCACATCACCCTGATTGAGCGGGAGGAGCGTGGCCAGCCGGTCGATCGCGTCGTCATCCAGGGGCCCATTCGTCACGCTGACAAACTGGGGCTCAGCATCGGCGGCCAACGCTTTCTGATCAACGCCGACACCCGGATCAAACAAGCGCTACCCCGCACCGGCGAATGGGCAAAAATCGATGCCGTGCGCGAAGGTCGGCAATTCCATGCACGCGAAGTGGACGTTCAAACCCGCCCAGGAATCAACCTGGATAAGCCTTCACAACGAGAAGATGGTTCCGTCCGGCGCACCGGTCATGATGAGAAAGCACACAAGCAGGAACACCGCCCAGACACGGATTACGAGTATCAAGATCAAGATATGGAGCATCCGGAGCATTCCGAAAAGCCAGAATCTCCGGAAAAATCCGAGCGAACCGAGAAATCAGAACGGCCAGAGGCCATCGAACAACCCGAAAAGATAGAGCGGCCGGAGAAGGCCGAGAAATCAGACAAAATTGAGCGTCCTGAGATGATCGAACGCGCTGAAAAGGTCGAACGTGTTGAACTTCCCGAGAAGGTCGAACGTGCCGAGAAGGTCGAGCGTGTTGAGCGCCCTGAGAAGGTCGAACGTGCCGAGAAGGTCGAGCGTGTTGAGCGCCCTGAGAAAATCGAACGCCCTGAGAAGGTCGAGCGCGTTGAACGTCCTGAGCACCCAGAGCACGACGATTGAGATTGCCCAAGATGCGGAGGGCAGTTTATGCTGGCCTTCGCAGTGGGGGCCATGCCTCATCCCTGCGGATTTCGCGCCGAATCGACAAGCAGCAACGCACAACCCGCAACACCCCTACTCAACCCCGTAATCACCCACTTGTAATAACCGCCATGCGCTTTATTGCCTTGCTATGCACGCCATTTGTAATCGTTTCTCCCTCTGTGCAGGCAGACGAAGCCAAATTCAGCGCCAGTCTGGGACTCGATTACTCATCCGGCGATTACGGCGGCCCGACCACCACCGAAACATGGGCAGTGCCGTTGAGCCTGAAATATCGCACCGGCGACTGGAACCTGCGCCTGTCGACCGCTTGGTTGCGGGTTCAGGGCGATGGCAGCGTCACAGCAAGCGGCGACCCACTCAACTCGCCGGGAGACCTCAGCATCACTGAGGGCATGGGCGATATTTCCGCCCGAGCCACATATACCCTTCTGGACGAGCGCACCAACTGGGCTGGGCTCGATATCAGCGGAAAAATAAAATTCGGCACCGCCAGTAAAGAAAAATTTCTCGGAACGGGCAAAAACGACTACTCGCTGCAGGCAGGGTTTTTCAAACCCATCGCCAACTGGACGCCTTTTATGGACGTGGGATATAAATGGAAAGGGTCCCCTGACGGCATCGAATACCGCAATGTCTGGCTGGGCTCGGTTGGCACGGATTACCGAATCACGCCAACCCTGTCATTCGGCGGCAGTTACGACTGGCAGCAGGCAGTCACTGCAACCAGCGACCCAATCAGTGAAGCCATGCTCTACCTGAATTTTCATTTGACCGCCGACAATCGCTTGAATCTATACGCCGTAGGCGGCTTCAGCGAAGCCAGCCCGGACTGGGGCTCCGGCCTCATTTTCACTTATCGCTACTGATTTTAGAGCTGCTCCGCCATGCTCATTGGTTTCGTCATCGCCTATTAAATCATCCCGCTCGGCAGCGGTTTTTTATGCCTCCCCCAAGGTTCACACCGCCAGCGACCACATCACCTCCGGTCGCTCGCTACCGATGATCGATTTCGGCATTCCGGCCAGCTGTAGACATAAAGCGGATGACGCTGGGCCTGGCCAATTGTGGGACAGACTGATTTTTGGCGTTGGGAAATGGGGTTGGGCGTCGATAGATAGCTGCTACATTTGATGAACAAACCGCTACCGGTTGAATCCGCAGTCGATTCCTGTCCTTCTCCCCACAACTCTCGCATTTCTCACACCCGAACCAAGTAGTTTCAGGTTCCCCCGGACAGCCAAAAAAGAGGGCGGAAAATCCCGCCCTCTTTCACTCACCAAACCAGCCCGATCAAGCCTGTTGTGCTGCCGCTTTCTCGAAACTGAACACACCATCCATTGCATCCACCCGGATCGTGTCCTTGGGCGCAAAACGGCCGGACAGGATTTCCCTGGCGAGCGCGTTTTCCAGTTCGCTCTGGATCGCACGCTTGAGCGGTCGCGCGCCGTAGACCGGGTCGAAGCCGGCCTTGGCGATTTCGGCGAGCGCGGCGTCGCTGACGTCCAGCCCCATCTCCATCTGTGCGAGGCGGGCTTCCAGCGCCTTGAGCTGGATGCGCGCGATGCTGGCGATGTTTTTCTCGTCCAGGGCGTGGAACACCACCACTTCGTCGATGCGGTTGATGAACTCGGGACGGAAATAGGTTTTCACTTCGCCCAGCACGGCGAGCTTGATGACCTGGTAATCGTCGCCGCTCATCTGCTGGATCATCTGCGAGCCGAGGTTGGAGGTCATCACGATCACGGTGTTGCGGAAGTCGACCGTGCGGCCCTGGCCGTCGGTCAGGCGGCCGTCGTCGAGCACCTGCAGCAGCACGTTGAACACGTCCGGGTGCGCCTTTTCCACCTCGTCCATCAGGATGACGGAGTAAGGCTTGCGGCGCACCGCTTCCGTCAGATAGCCGCCCTCTTCATAGCCAACATAGCCGGGCGGCGCGCCGATCAGGCGGGCGACCGAGTGCTTCTCCATGAATTCACTCATGTCGATGCGCACCATGTGGTCGGCGGAATCGAACAGGTATTCGGCCAGCGTCTTGCACAGCTCGGTCTTGCCAACGCCGGTGGGGCCGAGGAACAGGAAGGAGCCGAGCGGCCGGTTGGGGTCGCTCAAACCGGCGCGTGAACGGCGGATGGCGTCGGAAACGACGCGCACGGCTTCGTCCTGCCCTACCACGCGGCTGTGCAGCTTGTCTTCCATGTGCAGGAGCTTGTCGCGCTCGCCCTGCATCATTTTCGACACCGGAATGCCGGTCGCGCGCGAGACGACC
>Ga0209262_10001209_pt1 | contig 10856 bp, 8 predicted proteins | sample Lowcelwee11metaG_FD_187171 | JGI IMG/M metagenome (GOLD analysis project Ga0209262, IMG submission 187171) | Freshwater pond sediment microbial communities from the University of Edinburgh, under environmental carbon perturbations - Low... | ecosystem: Environmental > Aquatic > Freshwater > Pond...
CTTGATCTTTACCGTCTCGTTGTCATCAAAAAGAGATACGCCTGAATCCTCCTCGATAATATATTTGAAAAGATCGATTATATTGTCCCTGTCTTCCACTTTTGAATGAATTATATGAAAGTTCTCATTAGACATTCTTTTGACGATCTCTTCAACCATTCTTGATTTTCCGCTTCCGTGCCATCCGGTCAGCGTGATTATTTTTCCGCCCTGTCTGAGCATCTGATTCAGATTGATTATTTCTTTGTTTCTTCCGATCACCTTGTGATAGAACAGCCCTTTCAGAACAATTTTATCCCCCTCTTTCTCGCAGTCGCCTGTGCTGTCATACTCAAACTGTTTTTTGTCTAAAAGTTTCTGAATGGATTTTATATCTCTGGTCGGATCAATCTCTCTCATTTCTCCTTCGCCGATGACTTCAATGATATCGTCTGTCTTTGATGTTATCTCGGATGAGACTATATACGATGCTCTGTCCTCTGATCCGAGAATAGAAGCGAACATCGAGTCTTCAAAATAAATAATTTTATGCCTGAGTTTTTTGAATGAAGAACAAACTTTATTGATCTCCTCAACGCAGATAAGCTTATTAGTCGGATCATTATCGAAGGTTTTCGGGAAAGAAAATGTAACGATGATCCTGATACCGTATTTAGAGAGTTCAATTTTATTTACGGCGCCGTCAAAGCTTAAACTGAAACGGAATATCTTTTTTATAAGTTTGTTAAGACCGAAGAAATAATTATCCGTCATTACCTTGTAATCGGTTTCATCGGTAGTAGATGCAGCCATTTCAATATATTCCTGAGCGAATTCATGAATATCGGCAAGTTCGATGTCTATGACAGAACCTTTCTTTATGTCGGTAAATTCTTCATCTTCGATATCTTTAAGAATATTATAAATGTATTCAGGAATAAAAGCCTTTATTATTGATGTTTTCAAATTAAGATAATTATCCGCGGATGTCTGTATAGTATCCATATTGTAATTGGCGGCAGTAATAATATATGAATTCTTTCTTTTACAGTGCTCAACTTTATCTTTTACTACCGTGAGTATATCCATAGATACGGCTATATCTCCGTTCTTTCCTTTAAATGCGGAATCAACCGCGTTTTTCGGTACATTGCCGATAACCACTCTTTCTTTTCTTTTTTCATTTCCGAATATGACTTCCAGAAATTTACCGTAGTCTAAGCCTGCGCTGAAATAACTTTCAAACTCAAGATCAAATTTTTTCTTGATCTCTTTTGTAAAATTATCGTATTTCGTTTTAAGATCGATCGCGCATTTAAGCGAATGTTTTATAATTTCTTCTCTGCTTTTTTCTATAAGCTCGCCCGTAAAAACCACATCAATTTTATTGTCGCTTAAATTAATGAAAATACCGCCGTTGTCATAAATAACTTCGGTGAATTGCGTAATAAGATCATTGAAAATTTTCTTATAGGTCGGGGTAAAATCGCTCAGGTCTTTAAGCCTTAAAAGAAGTTCGTTGAAAAGGTTGAATCTTACGACAAGTACGGAACCTTCTTCCAGAAAAATCAGATCGTCGGTAAGAAGTTTGTTCGCTGTATTGTTCGGTAAAAATCTTTTAAGCTTCTTTAATAGAATTTCAGTGCTCATAATTACATCCTTCCGCTAATATTTTCTATTCAGCATCCATTCAGTAAAATCTTTGAGTTCTTGAGTATTATATTTTTTCGGAAACGATTTGATTACCGTCTCAGCTTCTTTAATGTATCGTTCTGCTTCTAGTCCCGCTTTTTTGATAATTCCATATTTTTCATAAAGTTCTTTAACTTTAAGCAATTCATTTTTCGTTGCGTTTTCTTTACCCGCGACAGAATCAAATATCTTCATGTCTTTTTTCGACAGAAGTCTTTTTGCCATAATGTATAGATAAGTCTTTTTGCCTTCGGCCACATCGCTGCCGTATGTTTTTCCAAACAGCGCTTCGTCACCCGCTATGTCCAACAGGTCGTCCTGTATCTGAAAAGCCAGTCCGAGAGCTCTGCCGTACCTTTCGGCGAGTTTAACTATATCATCAGGAGCATCTGCGCATAAAGCGCCTATAGATGAAGGAACGGCGAGAAGGGCAGCGGTTTTTTTGTTTATCATGCCTATGTATTCTTCTTCTGTAACATCATCTCTGGTCTCAAACTCTTTATCGTAAGCCTGACCTTCGCATACTTCAAGAAGACCGTCAGTGAATATCTTTATGATCTTATCGGAATTCGCGTATTTTTCTTTAAGAAGAACCTGATACGCAAGACTGACAATCCCGTCGCCCGAAAGAACACCGACGCTTAGATCCCATTTAACATGTACTGTCTGCTGATTTCGTCTCAGATCGTCATCGTCCATAATATCATCATGAACTAGAGTAAAATTATGTAAAAGTTCCACAGCCAGAGCCGGATAGATCACTTTTTTCTTTTTCCCTTTCAGCATTCTGTAAAATATTCCGCACAGAATAGGTCTGACTCTTTTCCCGCCGATATTTACCGCATAACGCATAGGTTCATATAATATTTCCGGTTCCTTTTGAGTAAACAATTGCGGTAGCGCGGCATTTACCTGCGATCTGTACTGTTCCATTTTTCCGTTAAAGTCCATAGCTGTCTCTTTATTTTTTTACTGCAGGCTCCATAGGCGGTGTAAGCTTCTGCTGAACTATCCTGTAAAAATTTCCAACTGTATAGTACAGAATCAATCCTGAAGATAAATTGTTGAACAGCACTGTTAAAAATACAGGCATAAAATACATCATCATCTTCTGATTCGGATCTCCCGATGTCATCGAGTCCTTCATCTGGAAATACATCGTTACGCCCATGATTATCGGAAGAAGTCCAACATTTGCTCCGTAAAGCGGTACCGAGAATGGAAGTGCGAAAAGAATTTCCGGTAGTGAAAGATCGTTGATCCACCATACGAATTCAGCGCTCCTGAACTCGATCGTCGCTCCGAAAACTATGAACATTCCGTAAAGAATAGGCATAGGCAGCAGAGTCGGCAGACACATGCCGAAAGGATTTACTTTGTGCTTTTTATATAATTCCATAGTAGCCGCCTGCTGTTTCTGCATATCGGCTTTATATTTTTCTTTTATGATCTTCAGTTCAGGCTGTATTCTTTTCATCTCAGCCTGACTTTTGAAGCTCTTCATAGTAAAAGGAAGAACCAGAGTATTCACAAGAAGCGCAAGAATTATTATGACTAGTCCGTAGTTATCTATATACTTATGAAGAAACTTTAGTGTCCAGTAAATCCCCAAAGAAAAGGGTTTTACGATATTCCAGCCCCAGTTCATTGTAAGCTCAAATTCTTTATCGTATGATTTGTAAGTTTCATAGTCCAGCGGGCCTAAATACACCAGAAGGTTCTTTATAGGCTGTTTAGCCTTATCGAAACCGACTGAAAATCCCATCGAAGTAAAATGTTCCTCGGGTTTCGCGTAAGCCGGAAAATTTTCGAATGATGATAATTTCTCATCGGCAGCAGCCAAGAACACCTCGAAATATTTCGATCTTGTTGCGCCCCAGTCGATGTTTCCTTTGATCTTTTCAGTTTCATCATTATTGTCATACTCGACGAATTCACCGCCCTTTTTATAATATGTCGCCCTGTAATAGTCTTCCCTGTTCAGGTTCTTTCCGTTATCGGACACTTCTGAATACTGCACTCCGTCAGGCCAGATTACTTTTACGGCATCGGTTTCAGAAAGCTCGGAAAATATAGGTGTGGCATCAATAGAAAGATCAAATGAATATTTATCGCCGTAGAACCTTAGTGTTTTTGTATAGAGAACTTTGCCTGAACCGTCTTTGCATGTCAGGATCAGATCTTCGTAATTTCCCGATCCTGTTATAATAATAGATTCCTTATCGGTTTCGTAGATAACATCTTTTATTACTGCGCCGTTCTTAAGATATAATTCCGTCTTAAGATTATTCGTTCCTTCTCTGATAAGCTCGACGAGCTTTGTAGTATCTTCCCTGCTTTTATAATGCTTTGCTTTCCAGCTTTTGATCGTTCCCCCTTTTGTTGAAAGAACTGCTGAGAACTGGTCCGTTTCTATCCTTATCTCTTTCTCTTCTGCAATGAATTGCTTCAGACTGTCGGGAGTTGTATCGGCCGAAAGTGAAGATACGGCAACAGGAATGATCATAGCCGAATCTGTAACAGATGCGGCATCAGGTGAAATATCTTTTGATACATCCTGAACCGTTTCAACGGGCTGTTCTTTCGGAACCGGATTCTGCTTGGGCATGAAGAAGGGATAGACTATAATAATGATCGCGATAAGAATGAAAGCTAATATTGTATTTTTATCCATTTAGTCCGACTGTAATTTTATTGTTTTATTTTGATTGAAATGAAATTTCTTCGCCCAGTTTTCCGGAGGATCTAGATATCCTCTGTTGAACGGGTTGCATCTTAAAATTCTCCACGAACCGAGTATTATCCCCTTTACCGCTCCGTATTTGCTTAATGATTCCGCTGAGTATTCGGAACATGAAGGCACGAAAGGGCATCTACCCGTTTTGAGGGGCGATAGAAACTTTTGATAAAATCTGATTAGTGTAATCAGTAAATTTCTCACTCCGCACAACCTCCAAAAAATCATTTTTAAGAGCCGTATAATCAAGCTCTTCGTACATTACCTGTGAAGTGATGATTATCTGGGCATGACCAGGGAAATATTTTTTGTTCTGTCTGAATATTTCCCGCAGCCATCTCTTGATTTTATTTCTAAGAACAGATTTTCTGCCGAGTCGTTTGCTTACCAAAAAAGCCACTTTCAGCTTTTTAAGTTCTGGGTTCGGTAAAAGAATTATTCTTATGGTTCCTGTGTCGAATCTTTTTCCCCTTTTCAGAGTATCAGAGATTTCAATTCTGTTTTTAAGGATGAGATTCTTTTCTAAAGAATTCTCTTTCACCTAAGTCTCTCTACCTTCTGATCTCGTCGCTTACAGTCAGTCTTTTTCTTCCGACCTGTCTTCTTCTCGCAAGAACTTTTCTTCCGTTCTTGGTTGACATTCTCTCTCTGAAACCGTGCTTGTTTTTCTTTTTGGTTATTGACGGCTGAAATGTTCTTTTCATTTGATTCTCCGATGTTTATTTTAATCAACTTTTTCTATATAAAATAGAGTATCGAATATAAACTTTATTTAAATGAATTGCAAATCTTTTTTAATGTTTATGTAATTTATTAAATATTCGTTATTTGCATTATATTTTAGGACGGCGAATTGCGTTCCAAGGTATCGGAATGGAGATTTTTGGGCATTAAAACCGAAATTAAAATCATAAATGCTCGAAACAGAATTGTTTACGGTCGCATTTTTTGCAGTGACCGCCCATCCAAACCTGATCGAACTGATTCATGATCTTAGAGACAAGTGCATCGTCATTCGTGATAAAGCCGTTCTCAAAATTTCGCGTATTTTCACTTTTTGATCCCATACCGGCTCCGGTAAGATTGGCGCTTCCCGTGTATGCAAATTTACCGTCAATAATCACGATCTTAAAATGTACTCTCGGACATAAAAGCATCTCCGTTCCTTTTATAAGAGCAGGATATTTATCGTAATCGGTTCTGAAAGCCTCACCCGGTTCTTTTGCGTGAATGAGCCTTATTTCCACGCCTTTCTTTACAAGATCGTTCAAAATTTCTAAAAACGGGACCATTTTGGTTTTCTTTTTAACATAAAGATCTTTCATGTCGCTAGTACCGATCCATAGAAATTTTTCCGCAAAAGGGATTTTTTCCTGAATGACCTTTTCGTATATATCTTTATTAATTATGAATTCAGTGCTCATTTAGTTTCCTTTGAAGTAATATTCCGGTGATAATGAAAGACAGCCCGATGAAAGTTGATGCGAGAATAGCTTCATCCAGTATCGTATTTATAAAGATCAGCGATAAGAACGGCGATAAAAATATAAGATTGCTTATTCTAGCCGTAGTTTCGGACAGTTTGAGCGCTTTTGACCAGAACAGGAAAGTAAGTCCCATCTCAAAGAAACCGATATAGATGCCTCCGAGAAGTCCCTTTAATGTAATTGTGCCGAAATCTGAAAATATCAGCGTAAAAATGGCAATATAAATTGAACCGAAAATGAAATTTATAAAAAGTCTTATCGAATCTTCCTTGTCGTCCCTTGAATTATATATCCAGTACAGCGCCCAGATAAAAGCTGATCCCAATGCCAGTGCGACCCCGAAAGCGTCAGTGAATTTGAATGAAAGTATATCGCCTCTTGTTGATATTATATAAACGCCGAAAAAACTTATTAAGATCGCTATAAAACTTTTAAGCGAAATTTTCTGTTTTAATAACGGGATCGAAAGAAGAACAAGAATGATCGCCCAAAAATAATTTAAAGTCTGAGCTTCCTGTGCCCTTAGCAGGCTGTAAGCTTTAAAAAGAATCAGATAGTAGAAGAAAGGATTTAAAGCTCCGAGAAATGCGGAATAAAGATAATCTTTCGGTTTTAATTCACGCAGAACAGTTATTTTTTTTTCAATGCTGAGAGCAATAAAAAGAACGAAAACGGATGATACGCTGGAAATAAATAGCATCTGGAACTGATTTATCTCTTTTAATGTGAGTTTAAAAGCTACAGCTACTGTTGACCATAATAAAACTGCCAGCATTGCATAAATGTATGCTTTTTTCTGATCTTTCATTCTGCATCCTTCAGCTTTTGATCAAGTTTTTCGTTCAGATCCGCCCACTCATCCATCTTGTATGCGAGCTGAACTTCAATTGAGCCTATCTCTCTGCTCAGATCCATTGTAGTCTGATAGTCATGCTCGATCCCGCCTGATAGCAATGCTTCTATCTCCCCTTTCCTTATCTCGAACGCTTCTATCTCCGCTTCAGCCTTTTCAAGCTTTTCTTTAAGATATTTTGTGTCTTTATGAAGCTGGTTGCGCTTATCCGCCTCAAACCTTTTCTGATCTTTCGATTTGAATGCGGTCTTATTTTCATCCTTCTCGGCAGTTTGCTCCGAAACGGCCAGATTTTCCGTCTGGGTTCTTTTTTCGATATAATAACTGTAATTACCCTCGATGATCTTAAGAGCACCGTCTTTGATCTCAAAAATCTTATTCGCCAGTTCATCAAGAAAGTACCTGTCGTGGGATACGATTATAATAGTTCCTTCGTAATTTAATAACGCCTGCTGGAACAGGTTCTTTGTTGATGCGTCAAGATGATTTGTAGGCTCGTCGAGAATAAGCAGATTGCTCTTGCTCAATAGAATTTTTAAAAGCGCCAGCCTTGATTTTTCACCGCCTGAAAGAACGGATATAGGCTTGAATGCGTCATTTCCGGAAAACAGAAAAGCTCCCAGCATTGATCTGAGCCTTGTATCGTTCACATTCGATCCGCATGCCTGAATTTCTTCCCAGATATTTCTTTCAGTGTTAAGGTTTTCGGTGCTTTCCTGGGAAAAGTAAGCCGGTATAACATTAAGACCGAACTCAATTGATCCGCTTGTAGCTTTTATCTCTCCGGAGATTATTTTAAAGAGCGTTGATTTACCGGCCCCGTTCTTTCCGACAACTGCGATCTTCTCACCGCGGTAGATGGTAAAATCGACATCGGCGAATACATTCAATTCTCCGTAGCTTTTAGCTAAATCCCTGACCCGTACGACCTCATTTCCGCTTTTGACAGTTTCGGGAAATTTTATTTTAATTTTCTTTGATTCGTTTTCAAGCTCTATTACATCGAATTTCTCAAGCATTTTTATCCTGCTCTGCACCTGTGGCGCTTTTGATGCTTTCGATCTGAATCTGTCTATAAAGTCCTGTATCCTTTTAATCTCTCCCTGCTGAGCTTCATACTCTTTTTTAAGCGCTTCAAGCCTTCTGTCCTTTTCTTTAAGATAATAAGAATAATTCCCGCTGAAAATATTGAATTTTCCTTTTTTAAGTTCGATTATCTTACTTACCATCTTGTCAAGGAATCTGACATCATGTGAGACTGTCAGGATAGCGCCCTGATGGTTCTTCAGATACGATTCAAGCCATTCCATGCTCTCCGTATCCAGATGATTCGTAGGCTCGTCGAGAAGAAGAATATCGGCGTTCTTTGAAAGAACTACAGCCAGATTTATTCTGATCTTCCACCCTCCGGAGAATTCGGTGCATGATCGGTTGAAATCGTTATCTTTAAATCCTAACCCGGCAAGGATCCTTTTAGCTTCAGAATCAAAAGAATAACCGTTCCTGGCTTCAAATTCGTGAATAACATTCTCATATTGTTTAAGTACCTGAGCATATTCAGCGCTTTCATGATCGCAATCGGAAATTTTCTTCTCAAGAGATTTGATTTCCGCTTCGAGCCCGGTTATATTAGCCGACCTCCGCATGAATTCCAGTAAAGTAATATCCGGCAGGTCAGTGGCTTCCTGAGACAGATACGCTGTCGTTTTACCTGATTTTATGTCAATTGTACCTTTGTCGAGATAAACTTCGTTCATAAGGCTGCGCAGAAATGTGGTTTTACCTGTTCCGTTATCGCCGACTATGCCGATCCTTTCCGTGTCCCTGATGAAAATGGACACATTGTCAAAAATGACCTTATCGGCAAACTTTAAGGATATTTCGGAAATGCTGATCATATTCTATATCTCTGATTTGAAATGGAATTTTATATCTTTGAATTTCTCCTGCGCTCTCTGAAGGCTCCATGCCGTTTCAGCCAAAAAAACATCATTCCCTTTTCTGTCTTCAGCAACATAATACTGGTTTTTGTCTTTAAATTCTTTAAGTTTAAGTTTATCTTCGCATGTTATCCAGCAGGCGCGGTATAATTCAACCGGTTCAAACCTGCATAATGCGGAATATTCATGCTCCAGTCTGAATTTTATGACTTCAAACTGAAGGTTGCCTACAGTTCCGACTATCTTTTTTCCGTCGGAAGTTCTTATAAACAGCTGAGCGACCCCCTCATCCATTAATTGAAGAATGCCTTTATTAAGCTGTTTCGTTTTAAGCGGATCGGCGTTTACGATGTACTGGAACAATTCCGGTGAAAAATTTGGAATTCCGATAAAATTCAGATCTTCGCCTTCTGTGAGAGTATCGCCGATTTTAAAATTACCGGTATCGGGAATTCCGACTATATCTCCCGGATAAGCTTCCTCCACGATCTCTTTCTTTGAGGCCATGAAAGATGTCGGGCTGCTGAATTTAAAAGTCCTTTTAAGCTTGGTATGATAATAGTATTTATTTCTCTCGAACATTCCGGATACGATTTTTACGAACGCGATCCTTGATCTGTGATTTGGATCAATGTTCGCGTGTATCTTAAAAACAAACCCTGAAAATTTCTCTTCTTCCGGATGAATGCTTCTTATGTTAGAATCCACAGGCTGCGGGTGAGGGGCGATATCAGTAAAGCAGTCAAGAAGATCCCTGACGCCGAAATTATTCAAAGCGCTGCCGAAAAAGACCGGACAGATGTCTCCTTTTAAATACGCTTTTTTTGAGAAGTGGGGAAACACTCCTGATATGAGCCTGAACTCATCGCGGAATTTGATTGCCGCCTCTCCAAGTTTTTCATCCAGAATTTTATTATCAATGTCTTCGACAGAAATTGAAGCTCCTTCATCATTTACTACAAGGGAGTTCCTGTCAAAGATATCCAGTTTTTTGTCGTATTTATTATATACCCCCTGAAAATCAATGCCTGTACCGACCGGCCAGCTCAGAGGAGTCACCTTACAGAACAGCTTTGATTCTATCTCATCAAGAAGCTCAAAAGCATCTTTTCCGGGACGGTCGAGTTTATTTATAAAGAACATTATCGGGATTTGTCTCAACTTGCAGACTTCTACAAGTTTCTCTGTCTGCTGTTCGACGCCTTTCGCTACATCTATTACGACAATAACGCTGTCCGCGGCTGTCAATGTTCTGAAAGTGTCTTCCGCGAAATCTTTATGCCCCGGAGTGTCAAGTATATTAACTTTATAATGCCTGTATTCGAATCCCATAACCGAAGTAGCTACAGATATGCCTCTCTGTCTTTCAATTTCCATAAAATCGGAAGTGGCAGCGTTCCTGATCTTATTTGATTTTACCGCTCCGGCAACTCTTATCGCTCCCCCGAACAGTAATAATTTCTCTGTAAGAGTGGTCTTGCCCGCGTCGGGATGACTTATTATCGCGAATGTTCTTCTTCTATGTATCTCTTTTATTCTTTTCATTTTTCCCTTGTTAATTCAGCTTCATTCAGAATGAAATCCATTCAATCTGTTTTTAAGGGCTTAAATATAAACAATTCTCAACTAAAAATCATAATTTATTAATGCAATTTTTATTCTTGCAAAATGCGGTCCGTTAACTTAAATTGTAAAATAACTCAATTGGAGTTAACGATGATTATTAAATATTTGACGCTGATTTTTCTAATTGTTTTTACCTTTACCGGCAGGCTTTTTTGTTACGATGATAAATTCTATAACTATTACGAAAAAGGCCTCTATTATATGAATATAGCCGATTATAATAGAGCGATCGTAGAATTCAAAAGCGCTTATTCACTGCAGTTTGAGGATGCCAAGAAAAAAAGAACATACGGTACCAAGTTCATTGAATATTTTCCTCACAGGGAAACCGGGATCTGCCATTATTATCTGGAAGAATATGACAATGCCAGGCAGGAACTTGAGCTATCAATGTCTTATAAAAAATCTGACAGAGCAGAGGAATTTTTAAGTAAAATGTCTTCCGGAATCGCTCAGAGTGATGAAAACAGAGAAAAAGAACTCGCGCTAATTGAAGAACAAACGAGAAAATTAGCTTTGGAACAGGAAAAACTCGAAAAAGA
>Ga0209262_10001210_pt1 | contig 10849 bp, 13 predicted proteins | sample Lowcelwee11metaG_FD_187171 | JGI IMG/M metagenome (GOLD analysis project Ga0209262, IMG submission 187171) | Freshwater pond sediment microbial communities from the University of Edinburgh, under environmental carbon perturbations - Low... | ecosystem: Environmental > Aquatic > Freshwater >...
CGCTGCGGCGCAGAAGCTCTTTAGTTTCAGGTGTAAGATTACCTAGTCTAAGCTCTGTTCTAGTTCGTGAACCCGCACTCTTGCTTAAATATGTAGTCAGGTGATCCATTATACGTCCTCGTGTAATGATAAATAAGCCGGGGCCCTTAAAGCCCCTGACGGATATTGTTCTAAGGCCGATACCCTGGCAGTACGGCCAATGTACTTGTCAGGATTCTTCAGCATGTCCTTTAATGTATCATGCGTAAACCCAGTTCCAACCCTGCCTACCACTTCTTCGTTGTCAGGCATCGAGTACTCAAACCCTCCAGCCCTTGGTGCGCTCTTGGTCTCGGCTTCGAATATGTTTCGTATTGCTACGTCGTAATCTTTCAACATCTTCATCTTGGCCGGTATAGCCCCTGGCTTGTCCAGTTCGGTTATCACAACGCCTTCAGCTGTCAGCGGGTACTTGCCCTTTTCGATAGTATTAAGCATCTGCCTAGCTTTAGCAGGATCTGTCTCGACAGGCGCCTGCATGAACTTATCAGCGGGCAGCATCTTCTGTATCTTCTTCATAGCGTCTAGTCTGTCCCTGTATGTAGCCAGCTCGTACCCAGGCGCGGATACCACATCGAAGACTGCGGCTTTCATGTTTATATCCCTGGCCTTTTGCGCAGCCTTGGACCTGGCTATGGTAGCATTAAGTAGTCCGGACAGCTCTTGCGCCGGGATAGCCTTACCGTTGCGCTCACCAAATACTTCTGCTCTGAGTACCGTCCCTTTCAGGGACGGGTTAGGCTTGATCCCCGTCAAGCCCATCTTGTGCGCGTAGCTTATTATCCTGTCGTCCGCTCCCTTTCTGTACGATACAGCTTCTATCTTGTCGCCCAGCACTTCGACCAGGGCGCTGGCTCCGTCTATCTTGGCTGATACTGCGTGCATGCCATCCATCAAAGCTTCAGCCTCTTTCCTGCCTACTATGGTATACTTGGGCTTTGGATTCTTATCCAGCGTGGCGTAGTTGACAGGCGTGGTGTTCATCAGCAGCCAGTTGTTCCCGCCGGTCTTTATCATCTTGAAGGTCTCCGGGTAGCGCTTGTCGGCTATAACGAATGAAAGATCGCCATCGCCTACTTTGGTTACCAGCACTGATCCCTTGTCGGCTATAGTCACTTTACCGGCCCCGTAGCCTTCCGGGATAGTGCCCTTGAACTTCCTGTACTCGTAATCATGCAGCGGCTGTAGCACAGCCAGGCGCTTCTCGCCTCTAGCCGGCATGCCCTTGCGCACTGCCCAGCTATGTAATCCCTCTGGGCCGCCTACCCTTAAGTCATAATGCAGGCCGGCTCTTTTAGCTTCATGTTCATGGACCAGCCAGTCGTACAGCTCGCCTGCTTTAAGCGCTGCCGGGTCGCTCATCACGGAGCGATCGGGTATGCCTTTGGCCACAGCGGCCTCTTTACCCAATAACTCCTCGGCATGCTGTAAGTTGGTCTTGCCAAATAGCTCCATGCTCCGGGCTTCACTTAAAGCTTTCTGCTCATCACTCATAAGCTTCCAGTTGCCTAGGATTCGCTTCAACTCTTCTTTCGTAGGCTCTTTGTGTATCAACTCAACTCCGTGTATTGCCCGCCACTCATGTATGGGATCCCCTTTAAGATGCGGATATGTGCGGTGCAGCTTCTCTAGAGCCATAGGAGGTGAGTAGGCCTCTGCACCCTTACTTAAGTATGTAGTCAAGTAATCCATAATCCTCTATTTTTTATACTTGTTGGTAAAATAAGCCAAGCTGGCTAGAGAGGCTACAGGAAAAGCCAGAGCTCCTGCATAGTACGTAGATAAAGCTGCGTCCAAAGCATTACTCCCTTGGTCTTTGTCTGCCTGCGACAACCTCATCTTACCCATAGCCTTAATCGCCCTGTTTGTAGCCTGGTGCTCGCTTACAAGTGTAGGTATGTACCCTAAAGCAGACAACCCCAACAGCCCCGCCTTCGCCGGTATGGGCATTCTGAACCCTGATGCAAGCAAAGCCGCTACAGACGCAATTGTACCTACTGGGCGCAGGACGTCCTGATTGAAGGCAGACAAGCCTCCGCCGCGGGATACATCGGCATGGCCCATCTCATGCAATATAATAGGCAGTTTCTTGAATTTGTTGCCAACAACTATACCTTCTTTGTGCTTTTTGAAAGCCTTGCGCTCCGACGCGCTGGTGAAATAAGGCTCCATAAACTTCCTATCAGACGTGTGGAAAGCGTTATCCAGCGTTCTGCCTGACAGGACAGGGTAGTCTGAAGGCAGAGATGAGGCTTTTAAACTCCTTTTAATGTCCACAGGTTTTGCATCCTCAAGTCCTTCCGTAGTGCTGCTCATAACGTATTTAGCTACCCAAGGTATCGCATATCCTGCGGCCAGCGGGGAGAGTGCCACGGCCAGATCTAAGGGATCAGATTCGGCAGCTTTCTTCTCAATCTTCTTTTGCGCTGCCAGCACTTTAGCGACCAGGGCTATGTCTGCAAGGTCTTTGGGCCGGCCTTTAGCTTTCTTCCAAGCCAGCGTCTCCGGTATCGACCACACGTTAAGCCCGTTATCATCTACTATGCCTCCACGCTCGGCTACTCCTTTATATCCGAAGCCTTCTATATCCCCTTCGTTGAAAAGCTGTATGGGAATATCTGAATCAATATCATACATCTCGCCTTTGTTAGACGGAGCTGCTGTCAGCTTGCCCACTCCAAGCGCTTTTATCTTATCCCAGTCATCAGCATGTACATCTATGTCGTAATCTTTACTTGGCCTGTATTGGCGCAACGGGTAGCTGCCGCCTATAGCGTAACGTACTTTTTGCTCTTTAAGGTAGTTCAAAATATCCTGGGCTTTGGGTTTGCCAGCCTCGGCAGCTTTCTTCTCAATCTTCTTAGGCATCTTCTTGGCTATCCTGAAAGACAGCAGCTTCATGCCGTTTATAGTAGGCTGGCCGTTCTCGTCCTCGCCTATCTCTTCTACTATGTGGGGCACGTTCTTGAAGCGGCCACCTAATAAAGTATCACCCTTCTCTATGTCCAGCTCGAGGGCAGTCTTGCTCAGGTGGTCAGCCAGCGGGTCCGTCTTGGCTATGCCCGGTATAAACCTGGACCAGTAGTCTATTGCTTTCTGGCGATCCTCGGGGGTCATCTTCTCTAGCTGGCTCTTGAATAACTGTATCTTAGACGGGTACCTGGTGTCGCTGCCAAATTCTTCGCTGGTGTATTTAGATTTGGGCAGTGGCTCGCTAAGAAACTTGCGCAAGGCTTCAGGATTAGTAGTGTCTATACCAAGGTTCTCCAGGGATGCCCTGAGCTCGCCGGTTACAGGTACAAGTTCTTTTAAAGGCGCGTCTGATAACTGGCGGCCTACTAAACTCTCGGTGCGGCCCCAGCGGTACATATTATTCAAGGGACCCTGTATAGCCCCTACATGCGGCTCAAGGGCTTTGTTATAAGCTAGCTCGGCGTTAAGGCCTTCTGTTATATCTGGCTTAGCCCCGCCTATACCGAAGCGGCTGGTCCAGTGCTCGAGTGCGCTCATCGGATTGGTCCTATGCAGTACTTCATGTAGCAATAAACCACGGGTCAGTCTGGGTACGCCTTGCCGCTTAGGATCGTGTGTCACTATCTCTTCGCTCTTTACCCATGGGTACTTGTCAAAATCCCTTTCCATTACGTGCTTAGCCTGCAGGTTGAGCGACAGGTCTTTAGAAGGAGTTAGTGGTACGCGGGCATCCGGGTCGCTGGTTGGATCCCATATCTTGTCATATAGCTCAGGATTGGCCTGCCTGTATTTGCTTGCGTCGTCTATTAGGTAGTTGGCTCTTTCTTTATTATCTAGCGCCAAGCCTAAAGCTTCTCTTCTGGAAATATCTGTAAGCCTGCTGGGCGCGGTATACGCTGTCGGGCTTTCTACAGGAATACCCTTCTTGTAGTCGGCCAGGCGCTTGGCCAGCGGTGGCAGCTTGAGGTCTGTTACATTGCCAGCGTCAGCAGCATGCTTGCTTAAATATGTAGTCAGGTAATCCATCATAAAAACCTCACGCATTCGCTCCATCTTCCGTCCTTCAGATCCAGTCCGTTCATAAATCCTTTTGGAAACCTTATAGACCTGATAGCCTTCTCGACTCTTGCGTCCCACTCAGGCTTCATGCTGGATCTTATCTCGGGCCCATTGGTAACTGTGCCACAGCAGCAATCTTCTCCGCATAGGCATTGCATAGATTCTTCCCCATCAAGGTAGAAGACTCGATAGTCATATGTAACCTCCTCGTCCTTCTCTATATCCTCAACAGCTATGCTGAGGAAGTTTATGGAGAGCACAGGGAGCACATTAGATTTGCACGAGTGGTTCATGAACTTAGTTATTCCACAGGGTATTATCATGTCGCCGTTGTCGTCTTTGAAGGCCAGCTCCTCTATGTGCATCCTGGCGTCATTGTCAAGGTCGGCCATTTGTTCTTTGGAGAATGCAGAGCAACAGGGGCAGCGCCAGGCGATTACAGAGCCTGCGGGTATGAACTGCTTTGCAAAGCACCCCTTGCCCCGGTCCTCTGTGCCATGTACGTATAAGAGCCCTAAATCCATGAAGCACCTCTTAAGGATCAGACCCCGTTGGGCCAGGGCCACCAGTTGCGCGGATTGGACCATATAGCTCCGGAAGAAGGCGTGGCTCTGTTAGCAGCCCCTTTAATCTGTTTGCCTAGTCCTAGCAATTCGGTGTTAGCGTCCTGGATGCGCCTCTCTCCGTAATTCTGCGTTGCCATGCCTTTATTGACAAGCCCTGGCTGTTTCTTAGCGAGCGCTTCATCCAGGTAGCCGCTGCCCTCTTGGATATTATCTAGACCGAATTGCTTCTCCTGCAAGGCTGCCCTGCGTTTATCCAGAGCTTGTTCCGCAGCATCTTGCTCAGCTGTAGGTACGTAATTACGCCCATCTATAGGGTTTGGCGTGAACGAGCCTGTGTCGGCTCCAAGTTTAGCGATGCTATCTTTTAGCACCTTCTCTAGGTAGTCCATCGTAAGCACCTTATTAGATTATTAATTTCGTAAAATATACACCGAATTCCTGCTACTTGCCAGTGTACTTAAACAAGGCCTGGTTGCCCACGGCCAGCCGTTCCCAGCCTGGGAAGTCAGCGTCTGTCCACTGGCTTATATGCCTTTCGTGTTCATTGCCGAAAGCCGCCCCTTGAGCCTTGAGTTTTATAGGTGTGACGATTATTATGTTACTAGAGTGCGCCTTCAGGTCCTCCAGGAACTTTAATCCCTTCTCACGGGTGAGGTGCTCGATCATGTCGCCGCAGTAGATAAAGTCGTAGCGGCCCAGGCTTTTTATGACTTCAGTGGCATCGCCCAGGTACACATTATCGTAAATAAGCCGCTGCAGGTCCTGTATGTACTCAGGGAAGATCTCGATGCAGTCTACCTTGCAGTCGGGCCGGCCCCACCATTTAGTATACTCGCGAAAGATCATCCCCTTTGTGCCGAAGCCGGGGCCTATGTCCAGTATAGATCCAGGCCGCAGGGCCATTACGGTATTAGCTAGATAATCTAGGAAACCGGGTCTCGATGTAGGCATTGTAACTCCTTTGTTTATTTAGGTCCTGTTTCTGTGGTACGCCCTTTCTTGTAGATGTATCTTTTTGCTTTCTTCTTCTTTTTTAGAGCTGGCTCTTGCTTAGCAGGCTCTTCCTGAAGAGGTCTATAACAATTCCACCAAGGGCCATCAGCTTTTACTCTCATTTGGATCCTCGCATGTTAATCCAAGACCTATTACGCAGTCCCCGCAGTGGCTACACTCCTTGGAACGATTAACAGTGAGTATCTCCTTTCTTGTGTTCAAGTACAACCCCTTAGCCCAGGCTATTGCGTAAAAAATAGACAGGCACATGATGCCCCACTGGTCTGCCCTATATGAAGCGTAGAACCAAAAGGGTTGACCAATCATACCAATGATGCTGGCCCATATACGGTATGACTTACGATTGTCATTCGCCAGCCATATGGATATACACCCGGTCACTAATATTGCTATTTGGTCAAACTGCATGTGTGGCCTCTGCAACTGCCAGGGGCAGGCCGCTGATCGGCAAGGATACAAAAATTGGCGTATCATCCCTGAATCCTGTACCGTGTATATTGTACTCGAAGTCCTCGCGGGCTACTTCTTTCGTAATACCATCGCGCTCCATCATCTTATTCAATACGAGGTCCAGGTCGTAACATATTACATGGCCCTTGCCGAACTGTTTAGCTATACCTATTATGGCATCATCGAAACCCTCAACAAAAAGCATTTGCTCAGGGCACGCTCCTGCATCGCGCAGTATATTGATAACACACTCGTTCTTGCAGGAGTACTCTAGAGCTAGATTTGAAGTAACACGGCCTTCTTCCCTATTTCCGTTAACAGCTAGTCTTCTGTATAACTCCGCCTGCTCTGTCGCTTTCTGTATGGCGTCCTGCGGGACATCCCCTTTTAGCGTTATCCTGCCGTCCATGTCGACACTGACATACCAGTTGTTCTCTGTCCCTGTTATCCCCCATGTCACTCCATTATTAATCTCCCCTGCATTCATTTTAATCCTCCGTTGTTTTAGTTGTTACCAGCGGAAGCCCCTAGTCCTGTTAGGCTTGGGCTTGCCATATTTAAGCACCCATATAGCATCGGCCAGCGCATTCTGCTGCGGGCACCGCTTATGGTACTTCTCATAAATAGTCGTCATGGGCGGCTGCTCTATAAGCTTAAGCTCGCCTTCTTTATGGGCCAGCACTCTTATTGGTATCCTGCGCTTGGCAGCTTCGTGGGCCAGGACCAGGTCGGCCATACACTTGTAGGGGCTGTCCCAGAGTTTGGATTTGAAGGTATTAGTATTCACCATCATAACCCCAGTGCCTCCTACATCCACCAGGACGCTTTTGTCCACATCGCGCAGGCAGGGGAATCCATCTGTAGCATGATAGTATGACTGGCCCATGCCCCTTAGTTTGCGGCCGTGCCAGGTAACTATCTCGTTAGGCTTGGCCTCCCTCTGTAGTCTATCTGCCCAGTCAGGTGGGTATATTAGGTCATCGTCCATTGTGTAGTAAAGCTCGTTGGGGCTTTTATCCAGCCAGTAGAACTTGCCGTTGTCTGTAAGGTTGGGCCCGGTCGCCGTAGTATATTGCTTAAGATCCTCAGGCGCTGTCTGGTATCCGTTCAGGTAGATTCTTATCTCGTCGAACTGACCCTTCAAGGATTCAAGCGTGCGCAGCAGGCTGTCATGTCTTTCAGGCATTGTAGCTATATTAGCCGTCCTTCTCAATGCTTTAGTTAATATTATAGGCACCTCTAACCTCTCTTTTGGATTCATTTTTGAACATTCGTTGCCCAGGTGGGAGCATACGCTGATAGGCACCTGCCATATAGATACCCCGGATCTGACTAGTTTTTCGCTTAAATACTTGCCTACCCCGCTGCTTATTCCTCTAGCCAACCAGCGCTCGGGCACTACAGGCATTTTATAATCCAGCATCTCCAGCGCCTTCCTGTTGATAACTATCCCGCAGTCCATCCACTGCATGCCTCTTAAGGTCCCGGCCTCTGTGTGCAATACTTTATTATTAGGCCCGTACTTCCAGCATATATCCCTATGGTCCCTGGTATAGTTTAGGCACCATGGCCTATTGGTAGGCAGGTCTTTCAGGTATCTTTCCAGAAGGGGTATATCCCACTGGCCGAAGTCGTCAGGGGAGAAGAGTACAATATCATACTTACTGATTTTAGCATTATTGAAAGCCATCTGCCAGAGGTTGCCAAAGCCTGCGCGGCCCATCCGGTTGGGTACTTTTAATAATCTGTCGACTTTAGGTAGCGGCTTCGTACTGGCATCATCTATTACGGTAACGGGGCTGAAAGGGGCAAGTCCTGCCACGCAGTCTGCTAGCAAAGCAGGTCGGTCGCAGGAAAATACGAAACTGTGCCTGTTCATCTAGCGCTCCCATTATCTATTTTATTATTTAAGCTTATCCGTTCCGGACTGTGCGCTCGCCTGTGTTAAGCGATACGGAGTCCACCCGGCCTCCGCGCCTGTAGGATACGTCACGATCTCTATATCCGGCCCTGGTGTCCACGGTCTGGTTCGGGTCTGCGTACAGCACCTTGGTGGCAGGTTTGCTAAACTGCTTAGTCTTAGGATCCCAGTTCTTGTCCTGGATCACATACTCGTTCTTAGATGGGTCTCTTTCCCATCCGCCAGCTGCATTGCGGCGCATGCCATATTCTTTCTCCATGCGCTCAGCTTCCAGGTTCTGCGAGCTTCTCAAGGCGGTTTCTTTCATGTCTCTTATGTATCTCTCGGAGGCGGCGGCTCTAGCTCTATTGGCGGGCGTATTGCTATTATATAAATCAGTTCCTGGGGGCAGCCAGTTGCTCATCATCCTTTTTACGTTGGAGGGTGCTCCTGTAATATAGTTGGCATAAGGATCTGCTATGAACAAGTTATCGGTGCCGCCACCCGCACTAGGCATCTTATAGTATTGATTGCGAGCTGCTCCCCATGCGTTCCTTTCCTGCTCAGTAAGCCTTTTCATATCTTGCGGAGTTGTCCCTAGCAATCTATTAGCATGTGTCAACCGGTCGGCCAGCAGATCTTCCCCTTTATAAGTATCGCTATATGACAGGTTGCCGCTCTTGTCCTGCACATAGGTGTCGCGCTTGAGCGGGTCGTTCAGGGAGGCTGTCTTCAGCATTCCGGCAAACAGGCCTACCAGGTCGGTCAGCGTATTATCAGCAGCTTGCTTCTTCAATCCACACGCAGCCAGTACAGCTGCCAATATCACCTTGTCCATTTTACACCTGTCTATTGTTTAATCCTAAAATATACAGCTTTAACGCCCCTTTTCAAAGAGGATCCTTTACTTCCAGATTCTCCGACGCGTCGGAAAATGTTTCAGGGGCAAACGGGTCCTGCTCATAGAACATGATGGCAGGCTCTATGGCTTTCTTGGGGGCTTTGTTGAAGGACACACTACCGTATAATATCAGGGAGAACATGATGCCCAGGGATATTATGACAGTCGCTATGCCCATCAGCACCCACATGACCCATGGTATCTGGTGCCCTTTGATCTCCACGTCTATTTCGCTTATTCCATTTTTCATATTATCAGCCCCTATTCTTTAAAACTAGTGCTATGCCAGCGGTAGCCACAGCCCCTGCCAGGGCTCCTGCTGCTCCGCCTATTAGCGCACCTGTCTGCCTTCTCTTAGGGCCGGCAATATAAGCGCCTAGCCCTGCTCCGCCAGCAGCTCCTGCTACGCCGCCCAGTCCAGTAAACGCCAGACTTGGAAGCTTTAACTCTTTGGAGTTATCTTGGCTTTTATACTCAGATTCTAATGCCTTGATATACTTAGCAGAATCTTGGTCAGCTTTCTTTTTCTTCTCCGCTAGCAGGTCCAGCACCAACTGCTCCCTCTGCTGTGGAGAAGTATAGCCCGTTAGTTCCAGGGCTAGATCCTGTCCAGTAAGTGGTATTGCTTTTGAGTCTGCGGCAGTCTTGGGCATGGCGGGTTCTTTAGGTTCTTCTAGTTCAGGCGGCGGCTCTGTTACAGGCTCTGGCGGTTTCAGCGGTTCAGGCTTGTAGGCTTTTATCTCGGTAGGCTTGGGCACTGCACTCTTAGGGGCCTCCTTCATGCCAGTATCGAGATTACCGTAACCAGCACTAGGCTTAACCCCTGATATGTTGTTATAGTAACTGACCATAGTTCCTACATTGGCCAGTTTGCCTACCCAGCTCATATCAGGTTTCTCTTCAGCAGCCTTCTTGTCCATCGGCTTAGGCTGCTCAAAAGGGGGATTAAGTTCCATATCCCTTATCTGCTTGCGGATCTTAACCCACTCCTCGTCGCTTACAGGGCCTTCGCCAGCTTCAGCCTGGTATAATTCATCCCAGTCCTTGCGGGTCCGGGCCCACTCTTCTTCAGTTCTATCCGGTGTACCTTTTGCTTTGCTCATAAGTAGCTACCTTTATAATTAGCCTGATCAAGCCGTATAGCCCCCGGCCTTGCCTTTGTTCTGGGCTGTGATGATACCGGTCTTAAGGTAAGTATCCCTGAACCTTTCTACATCCCTCCTATCAATACCGTGTACCTTTACCATCTCCTCCAAGGCTTGTTCTGGACTAGTATCCGGATTGCTGCGAAGAGCGTTGTAGCTGTTTAGCAAGTCCAGTGTTCGGCGGTCTCCTATTGTTTTAACTCCTGGATCATAGAGCGAAGCTCTACTTTCAGGTCTATACCCCTCAGTATTTTCTGTTTTTTCGCCTGCATTTTCCGTAATAACCCTTATGTTACTACCACCAGGTAACCCGTATCTAGCCAAATCTCTAAACCTTAAGCTGGACATTGGATTAGACGGATCGTTTTTACTGAATCCGGCGAATGTCTCTCTGTAATTTGATGGGGGTGGAACATCATCTCCAGCTCTCCAAGATGTCGTAGAAGTTTCAGGAGATACACGCGCCCAGTAGGCGTCTTTGTCTTCCATGTTGGTAAAAGTACTTTTCTTATTCTTAACACTATCCCAGTAACGATCCTTTTCAGAGGTAGGTTCTGCAACAGGCTTCTCGCCCTTAAGCGTATTGGGATACTTCTTAAACATCTCTGCAACCCCTGCTCCTCCTAGGACGCTTCCCAAGTTATCCATTGGCGCCTTCCTGTGGCTAGCCTTACTCGTTGCATCCTTTAGAGCTTCCATGTTCGCGGCCACCTTGTGCAGGTACGTCGCCAAATAGTCTTTCTTCTCGCTCATGTTCAACTCCTATATTAGTTTAAGTTAGTCTAGTTCAACAACCCTACTT
>Ga0209262_10001211_pt1 | contig 10847 bp, 9 predicted proteins | sample Lowcelwee11metaG_FD_187171 | JGI IMG/M metagenome (GOLD analysis project Ga0209262, IMG submission 187171) | Freshwater pond sediment microbial communities from the University of Edinburgh, under environmental carbon perturbations - Low... | ecosystem: Environmental > Aquatic > Freshwater > Pond...
CTTTTTTTTCAAGGGAGTGCGCGCTAGCAGCCGCGGCAGCCAGAGCACTTTCCGCAAAATGAACCCCTGGTAAAAAAAGAGGATCATTTTTTTCAGCCAGGGAATGCGGCTGCCGCTCGATATCCGGTTGCGGTAGGCGATGATCATGGATGTGAATTCGACGCCGTTGGGACAGGCCTGCTCGCAGCCGCCGCAGACCAGGCATTGGTAGAGCATTTTGCGGTTGCGGACGTTGGCCTCGAGGCGGCCGTCGTCCACGGCCTTGATCAGGTTCACCTTGCCGCGCGGCGAATTGGGTTCGCTGAGCTCGGCCTGGTAGACGGGGCAGGCCGACTGGCAGGTGCCGCAGTCGGCGCAGAGCTTGGCGATCTCGCTGATCGTTTTTTCAGCCATTGGCGCCATTATAGCAGAAACCGGCCATGAGCCGAATTTCACGGCGGCTTGTTTTTTTGGGGCAGGGGGCTTACACTTGGGTTTGCTTGATTGCCGGGTGCTTCGGAGCGTATTCATCCCGGCCGGGGTTATACTTATGGAAAAATTGTTCTGCCCGCGCTGCGGGAGAAAACTGGAGAAGCGCTGCCTGGAAAACAGGGAGCGGAATTTCTGCCCGGCCTGCCGGGCCGCGGTCTATGAAAACCCGGTGCCGGCCACGGCGGTGGTGGTGTTCAATGCGCGGCATGAGCTGCTGCTGGTGCGGCGCGCCGTGGAGCCGGGAAAGGGCAAATGGTGCCTGCCCGGCGGTTTCCAGGAAACAGATGAAACTCCCGAACAATGCGCATTGCGCGAGCTGCAGGAGGAAACCGGGATCTGTGGCCGGATTGAAGAGCCGATCGGACTGGAGATGAGCCCGCATCCCTGGTATCGCGCGGTGCTGGTGATCGGTTACCGGGCCGGCGCCCTGGGCGGCGAACTCATGGCCGGCGATGATGCGCAGGCCGCCGCCTATTTTCCGCTTGGCCAACTGCCCGAGCTGGCTTTTCAAAGCCACGCCCGCATCATCGAGCGCGCCTCGCGGCCGCTGCAGCCGCGGCAGCGCTTCCAGGTCCTGCCGGCAGGCGCCTATGTCGTCACCAGCAACGACCACCTGCGGGTGGCCCGGGAAGCGTGCCGGGGTGGCGCCCGCATCGTCCAGTACCGCGAAAAGGACGCGCCGGCGGCGCAGCGGCTGGAGACGGTCCGCCAGATCCACGCTTTTTGCCGGGAGAGCGGAACCTTGTTCATCGTCAACGATCAGCTCGACATCGCCATCCTCAGCCAGGCCGACGGCGTGCACATCGGCCAAGATGACATTGCCATCTCCGACGCCCGTTCCTTGCTGCCGGCGGGAATGATCATCGGTGTATCCTGTTCTACCCTGGCCGAAGCCCTGGAAGCTGAACGCCAGGGCGCCGACTACCTGGGCATTGGCGCCATATTCGCCACGCCGGTCAAAGCGGGATATCCCGTGGTCGGGCTGGATGGTTTGCGCCGCATCGCCGCCGAGGTTTCCCTGCCGCTTGTGGCCATCGGCGGCGTCAACCTGGAGAACATGGCCGCGGTCAAGGCGGCCGGGGCCAAGTACCTGGCCATGGTGCGTGAGTACCAGGAGGACACCGCGGCCCGGGTTAAGGCGGTAAATAGGATTTTTAAATAGAGCATCATTCAACCTGGCTTTCAATGCTAGCTTTTGATCTTCAACTCACCCCCTCGCCCCCTCTCTTCGCAAAGAGAGGGGGAAGAATACTTGTGATATTTCCCCTTCTCTTCGCAAGAGAAGGTACGCATCGCCATGCCGAGGTTTTACGAGGCATCTGGCGAGGCCATCCCGCAACGCGGGGGGTGGGGGATGAGTCTGAGGCTGGCGCCTTGATTCCTTTCAGGCCATCTTCAACCGCTGTTCTATTTCTGCGCTATTCAGGTTGAACAACGCGTCCAAAAACTCCACCTGCAGGCTGCCCGGGCCCGAAGATTTTTCCGCGGCGATCTCGCCGGCGATGCCCATCACGGCCATGGCGGAAGCGGTGGCTGCGAAAGGGTCGGGGTTGACCGCGGCGAAGGCTCCGCACAGGGCCGAGGCCGTACAGCCCAGGCCGGTGACTTTCGGCATCCAGGCATGGCCGTTTTTTATCATGGCCACATTTTTTTTATCGACGATATAGTCAGTTTCACCGCTGACGCAAACCACGCTGTCCAGCTGCTGGCTTAAGTGACTGGCGCTGTCTAAGGCTGCTTCGGTGGCGGCAGCGCTATCCACGCCCTTGGTTTTTGTCAAGTTGTCAATCATGGCCATGATCTCCGAGGCGTTGCCGCGCACGATGGCCGGCGGCACGGCCTGGATCAATTCGCGGACCGTTCGCGTGCGGTATGGGGTGGCGCCGGCCCCCACGGGGTCGAGCACGATGGGGATGCCTTTTTTCTTCGCCCGGAGTGCGGCCTTGAACATCGCTTCCACCCAATGGCCGCTCAAGGTGCCGATGTTGATCACCAGCGCCAAGGCGATGTTCACCATGTCTTCCACCTCTTCCGGGGCATGGGCCATGACCGGCGAGGCGCCCACGGCCAGCAGGGCGTTGGCGGTTGTATTCATAACCACGTAATTGGTGATATTGTGCACCAGCGGCGATCGCCGGCGCACGTTTTCCAGGTTGGCGAAAATATTTTCTGCGTTTATCGGCATGATATTATTACCCCCAGGTAAAACGGTGCTCATAATCATCAGATAAAAAATGAAATCGGTGCAAGGTGCAAGGCGTAAGGTTGAGGATCAGGAAAAGTGACGGCATTTTAATTTACCTGCCTGCTTTTCTTCCCCTATACCCTAAACCCTGCACCCTCTACCTTTTTTTTAGCCGATCACGCCCAGCATGAAGACCATGATGAACAGGGCCACGGTCTCGATCAGGCCGATGACCATGATATAGTTGCCGAACCCCTTGCCGGTCTCGGCGAACGCGTCCGCGGCGCAGGCCCCCGCCTTGCCCTGGTACCAGGCCGATACGCCCATGGCCAGCCCGCCGAAGATGCCGATGCCCAGGATCAGGCCGGGGTCCAATTTCCCGATGGCCGCCCTGAGGGCGTTCATGAGGATGAAGCCGTAGACGGTCTGCGTCAGGGGGGCGCCGACAAAAGCCACCAGCATGAACGGGGCCGGCTTGTTCAGAGCAAAGCATTTTTTCCAGGCCCCGATCGCCGCCATGCCCGCCACCCCGGCGCCGATGCCCGAGCCGACGGCGGACAGGGCCATGGTGGCACCGATTCCGATCAGACTAAAGTTCATCTTTTACTCCTTAAAGGGCTTGTAGGGCTTTCCCGACCACTCCATGCCCAGATGCCCGGAAAATTCCAGCATATTCAAACGCACTCCGTGAACCACGACCGACAGGGCGCCCATGGCCATATTCAGCGAATGTCCGAACAGCAGGATGATGCCGCCAATGAGGATGGCGAACGGGCCGGTTCCGAGTCCGGCGGCAATGCCGTTAAAGCTCTTGGAAATTTCTATTCCGGCCAGTCCGACGGCAAAAAGACGGATATAGGAAATGATATCGGCGAAAGCGCTGATGCTGCTCAGGAAAGTCGTCAGCAGGTTGGCGGCCCCCATGGCCACGCCGTGGAAAAACCGGCCTTGCTGGCGGGAGAAGGCGATGACGAACAGGAAGCCGCAGGCGATCATCCATTTGGCGTGAAGGGGAACGGGGAATCTCTCGCTGCTGATCACCAGGTTCAGTACCAAAAAGTACAGGCCCAGAACCAGGGTCAGCCAGCCCAGCTGGGCCAGTGAGCGGATAAAGGGCTTCTCCTTGGCCTGGCGGAGAAAGCTCCAGAAATGGGCGATGGAAATATGCAGGGCGCCGACGGTGAAAAAGATGATCTTGAACGTCTCGCCGCTCCTGGGGTTGAATGAGGAGAGCGCCGGGATGGTCATCCAGGAGAGCCACGGCAGCGAGGCCAGCTTTTGCGAGCCGAACCAGGTGCCGGTCAAAACTCCCCAAACGATGGTCGCGAAGCTCAGGATCGTCATCAGCGCCAGGATGGCCGGGGGCTCTTGCTGCCGGCGGCGCGAGCGGCTGCGCAGGAGCAGGGAGGCGGAAAAGAAGATCAGGCCGTATGCGGCATCGCCGATGATGGCGGCGAAAAAGAAGGTGAAAAACAGCAGGAAGAAAAAGCTGATGTCGAATTCATGGTAACCGGGTATGGTGCCGAGCAGTTGAAACACAGGCTGGATGATGTCGATCCAGCGGCTGTTACGGACGACGGTCGGAGCGTCGTCCTCAGCGGCGGGATCCTGGAGCAGCAGCGCCCAACCGTTGTCCCGGCAGTATTGCTTCAGGCGTTGGGCTTGATCGCCCGGCAAAAAACCGGCTAAATAGCTGAGCGCTTCGGTATGGCCCATGGCCGCTGCCGCTTCGGCCAGCTCGATCTCCCGGGCGGCGGCCTGGACGGCACGCTCCAGATCGCCGGCCTCGGCGCCCAGCGCCTCCAGCTCCCCGCGGAACTGGCGCAGGTCGGAGCGGTTCTCGGCTTGCAGTTTTTCCAGCTCGGCGGCGCTGCGCCCGGGAGGATCCAGCGCCTTGAGTTCGCTCTGAAAAACGGTGCCTGCCTTCAGGACCAGGGCCACCCAGAGCAGCGTCCGGGTGCGCTTGACGACAAAGGCGTTGATCTCGGGCGGGATCCGGCCGATTTTTTTGCCCGGGACTTCAAGGAAGCGGATCTCGTAGCCCTGGTCCCGGATGCCGCGCAGATCGGGAAGCGACACTCCCTGCCAGTCATGCAGGCGTAGCGCTTCCTTCTGCAAATCTTCGGATTCTTCGCCGAGCACGCGGATGGCATCCTGCTTGTCCAGTATGGAGCGGGCCGCGGCCAGGGAGGCTTCCAGGCCGTCTCCCCTGAAAGTTCCCGCCGGCGGTCCGGAAGGTCCCTTGCCAGGAGGGGAGATCACGGCCAGGGCTTTTTCGAGAAGGATCTTTTTTTCCCGCCACGCCTGGGCCGACGCCACCTGGGCGGGTATGGCGCTGAGGTGCAGGACGCCGAGCTTGCGGAGCTTGCGCAAAGTTTCCTGCATCTCCCCCCGGCGGGCGATCACCGTGGCTTTCTTCATGGCGACGATCATGATGCTGCCGCCCTTCTCAACAGGTTCTTTTTGGCTATTTTTCCCCTGACCACTGCAGCGGTCTGCTGATCGCCGAGGTAGATATGGATCCTGCGGATGCTCTCGATCGCCTGGGGGATCTTGACCTTCTCGAAAAGGTTCACCCGCTGGCTGGTCACCCGCAGCTCGGCCGCCAGCAGGACGACCTGCCGCCGCAGCAATGCGATCTCGACGTCGAGGCGGGCGAGCCCGGCGAACAGGGAGAGGGCCGGGTCGACCCAGGGCGGGGTCAGGAACAGGTCGTGGCTTTTATGCATAAATTCGATGGAGCGGAAAACGGGGATCTCCACCCCGGCGACGTTGGTCGTTCCGGTCTCCACATTCTTGACCTTCAGCCACTCCGGGAAAGGGAACGGCTCGGCAAAGAGATCGAGCCATGATGCCGCGCCGTCGGCCAGCCCCTGGCGCTTGCGGATTTCATCGGCCAGACGTCCCTCCAGCTGGCGAATGACCATCTGCAGCTGCTGCTTCTTGAGGAGCAGGGTCGGCAGGTAGCGGCGGTAGCGCTTCAGGGCGTCTTTTTGTCTTTTCAGCTCGTTCTTGGTCAGCTTTACGGCCATGTTCAGCCGGCGCCTCCGCCATGCCGCGCCGGCCAGAATTTCTTGACCAGCTCGCTGCGCAGCCGGGTCTCCTCAGGCGAAAAGCAGGAAGCGAGGATGCGCCAGCCGTTGTCCAGGGCATCCTCCAGGGGAATGTTGACCGAGAGGTCCATCATCTCCTGCTCGAAGATCACTCCGTATTTCAGCAGCTTCTGGTCCCAGTCGGTCATCCTGAAGCCCATGGATTTCTTTTCCAGGGACTCCTTGTAGGCGGCGTAGAGGGTGATCATGCCGTCCATCAGGGCGCGGTGATCGGCGCGGGTCTTTTTGTTGACCAGCTGCTTGAGCCGGGAGAGCGAGCCGAAGGGCTCGATGCGCCCGTTCTTCAGGTAGTATTGCCCTTCCGTGATGTAGCCGGTGTTGTCAGGCACCGGGTGGGTGACGTCGTCGCCGGGCATGGTGGTCACGCCCAGGATGGTGATCGAGCCCGCCCCGGAGAAGTCGACCGCCTTCTCGTAGCGGGCCGCCAGCTGGGTGTACAGGTCGCCGGGATAGCCGCGGTTCGACGGCACCTGCTCCATGGTGATGGCGATCTCCTTGAGGGCGTCGGCGAAGTTGGTCATATCGGTCAGCAGGACCAGCACCTTCTTGCCCTTAAGGGCGAAGCCCTCGGCCACGGCCAGGGCGATGTCGGGCACGAGCAGGCACTCGACGATGGGGTCGGAGGCGGTGTGGACGAAGAAGACGGCCCGGCTCAGGGCGCCCCCCTGCTCCAAGGCGTCCTTGAAAAAAAGGTAGTCGTCGTACTTGAGGCCCATGCCGCCCAGGATGATCAGGTCGACCTCGGCCTGCAGCGCGATGCGGGCCATCAGTGGGTTGTACGGCTCGCCGGAAACCGAGAAGATAGGCAGCTTCTGGGACTCGACCAGGGAGTTGAACAAATCGATCATGGGGATGTTCGTCCGGATCATGTTGCGCGGGATAATGCGCTGGGCCGGGTTGACGGCCGGGCCGCCGATATCGATCATGTTCGCGCCCAGTTCCGGGCCCTTGTCGCGGGGCCGGCCGCTGCCGTCGAAAATGCGCCCGAGCAGGTTGTCGGAGAAGGAGACCTGCATGGGATGCCCGAGGAAGCGGACCTGGTCCCCGGTCGATATGCCGCGGCAGCCGGCGTACACCTGGAGCGAAACCCTGTTCTCGTAGAGGCGGATGACCTCGGCCAGGGACGTCCGTTGCGCCGAGCTGACCACGGCCAGCTCGCCGTTGCGTACGCCGCCGGCATTGACGGTGATGACGTTGCCGGCGATGGCCTCGATCCTGCTGTAGATCTTTTTCATGCTGCTTCCCTTCTATTTCATTTTGACAAGCGTATTCCAGATTCTTTGTCCCTTTTCTTCCATCCCGGTCCGCCGGGTTTCCAGAAAGGCCTGGATCTCTTCCTCCAGGCGCCCGAACTCTCCTCCTTTCCATTCGGCGCCGTTGTAGTCGAGGAACTTCTGGCGCAGCTGGTTGAAAAAGCCCCGGGCCGTCTCCTTGCCGTCGAAGTCGAAGCGGGAGGCCAGGACCGAGAAGAGAATGCGAAAGAGGTGCCGTTGCCGCTCGGGCGGCACGGCGCCGTCGACCGGATCGTAGGTGTCCTGCTGCAGGTAGACCGAGTCGATGAACTCGCCCTTGAGGAACAGGACGTAGTCCTCCAGCGAGGTGCCCTCCTCGCCGACGACCTTCATCATCTGGTTGACCTCGTTGCCCTGGAAGAGGATGTCGCGGGCATAGGCGGTGCCAGCAACATCGATCGCTCCCCCGTATTTGCTCCAGCTTTCCAAAGGATGGATGGCGGGGTACTTGCGGGCGTCGGAGCGCTCGCGGGACAGGCCGTGAAAGGCGCCGACCACCTTCAGGGTCGCTTGGGTCACCGGCTCGTCGAAGTTGCCGCCGGCCGGGCTGACCGTGCCGCCGATGGTGATCGATCCGGTGCCGTTGTCGCGCAGCCGCACCAGGCCGGCCCGCTCGTAGAAGCCGGCGATGACCGATTCCAGGTAGGCGGGAAACGCCTCCTCCCCGGGGATCTCCTCCAGGCGGCCCGACATCTCGCGCAGGGCCTGGGCCCAGCGCGAGGTCGAGTCGGCCAGCAGCAGGACGTGCAGCCCCATCTGCCGGTAGTATTCGGCCAGGGTGATGGCGGTGTAAACCGAGGCCTCGCGGGCGGCGACCGGCATGGAGCTGGTGTTGCAGATGATGACGGTGCGCTCCATCAGGGTGCGGCCCGTCCTGGGGTCGGGCAGCATGGGGAACTCCCTGAGGGTCTCGACCACCTCGCCGGCCCGCTCGCCGCAGGCGGCGATGATGACGATGTCGATATCGGCGTTGCGGCTCGTGGCCTGCTGCAGGACGGTCTTGCCGGCCCCGAACGGGCCGGGGATGCAGTAAGTGCCCCCGCGGGCGACGGGGATGAAGGTGTCGATGATGCGAATCTTGGTGACCAGCGGCTCCTTGGGCCGCAGCCGCTCGCGGTAGCAGGTGACCGGGCGCTTGACCGGCCAGTAGAAGCTCATGGTGACCGGGATGCGCCTGCCCGCGTCGTCCTCGAGTTCGGCGATCGTGTCGTTGATGGTGTAGTCGCCGGCCGGGGCGATGGCGACGACCTTGAGTGATGCGCGGTTCTGGAATGGGACCATGATGCGGTGGCGGAAGATGCCTTCCGGCACGGTCCCCAGCGCGTCGCCGGCCGTGACCGGGTCGCCGGGCCGGGCCGTCGGGGTGAAGGACCATTTCTTTTTTTCATCGAGGGGGCTGAGGTAGACGCCGCGCTCGAGGAAGAAGCCGCATTGGGCGGCCAGTGCCGGCAGCGGGTTTTGCAACCCGTCGTAGATCTGCGCCAGCAGGCCGGGTCCCAGGCGCACGGAAAGGAGCTCCGCGGTGAACTCGACCTCGTCCCCGACACCGATGCCGCGGGACATCTCGAAGACCTGCATCTCGGCCCGGCGGCCGCGGATGCGGATAACCTCCGACTTGAGCTTTTTGCCGGCGTTCACCACGTAGGCGACCTCGTTCATCGAGACGTCGCCTGCGACCTCGACCGTCACCATGTTGCCGTTGACCCCGACGACCTTTCCTTTAGTCATTTTGTCACTCCGTGTCTGCGTCCAGTGGGGAAATGGCGGCGCCAGTCCACGCGGCCGCGCTGTCCAATATCCGGGCGTACTCCCCGGTGAACGATTCGCGGCCGGGCTCGGGCCGGAATCGCGCCCTGCGCTCCAACAGCAATAGTTTCAAGCGATAGACGACCAGGCGCCCCAGGTCGAACTGGGTTCCCGCCTCAAGTTCCTCGAGGCGGGACCAGCGCCTGCGGTCCAGCGCGGTCTCGACCGCCAGGGGCGTCCCGGCGCCCAGTGTCTCCTTGACCATGGCGGACATGCCCGGGTAAAACGATGCCTCCCGCATGAACGGGTCCGGGCTGATGTCCAAGCTCTGGGCGCGCTGCACGGCCAGTTCATTGCGCAGGGCCGTTTCCCAGGAGGAATAGGCCTGCCATACGGCGGGATCGCTGCGCCGGGTAACCAGCGCGTCGAAGGAGATGCGGGAGAGCAGGGCGTGATGGCCTTCGGCCACCTGCTCCCGGCAAATGTCTAGCCAGGCCCGGCTGCTGTGCGGCGGAGGATCGCCAAAAAGGAGCAGGGGCAGGGAGGCCACGAGATAGTAGTACTGGGTCAAGTTGGATCATCCTGCCGCAGAGCATCCGCGACGATCCCGGCCATGACCGGATTGAGGAACAGGGCCAGGTTCTCGGCGATGCTCTCGGCGGAAAAGTCATAATAGGCATGCCCGTCTTTCTCGGCCACGCGAAAGCCGCTGGCCACTTCGGCGGAGGCCTTGATCTCGATGCCTGCGGCGATCTTCCCGGCCAGCGCCTGGCGCAGCGCCTTATCCAGCGCCTTGAAGCGGTCCGGCGGCAGAAGGATCTCGATCTTATCCTGGCGCTCCGGCGACCAGTTCGCGATCATGGCGGCGATGGCGGCCGTGATCTCCTTGTCCTCGAGGGCTTTCCGGCTCTTCTCCTTCAGCAGCGCGGAGAACAGGTTCTCCAGCTGCTTCCTGACCCCCAGCAGAAGGTCCCGGGATGCCTGCTTGAGCGACTCGCGGCCGGAACTCTCCAGCCGTTCCTGTTCATGACGGGCGTTGGCCAGCAGGGCGTCCGCCTGCGCCCGGGCGGCGGCCACGATCCCATCGGCCTGCGCCCTGGCCTGCCCGAGCAGCGTCTCGCTCTCCAGGCGGACCTTTTCCACGCCGTCGCGATGGATGGCATCGATCAGCTCCTTCAGCTGCACATCGGGTATGTCTTTGGCTTCCATGCCTGAATTCTATTTTATTCGATCGGTTCTGTCAATTTCACGGCCCTTCTTTTCCTTACTATCTTCCGCATTAACCAGGGCTTGTGCCTGGACCGTGCCGGCAGCTTGCCGCTCGTTCCTTTGGGTTGATTTCTCCATCGTTCTTCTATACAATCGCCTTATGCTTGGGAAAATTGATTTTTCTTTCAGCAAGGATAACCTGAAGCGCTGGTGGAGACCCCGCCATCTGCTGGATGCGCCGCAAACCAAGACCGCCCACATCGAGTTCACTTCCCGCTGCAATTTGCGCTGCGTTTTCTGCTGCGCCAGCCAGCCCCATTATCGCGGCCGGGACCTGCCGGCCGCCCTGATTGAAAAACTGATCGACTCACTGGTCCGGCGCCGGGTGGAAATCGTTTGCATCAGCGGCCACGGCGAAACGACCATATTCCCGGAATGGGTCCGGCTCAGCGAAAAGATGCTGGCGGCAGGTCTGAAGCTGCACATCATCTCCAACTTCGCCAAGCCGTTGAACCCGGAGGAAGCCGAGGTCCTGGCCCGCTTTCATACCATCGAAATAAGCTGTGACACGGCCGATGCGGATCTCTTTTCCAAACTGCGCCGCGGCGGCCAGCTGTCGACCCTGACCGCTAATCTGGAAAAGGTGCGGCGGGCCGGCCAAAACAAGTCCGGGCCCGCCCCCCGCTTTTCCTTCAGTTGCGTGGTCTCCGACCAGAACGTTTTCAAACTGGATGAATACCTCGAATTCGCCGCCGCCAACGGCATCCGCAATTTCGATTTCTGCAATCTCACCAAGTACCCGGATATTCCAGAAATCGAAATTGCGGATGC
>Ga0209262_10001212_pt1 | contig 10846 bp, 12 predicted proteins | sample Lowcelwee11metaG_FD_187171 | JGI IMG/M metagenome (GOLD analysis project Ga0209262, IMG submission 187171) | Freshwater pond sediment microbial communities from the University of Edinburgh, under environmental carbon perturbations - Low... | ecosystem: Environmental > Aquatic > Freshwater >...
AGCGAGAACTTGCGCGCCCAACCGACGAACTCGTCCTTCTTCGTGGTCAGGTATTCGAACGCGCCCGAGGGCGCCGGCCGCGACGGCTGCGTGTTCACCGCGTCACCTCCTCGAGCAACCCGGTGCGCCAGACGTACAGCATGATGAAGACCAGCAGCAGCGTGAACACGCCGAAGGCCGCCAACAGCGCTCCGGTGAGGGGCTGCGATCCCAGCGCCCAGATGAATAGGAACACCGTTTCGAGGTCGAAGAGGATGAAGAGGATGGCGATCGCGTAGTACTTGACCGGCACGGCCTTGACGTTGACCTGCTCCACCGGCGTGGCACCGCATTCGAACGGTTCGAGCTTCAGTGCACTGGGCACCGGTTTCGGCCCGACGACCTTGTTGAGCCACAGCGTGAGGGCCACGAATCCGAGGATCGCGAGCAGGTAGACCAGGAAGGAGAGGTATGCGTTCATGCTGTCCGTGACGCCCCCCGGCGCTCCCGGACTATAGGCAACCGGGGGCGATTGCGTGATCCACGGAAATTACTTACACGGTACGCGGGGTCAGGTCCGGGGCGGAATCATCGTGCGCAGGTCGGCCGACTGGCCGGCAATTTCCTGCAGGGCCCGCAGCACGTCGCTGCGGCTGATCTGGCCGACGAGCCGGGCATCCTCGGTCACCGGGTAGCGGCGGTACTCGCGTTCGGCGAACAACTGCGCCACTTCGACGATCGGCATGTCGGCGTCGATCGTCGCGACCGGGGCGTGCATGTATTCCTCGACCCGGCCGCCCCATTCGCCGTAGTAGCCGGCCGTCAAGGCGATCCGCATGCAGTCCTTCTCCGACAGCATGCCGACCAGCGTGCCGAACCGGTCGAGCACCGGCGCGCCGGAGATCTGCTTCTCGACGAAGATGCCGATCGCGTGCAGGACATCCATCTCGGGGGCGAGCACGACGAGGTTCCTCGCCATGTAGTCCCGTGCCTTCGCGGCGCGCTTGATCGTCATGATCCAGGTCCTCCGCCCGCGGCGGCCAGCCGTTCCAGTTCGCGCCGGCGCCGGCGGCGGGGGCAGGGCGCCTCGCAGCTGCAGTCTTTTTCGATGCCGAACTTGCGCAGCCCGCCGCAACTGCCGCGGATCGGCTCGCGGCCCAGCAGGACGCCGAGCGCCAAGCCCGCGAAGGCGAGGCCGAAGACCAGCAGCGTGGCGAGGAACGTGCTCAAGGCCTAGATCCCGAAATCGTCCATCAGGATGTTGCCGCGCTCGACGCCGAGGTCTTCGAGCATGCCGATGACCGCGTTCGTCATGAGCGGCGGACCGCACAGATAATACTCGCAGGACTCGGGCGTGGGGTGCTGCTTCAGGTACTCGTCGTGCAGCACCTTGTGGATGAACCCGGTGTGGCCGGTCCACTGGTCTTCCGGCTGCGGGTCCGAGAGCGCCACGTGCCAGCGGAAGTTGGCATGCCCGGCCTGCAGCCGGTCGAAGTCGTCCTGGTAGAAGATCTCGCGCGAGCTCCGCGCGCCGTACCAGAACGTGATCTTGCGCTGGCTCCCGAGCCGGACGAGCTGGTCGAAGATGTGCGAGCGCATCGGCGCCATGCCCGCGCCGCCGCCGACGAAGACCATCTCGGCCTCCGTCTCGCGGGCGAAAAACTCGCCGAACGGGCCGGAGACGGTGACCGTGTCACCGGGCTTGAGCCCGAAGATGTAGGACGACATCACGCCGGGCGGCGCCGACTCCTCCGCGCTCGGCGGGGGCGTGGCGATGCGCACGTTCAGCATGATGATCTCTTTCTCGAGCGGGAAGCTCGCCATCGAGTAGGCGCGCGAGACCGGTTCCTTGACGTCGGAGGTGTAGCGCCACAGGTTGTAGCGGTCCCAGTCGGGGCGGTACTCGGGCGCGATGTCGAAGTCCCGGAAGCTCAGGCGGTGCGGCGGACACTCGATGACGATGTAGCCGCCGGCACGAAAATCGAGCGACTCGCCCTGCGGCAGCTCGAGTACCAGCTCCTTGATGAACGTGGCGACGCTCTCGTTCGAGCGCACCTTGCAGAGCCACTTGCGCACGCCGAACACTTCACGCGGCACTTCGACCTTCATCGGCTGCTTGACGGCGACCTGGCAGGCCAGCCGCGTGCCGGCCAGCGCCTCGCGCTTGGTGACGTGCGAGGCTTCGGTGGGCAGCAGCGACCCGCCACCCTCGAGCACCTTGACCTTGCACTGCCCGCAGGTGCCACCGCCGCCACAGGCCGAGGAGACGTACAGCCCGGCGTCCGCGAGCGCGCCGATCAGCTTGCCGCCGACCGGGGCCTCGAGCGTGCGCTGCTCGTTGACGACGATCGCGACGCTGCCCTGCGCGACCAGCTTGCTGCGCGCCAACAGGATGACGCCGACCAGCGTCAGCACGATCGCGGTGAAGAGGACGACGCCGAGGATGATTTCGATCATGGGCGTGCGCGGCGGCCTCAGAGCTGGATCCCGGAGAACGCCATGAACACCATGGCCATGAGCCCGGCGGCGATGAACGTGATGCCGAGGCCCTGCAGCCCCGCAGGCACGTCGCTGTACTTGAGCTTCTCGCGGATGCCGGCCAGCAGCACGATCGCGAGCGCCCAGCCCGCGCCGCTCGCGAGGCCGTAGACGACGCTCTCGGGGAAAGTGTAGGCGCGCTCCACCATGAACAGCGTCCCGCCCAGGATCGCGCAGTTGACCGTGATCAGCGGCAGGAAGATGCCGAGCGCGTTGTACAGCGCCGGCACGTACCGATCGAGGAACATCTCGAGGATCTGCACGATCGCGGCAACCGTGCCGATGTAGGTGATGAGTCCGAGGAAGCTCAGGTCCACCTCGGGCAGGCCGGCCCATGCGAGCGCGCCGGGCGCGAGCAGGTGGTGGTAGATCAGGTTGTTGGTCGGTACGGTGATCGTCTGCACGACGATGACCGCGATGCCGAGACCGAACGAGGTCTCGACCTTCTTCGAGATTGCGAGGAACGTGCACATGCCGAGGAAGAACGACAGCGCGAGGTTCTCGACGAACAGCGCCTTGAGGGCCAGGTTGACGTAGTGCTCCATCACTGCGTCTCCGTCCGGTGCACGACCTGGATCCTGTAGTCCGCCGGCTCCTGCTGGTCGCGCTTCCAGGTGCGCACGCCCCAGATGATCAGCGCGACGAGGAAAAACGCGCTCGGTGCCAGCGGCAACAGCGAGTTCGGCCGGTACCAGCCGCCCTCGCTGACGAGCGGCAGGATCGGGTAACCCCACAGCGTGCCGAAGCCAAACAGTTCGCGAACGGCGCCGAGCGTGATCAGGATCAGGCTGTAGCCGAGGCCCTGTCCGAGGCCGTCGAGGAAACTCGGCCAGACCGGGTTCTTCATCGCGTAGGCCTCGGCGCGGCCGAGCACGATGCAGTTGGTGATGATCAGGCCGACGAACACCGACAATTGCTTGCTGATCTCGGGCGCGTAGGCGCGCAGCACCTGGTCGACGACGATCACCAGCGAGGCGATGATCGTCATCTGGACGATGATCCGGATGCTGTTCGGGATGTGCCGGCGGATCGCGCTGATGGCCGCATTCGAGCACGCGACGACTGCCGTAAGCGCGATCGACATGATCACGGCGGGTGCCAGCTTCGAGGTGATCGCCAGCGCCGAGCAGATGCCCAGGATCTGCACGATGATCGGGTTGTTGACGATCAGCGGCTCGAGCAGCGCCTTGCGCGTCGCGGCTTTCATGCCTCAGGCCTCCCCGCTGCGCAGGCGGGCGAGGAACGGGCCGAAGCCCTGCTCGCCCAGCCAGTAATGGATCATGTTCTCGACACCGACGCTGGTCAGCGTGGCGCCGGACAGGGCGTCGACGTGATGCTCTTCGTCGCCCGCAGCGGGCGCCCCCTTCGCGATTCGCAAGCGGACCTGGCCGGCATCGTCGAACAGTCGCTTGCCGATCCAGGTGCCGCGCCAGCGGGCATTGTCGATCTCGGCGCCGAGGCCCGGGGTCTCGGCGTGCGAGTAGAACGTGATGCCCTTGACGCGCTCGCCGCGGCCGTCGAGCGCCACGTAGGCGTACATCGTCGACCACAGGCCGTAGCCGTGCACCGGCAGGATCACCGTCTCGAGCCCGTCGTCACCGCGCACCAGGAAGACCGGCATCGAGCGCGGCCTGCGGTGGATCTTCGCCACGTCGGCCGTCGCCGCCACGGGCTCGCCGAGCTCCGGATCGCGTGCGCTGCGCGCAATGTCGAAGCGCAACGCGTCGCCACCCTCGATGTAATCACCGCTCGCGAGATCGACGACCCGCGCCTCGACCCGTTCGAACTGCGTCTCGACGCGCTGTCCCGGCTGGTAGAGGCCCGCGACTTCGAGGATGTTGCGCTGGCGCTGCAGCAACGCGTTGCGGTCCTGCACCGGCCGGAGCAGCACGACCGCGGCCGACACGAGCACGGCACAGACCACGCACACCAGCGTGGCGACGGCGAGCACGCGGCCCGGGCTGTCCTTAGGCAGCGTCATGGCGGCGGGCCCTCCTGCGTACGTTCGCCTTGACGACCACGTAGTCGATCAGCGGCGCGGTCAGGTTGCCGAGCAGGATCGCGAGCATCATGCCCTCGGGGTAGGCGGGGTTCAGCACGCGGATGATGCTGACCGCGAAGCCGATCAGCATGCCGTAGACCCACTGGCCGGCCCGCGTCATGCTTGCGCTGATCGGGTCGGTGGCCATGAAGACGAGGCCGAACGCGAAACCACCGAGCACCGCGTGCCAGTACCAGGGCACATCCAGGTACGGATGGCTCGCCGGTCCGCCGGCCAGGTTGAACACCGAGACCGTGGCCACCATGCCGAGCAGCACCGAGAGCATGATCCGCCACGACGCGATCCGCGTGTAGACGAGGAACGCGGCGCCGATCAGGCACGCCAGCACCGAGGTCTCGCCGATCGAGCCCTGCATGTTGCCGATGAACGCATCGGCCCAGGTCAGGCCGCTCGCGGTCACCGCCTCGAGGCCGCCCTGCGCCGCCTGCGCGAGGGCCGTCGCGCCGGTGAAGCCGTCCACCGGCACCCAGACCGCGTCGCCCGAGATCTGCACGGGGTACGCAAAATAGAGGAACGCGCGGCCGGTCAGCGCCGGGTTCAGGAAATTCTTGCCGGTGCCGCCGAAGACTTCCTTGCCGATCACGACGCCGAAGCTGATGCCGAGCGCGACCTGCCACAGCGGGATCGTCGCCGGCAGCGTCAGCGCGTAGAGCATCGAGGTGACCAGGAAGCCCTCGTTGATCTCGTGGTTGCGGACCGCGGCGAACAGTGTTTCCCAGAGCCCGCCGGCGAGCATCGTCACGAGGTAGATCGGCAGGAAGTACAGAGCGCCGTGCCAGAAGCAGTCCCAGAGATTTGCGGGATCGACGCCGAAACCGAATCCCGCGAGGAGTTCCCCGCGCCAGCCCTCGGCGGCCTGCAGGCCGAGCTCGGCCAGTGCGAGATTGGCCTGGTGGCCCACGTTGTACATGCCGAACACGGCGCAGGGCAGCACGGCGAGCACGACCGTGATCATCACGCGCTTGACGTCGATTGCGTCGCGAATGTGCGGTGAGCCGCGGGTCACGTCGGCGGGGGTGTACAGGAACGTGTCGAGCGCCTCGTACAGCGCGGCGAAGCGCTCGAGGCGACCGCCGCGCACGAACAGCGGTTCGATTTCGTCGAGGATCCGGCGCAGCGGGCGCATCAACCCTCCTTCTCGATGCGCGCGAGCGCCTGGCGCAGCAGCGGGCCGTAATCGTACTTGCTCGGGCAGACGAACGAGCACAGCGCGAGGTCTTCCTCCTCGAGCTCCAGGCAGCCGAGCAGCTGGGCGGCGTCGGTGTCGCCGACGGCGATCGCGCGCAGCAGCTGGGTCGGCAGGATGTCGAGCGGCATCACGTGTTCGAAGGTCCCAATCGGGATCATCGCGCGTGGGCGGCCGAGCTGGTTGGTGCCGAGCGGGAACAGCCGCTTCGGCAGGAAGCCGGAGAGGAACGTGCGCGTCACGGAGAACTTGTCCGCGCCCGGCATCGTCCACCCCAGGAATTCGCGCTCACGTCCTTCATGCAGCACGGTGACCTGGTTGTGGTAACGGCCGAGGTAGGCCGCCCAGTCGGACGTGGGCCGACCCGCGAGGACCGAGCCCGACAGCACGCGGCATTCGCCCGGCGCCGTCTCGTTGCGCACCAGGTCGTCGATGCTGGCGCCGAGCCGGGTACGCACCAGGCGCGGCTGCAGTACGGCCGGGCCCGCCAGCGAGATGACGCGTTCCGGGGAAATGCGTCCCGTCGTGAACAGCCGCCCGATCGCAATCGCGTCCTGGTAGCCCACGTACCAGGCCGACCGGTGCGCCGAAACCGGCGCGATCGAGTGGATGTGCGTCCCCGGCAGCCCGGCGGGATGCGGTCCGGCGAACTCCGCGAGGCTGACCCGAGGATGCGCGGGCAGTTTCAGGTCGGGGCCAGGTCCGCAGCAGACGTACACCTGCCCGTCGAGCAGCGCCGCGAGGATTTCGATGCCGTCGGCGAAATCCGCACCGTACTCGCCGATCAGGATGCGCGGATCCGGCGCCACCGGATTCGTGTCCATGGCCGTGACGAACAGCGCGTGGGGCGTCGCGTCGGGCAACGGCACGCGGCCGTAGGGCCGCGAGCGCAGCGCAGCCCACAGGCCGCTCTCGAGCAGCCGATCGTGCACGGCCTCGCGTGAGAGGCGGCCCAGCTCGCCGTGCGGCACGGCAGCAAAGGTCGTTTCCGCAGCGCCGTCGAGTTCGATGACGATCGAACGCAGCGCGCGCTTCGGGCCGCGATGGATGGTCGCGACCACGCCGGCCCCGGGTGACGTCAGGCGCAGGCGCGGGTCCGCGCGGTCGGCGAGCAATGGCTCCCCGAGCGCGACCCGGTGACCTTCCTCGACCAGCAGGTTCAGCTTCATGCCCGGGAAGTCACCGGGCAGCACCGCAACGGAGCCGACCTGGCTGGCCGCATGGATCTCCGGCCGTGGCGGCCCGCTGAGCGGAATGTCGAGACCGCGGCGAAGGTGGAACTGCAGCTTGGGCATGGTGCGGCGAATATAGGCACTGCGCTGGCGCAGGGCGAGCCACGCTGCGGAAATCCCCTATGGATGTGATCCCGTCCGACACCCCAAATGCGGACCAATGAACGCCCGAGCCAGCTCTACGCCGTTCTCCGGCCCGGCGGGTCGCAGCAGCCGCTGGCCCGCGCGCCTCGACCTGCTGCAGAGCCTGAGCGGTCTGGCGCTCGGCCTCTTCATGTGGGTCCACATGTTCTTCGTCTCGAGCATCCTGCTCGGCCGTGACGCGATGTGGACGGTCGCGCGGTTTTTCGAGGGCTATTTCATCTTCGGCCGGCCGCTGCCGTGGCTGGTTTCGCTGCTGGTCGCGACGGTGTTCGCGCTGTTCATCGGCCATGCGGCCCTCGCGCTGCGCAAGTTCCCCGCGAGCTACCGGCAGTACCGCACGTATCGCGACCACATGGGCGCGATGAAGCACGACGACACCTCGCTCTGGTACTGGCAGGTGGTCACCGGGTTCGCGCTGTTCTTCATGGCCTCCGTGCACCTCTACATCATGATGACCCATCCCGAGCGCATCGGGCCGTTCGAGTCCGGCGACCGCGTGTGGACCGACCTGATGTGGCCGCTCTATCTCGTCATGCTGTTCGCGGTGGAATTCCACGGCGGCATCGGGCTGTACCGTCTCGCGCTCAAGTGGGGCTGGTTCGCCGGCAGCGACCCGGACGCGACGCGCCGCAAGTTGCGCACGTTCAAGTGGGCGCTCACGGTGTTCTTCCTCGTGCTCGGCCTCGCGACGCTGGCTGCCTACATCAAGATCGGCATCGAGCACGCGCCGAACTACGGGGAGCCGTACGTGCCCTCCTGGGTCGCGGCGGAGCCCGCGCCGTGAAGATCGTCTACACCGACGTGCTGGTGATCGGCGGCGGGCTTGCAGGGCTGCGCATGGCGATCGGCGCGCGCCGCCGCGGTCACGACGCGATCATCCTGTCGCTGGTGCCCCCGAAGCGCTCGCACTCGGCGGCGGCCCAGGGCGGCATGCAGGCGAGCCTCGGCAACGTCGTCAAGGGCCAGGGCGACAACGAGGACGTGCATTTCGAGGACACGGTCAAGGGCAGCGACTGGGGCGCCGACCAGCAGGTCGTCCGGATGTTCGTCAACACGGCGCCGAAGGCGGTGCGCGAGCTGGCGGCCTGGGGCGTGCCCTGGAGCCGGGTCCGGCAGGGCGACCGCGAGGTCATCATCAACGGCCAGAAGGTCACGATCACCGAGCGCGGCGAAGCGCACGGCCTGGTCGCGCAGCGCGACTTCGGCGGCACCAAGAAGTGGCGCACCTGCTACGTCTCCGACGGCACCGGCCACGCGATGCTGTTCGCAGTCGGCGACCAGGCGATCGCACAGGGCATCCCGGTGCACGAGCGCAAGGAGGCCATCGCGCTGATCCACGATGGATCGCGCTGCTATGGCGCCGTCGTGCGCGACCTGATCACCGGCGAACTCACGGCCTACGTCGCGAAGGCCACCGCGATCGCAACCGGCGGGGCGGGGCGCGTCTACCGGGTCACCACCAACGCAGTGATCTGCGAGGGGATCGGCGCGGCGCTGGCGCTCGAGACGGGCGTGGCGGCGCTGGGCAACATGGAAGCCGTGCAGTTCCATCCGACGGGCATTTTCCCCGCCGGCATCCTCGTCACGGAGGGCTGCCGGGGCGACGGTGGCCTGCTGCGCGATGCCGATGGCCACCGCTTCATGCCGGACTACGAGCCGGAGAAGAAGGAACTCGCCTCGCGCGACGTCGTCTCGCGCCGCATGGAAGAGCACATCCGCGCCGGCCACGCCGCGACTTCGCGCTTTGGCCAGCACTTGTGGCTCGACATCACGCTGCTCGGGCGCAAGCACATCGAGCACAACCTGCGCGAGGTCAAGGAGATCTGCCATTACTTCCTCGGCGTGGACCCCGCCGAGCAATGGATCCCGGTGCGCCCGGCGCAGCACTACACGATGGGTGGCATCCGCACCGACCACACGGGGCAGAGCCCGACGCTGCGCGGACTGTTCGCGGCGGGCGAGGCCGCCTGCTGGGACATGCACGGGTTCAACCGGCTGGGCGGCAACTCCGTCGCCGAAACCGTCGTCGCCGGCATGATCGTGGGCGAGTTCATCGCCGACTTCTGCGAGAGCCCAAAGGGCGACCTCGACATCCCGACGGCGCTGATCCGCGAGGCCGTGGAGGCGGAGCGCGCCCGGCTCGACGTGCTGCTGCACGGCGGCGGCACCGAACGCGCGGACGCGATCAAGATCGAGATGCAGCAGACGATGACCGACAAGGTCGGCATCTTCCGCACCGGTGCGGACCTCGAGGAAGCCGTGCACCGGTTGCAGGGCCTTCTGGTCCGCAGCCGCAATATCGGGTTGCGCCACAAGGCGGACGGCCCGAACCCCGAACTGGTGACGGCGTACCGCACGCAGAAGATGCTCAAGGTGGCGCTCTGCATGGCGACCGGCGCGCTCGCGCGCACCGAGAGCCGCGGCGCGCACTTCCGCGAGGATTTCCCAGCGCGCAACGATGCGGCCTGGCTGCGTCGCACGCTCGCGATGTGGCGCGACGCCGGCGACACGCTGCCCTGCCTGACCTACGAGCCGCTCGACGTCATGGGCATGGAACTGCCGCCCGGCTGGCGCGGCTACGGCGCGAAGAACTACGTCGACCATCCCGACACGCCGCGGCGCGCCGACGAGGTCGCCAGCGTGCGTGAGCGAATGAAGGACGCGGACCGCCACGCAGTGCAGGCCACGGTCATGCCGTACGAGCACCTGCTGCCCGAGCGGTTCCGCGGCCGCAACGAACGCATCGACGAGAAGCTGCCATGACCGACCCGGCTCCGACCGCCGCCGCCGCGCCGCGCAAGCTTCGCTTCCACGTGCTGCGGCACGATCCGCGCGATCCCGACAGCGTCCCGCACGTCGAGCTGTTCGAGCTCGAGGAAGCGGCGGGCATGACGTTGTTCATCGCGCTGAACGAGATCCGCGAACAGCTCGACTCCTCGCTGGCGTTCGACTTCGTCTGCCGTGCCGGCATCTGCGGCAGCTGCGGCATGGTCGTCAACGGGCGGCCGGGCCTGGCCTGCCGCACGCTGACCAAGGACCTGCCGGCCGACATCTCGCTGGCACCGCTGCCGGCGTTCGAGCTGATCGCCGACCTGTCGGTGAACACCGGCAAGTGGATGCGCGGCATGAGCGAGCGGCTGGAAACCTGGGTGCACTCGCTCGAGCAGGACCCCGACCTGCGCCGGATCGAGGCGAAGATGGATCCGGAACTCGCCGACAAGATCTACGAGCTCGACCGCTGCATCGAGTGCGGCTGCTGTGTCGCGGCCTGCGGCACGGCGCGGATGCGCGAGGATTTCGTCGGCGCGGTGGGCCTGAACAAGATCGCGCGGTTCGCGCTCGATCCGCGCGACCAGCGCTCCGACCAGGATTTCTACGAGCTGGTCGGCAACGACGACGGCGTGTTCGGCTGCATGACGCTGCTCGGCTGCCACGACGTCTGCCCGAAGGGCCTGCCGCTGCAGACGCAGATCGCGTTCCTGCGGCGGAAAATGGCTCGCACCGGCCTCGGCTGACCGGCTTAGCAAATCTTTAGGATTTCGCTAGCGAGCATTTAGCAAGCTGCGGCACCGGTCCGCTGCACACTGATCCCACAACGAGATGGAGGGGTCAGTCATCATGAAAACTCGAGCAGCGGTGGGGGTCCTTGCGGGTCTCCTGGTCGCATTGGGCCTGGCAGCGCAGGCGTCCGCGGCGGATCCGGCC
>Ga0209262_10001213_pt1 | contig 10837 bp, 8 predicted proteins | sample Lowcelwee11metaG_FD_187171 | JGI IMG/M metagenome (GOLD analysis project Ga0209262, IMG submission 187171) | Freshwater pond sediment microbial communities from the University of Edinburgh, under environmental carbon perturbations - Low... | ecosystem: Environmental > Aquatic > Freshwater > Pond...
TGGCCGCAGCACCGCACGATATCCTCGGGAGCATTCAACTGCAGGACGGGGCCGAAACCGGCACGAGTCCGCTCGCCGACCATGCAGTGCCGGTCGCCGTCTCGTACGGTGACGGCATCGGTCCGGAGATCATGGCGGCAAGCCTCGCCATCCTCGACGCCGCCGGCGCGCGGATCGCGCCGCAGCCGATCGAGATCGGCGAGAAGGTCTACCGCGCCGGGCACAGCGCCGGCATCGTCGAGGCTTCGTGGGACACACTGCGGCAGACTCGCGTCCTGCTCAAGGCACCGGTCACCACGCCATCGGGCGGAGGGTTCAAGAGCCTCAACGTCACGCTGCGCAAGACCCTGGGCCTGTACGCGAACGTCCGGCCGTGCGTCGCGTACTCGCCGTTCGTGGCGACACGCCACCCCGGGATGGACGTGGTGATCATCCGCGAGAACGAGGAAGACCTCTACGCGGGAATCGAGCACCGGCAAACCGACGAGGTCTTCCAGTGCCTCAAGCTGATCACCCGCCCGGGCTGCGAGCGGATCATCCGCTATGCGTTCGAGTACGCGCGCGGCCACGGTCGACGACGCGTCACCTGCATGGTGAAGGACAACATCATGAAGATGACGGACGGCCTGTTTTACCAGGTCTTCCAAGAAATCGGCGCGTCGTATCCCGACATCGAGCAGGACCGCTACATCATCGATATCGGCGCGGCCCGGCTCGCGACTCATCCCGAGCGCTTCGACGTAATCGTGACGCCCAATCTCTACGGCGACATCCTGAGCGACATTGCCGCCGAGCTGACGGGCAGCGTGGGACTCGCGGGCAGCGCGAACATCGGCGGGCGCGTCGCGATGTTCGAAGCGATCCACGGCAGCGCCCCGGACCTCGCGGGCCGCGACGTTGCCAACCCGAGCGGTCTGCTGCTCTCGGCAGTCATGATGCTGGTCCACGTCCGGCAGGCGAAGACCGCGTCGCTGGTGCACAACGCCTGGTTGCGCACCCTGGAGGAAGGCATCCACACGGCGGACCTCGTCAGCGCGGCTACGCGTCGCAGGGTTGGCACCAGGGCCTTCGCCGACGCAGTCATCGACCGCCTCGGGGACTCCCCGCGAACCCTGCCCGCGGTGGAGTACAGCAACCCAGAACCGGTGGCCCGCAGCAATGAACCCGTCTATGTACGCAGGCAGGCGGCGAACAAGGCCACCGTGGGCGTGGACGTGTTCGTCCACGACGGAGCCACCTCTCCCGCCGACCTGGCCGGGAGGCTCGCTGCGCTCGCGACCCCCGCGCTCGCGCTGAAGATGATCACCAACCGAGGCGTCAAGGTATGGCCAAAGGGACTGCCGGAGACCTTCTGCACTGACCACTGGCGCTGCCGATTCCAAGTGGGAGCCACTGCGGCGCCGATCGGCCATCGGGACATCATCGAACTGCTGACCCGCCTGACCGAAGCCGGGGTCGACGTCATCAAGACTGAGAACCTCTGTACCTTCGACGGTGTCGCCGGATTCGCGCTGGGACAGGGGCAGTAGCGACGGACTTCAGTCCGGTCGGAGTGTTCGAGCACGGCCTCCTGCCCGGCACAAGACGATCGACGAGTTTGCTGACGACGTGGCGCACGCACACCTTCGGCGGTCACGAAGGCCTCGGCGAGGGACCGAGCTTTGACCGAGGGACCCTCACAGTTCGTGAGCCGTTTCGATGCACAGAAACGCGACGAGCACGACGTCGAGCTTGCTGGAACGACTGCAGATGCGGCGACCCTATGAAGTCGGACGGTCCATCCTCCGCGGAACTTGCCGATGGCCTGGTGTCCGTTTCTTTGCTTGGTTCTGCGGTCGAAAGATGTTGATCCGACAGCCCAGTTGATCCAGGAACAGGCCCTTCCTGTAGTGCCGATTTTGGCCGAGACTCCGTGCGAACGCGGGTCTCGATTCGCGTGCGCTTGATTGCGCACGATACAACGACCAAAGCCCCTCAGAATCGAGACTGCCGGCCTGGAAATTGCGGCCTGATTGCCGGTGATCCCGTCATTGAGCAGAATTCTGAACCATGCCTTTTCACCATCGCTGCTCACGTCCCTGCCACGAGGTGTCGCCATGACCAGTCGCCGCTCCTTTCTCTCCGCCGCCGCGTTCGCCGCCACGGCCGTCGCACTGCGTCCCCTGCCCGCCCTGGGGGCCTCGCCCGCCGCGAAATCTAGCCTGGCGAGACGTGCGATCCCCGCCACCGGCGAGACCATCCCGGTGATCGGCATGGGCACCTCGGGCAGTTTCGAGGTGGATGCGGCCGGACGCGGACCGTTGCAAGAAGTGCTGCGGCGTTTTGTCGCAGGCGGTGCCAGCGTCATCGACACCTCGCCCAACTACAGCAACGCCGAGGACGTGCTGGGCGACCTGATGGCCGAGCTCGGCGTGCGCGACAAAATCTGGCTGGCGACCAAGCTCGCCGCGGACGATCGTGCCTCCGGCGAAGCGCAGTTCGCACAGTCGCTCAAGCGCCTGCGCACCGACAAGGTGGAACTGCTCGCCGTGCACAACCTGCGCGACTGGAAGACGCAGCTGGCCTACGCGCGCGAACTCAAGGCCCAGGGCAAGACGAAATACGTCGGCCTGACCCACTACGTCGACGCCAAGCACGACGAGCTCGCGGCCATCATGGTCGCGGCGAAGCCCGACTTCATCCAGATCAACTATTCGGTCAGTGCAACCAATGCCGACAAGCGCCTGCTGCCGCTGGCCAGGGACACCGGCGTGGCGGTGATGATCAACCGGGCCTTCGACGACGGCCGACTGTTTGCGCGTGTGGCCGACAAGTCGCTGCCAGGCTGGGCGGCCGAGGCGGGCGTGACGTCCTGGGCGCAGATGTTCCTGAAGTTCGTCATCAGCCATCCGGCGGTGACCGTGGTGATCCCCGCCACCGGCAAACCAGACCGCCAGAGCGACAACCTCAAGGCCGGCCTGGGCCGCGACCTGACCGCGGCCGAACGCGCCGAGCTCGTGGCAATGTTCGCCTGATGACCACGCCGGGACCGCCAAGCCACTTCCTGTCCCGGCTGCTCGGGGTCCAAACCGATGAAGCGCCGGCAGTGGCGGCTGGCGTGCTGATGTTCTTCCTGCTGTTCGCCGGCTATTTTCTGCTGCGGCCGGTGCGCGAGACGATGGGCATCGCCGGTGGCGTGAAAAACCTGCAGTGGTTGTTCACCGGCACGTTCATCGCCACGCTCGCGGCGATCCCGCTGTTCGGCTGGATCGCCGCGCGCGCACCACGACGTCGCATCCTGCCCTGGACCTACGGCTTCTTCGCACTGAACCTGCTGGGTTTCGCGGCGGCGATCGCTGCACAGCCCGACAATCCCTGGATCGCGCGCGCCTTCTACATCTGGCTGTCCGTGTTCAACCTGCTGGCGATCTCGGTGGCCTGGAGCGTGCTGGCCGATCTGTTCCCGGTGGCGCAGGCCAAGCGGCTGTTCGCGCTGATTGCCGCGGGCGCGAGCGCCGGCGGCCTGGTCGGGCCACTGCTCGGCGTGCTGCTGGTGGGCTCGCTGGGTCTGCCGGGGCTGATGGTGCTGAGCACGGCCCTGCTGCTCGGTTCGGCGGTGGCGGCACGCTCGCTGCAGACCTGGCGCGATCACCGGCCGCTGCGCGTTGATGACCAGGCTGCACGCGAGCAGCCACTCGGTGGCAACCCATTTGCCGGCATTGGCACGGTGCTGCATTCGCGCTACCTGCTGGGCATCGCCGCCTTTGTCGTGCTGCTGGCGAGTGTCACGACCTTTCTCTATTTCGAACAGGCGCGGCTGGTCGAGTTGCATTTCCCGGACCGCACCGACCAGACGCGGGTGTTCGGCACGCTCGACGTCATCGTGCAGGGCCTGGCCCTGCTCACCCAACTGTTCCTGACCGGACGCATCGTGCAGCGGCTCGGCATCGTCGTGCTGCTTACTGCGGTACCAGTGGTCATGGCACTGGGCTTCGTGTGGCTCACGCTGGCGCCGACCTTCGCGGTGTTTGCGGTGGTGATGGTCGTGCGGCGTGCCGGCGAATACGCACTGTCGCGACCAGGCCGCGAGATGCTGTTCACCGTGGTCTCGCCCGAGGCCAAGTACAAGGCGAAGAACGTCATCGACACCGCGGTCTATCGCGGCGCGGACGCAGTCAGCGGCTGGGTGAAGACAGGCATCGATGCCATCGCCTCGAATCCGGCCGTGGTGGCCCTGGCAGGTGCATTGCTGGCACTGGCCTGGGCGTTCACGGGCTGGTCACTGGCGCGCCAGCAGAAGATCCTCGCGAGCGGCGGGGCAGCGTCGGCGCCAAGGTCACGCGGCTAGAATCGCGAGCCGTGCATGAATGCGCGGCGGGCCAGCCGGCGAAGGCCCCGATCTAAACAGCGGCTGCCTGCCCGACATTGGATGAATGGTAATCTCTGCGGCTGCGGAGATGCACCCATTGAAGCCAGACGCCACCGGATTGGTCATCCTGCTCGTCGAGGATAATCGCGACATCGCGGAGATGGTCGGCGAATTCCTGGAGCGGAAAGGCTATGTTGTCGATCACGCCGGGGACGGCGTGACCGGGCTGCACCTTGCGGTCACCAACCCCTACGATCTGATCGTCCTGGACCTGATGTTGCCAGGCCTCGACGGCCTCGCGCTGTGCCGGAAGCTGCGCGTTGAAGCGAAGCGCGACACGCCGCTGCTGATGCTGACCGCGCGCGACACCGTCGATGACAAGGTCGTGGGCCTCGAGGCGGGCGCCGATGACTATCTCGTCAAGCCGTTCGAGATCCGCGAACTCGAGGCGAGGATCCGCACCTTGCTGCGCCGCCAGCGCGGCGCCGTGGTGGCCGAAACGCTGCGTGTCGGTGACTTGCTGCTCGACACCTCGACGCTGGAGGTCACGCGCGCCGGGCAGCCGGTCAAGCTGATGCCGATCGGCCTCAAGCTGCTGACGGCCCTGATGCGCGCAGCGCCACGCATCGTGAGTCGACAGCAGCTCGAGCGCGAGGTCTGGGGCGACGTGCTGCCGGACTCCGACACGCTGCGCAGCCATCTCTACGCACTGCGCAAGGCAATCGACCGGCCCTTTGACCGGCCGCTGCTCCACACGGTTGCGGGCGTCGGCTACCGCCTGGCGCCGACCCATGAAGACAAGTAGCGGCTCCCGCGGGGGCATCGGCGCACGACTCGGCCGAGCCTTCCTGCTGCAGGCCACCTTCATCAGCGTGGCGACCGTCGTCGGCGTCTTCGTCGCCGGCTTGCTGCTCGAGCGCGTGCTGATCCGCGAGGCCTTGCGAGACGAAGCGGCACACTTCTGGGAGCAGCGCGCGACCCGGCCGGACTTCCCGCTGCCAAGCACGCGCAATCTCACGGGATACATGGGCAATGTTCCCGACGCGCTGCGACCGCTCGGACTCGGCTACCATCCCTGGCGCCACGACGAGGTCGATCACCTGGTGTATGTGAGCGAGGGCGGGGGCGAGCGCCTCTACCTGGCTTTCGACAGCAGCAGCGTCTCGCGGCTTGCGGCCTACTATGGGCTTGCGCCGCTGGCGATCGTGTTGCTGGCGCTGTACCTGTCGACCTGGCTTGGGTTTCGCGTCTCGCGGCGGGCGCTGTCTCCCGTAATCGCCCTCGCACGCTCGGTGCGTCAACTCGATCCCCGGGCCCCGGACCCGGCCGCTTTCAACCCCGACCGCCTGCCAGGCGGCGCCGACGACGAAATCAGCGAGCTCTCGGCGGCGCTCGCGCGGTTTGCCCAGCGGCTCAACGAGCTCATGGAGCGTGAACGCAATTTCACGCGTGATGCGAGCCATGAGCTGCGCAGTCCCCTCACCGTGATCCAGATGGCTTCCGACCTGCTGCTGCAGGGTACGAGCCTCGGGGAGCCGGAGCGACGCGCCCTGCAGCGTATCCGCCGCTCGGCACGCGACATGGAGGAGCTGACGGCCGCCTTCCTGTTGCTCGCGCGCGAGTCGGAGACGGGTCTGCCGACAGAGACCGTCTGCATCAACGACGTGATCGCCACCGAGATGGATCGCGTTCGACCACTTGCCGAAGGCAAGCCTGTCGCGCTGCAGCTCGATGCCCGCTGCCGCCTGTCGCTCGAGGCTCCCGAGAAGGTGCTGTCGGTGCTGATCGGCAACTTGCTGCGCAATGCCGTCGCATACACGGACGCGGGGCGGGTCCGCGTCGAGATCGACGCCTCCTCGATCACGATCGAAGACACCGGTGTCGGTCTGCCGGCCGAGCGCGTTCGAGACGTCGGCCGACCCTTCGTACGCGGGTCCAGCGGACCGCCTGGGCACGGTGTCGGGCTTACCATCGTGCGGCGCCTGTCCGACCGGTTCGGCTGGCCGGTCGAGTTCACGAGCGAGGTGGGCGTCGGCACGCGGGTCCAGGTGACGTTCCCCAAGGCCACGACCGTGGCCGTCGAGGGCTGACGCAGCTCGCCTCGCCCGACCCCCGCAGATACGCCTTCACGGCGTTTGCACGCTTTCTTCACGCGGTCTTCACGCCGGGCTCGCCACACTCCCGCCCGAAGCGATGACACCGTTGCAATGTCGGAAGCAGCCGCGCAGTCGGGTCTTCGCTCGACCTCGAACCAGACATTCGAACCATCAGGAGACTCGAACATGATTTCCATCAGCATGACGACGACGATGAAGCGGGCCCGGCAAGCGGTGGCCGCGGTGCTGGCAGCCACGGTACTCGTCGGCGGGCCCGCCATGGCCACTGGCACGTCCAGCAATGCCGGTATCCCGGACATCGCGAAGCCCGTGCGCGTGAGCGGTACGATCGTGGACGTGGCCGTGTCCAACCCCGCCTTCAGCACGCTGGTCACGGCGCTGACCGCAGCCGGGCTCGTCGGCACCTTGCAGGGACCGGGGCCATTCACGGTCTTCGCGCCGACCAACGACGCCTTCGCGAAGGTGCCTGCTCCGGTGCTCAACCTGCTGTTGTCGGACACCGCTGCGTTGACCAGCGTTTTGCTTTACCACGTCACGGGTGGCAGACAGGACCTGCGCTTCACCTTCGTGGCGCCGCGGGACATCAAGACCGTGCAGGGCCAGGAGGTCTTTGCCGAGCGCGAACGCGATACGCTGTTCATCAACAACTCGCGCGTGATTGGCCGGCCGATCGTGACCGACAACGGCGTGATTTACGTCGTCGACAGCGTGCTGCTGCCGCAATACCAGTAAGCAAGAGTCGCCACGGCCGAACGTTCCGGTAACGACTGGGTTCCCGGCGGCGCAAGCCGCCGGGAATCGCTTTGCCTCCGGTCGCTCCCCAGTCACGTCCACAGGGTCGCCGCTCCAGCCCGACCTAGCTTTGCAGCCATTCGAGCCGCTCCGGCAGGTTGACCGGGTGCCTCGTCCCGGACTCCGTCGACACCTCCGCTGCGCGGCCGGCCCTGTCGCCGACCCGCCATTTACTGTCTAATCCGGTGCTCGCGCCCCGGAGGACCGATGGCTGAGAACAGGCCGGCACAGACCGTTCGCGCCCGCGGCGCCGTCGATCGCTTCCTCGACGTGGTCGAGCGGATCGGCAACGCGCTGCCCGATCCCACGACGCTATTCGCGCTGCTGGCGCTCGGCGTGGTGCTGCTGTCCGGCCTCGCCGCGCAGTTCGACCTGTCGGTCACGCATCCCACGACCGGAAAGCTCATCGAGCCCGTGAGCCTGCTGTCGGTCGCCGGAGTGCATCGCATCCTGACCGGGCTCGTGACCAACTTCACCAGTTTCGCTCCGCTCGGCACCGTGCTGGTCGCCATGATCGGCATCGGCGTGGCCGAAGTCTCCGGACTGATCGGAGCGGTGATGCGCATGCTGGTGCTCAAGTCGCCGCGCGCGCTGCTCACCCCGGTCGTCGTCTTCTGCGGCGTGCTCTCGAACGCCGCGAGCGAAGTGGGCTACGTGCTGCTGGTGCCGCTCGCGGCACTGATGTTCAGGGCTGCCGGCCGGCACCCGGTGCTCGGGCTCGCGGCCGCGTTCGCCGGCGTCTCCGGCGGCTACAGCGCCAACCTCGTACTTGGCACCATCGATCCGCTGCTGGCGGGCCTTTCGCAGGAGGCGGCGCGCATCATTGATCCCGCCTACGTCGTCAGCCCGGCCGCGAACTATTACTTCATGTTTGTCTCGACGTTCCTGATCACCGGGCTCGGCTGGTGGGTGACGGAACGACTGGTCGCGCCCCGCCTGGCGGACAGTGAGTCCTCCAGCGTGACGGAGGATTCGCAGGCCGAAGACCTCGTGAAGCCGCTGACGCTGCCGGAGAAGCGGGGACTGCGCTTCGCCGCGATCGCGTTTGCGCTCATGACGGGGCTGCTGCTGTGGGGACTGTTGCCGGCCGACGGCTTCCTCCGCGACCCTGAAACAAGCAGCGTGCTGCACTCGCCGTTCCTCAAGGGCATCGTGGCCGTCATCTTCCTCTACGGCGTGGGACTCGGCACCGCCTACGGCGTCGGCGCCGGCACCGTGACGAGCGATCGCGACGTGATCCGTGGCATGAGCCAGCAGATGTCGACACTGGGCGGCTACATGGTGCTGGTGTTCTTCGCCGCGCAGTTCGTCGCGTTCTTCAACTGGACCAACCTCGGCCTCATCATGGCCGTCGAGGGCGCACAGTTCCTCAAGACCGCGGGGCTGCACCAGGTACCGCTGATGCTGGCGTTCATCCTGCTTTCGGCCGTGATCAACCTGATCATGGGTTCGGCCTCGGCCAAGTGGGCACTGATGGCACCGGTGTTCGTGCCGATGTTCATGCTTCTCGGCTACCCGCCGGAGGTGACCCAGACGGCCTACCGCGTCGGCGACTCGGTCACCAACGTGATCTCGCCGATGATGAGCTACTTCGCGCTGATCATCGCCTTCGTGCAGCGCTACGTGGCCAAGGCCGGCATCGGCACGTTGGTCTCGCTGATGCTGCCCTACTCGCTGACCTTCCTCGTGGGCTGGTCGGCCCTGTTCATTGCATGGCTGCTGCTCGGCTGGCCGGTAGGGCCCGGCGTGCCGACTTCACTGGCCGTCGGGGCCGGCTCGCCCTAAGGCCGCGCGCTCAAGTCCGGGCCGGCATCAGCTCGACGATTCAGTGCATGTCACATCCACGATCACCCGGAACCACTTGCGCTGTGCTCGCAGCTCGCTCGAGATCGTGCGGCCCGGGTTGATCGAGCGGGTGCTGCGCTTCGGCCGCTGGGGCGCCGCATCGAAGACGAGCTGGCAGCGCACGCGCGTGTCCGTGTTGTTCGTCAGCCGGAGGATCAGCATCGTGGACTGCGGAATCTGCTCGATCTTGATGTCGAGATCATTCAGCACCGGGCGGATCTCGACCGAGTAAGTCTGGGCCGGCGCCTCGAGCGCAATGAGCGCCAGCAGCAGCGCGGCGCCGAACCTGAACCATCCGCATGGCCTCAAGACGCTAACCGTCATGGTCATGATTGCCTGCCTGCCGACTCCGCCGTGCGGCGAATCTCGCCGATCCGCGAGTCGAGGTCGCGCGCGACGTCTTCGTCCCTGAGCCCCATGCCCTCGACGTCCGCGTCAGCGAAGCCGAGGATGCCCATGTCCGCGTAGGCCTTGCGCACGCGCGGACCCCACAGACCGATGTCCTTGATCGTCGGCACGATGCGCGTGAACAGGCTCGTGCGGTACACGCGCATGAGCTCGGAATGGTCCACCCACTCCTTGCACTCCGCGACCGGCAGTCCCATGCACTCCCAGACTTCGTCGGCGAGGAAGCGGTCGCGCAGCAGGTAGCAGCCCTCGACGACGAATTCCTCGCGCTCGTCGCGCTCCTTGTCGGTGAGCTGGGGGTAGTAGTCGCGCAGGGCGAGGCGCCCGAAGGCCACGTGCCGCGATTCGTCCTGCATCACGTAGGCGGTGACGGATTTCGACAGCGGGTTGCGGGCGTAGTCGCGGATCAGGCCGAACGCCGCGAGCGCCACGCCCTCGATCAGCACCTGCATGCCGAGGTAGGTCATGTCCCAGCGCGAGTCGCGCAGCGTGTCCTCGATGAGGGACTTGAGGTAGGGGTTGATCGGGTAGACGAGTTCGTACTTCTCGTGCAGCAGCCGCGAGAACGCCTCGACGTGGCGCGCCTCGTCCATCACCTGGGTGGCGGCGTAGAACTTGGCGTCCATGCCCGGCACCTGCTGCACGATCTTCGCCGTGCACACCAGCGCGCCCTGCTCGCCGTGCAGGAACTGCGACAGCTGCCACGCCTGCACGTGGTGGCGCAGCCGACTGCGCTCCCTGGCGTTCATCCGGTGCCACGCGGGCGAACCGTGGATCGCGATCATCTCGTCGGGCATGCCTGCCGGGTTCTCGGGATCGATGTCCTGCGACCAGTCGATGCGCGTGTCGGAGTCCCACTGCTGGCGCTTGCCCTTGCGGTAGAGGTTCAGCAGCTGCTCGCGGCCGTCGTCGTACTCCCAGCGGAAGTTGGCCTCGAACTCCTGCGCGACCTGCCAGTCCATCGAGTCGAGATGGCAGACGTAGTGATCAGAGGTCGACATGGCTCTTCCCCCTGCCCGGGCCGCCCCGGGGCGTCAGGTTATTGTTCAGTTGCGACACTGCACCCCGCGGCACGCGGTTGTCCAGACGGGCGTGCTCAGCGTTCGGCGGATCGCCTCCTCGAATGCCTGATCTGCCTCTGGCACGGGACCTAGTGCTGCACCCGCGTGCCCTGGCCCGACACGATCCGCCAGCGGCCGTCGTCGAGTCGTAGCACTTCGATGCGCTGCACCTCGAACGCATCCATCTTGCCCGCCGCGTCGGCGCGGCGTACCGCGACCCTGCGGTTGACCACCGCAAACCGGCCGTCCAGTACCCGCACCGTCGG
>Ga0209262_10001214_pt1 | contig 10825 bp, 7 predicted proteins | sample Lowcelwee11metaG_FD_187171 | JGI IMG/M metagenome (GOLD analysis project Ga0209262, IMG submission 187171) | Freshwater pond sediment microbial communities from the University of Edinburgh, under environmental carbon perturbations - Low... | ecosystem: Environmental > Aquatic > Freshwater > Pond...
CTGAACACACCGCCGTTGCTGCCGCTCACGCCGCTCTGCGGCGTCACCACCAGGGTGTCACCATCGGGGTCGGTGTCCGCGCCGTCGCCGGTGTCGTCGTTCAGCGCGTTGCCGATCACCGCGGAGACCGCGTCTTCGCTGACCGCGTAGTCGTTGTCCGTGGCCGTGGGAACGGGGTTGCCCACGGTGTAGGTGAAGGTGTCGCTCACCGTGCCGCCGTTGCCGTCAGCGGCCGTGACCGTCACGCTGTACACACCGTCGCTGCCCGGCCCGCCCTGGCTGGCCGAGTTGTCCAGCGTGCCGCTGATCACCCCCGTGCCCGGGTTGATCGTCAGGCCCGCGGGCAGGCCCGTGGCGCTGTAGCTCAACACATCTGTGCCGTCCGGGTCGGTGAAGGTGCCGCTCACGTCGATCGGCGTGATCAACTGGTTGTCCAGCCCGTTCTGGTCCGGAATTTCGTTGCCCGGCACCACTTCAGGTGCGTCGTTCACGCCGTTGATGGTCACCGTGATGGTGGCCGTGTCGGTTCCACCTTCGCCGTCGCTGATGGCGTAGCTCAGCGTGGTCGTGGCCGTCTCGCCTGCGGCCAGGTCTTCGAAGTCACCGTTGGGGTCGAAGGTGATCACGCCGGCCGCGTCGATGCTGAACACACCGCCGTTGCTGCCGCTCACGCCGCTCTGCGGCGTCACCACCAGGGTGTCACCATCGGGGTCGGTGTCCGCGCCGTCGCCGGTGTCGTCGTTCAGCGCGTTGCCGATCACCGCGGAGATCGCGTCTTCGCTGACCGCGTAGTCGTTGTCCGTGGCCGTGGGTTCGTCGTTGACCGGCATCATCGTCAGCGCCAACGTCGAAGTGTCTGTTCCACCTGCACCGTCGCTCACGGTGTAGGTGATCACTGGAATGGCATCATCAAAATTGGGGAGCGGCGTGAAGCTGTAGCTGCCATTTCCATTGATGGTGACTGAGCCCACATTGGGAATCACAAACGGGGTGCCAACCGCTCCCGCACCGACCCCAGGGACGGTGAATCCCGTGATCGTCGGCGTGCCACCGTCCACATCGGTCGTGTTGTTCAGCAGGTCGCCAGCAGCGCCATTGGCCACCGTCAGCGTTGCGTCCTCCGTCACCGTGTTGGTCTCGTCGCCATCCACCGGCGGGTCGTTGACGGCGTTCACGGTGATGTTGACAGTATCCGTGTCTTGAAGCCCGGCAACATCGGTCGAACGGACCGTCAGCACCGCCGGGCCAAAGTAGTTAGCCGTCGGTTGGTATCCGATCGAGGCCAGAGCAGCGTTGATCTGCGTGGCGGTACCGGACAAGGTGAGCGTACTGCTGCCATTCGCACCGGTAGAAATCGTCGCCCCACCAGCCAGATTCACATTCAACACGCCGTTGGTCACACTCAGCTGGGTGGTGGCCAGGTTGCCATCAGGGTCGCTGGTTGACACGCCGGTGATCGTCAGCGAACCATCTTCTGGCACCGTCTGGACACCTGGCACGATGTTGACCGGAGCACGGTTGTTCAATCCGAAATCGATCGCCAGGTTGGTCGAACCGATCTGGGTGACGTCAGCGTTGACATTGGTGTTGCCACCTGCCGTGGTGTAAGTGCGACCCGCTCCCAGCACATTGCCGGTGTCCGTGACCTGAACGATGTAGTTGCCGGGCAGCACACCGGTAAAACGGTAGAGACCGCTGGCGTCGCTGGTATCGGTAGCCAGCACACGCTCGCCCCCGTCCACCACACCATTGTTGTTCACATCGTCAACCAACCGGACCGTCACACCCGCGATCCCCGAATCGGTACCGTCGAAGCTGCCATTGGCATTCGTATCGGTAAAAATTCGATCTCCGATTTGCGCCGAAGGCGGCGTCCAGCTGGCCGCATCGTTCAAGGCACCCAGCGCCGTCGTACCGTTTGTGGTGATGTTGACGGATGAACCGATCAGTGCACCGGTGGTCGGGTTGTATTGCTGAATCGCAGTACTCAGCAGGTAGGTGCCCCCGGACTGGGTCATCGCCGCCTGGGTATTGGTTGTGGCGACGGAGATGGTGTTGGTGGCTGTGACACCGGTACCACCGGCGTTCAGCGTGTAACGCGTGACGTTGACACTTGTGCCGTTCAGGGAGGAACTCTGGATTGAGTTGGTTCCGGAGTCGTACCCGAGATCGCCCCAGTCGTTCCCTGTGATGTTCTGGATCATGGCCGAGATGCCGGTCACGGTCCGTCCGTCTGCGGAGAAGACGATGCGGTAGATCGTGTCGTCGGCCTCGGTGCCGCCGCCATCGCCACCGAAGTTGTTTTCGACACCCAGATACAGCGAACTATAGGCATCAACAAAGGTGGCGGCCCCGCTGCCCACACCACGCGTCGCCACCGCAACGTTGGTCGCTAGGCCGGTGGTGAGGTTGGTGTCCACCGCAAGGTGAACGTTGTTGATGTAGTCGTAGGCAAACAGCGCAACGTTCGTGGCTGCGGCTGTATTGGACGTGTAATAGATAAGACCGGCGTTGTGATTGACGGCCAGCGAGTTGATCCCGTTGGCGGTGTTGAGCGTCACACCGCCAACGGTTGCAGGCACCGTTGTCAGCAACGTGGCCTTGCCGGTGGCAACGTCGATGCTGTAAATCGACATGCCGGAAGACCCCAGGAAAGCGCCTTGTCCAACGCTGGCCGCAGTGGTCAACAAACCAGCCCATTCCGCAGCACCGATCACCGTGGTTTCAATGGCATCACCCACTTGGGTTTCCAGGACCCAGTCACCACCGAGCGCCTCGGCGCCGGTGTCATCGCTCGAAGCCGCAACATCGGCCCCGGTTACCTCCCCAAGTGCCTCGATGAAGGCCACACCTTCGGCGGACGACGTCACGTCGCAGCCGTAGAGCAGAATGTCGGCTTCTTCCGACAGTGCCGCCCGAATGACCGCCAGCTCATCGGCATGCTGCTCCGACATTGAAGTCGTGTCCAGCGTGGCGCTGCCAAGTTCCAGCCTGCCGGGCGTTCCATGGCTGATGATGTGGATCGCATCAATGCCCGTTCGGCCATTCAGGATCTCGGCCATCTGCTCGACACCGTCCCGATCCGCGTCCAGCACATACACCTCACCTGGGTGCCAGTCCAGGTGCTCGACGACCCCTTCTGCGACCGCATCGACGAAGATGATTTCAACCCGTTCGACTTCATCGGCCTCGACCATTTCGACGTCAGCCTCGACTTCGTCAGACAGTTCGTCTTCGACCACTACCTCTGGGTCTGTCGCATCCGCTTCGTCGGCTGCGCCGGCCGTCACATCGGCTGCGGGTTCGCCCTCCTCGTCGTCGCTCACAGCAGCGACCTCAGGTTGAACTTCTGCCTGATCTGCCAACTCGCTCTCGGTTTGCGAAGCGGACTGCGCATCCGCTTCCTCTGCTTCCAGTTGCTCCAGCTCAGCCAACACAGGATCTGGCCCGACGGTGCTCTCCGAATGCACTTCGACCAGCGTGGCGGGCAATGCCGCATCAAAAACAATGCGCTGCTCCAGCGCCAGTTGCCCCGCATGCGCTCGCAGCGGCACACGCCTTGCTTTTCGACCTGAAGACGTCTTTCGACCCGCAGCAGTGGCGGTTTCCGCCGCGGCCACGTATGTTCCCAAGGACTCGTTCCAGATCGATTTGTGTGACTTGTTCATGCTGCTCGGAGGAAAATGCAATCAGATGTAACTACGGTAGACGATATGTTACTTAAGTTCTAGGCATTAGAGTACCAAAGAACCGCACACTCTTTCCCTACTTTTTGCCGCTCATGAGAAAAAAAGCCCTCATGAAATTGCAACTTTGCACGCCAGCGTGAGCAAATAGGCACTCACATGGAGCTTTTCGGATGGCGCAAAGCGTTGGAAGACTTCAAGAAGCCAACGGACCTCAGCTGCGTTGGGACAGGCTCAACACCGCCTCAGCGTTGGAGGGCGAAAAACACAGGTCGGCCGCATCAAGTCTGGGCAACCACCGATGCGCTCGGTGCTCCCGTGGATTGAGGGTCACGGGAATGGGTCGTGGGATGCACAGGCCAAAGACACGCTCGGTGTTCTGCGTCACGCCGGGCGCGTACCGGTGCAGCCACTGGGGATAGATCTCGTACACATTCTCCAGCGCCCAGTCGGTGAGGACGTTGCCCTGTGCACGCGCATCCAGCCCCGTTTCTTCAAACACCTCCCGCACCGCGGTGGCCTCGAAGGGTTCATCTTCGGCGTCTTTGGACCCTGTGACCGATTGCCAGAACCCCGGTGCATCGGCCCTCTCGATGAGCAGCACCTCCAGCGCTGGTGTGTAGATAACCACCAGCACGGACAGAGGAATCTTGAAAGGACGAGCGGGGGTCATCGGGTCGGAAGCCGAGCAAGAAAAAGGGCGCTGAACCAGCGCCCTTGCATTCTGCCGCCTTCGGCGATCAGGCCGTCTTGGCCAGGTCCACGTTGCGCAGGCGGATGTGCAGTTCGCGCAACTGCTTTTCGTCCACCAGGCTGGGCGCCTGGGTCAGCAGACACTGGGCGCGCTGGGTCTTGGGGAAGGCGATCACGTCGCGGATGGAATCGGCGCCGGTCATCAGCGTGACGATGCGGTCCAGGCCGAAGGCCAGGCCACCGTGCGGCGGGGCGCCGTATTGCAGCGCGTCGAGCAAGAAGCCGAACTTGATCTGTGCTTCTTCGGGCGTGATCTTCAGCGCGTCGAACACCTTCTGCTGCACGGCGGCGGTGTGGATACGGACCGAGCCGCCACCGATTTCCCAGCCGTTGAGCACCATGTCGTAGCCCTTGGCGATGCACTTCTCGGGCGCGGTGACCATCCAGTCTTCATGGCCGTCCTTGGGCGCGGTGAAGGGGTGGTGAACGGCGGTCCAGCGGTCGGCTTCTTCGTCGTGCTCGAACATGGGGAAGTCCACCACCCACATTGGCGCCCAGCGCGCTTCGAACAGGCCGTTTTTCTTGCCCAGTACGCTGTGGCCGATCTTCAGGCGCAGCGCGCCAATAGCGTCGTTGACCACTTTTTCCTTGTCGGCACCGAAGAAGATGATGTCGCCGTCCTGTGCGGCTGTGCGCTTCAGGATCTCGGCAATGGCTTTGTCGTGCAGGTTCTTGACGATGGGCGACTGCAGTCCGTCTTTGCCCTTGGCCACTTCGTTGACCTTGATCCAGGCCAGGCCCTTGGCGCCGTAGATCTTGACGAACTCGGTGTAGGCGTCTATCTCGCTGCGGCTGATTTCGGCGCCGCCGCGCACGCACAGGGCGACGACGCGGCCATTCTTCATGGTGGCAGGGGCGCTGAAGACCTTGAAGTCCACGTCGGCCATCACGTCGGTCAGTTCGGTGAATTCGAGCTTGACGCGCAGATCGGGCTTGTCGGAGCCGAAGCGGTGCATGGCTTCGCTGTAGGGCATGACCGGGAACTCACCCAGGTCCACGCCCATGGTGTTCTGGAACACGGTCTTGATCATGCCCTGGAACATGTCGCGGATGTCTTCCTCGGTCAGGAACGAGGTTTCGATATCGATCTGCGTGAACTCGGGCTGGCGGTCGGCGCGCAGGTCTTCGTCGCGGAAGCACTTGGTGATCTGGTAGTAGCGGTCGAAGCCGGCCACCATCAGCAGCTGCTTGAACAGCTGGGGCGACTGCGGCAGCGCGAAGAAGTGGCCGTCGTGCACGCGGCTGGGCACCAGGTAGTCGCGCGCGCCTTCGGGCGTGCTCTTGGTCAGCATCGGGGTTTCGATGTCGATGAAGCCGTTGGCGTCCAGGAACTTGCGCACTTCCATCGCCACGCGGTAACGCAGCATCAGGTTGTTCTGCATGTAGGGGCGGCGCAGATCGAGCACGCGGTGCGTCAGGCGCGTGGTTTCGCTCAGGTTATCGTCGTCCAGCTGAAACGGCGGCGTGACCGAGGCGTTGAGCACCTTGAGCTCGTGGCAGAGGATTTCGATCTTGCCGCTTTTCAGGTTGTCGTTGGTCGTGCCTTCGGGGCGGGCGCGCACCAGGCCGGTGACCTGCACGCAGAACTCGTTGCGCACGTCTTCGGCGGTCTTGAACATCTCGGCGCGGTCGGGGTCGCAGACCACCTGCACATAACCTTCGCGGTCGCGCAGGTCGATGAAGATCACGCCACCGTGGTCGCGGCGGCGGTTGACCCAGCCGCAGAGCTGCACGGTCTGGCCCAGCAGGGCTTCGGTCACCAGACCGCAATAGTGGGAGCGCATGGCCATATCGGTTCGTCTTTCAGCAGGTTCGCCGTTTCGCACGGCGGGGATTCATCAGGTCGGGTGGGCGGTAGCGCCGGGCGCTGCCACTTTGGGAAAGGTGTTTTTGGGGGCACCGGGCGCGATCACGCCCATGGAGACGATGTAGGTCAGCGCTTCGTCCACGCTCATCTGCAGCTCCAGGCAATCGCTGCGGCGCACCACCACGAAGTAGCCGCCCGTGGGATTGGGCGTGGTGGGTACAAACACACTCAGGAACTCGTCGTGGTCGCTGGCGCTGCCGGGCTGGGCCTGCAGATGCTGCAGCACCTCGCCGCTGGGCGCACCGGTCTGGAAACCAATGGTCCACATGCCGGCGTGCGGCCACTGCACCAGCACCGCCTTGCGAAAGGCGTTGCCTTTCTCGGAAAACAGCGTGTCTGAAATCTGCTTGACACCGGAATAGATCGACCGCACCACCGGAATGCGGTGCAACAGCGCGTGCCACCAGTGCACCAGCTTGTTGCCGATGATATTGGACGCCAGCGCCCCGATGGACAACACCACCACCAGCGCGAAGATCACGCCCAGGCCGGGGATATGGACCCCGAACAACTGGTCAGGCTGCCAGCTCTGCGGCAGGATGTGCAGCGTCTGGTCGAGCGTGCCCACCACCCAGTCCAGCACCCACAGGGTGATGATCAGGGGCACCAGGACCAGCAGGCCAGCCAGCAGCCATTTGCGCAAGGAAGGCATCAGGTTGAACTCAGGTCGAAGAGGTGGGGGTTGGGCTGGCTGCCGGTGCCGCAGCGGGGGCCGCCGGCGCCGCGTTGCTGGCGGGCGCCGGGCTGGCGGCGGCTTCACCCGCTGGCTTGGTGCCCGCGTCCGAAGGGCTGGCCGCACCGTCAGCCCCCGCCACGGCGGGGGCGGTCGCGCTGCTGTTGCCACCACGGAAATCGGTGACGTACCAACCCGACCCCTTGAGCTGGAAACCGGCGGCGGTGACCTGCTTCTGGAAACTGGCCTGGCCACAGGCCGGGCAGACGCTCAACGGGTCGTCGGACATCTTTTGCAACACGTCCTTGGCATGGCCGCAGGACGCGCACTTGTAGGCATAAATCGGCATGACGGAACCTGTAGGTGGCCGGCTGCATGAGAGCCGGGATCGCTTCGGGGACAAACGGACCGCGGAGGGGCATCACCCCTGGCCCGACGAATCCGATCCGAAGGGGAGAAGAACAAAACCCGTCATTATAAATTGGGGTGGTTCCAAGATGCACAAGGCCCGTCAGAACCGGGCCCGCCACCTGCAGCGCCTACCAGAGGCGCACCCGCGTCAGCACCTGCATCAACATCAGACCGATCAAAAAGCCCACCCCGCCCCAGACGATGCCCTGCAGCAGCCGGTTGGTGCGGCGCTGTTCGGCCAGCAGCTCATCGAGTTCGCGCCGCAGTTCGTGCGGCTTGTGCTGCAGAAAGTCGTGCACCAGCCGCGGCAGTGCGGGCAACAGCTTGGCGTACTGCGGCGCCTCGGCCTTGAGTTGCTGCAGCAGTTTCTGAGGCCCCACTTGCTCCAGCATCCACTTTTCAAGAAACGGCTTGGCGGTGTTCCAGAGGTCCAGCTCCGGGTCCAGATCGCGGCCCAGGCCTTCAATGTTCAACAGCGTCTTCTGCAGCAACACCAGTTGCGGCTGGATTTCCACATGGAAACGGCGCGAGGTCTGAAACAGGCGCATCAGCACCATGCCGAGCGATATTTCCTTCAGCGGACGGTCAAAGTAAGGTTCGCACACCGCGCGGATCGCCGACTCCAGCTCGTCCACCCGCGTCTCGGGCGGCACCCAGCCACTCTCGATGTGCAGCTCGGCCACACGCTTGTAGTCGCGCCGGAAGAAGGCGGTGAAGTTCTGCGCCAGGTATTCCTTGTCGAACTCGGTGAGCGTGCCGACGATGCCGAAGTCCAGCGAGATGTAGCGCCCGAAGGTGGCCGGATCGACGCTCACCTGGATGTTGCCCGGGTGCATGTCGGCGTGGAAAAAGCCATCGCGGAACACCTGGGTGAAGAAAATGGTGACCCCGTCGCGCGCCAGCTTCGGGATGTCCACACCCCGGCGGCGCAATTCGTCCACCTTGTTGATCGGCAAGCCGTGCATGCGCTCCATCACCATCACTTCGGTGTGGCAGTAGTCCCAGAGCATCTCCGGAATGAGCACCAGGTCCAGCCCCTGCATGTTGCGCCGAAGCTGGGCAGCGTTGGCGGCTTCGCGCAGCAGGTCAAGTTCGTCGTGCAGGTACTTGTCGAACTCGGCCACCACCTCGCGCGGCTTGAGGCGTTTGCCGTCGGCCGACAGCTTTTCGACCCAACCCGCCATCGTGCGCATGAGGCTGAGGTCTTTTTCGATCACCGGCAGCATGTTGGGCCGCAGCACCTTCACCGCCACCTCGCGCCCGCCGTGGCGGCCGTCGCGCAGCGTGGCGAAATGCACCTGTGCGATGGACGCACTGGCCACCGGCATCTGTTCGAAGTGGGTGAACACGGCGTCCAGCGGCTTGCCGAACGCGCGCTCGATGGTAGCCACCGCCACCGCGCTGGGGAACGGCGGCACGCGGTCCTGCAGGCGGGCCAGCTCATCGGCAATGTCGGGCGGCAACAGGTCGCGCCGGGTGGAAAGCACCTGGCCAAACTTCACGAAGATCGGGCCCAGCCGCTCCAGCGCTTCGCGCAGGCGCTGGCCGCGCGGGCTGTCCAGGTTGCGACCGATGGAGACGAGGCGTGTCAGCAGGCGCAACGTCGGGTGCCGGAAGCTGGACAACACGAGCTCATCGAGCCCGTAGCGCAACACCACCCAGACGATGAAGGCGCCGCGAAAAAGTCGCGTCATGCGGAACCGCCGCTGCCCGGGGTACCCGCGTTCGCTGCCGGCGCGGCCGTTTCGGGCGCTGCGCCGGCTGGCGAGGCAAATGGCGGACGCGGCGGGAAGCCTTCGGGCAGGCGCGCGGCAAATGCTTTCACGGCTTGGGCACCGGCGCGGGCAAACCGGCTCAGCGTGTGCGCGGTGGCGTCGCCGACCACACGCGACAAATCTTCTTCCACGTCCCAACGCACGTTGTCCACCAGCCAGGCGACTTCGGCGGCGAGTTGCACATCGCCCTGGATGTCCACGCCCGGTTTGTCGCCGGCGATGACGCTCTGGGCCAGCGCAAACGGCGAGGTCTGGGTCAGTGACACGGTGAGCTCGGGCTGGGCGCCAGCGGCCGGGCGCTCCAGCAAACCGGCGGGCGTGGCGGAGAGCGTGAGGTGGAAATCGCCCCACTGCACCCGCACCGGCTTGCCCTTCTGGCGCTTGAGGCGTTCCTGCGCCTGCGGCTCCTGCATCAGCACGTGGTTGAGGAACAGCACCAGGCGGTTCTGCAACTCGTCGACCACCCAGTCGGGTGGCCGGATGCTGCCCAGCAGGGACTGCAAAAAACCCAGGGGCGATCGGCTGCCGCTGTCGGCGCCGGACGAAAAAACGGGGGGTACATTTTTCATGACCCCCCGATTTTGACGGATAACGCGGGACCATCCCGCCAAAGCGCCGTTATTGAAGCGCCTGAACCCCGGCCACCAGCCAGCCGCCCGAACCGCTCTTGGGCCGGGTGATGTTCCAGACTTCGCGGAACGGATTGGGCCCCGCCGAAACGTCTTCCCGGATCATCCCGGAGAACTCCACGCTCGCCATGTACCCATCGTCCATTTCCTCAATGCCCAGCAACTGGGCTTCGAGCATCACGACATCGGTCTTGTTCGTGCTGCTGCCGCTGGTCTGCTCGCGCTCGGCGAGCTGGCTCTTGATCTGCTCCAGCATGCCGTCGGTCATCATGGCCCGCAGGCTGGGAATGTCGGACCGGTCCCAGGCATCCTGCAAGCTGACAAAGTTGACCTTGGACGCCTTGAGAAAACCCTCGACATCAAAGTCGCTGGGCACACCCCAGGAGGTGGAACCGGCCAGCGCCGAACCAATCATGGAACCGCCAGCGCCCGCTGGGCCACCGCTCTCCCAGGGGCGGGCCGACGCGTCGTTGCCCACGTTCTGGGGGCTGTAACCCCGCGGCGTCGCCGCCAGATCCGAGGCGCCCGCGCCCTGGTAGACCAGTCCGGACGGTTTGGCCGCCACTGCGCCGCGGCGCATCACCACTCGGATCACGGCGATCACCACCACCGCCAACAAAGCCAGCATGAGGAACTGGGCAAAACCCTCACCCAAACCCAATGAAGAAGCCAGCCAGGCCAGGCCGAGACCGGCGGCCAGGCCACCCAACATGGCTCCCCAGGGACGCTTGGGCGCTGCGGCGGCGGGCGACGGCGTGGCGGGCCGGGTCGCTGCGTTTTGAGCGGGGGCCGGCGCAGCCTGCGGGTTGGCTGGCGCCGTGTTGCGCTGGGTGACATTGCTCGACTGTTTGCCCACCGACAGGCCGCCACCCACGCGCTTGGCAGAGGCTTCCTGCGCCCCGATTGCCATCGCACAGACCAGAAGTACCGACCACAACCTGCTCATTGTTCTATCCCTCAGTTCACGTGAAAAGTCCATTGAATCAACACTTGATGCCGACGTGCAAGGCCACCACACCGGCGCTGAGGTT
>Ga0209262_10001215_pt1 | contig 10822 bp, 11 predicted proteins | sample Lowcelwee11metaG_FD_187171 | JGI IMG/M metagenome (GOLD analysis project Ga0209262, IMG submission 187171) | Freshwater pond sediment microbial communities from the University of Edinburgh, under environmental carbon perturbations - Low... | ecosystem: Environmental > Aquatic > Freshwater >...
GCCCGGTGTGAGCACCCAGCGCGTGCTGGAAGAAATCGAAGAGATCACCAACCCCAAGGTCAAGGCCGGCAAGAAGGCGCTGAGCCAGGACCAGACGCAACTCAAGGCCAGCATGCTGATGGTGCTGGACGTGGTGCGCGACGAGTCCAGCAAAGACGCGCCGGTGCGCTTGGTGTTCGAGCCCAAAAGCAGCCGCATCGAGCAGAGCGAACTCATCACCGCGCTGCTGGCCCACACCAGCCTGGAGAGTTCTTCACCGATCAACCTGACCATGATCGGCCTCGACGGCCGGCCCACGCAGAAGAGCCTGCGGCTCATGCTGAGCGAGTGGATCGAGTTCCGCCAGACCACCATCGTGCGCCGCACGCAGCACCGGTTGAACAAGGTGCTGGACCGCATCCACATCCTCGAAGGCCGACAGTTGGTGCTGCTGAACATCGACGAGGTGATCCGCATCATCCGCCACAGCGACGAGCCCAAGCCCGCGCTGATCGAGGCCTTCAGGCTCAGCGACCGCCAGGCCGAAGACATTCTTGAAATCCGCTTGCGCCAGCTCGCACGGCTGGAAGCCATCAAGATCGAGCAGGAGCTGAAAGATCTGCGCGAAGAGCAGGGCAAGCTCGAAGACATCCTGGGCAACCCGGCCAGCCTGAAGCGCCTGATGATCAAAGAGATCGAGGCCGACGCCAAGACCTTTGCCGATGCGCGCCGCACGCTGATCCAGACCGAGAAAAAAGCCGTTGCCGAAATCAAGGTGGTGGACGAACCGGTCACGGTCGTCATCTCCAGCAAAGGCTGGGTGCGCGCGCGCACCGGCCACGGCCACGAGGCCGCGAGCTTCGCCTTCAAGGCCGGTGACGGCCTGTACGGCACGTTTGAATGCCGCACGGTGGACCTGTTCATCGTCTTCGGCAGCAACGGGCGCGTGTACTCGGTGCCGGTCGCCAGCCTGCCCGGCGCGCGCGGCGACGGCCAGCCCATCACCACGCTGATCGAGCTGGAAAGCGGCACGCAGCCGCTGCACTACTTCGCCGGCCCGGCCCATGCCACGCTGCTGCTCGCCAGCACCGGTGGCTACGGTTTCCTGGCCAACCTGGAGAACCTGGTTTCACGCCAGAAAGCCGGCAAGGCTTTCATCAGCGTGGGCGAGGGTGAAACCATCTGCGCGCCCTCGCATGTGGCTCACACCACCGGCAGCCAGCCGCTGCTGCCCGCGACACACGTGGCCTGCGCGTCCACCGGCGGTCGCATCCTCACCTTTGAAATCGCCGAACTCAAGGCCATGGAGAAGGGCGGGCGCGGCCTGATGCTGATCGACCTCGAAGCCAAGGACACGCTGGCCGGCGCCGCGGCCTACACCCGCAGCGTCAAGATCGAAGGCATCGGCCGTGGCGGCAAGGAGCGCGACGAGACGCTGGAGATCCGCAGCCTCAACAACGCCCGCGCTGCCCGTGCCCGCAAGGGCAAGGCGGCCGACCTGGGCTTCAAGCCCAACCGCATCACGCGGGTCGAGTGATGGAGCTGAGCCTCTCCGGGGTGGTGGTGGCGGCGGCCGGTTTCGGCATCGCCTTCGGCATAGCCCGGGCCATCGCGGCGGTGTTGAGAAGGCGCCACCAGGCGCGCGATGAGGCCGCGGCACAGGCCTCGCAAAGCCGTCAGGTGCGGCGCGCGCAGGCGCGCAAGAACAAGCGCTGACGATCCCCGCCGAGCGCCGCTATGACGAAAGCCGCAACCATGCACAGCCAACGCCCATTCGGTCCCGACCTCAAAGGTTGCCCCACCGGCCAGGCGCCGCTCACCCGCGAGCAGATTGGCGAACAAGGCTGGCAGCTGCTTCGCGGTGACCTGGCCTTGCCGCTGGCGGTGATCAAGCAAAGCGCCTTGCGTCACAACCTGCACTGGATGCGTGACTTCTGCGCGCAGCGTGGTCTGTCCATCGCGCCGCACGGCAAGACCACCATGTCGCCCGAACTCTGGCAGATGCAGCTCGACGCAGGCGCCTGGGGCATCAGCTTCGCCACCGTGTTCCAGGCAGCGGTGGGCGCGCGCCACGGAGTGCCGCGCCTCCTCATTGCCAACCAGGTCATTCAGCGCGCCGAGCTGGACGCGCTGGCGTGGCTGCACGCCGAGCAACCTGCGCTGCGCTCGATGTTCCTCGTGGATTCCACCGGGCAGGTGGACGCCATTGAAGTCTGGGCCGCGGCGCGGGGCTTCCAGGGCCGGTTCGACGTGTTGCTGGAGCTGGGCATCGCCGGCCAGCGCACCGGCTGCCGCACGGCCGAAGAAGCCCGGCAAATCGCACAGCGCATCGCTGCCAGTCCGGTGCTTCGGCTCGCCGGCATCGAGTGCTACGAAGGCACCACCGCCACCTGCGACCACGTCCTGGACCGAACCACCGTGCAGCGCCTCATGGACCGCGTCGACGTGATTGCTCGCGAAGCCATCACCCAAGGCTGGTTCGCGCAGGAAGAAATCATCCTCAGCGCCGGTGGTTCCGCCATCTTTGATCTGGTGGCCGAGCGGCTCACGCCAGACCTGGGCATGCCCGTGCGTGGCGTGCTGCGTTCGGGCTGTTACCTCACGCACGACCACCAGCGCTACACCCGTTACCTCTGCTGCGTGGCCGAGCGCCTGAACCTGCGCGAAACCCTGAAGCCCGCGCTGGAGGTTCTGGCCTGTGTGCAGAGCTGCCCCGAGCCTGGTCTGGCGCTGCTCAGCATGGGCCGGCGCGACGTGTCGCACGACCTCGATCTGCCGCTGCCCATCTGGCGGTCCGACGGGCAGGGCGGGGCACCGAGGGCGGTGCCCGCCCACTGGCGCATCGACGCGCTCAACGACCAGCACGCCTACCTGCGCTACGACGCTTCGGCGCAGAAAGACGAATGGCCGGTGCTCGGCGAGACCGTGGCCTCGGGTATCTCGCACCCTTGCACCACGTTCGACAAATGGCGCTGGATGCCGGTGGTGGACGACGCCTACCGCGTGGTGGACGCGGTCACGACCTGGTTCTGAGGACTTGCAATGGATCCCCTGGTTGGGGGAATGCCTCTAATTTTGTTGCAGTGCAGCAAAAACGCTTGCCATCTTCGGGATTACCCGTAGAATTGCGTTCATGCTGCACTGCAACATAACTCGGAAATCCGGGACATGTTCAAGAGCGGCTCCTTCAACCCTCCACCTCAAGGAACCCGAAATGAACAACCCCGCCGAACAGATCATCGCCGCCAACAAAGCCAACATGGACGCCTTCGAAGGCGCCGCCAAGAAGGCCTACGCCGGTGTGGAAAAGCTGGTCGAACTCAACATGGCTGCTTCCAAAGCCGCTCTGGGCGAGTCCTTCAACCACGCCAAGGCCGTCATGTCCGTGAAGACCCCCCAGGAATTCATGAGCCTGCAGGCCGCTTTCTTCCAGCCCCTGGCTGAAAAGTCGACCGCCTATTTCCAGCACGTGCAGAGCATCGCCACCGACGGCAGCGCTGATTTCACCAAGCAGATCGAAGCCAAGATGGCCGAAGCCCAAAAGGCGATCGGCGCCTCCGTGGACCAGCTGGTGAAGAACGCACCGGCCGGCTCCGAAGCCGCCGTGGCCGCTTTCCAGAGCGCCTTGAGCCAGAGCCAGAAAGCCGTCGAGTCGGCCCAGGCCACCATCAAGAAAGCTTCGGCAACCGCCCAGGCCAACTTTGCTGTCGCCACCAAGCAGGCCGGCGACCTGGCCAAGAAGGCTTCCAAAGTCTGATTGACCCCGGTGTGAACGGCCTTCGGGCCTTCACCCACAAAAAAAGAGGCACCTTCGGGTGCCTCTTTTTTTTGCTTGCCGCGGCACCGGTCCGGCCTGCAGCTTGCTCTCAATTTGCCAACAGAACGGTCGATATCAGTCAGGCAAGGCCTCAAAACTGATATGAAAAATCCCTACCGCGTTCTCGTCTTCGGACTACCAAGAGGCACGACACTCGACGAAGTCAGCGTGCTGGTCGGCGCCTCCGCCGCGTCCCACCCCATCGTCGTCGACATGCCGGGCAACAACGACCAGTCCATGGCGGTGGTCGACTTTTTTGAAGACACCAGCGTGGCCCGACGCGCGGTCGATCGCATCGGGCGCCAGACCCATCAAGGACACCCGCTCAAAGCCTGGCTCTGCGTACTGCCCTGGCACTGATCGCCGGGCGGCGGCCACGAGGTTCTTTACCCCAGTTCGGCGATGAGTTCGATTTCCACACACGCGCCCAGCGGGATCTGTGCCACGCCAAACGCACTGCGGGCGTGGGCGCCGACCTGCGGACCGAAGACTTCGCCCAGCAGTTCGCTGCAGCCGTTGGTGACGAGGTGCTGTTCGGTGAAGGTTCCGGTGCTGTTGACCAGGCTCATCACTTTGACGATGCGCTTCACGTCATCCAGCGTTTTGCCAGCGGCCAGGCAGGCGGCGGCGAGCGTGCCCATGAGGTCGATGGCGATGGCGCGGGCGGCGAGCTTGCCTTCATCGGTGGTGGTGGTGAGGCCAAGCTGACCGACCCAGGGTTTACCGTCTTTTTTGGCGATGTGGCCGCTCAAAAAGACGAGGTTGCCGGTCTGCACGAAGGGCACGTAGGCGGCGGCCGGGATGGCCACTGGCGGCAGTTCGATGCCAAGTTGGGAAAGCTTGTCGTAAACGCTCATGGGAATGCTCCTGAAAGGGGTCAGGGCATTCTATCGGCGCCCTGTCACCCGACAGGCGCTGAGTGTCAGATGTAGTAGAGCAGCAGGTAGCCGATCAGCAGAACCAATACCCACAACGCCATGCTGCGGGTGGACCACGTGCGGGCGAGGCGGCCGTCTTGCCCGTAGTGGCGCAGCAGCATCTGGCCGGTGGCCGTGGCGCTGGTGTCCAGCTGGCGGCCCAGCACGCGACGGATGGCGGCGTAGGGCCTCTGCACCATGGCGTAGAGCGCCGGGCCAACGCGGCGCCAGAACCAGTCGGTGTCGAGCGTGATGGTCAGCGTGCGTTTCAGGAACGGCAACATCACGAAGAAGGCCAGGCCCGAGAACAGCAGCAACTGCAGTTGCGCCAGCACGTGGGCCCAGGTGTAGGGCTCGTAGGTGGTGGCGTAGGGCAGCAGCGCGTAGAGCGGCTCGGCCCAGACGCCGATGGCAATGCACAGGAAGGCGAAGAAGACCATGGCCCAGCGCATGGTGGCCGGTGGCTCGGCGGGGCGCAGGCCCGAGTCTTTCTGGAAGAAGACAAACCAGGGAAACTTGATGCCCGCATGCAGGAACACGCCCGCCGAAGCGGCCGTGAGCGCCAGCCAGACGAACAGCAGGTGGCCATCGGCGGCCGACTGCGACACCATGGACTTGGAGACGAAGCCGGAGGTGAGCGGGAACGACGAAATGGCGAGCGCGCCGATGGTGCCGCAGACCGTGGTGAGCGGCATGGTGTGGAACAAGCCGCCGAGCTCGGAGCACTTGCGCCGCCCGGTCATCATCAGCACCGAGCCGGCCGACATGAGCAGCAGGGCTTTGTAGATGATGTGGGTGAAGGCGTGGGCGGCGGCGCCGTTGAGCGCCATCTCGGTGCCGATGCCGATGCCTGCGATCATGAAACCGACCTGGTTCACGATGGAGTAGGCCAGGATGCGGCGCATGTCGTTTTCGAGCAGCGCGTAGACGATGCCGTAGAACACCATGAACAGGCCGACCCAGATCAGCAGCTCGGTGCCCGCAAAGCCGCGGATCAGCACGTACACCGCCGTCTTGGTGGTGAAGGCCGAGAGGAACACCGTGCCGCTCCAGGAGGCTTCGGGGTAGGCGTCGGGCAGCCAGGCCGAGAGCGGCGGCGCGCCGGCGTTGATGAGGAAGCCGATCAGGATCAGCCAGTGGGCCACGGAGTCGGTTTTCATGTGCGTGAAGGCGACGCTGCCGGTCTGCACCACGTGGCCGGTGACACCCGCAAACAGGATCACGCCGCCCAGCAGGTGGACCATGGCGTAGCGCCGCGCAGCGCGGTACGAGGCCTCGCTGCCCTGGCTCCACAGCACGAGCGTGGAGCCCACGGCCATCAGTTCCCAGAACGCGAACACGGTGATCAGGTCGCCAGCCAAGGCCACGCCGATGGCCGAACCGGCGTAGACGAAGGCGGCCGGCACTTCGAGGCGGCTCTTCTGACCCAGCGCGAACAGGCCACCACCGACGGCCATGATCGCGAAGATGGTGGCGAACAGGCGCGAGAGCTTGTCGCCCTGCAGCGGGGTGATGGTGTGGTCGAGGAAGCGCAGTTGCCAGACGGCGCCATCGGGCACCTGCCAGACCAGACCGAGCACCACGAGCGGCAGCGCCACGATGGCGATCGAGCGCGGTGTGCCGCGCAGGAACGGCAGCAGCAGGGCGCCAACGATCAGCACCAGCCCGGGGTGCAGGACGAGGTCATTCATCGTGTTTGTCGTCGTAATAGGTGTCGGGCCGCTTGAGCACCAGGGCCAGGCCCTTGGCGACGACGATCATGGCCAGGCAGGCGATGAAGCCGAACCAGGCGTTGAAGCCGAACAGCGCGTCCACTTCGAAATGGGGGTGCAGGTGCACCAGCAGCTCGGCCAGCACGGTGAGCGCCAACACCACGATGAAGCCGCGGTACAGGCGCTTGACGTTGGCCGGGTGGTCGAGCCAGTGGGGTTTGGGGTCGGCGGGCTGTTGCATGTGGGTCATCCTCCCAAACCGAGCATTTGTTTGGCCAGCGCCAGGGGCACGTCGGGCAAGAAGAACAGCAGTACCGTGCCGGCGGCAGTCGCGGTCAGCGCGATCACCATCGGCAGCGGGGCTTCACCGTGTGGGTGGTCGTGTTGATCGTGCGCGGGTGCGATGAAAAAGGCGCGGTAGATGATGGGCAGGAAGTAGCCCGCGTTGAGCAGCGTGCTCAAGGCGATCACACCCACCGCCAGCCACTGCTCGGAAGCCATGGCGCCCGAGAGCATGTACCACTTGGAGACGAAGCCGGCCGCTGGGGGCAGGCCAATCATGGAGAGTGCGCCGATGGCGAAGGCTCCCATGGTCCAGGGCATGCGACGGCCGATGCCGTCGAGTTGGCTCACTTCGGTCTTGTGCGCCGCGGTGTAGATGGCGCCGGCCGCGAAGAACAGCGTGATCTTGCCCAGCGCATGTGCGGCGATGTGCAGTGTGGCGCCCACCACCGACAGCGGCGCCAGCAAGGCCGCGGCCATGACCACATAAGACAGTTGGCTGATGGTGGAATAGGCGAGGCGGCGTTTCAGGTTGTCGGCGCCGAGCGCCACGACCGAGGCCGAGACGATGGTGAAGCCGGCCAGCAGGATCAGCCAGTCGGACGTGCCGCTTACGCCGAGCGTGTCGAGACCGAAGATGTAGACGATGACCTTGACCACGCTGAACACGCCGGCCTTGACCACCGCCACCGCGTGCAGCAGCGCCGACACTGGCGTGGGCGCCACCATGGCCGAGGGCAGCCACTTGTGGAACGGCATGAGCGCGGCCTTGCCGATGCCGAACATGCACAGCGCGAGCAGGCCCATCAACCCGGCAGGTCCCAGCTTGCCGGCCAGGATGCCGCCAGCGGTGAAGTCGGTGGTGCCGGTCAGGTACCAGATGAAGACCAGGGCCGGCAGCAGGAACACGATCGAGGTGCCCATGAGCAGGCCGAGGTAGATACGGCCGCCCAGGCGGGCCTTCTCAGTGCCGTGGTGCGTGACCAGCGGGTAGGTGATCAGCGTCAGCACTTCGTAGAAGACGAACAGCGTGAACAGGTTGCCCGAGAAGGCAATGCCCATGGTGGCAGAGAGCGCGAGCGCGAAGCAGACGAAAAAGCGCGTCTGGTTGCCCTCGTTGTTGCCGCGCATGTAGCCGATGGAATAGATCGAATTGACGATCCACAGGCCTGACGCGACCAGCGCGAACAGCATGCCCAGGGGTTCGACCTCGAAGGCGATCTCCAGCCCGGGCAGCACGCTGAAAAGGGTGGCCGTGGGCCGTGCTCCCGCGAGCACCGAGGGCAGGATGTTCAACACGCAGGCCAGCAACGCGACCGCGGTGGTCAGCGTGATGCCTTCGCGCAGGTTCGGCCAGCGGTGCGCGAGCGCGATGCCGATCGCGCCCAGAACGGGCACGAGCAGGGCAGCCAGGATGGCGTCGTCGGCGGTGAACATCAGAGCAGCCCTCCCATCAGGAAGGCGGCGGCCTTGCTGGCCGAGCCGACGGTGAACGCTGTGCTGAGACCGAAGTACACCGTGGCCGCCACCAGCAGCGCGGTGGGAACGCCCATGGACCAGGGCACCGACACGTCAACGCCGGCGTCTGCGCGGGGCTCGCGGAAGTAGGCCACTTCGACGAAGCGCCAGACGTAGGCGACTGCCAGCAGCGACGACAGCAGGATCAGGAACACCAGCCACCACTGGCCGTTTTCCAGCGCGGCGAGCAGCAGGTACCACTTGCTGATGAAACCGGCCGTGCCGGGCACACCGATCAGCGAGAGGCCGCAGATCACCATGCCGAAGCTGGTGAGTGGCATGCGCTTGCCCAGGCCCTGGATGCGCGAGAGGCTGGTGCCGCCCATGACCAGCGCCACCAGGCCCAGCAGCATGAAGATGGCGCCCTTGGTGATGCCGTGGTTGAACAGGTGCAGGATGGTGGCGGTCAGGCCCGAGGCTGAGTCGAACGAGAGGCCGAGGATGATGTAGCCGATCTGGCCCACGCTGGAGTAGGCGAACAAGCGCTTGAGGTCAGACTGGAAGATGGCGATGGTGGACGCCGCAAACATGCCGGCCAGGGCCAGCAGCAGCATGGCCTCTTTCATCGGCAGCAGTCCGAACACCTGCGACTGGCCGAACACCGAGAAATAGAAGCGCAGCAACACATACACCGCGACCTTGGTGGCAGTGGCGGCCAGGAAGGCCGAGACCGCCGAAGGCGCGAAGGTGTAGGCATTGGGCAGCCACTGGTGCAGCGGGAACAACGCCAGCTTGAGCGAGATGCCGACTGTCAAGAAGGCCAGGGCGGCCAGCACCGGGCGTGTGCCCTGCACCGCGGCGAGGCGCTGCCCCATGTCTGCGATGTTCAGCGTGCCGGTCATCAGGTAGAGCAGACCGATGCCGATCACGATGAAGGTGGCGCCGATGGTGCCCATGATCAGGTACTGGTACGAGGCCACCAGCGCACGCCGGTCGCGGCCCAGCGCAATCAGCACATAAGTGGACAGCGACGAGATTTCGAGGAACACGAAGATGTTGAACGCATCACCGGTGATGGAAATGCCCAGCAGGCCCGTCAGGCACAGCACGAACATGGTGTAGAACAAATAGTGCTGCTGCTGCGGCACTTCGTCCTCGATGCTGCTGCGGCAATACGGCAGCACCAAAGAGGCCATGCCCGAGACCAGCACCAGCATGAACGAGCTGAGCCGGTCCACCCGGTATTCGATGCCCCAGGGGGGCGGCCAGTTGCCGATGGCGTAGGAGATGGTGCCACTGGCATCCACCTGCAGCCACAGCGCGATCGAGATGGCAAAAGCCGTCCAGCTGGCCAGCACGGCGACAGCGAAGGCCAGCGTGCGGTGGCGCAGCAGCACCGTCAGCGGTGCGGCGAGCAGGGGAATGACCACCTGCAAGGCAGGCAGGTGCTGAGCCAGACTCATGCTTGTTCTTGGCGGCTCGGCACCGCGTCCATGTTCAGGATTTGATCTTCTTCGATGCTGTCGTAGGCTTCGCGGATGCGCACCGTCAATGCCAGGCCCAGGGCCAGCGTGGCCACGCCCACAACGATGGCGGTGAGGATCAGCACATGGGGCAGGGGGTTGGAGTAGACGGTGAAGGCGTCGCTCAAAATCGGCGCGGTGCCCCCGACCAGCTTGCCGGGTGCGATGTAGAGCAGGTAGACCGAGGTCTGGAAGATGCCCAGGCCGATGAGCTTCTTGATCAGGTTGCCACGGGCGATCACGATGAACAGCCCGGCAATCATCAGGAAGATGGTGACGAAGTAGGTGAAGTGGCCGCCCAGGGTCGTGGTGGTGTTCATGCGGCGTTCACTCGTCGTCGGCGTTGCCGCGGGCGGCAAACATGTAGAAGATTTTCAGCATCACGCCGGAGACGGTGGTGGCCACGCCGACTTCCACCCAGAAAATGCCGCGGTGTTGTCCGTGCACCGAATCGTGGTCGAGCACGAAGTAGTCGAGGAAGTTGCCGCCCAGCAGCAGGCCGGCGACGCCCACGCCACCGTAGATCAGCACGCCGATGGCCATCATCGATTCGACCAGAGGCTCCGGCACCACTTTGCGTGCATCGGCCAGGCCGTAGATCAGTGCATAGAAGATCACCGCCGCCGCCAGGATGACACCGGCCTGGAAGCCGCCGCCGGGTCCGAAGTCACCATGGAACTGCACGTAGAGTGCGAACAGCAGGATGAACGGGATCAGCAGCTTGGCGATGACCCGCAGGATCAGGTCGTGCCTCATGCCTTGTCGCCCTTGTTCTTGTTGCGGCGGCGACGCAGCAGCGCGATCACACCGGCCCCGGCGGTGAACACCACGGTGGTTTCGCCAAAGGTGTCGTAGCCCCGGTAGCTGGCCAGCACGGCGGTGACCACGTTGGGCACGTCCACTTCTTGTTTGATCTCGTTCAGGTAGCGCGGCACCACGTGGGTGTGGATCGGGGCCTTGGGGTCCGAGAACTCGGGCAGACCCAGCGTGCCATACACCAGCACGGCGCCCACCGCAACGGAAACGATCAGCGGCAGCCACGGCTTGTTGACCGGGCGCGCCTCTTCGCTCTTGCAGAGGTGCAGGGCGCCCAGGAACAGCACGGTGGAAATGCCCGCGCCCACGGACGCCTCG
>Ga0209262_10001216_pt1 | contig 10814 bp, 11 predicted proteins | sample Lowcelwee11metaG_FD_187171 | JGI IMG/M metagenome (GOLD analysis project Ga0209262, IMG submission 187171) | Freshwater pond sediment microbial communities from the University of Edinburgh, under environmental carbon perturbations - Low... | ecosystem: Environmental > Aquatic > Freshwater >...
GGAGTCCACGCTCCCGGAGAGGCCGACCATGACGGTCCGCGTTGCTGCGTCAGGGCCCAAGGTGGGGAGGGCGTTCAGGGGTTAGAGTCGGGGGGTGGCCGGTCGGGCTGGGGGATCGCAGCGTCGAACGCGTGGCCTTGGCGGCGGCTAATCGCCAGCCTCCCAGAGCCGCTCGTCGCTGGGTCCGCTGACCTTGTGTCTGGCCCCGAGGTGCAGGCGGCGGAACTGCTGGCAGCGGTCGAGGTACTCCCGGGTACTCACGGGCATGGCGACGCGCGCCCGCACGATATGGGTGACCAGGGCGGTGCCATCCTGCATCAGGCGGGTGCCCGCCTGGGCCTCGCGGATCTCGGCCCGAGTCGGGGCCGGCGGCAGCGTCGGTTCCACTCTGCACAGGTGCTCCGCCGCAACGACGAAGGCCGGCCAAACCTCGAAGATGGCCGGATCGGTGCGCAGGATCTCGCACTTGCGCTTGGCCGCTTCGGTGAAGTTGTGGACCCTTGGGGCGATGTCGGCGATCTGGGTGCTCCCGACAAAGGTATCGATGATCGCCGCCCCGATGCGGTCGATGTCGCGCATGGCCTGAGCCATCTTGATGTAGCGGCTGGTGTAGAAGGTCTCGATCGGCTGGGTGAAGGCCTTGAAGGGTTCGCCCCAGAGTTCATCGATGCCCTCGTCGCCGCTCCGGTGGCGAACGATCTTCCCGAGGTCCAGTGCCTCCAGAAGACACTGGCCGCACTCGCGCATCAGGGGGTCGTCCGGGGCGATCTCTACACCGACCGCCTTGAGCTCAACCACTTTGGTGAAGATGTCTCCAGCCCGATTGAACAGGGCGCCCGCAAGCATGGCGCCATTGACGCGCTTGCGCTCGGGGTCGGCCTCGCGCTCGTAGCCCTGACGAGCCTCCTTGAGGCGAAAGCCGGGGATGTTGATGCCGTGCTCGACGTGGTTGAACAATCGCCTGGTCAGCGCCTTGATGAGGCGGGTGCGGACCGCCTCGCTGTCCGGCGGAGGGTCATACCACTTGATCCAGTAGCCGTCGTAGAAGACGGATGGGCGACCGTCTATCTCCCTGCGCGTGCCGTTGGCGATGGATTCGGGCATGGCAATCTCGCGGACTGCAGTGAGCGTCAAGCGCCCTAGTGTACGGAAATCGCGCCCGGGCGGCCTCTGCAACGTATCGGCGAGTGGTCCTGCACGGGCGTCCGGCGGTGCCGCCGGTGTCGGACCTGAGGTCATACGACGCGGGCGACCGATACTGTCCGGTCCTGTTCAAAGAAGCGGGTCAACCGCCGCCAAGCCCGGAACGGCGCCTGAGGTCGCGGCCATCCGCGACGTAGACGACGACGAAGAACAGGGCCAGCAACAGGGCCCCGGTCATCGGCGCCGGCCAAGCGAGGGCGCTCGCGAGCAGCCGGCTGATCCCATACAGGGCAAGCCCCAGTGCGATATAGCCGAGCACCCGCCATAGGTCGTAGGGCACAGGGTAGTACCGGCGGCCTAGGGCATAGGACAGGGCGACCATGGTGCCGTAGCAGGCCAGGTGGGCCCAGGCCGCGCCGGCATAGCCATGAATGGGCACCCACCAGAACAGCAGGCTTACGGTGATGACAGACCCCGCCAGGGTCACCCAGGCGCCCATCAGGGTACGGTCGGTGAGCTTGTACCAGATGGAGAGATTGATGTAGATCCCGAGCAGCAGATTGGCCAGGAGCAGGATGGGCACCACGAAGAGCCCCTCCCGGTAGGCCGCCCCGACGAAGTACTGGAAGACGTCCAGGAACAAGGTCACCAGCAGGAAGATGAAGACGCAGAAGATCACGAACCAGTTGAGCACCAGGGCGTACGTGCGTCCCGCGTCGGCGGCCTTGGCGTAGGCGAAGAAGAACGGCTCGCCGGCATAGCGGAAGGCCTGGATGAACAGGGTCATGAGCACCGAGAGCTTGTAGCTGGCGCTGTAGATGCCGAGTTGGGCCATGTTGGTCGCGTCGTCGTAGGGCAGCAGGTACTTCAGCGCCGCACGGTCGAGCATCTCGTTGACGATGCCGGCCAGGCCGATGATGACCATGGGGAGCGAGTAGCGCAGCAAGCGGCGGAACAGGGCGCCATCGAAGCCGCCCAGGGCCCCCCGCAGCTCCGGGCTCAGCAGCAGGAGCTTGACCCCACTGGCCGCCAGGTTGGCGAGGAAGACATAGCCCACCCCCACCGCCGGGTCCCAGAGCCGGCCGAGCAGGGAACCAGGGTCTTCCGCATGGGCCTGGCGGAAGACCACCACGAACAGCACGCACAGCCCTACGTTGACGCCGATCTCGATCAGCTTGATGGCGGCGAAGCGCCGGGCGCGGTTCTCTGCCCGCAGCCGGGCGAAGGCGGCCGCCCCCACCGAGTCCAGGGCCAGGATGGCCCCTATCCACCAGACGTATTCCGGGTGATCGGCGTGGCGCAGCAGGTCGGCGATGGGCTGGCGGTACAGCACCAGGGTCAGGAAAAAGGCCAGGTTGCCCAGCACCAGGACCCGCACGGCGGTCGCATAGACCAGTTCCGGGGCCCACTCGCCCCCGGAGCGGAAGCGGAAGTAGCCGGTCTCCAGCCCAAAGGTCAGCAGCACCGCCAGGAAGCCCATGTAGGCGTAAAGCTCCGCGACCACGCCGAACTCCGCCGGGGCGAAGGTGTAGGTGAGGAGAGGGACCAGCAGATAATTCAGGAAGCGCCCGAGGACGCTGCTCATGCCGTAGATGGCCGTCTGGGAGGCGAGGCGCTTGAGGGGGTTCAACTGGGACCTGCGTCAGCGATGGGCGATGGCGGCGTCGGATTGTATACCTGCGAGGCGGCCGGGGCCGGAGGGAGGCGGGTCATGGCGTGGGCGCGACGTTGGCCGGCATCCGGCATGGCGAAGGTCACCAAGCACGGATAGCGTCCTGACGCGGATCGGGTTAAGGTGCCGCCCCGGAAGCGGCGTGGACAGCATCCGGTCTGGGCTTGGCTCCACCGGGCCGAGTGCCGCATCTGCCTCCCAGGACAGCCCCATGAAGATTGCCATCCTCTCGCGCGACGCCAAACTCTACTCGACCCGCCGGCTGGTGGAGGCCGCCCGCCATCGCGGCCATGAGGCGCGGGTGATCGATGTCCTGCGCTGCTACATGAACGTCACCTCGCACAACCCCACCATCCACTACAAGGGTGAAGAGCTGACCGAGTTCGACGCGGTCATCCCGCGCATCGGCGCATCGGTGACCTTCTACGGTACGGCCGTGCTGCGCCAGTTCGAGATGATGGGTGTCTATCCGCTCAACGAGTCGGTGGCTATCGCCCGCGCGCGGGACAAGCTGCGGTCTCTGCAACTGCTCTCGCGCAAGGGCATCGGGTTGCCGATCACTGGTTTCGCCCATGCCCCGGACGACGTTCAGGACCTCATCAAGATGGTCGGCGGGGCCCCGCTGGTCATCAAGCTTCTGGAGGGGACTCAGGGCATCGGGGTGGTTCTGGCCGAGACCCAGCAGGCGGCAGAAAGCGTGGTGCAGGCCTTCATGGGGCTTAAGGCCAACATCCTGGTGCAGGAGTACATCAAGGAGGCGGGCGGGGCGGACATCCGCTGCTTCGTCATGGGCGACAAGGTTGTTGCCAGCATGAAGCGCCAGGCTAAGCCGGGGGAGTTCCGCTCCAACCTGCATCGTGGCGGGACGGCGTCGCTGACGCGGATCACCCCGGAGGAGCGCTCCATTGCCGTGCGCGCGGCGCGCATCACGGGGCTCAATGTGGCGGGAGTAGACCTGTTGCGCTCCAATCACGGGTCGGTGGTCATGGAGGTGAACTCTTCCCCGGGGCTGGAGGGGATCGAGGGCACCACGCAGAAGGACATTGCGGGCATGATGATCGAGTTTGTCGAGAAGAACGCCGAGGGCGGCCGCACCCGGACCCGGGGCAAGGGCTGATCGCGCAGGTGTTGCCGTTGGATTGCCTGGCCCGGCAATGGGCGGCATGATTGTTGGCCTCGGTGCCGGCGCCAGAAGCCCTCTCTGCCTGGACTGACGCACGCCGATCTGGACCTATGGGACGCTGCCCATGACCCGCTCCTGCCGGTTCCTGCCCTTTGCGTTCGTCGCGCTCGCCTCGAGTCGGGCCCTAGGTGCCGACATTGTCGCGTGCATCGTCGCCGACACGCCGGACAACTCGTCGTACTACGGGATGGCCACCACCGTGACCCGCCTGAAGTGCGAGTTTACCGACAAGGACTATTCCCCGACCTTGCCGGAGCTCTACCGGCAGGGCTGGCGGTTGGTCCAGGTCCTTGGGGGGGACCACGCTTTGTCTCAGGGTACTCGAGGTCCATCACCGCTCTACCTGCTCGAACGCGAGAGTCCGCCCGCGGCCTCAACCGCTGTGACTCCCAACCCTGCGGCGGCTGCGGCCCCCAAGACCCCTCAGAGCCACGCCGCGCCCGCCCCCGCCCAAACGCCCCAGCCCAAACGGTAGCGCCGCAGGGCGCCGGCGCCGCTGACGACAGACCGCTGGGCTGGGTCTGTGGGGGGTATCCGTCGACCGCAAGCCCTTGCGAACGCAAAAAGGCCGGGCTTTCGCCCGGCCTTCTCTAGGTGCGGACCAAGGTCAGGCGCCTAGCCGTCAGGCCGCCTTTGCCTGGCCCTCGATCAGCTTACCGCCGCCTTCTGCGCGGATCTCGATCTTGCGGGGCTTGACCGCCTCCGGGATCTCGCGCACCAGGTCGATGTGCAGCAGGCCATCCTTCATGCGGGCGTCTTCCACGCGCACATAGTCGGCGAGCTGGAACTGCCGCTCGAAGCTGCGGGTGGCGATGCCACGGTAGAGGTATTGGCGACCCGCTGCCTCGTCGTCCTCCTTCTTGGTGGCGGAGACGGTCAGGATGTTCTCCTTCACCTGGAGGTCGAGATCGCCCTCAGCGAAGCCAGCCACCGCCATGGTGATGCGGTAGCGGTCCTCACCGGTGACCTCGATGTTGTAGGGCGGGTAGCCGCCAGCCTCGGCGCGATAGGCGGACTCCAGGCTGGACGCCAGCCGATCGAATCCGATCATGGACCGGAACAGGGGTGAGAAGTCGATGGTTGTCATGGACATATCCTCCAAATGAGCAATATGGAACAAGGCGCGTTCCGAAGAACCGCGTTCTCGCAGGCCCTCGCAAGGCGCCTGCATTATGTAAACTAGTTCTTCTTGCGGGCCGTTTCAAGAGGCCTCTCGTGGGATCTTTGGCTGCCGCAACGGACCTTCATCGGCGACGGCGCGGCATATCCCCCTTGGCTCGCCAAGAGCTTATACTGGGCCCGTTTCCGCGGCTTTCCACCGACTGGGGGTTGCCCGATGAGTGCTACGTTTCCCACAGGGGTGACCGATCTGGTCGCTGCCTCCCTTACCCGCCTGGGCCGCAACCCGGAGTACTTGCTCCAGCACCTGATCGAGGTCCAGCGGCACTGCTCCTGCGTCCCCGACGAGGCGGTGGAGGCCCTCGCCTCGGCCCTGGACGTGACCCGTACCCAGGTCCGGGCGGCCATCCGTTTCTACGCCTTCCTGCACGAGACGCCGCGCGGCGACTTCGACATCCTCCTGAGCGACAACATCACCGACCGCATGCTGGGCAACCAGCGCCTGCTGGGGCTCCTGTGCGACCGGCTCGGGGTCCGGCCCAGCGTCCCCCGCCACGATGGCCGTGTCACCGTGGGCCCGACCTCCTGCACCGGTATGTGCGATCAGGCCCCGGCCTTGCTGGTGAACGGAATGGCCGTCACCCGGCTGGACGCAGCCCGGGTGGACCGCATCGCCGATCTGGTGGAGCAGGATGTGCCGCTGGAGCGCTGGCCCGGAGATTTCTTCAGGGTGGAAGACAACATCCGCCGCCCTGGGCTGCTGCTGAGCAACCCGGCGACCGACGCCTCTGGGCTGCGCACCCTCCTGGCCAAGGGACCGGACGCGGCACTGGCGGAGCTGGAGCGCTCTGGGCTGCGTGGCCGCGGCGGGGCGGGTTTCACCACGGCCCTCAAGTGGAAGTTCTGCCGCGAGGCGCCGGGGGACGAGCGCTTCGTCGTCTGTAATGCCGACGAGGGGGAGCCCGGGACCTTCAAGGATCGGGTCCTGCTGACCTCCTACGCGGATCTGGTCTTCGAGGGCATGACCATCTGCGCCCGGGTGGTCGGGGCCAGGCAGGGGTTCGTGTATCTCCGCGGCGAGTACCTGTACCTGCGCGACCACCTGGAGTCCGTCCTGGCCAGGCGGCGTCTGGATGGGCTCCTGGGCCGGGACATCCTCGGCGAGTCCGGCTTTGACTTCGACATCTCGATCCACCTCGGGGCCGGGGCGTACATCTGCGGCGAGGAGTCGGCCCTGATCGAGTCCCTGGAGGGCAAGCGCGGCGTGACCCGCAAGCGCCCCCCCTTCCCGGTCACCAGCGGGTACCAGGGCCGCCCGACGGTGGTCAACAACGTCGAGACCTTCCTCGCCGCCACCCGCATCGTCCAATGGGGCGGCTATTGGTTCCGCGGCGAGGGGACGGACAAGTCCGCCGGGAGCAAGATCCTCAGCGTCAGCGGCGACTGCCGCTTGCCCGGGGTCTACGAGTATCCATTCGGGACCCCGGTCCACCGGGTCTTGAAGGACTGTGGGGCGGAGCATACCCAGGCTGTGCAGATCTCCGGGGCGGCGGGGGCGACCCTGGCCCCGGCGGAGTTTGACCGCATCATCGCCTACGAAGACCTGCCCACCGCCGGCTCCTTCATGGTCTTCGACCAGAGCCGGGACATGCTGGACATGGTGCGCAACTTCGCCGCCTTCTTCGCCCACGAGTCCTGCGGCTTCTGCACCCCCTGCCGGGTCGGCGGGGGGCTGTTGCGCAACCTGGTGGAGAAGGTCGCCGCCGGCCAAGGGTCCCAGTACGACCTGGAGGAGCTGCGCCACATCGGCGCGGTGATGCGCAAGGGGAGCTATTGCGGCCTGGGGCATACCGCCCCCAACCACATCCTCAACACCCTGGACAAGTTCCCGCAGGCCTGGCGGCGCCATCTGCGCAGCGCCGAGTACACGCCGTCGTTCGACCTGGACGGGGCCCTGTCCGAGGCGCGCGCGCTGACCGGTCGCAACGACGCCGCCGCCCACCTGGAGGAAGAGGCATGAGAGTGGCAAGCACCTTTCGGCTGGACGGTAGGGAGATCCCCTTCAGCCCCGGTCAGACCATCATGGACGCGGCCCTGGCGGCCGGCGTCTATATCCCGCACCTGTGCCACAACCCCGAGTTCGCCCCCCATGGGAGCTGCCGTGTCTGCGTGGTGGGGGTCAACGGGCGGCATGTCTCCGCCTGCACCGCCCCGGCGGCGGACGGCATGACGGTTGACAACGGGAGCGAGGAGATCCAGGACCTGCGGCGGGCCATACTCCAGATGCTCTTCGTGGAGGGCAATCACGTCTGCCCAGGGTGCGAGAAGAGCGGGGCCTGCCAGCTCCAGGCGGTGGCCTACTGGGTCGGGATGCTCAACCCCCACTTCACCCACTTCTTCCCCCGCCGGGAGCTGGACGCCTCTCACCCGGACTTCGTCATCGACTTCAATCGGTGCATCCTGTGCGAGCTGTGCGTGCGGGCCAGCCGCGACCTGGACGGCAAGCGCGTCTTCGCCATCAGCGGGCGGGGGCAGGACAGCCACCTGGTGATCGATTCGCGCTCGGGGAAGCTCGGCGACAGCGCCTTCGCGGCCACCGATCGCGCGGCCCATGTCTGCCCGGTCGGGGCCATCCTGCCCAAGAACCGGGCCTATGCCGCCCCCATCGGGCAGCGGCTCTACGACCGCGAGCCCATCAGCGTGGTGGGCGACGTGGCGGCACACGAGCGGGGGGTCTAGGCCATGGCTGAGAAGCTCAGGGTAGCCACCGCGTCGCTTGCCGGATGCTTCGGCTGTCATATGTCCATCCTCGACATCGACGAACGCATCCTGCAGCTCGTCGATCTAGTCGAGTTCGACCGCACCCCCATCACCGACATTAAGGTCATCGGCGACTGCGACGTCGGGATCATCGAGGGCGGCGTGGGCAACGCGGAGAACGTCGAGGTCCTGCGGGAGTTCCGCCGTCACTGCAAGATTCTGGTGGCCATGGGGGCCTGCGCCGTCAACGGCGGCATCCCCGCCATGCGCAACCAATTCGCCCTCAAAGACTGTCTGGAGGAGGCCTACGTCCAGGGTGTGGGGGTGCACAACCCCGGCATCCCCAACGACCCGGAGATCCCGCTGCTGCTGAACAAGGTCCACCCCATCCACGAGGTGGTGAAGGTCGATTACTTCCTGCCCGGCTGCCCCCCCTCGGCAGACACCATCTGGACCTTCCTCACGGAGCTGCTGTCGGGCAAGCCCATCGCCTTCCCCTACACCCAGATCCACTACGATTGATCGAAAGGTGCTGCCGCGCCTTTCGATGTGACGACGAGTCGAAGCCCTTGCTGCCAGGAATGGAGCGCCCAGAAGAGGTTACCCCCATGACCAGCCCCCTCGAAACCGCCCGCCACATCGAAAGGCGCAAGCGCGTCTGCATCGAGCCCGTGACCCGGGTCGAGGGCCACGGCAAGGTCACCCTGCTGCTTGACGAGGACAACCGCATCCAGCAGGCGCGGCTGCACATCGTGGAGTTTCGCGGCTTCGAGAAGTTCATTCAGGGTCGCCCCTACTGGGAGCTGCCGGTCCTGGTGCAGCGCTTGTGCGGCATCTGCCCGGTGAGCCACCACCTGGCCGCGGCCAAGGCCACGGACCAGTTGGTCGGCGTCGACACCCTGACCCCGACCGCCGAGAAGGTCCGCCGCCTCATGCACTACGGGCAGACCCTCCAGTCCCACGCCCTGCACTTCTTCCACCTCTCCTCCCCGGATCTGCTGTTCGGCTTCGACGACGCGGTGCGCCACCGCAACATCGTCGGGGTTATCCAGGACTACCCGGAGATCGCCACCCAGGGGGTGCTGCTGCGCAAGTACGGGCAGGAGGTGATCCGCGTCACCGCCGGCAAGCGCATTCACGGGACCGGAGCCATCCCAGGCGGGGTGAACAAGGCCGTGAGCCCCGAGGAGCGCGACTACCTGCTGACGGACATCCGACAGATAATCCAATGGGCCGAGGGTGCCGTCGGGCTGATGCGCCGGGTCTATCTGGACAACGCCGAATACCACCAGGCCTTCGGACGAGTGGATGCCAACACGCTGAGTATGGTTCGGCCTGACGGCGCCTTCGATATCTACCACGGCGGCCTGCGCGCCCGTACCCCCGATGGCGACACCCTCTTCGATCACGTCGACTACCGGGACTATGAGCAGCGGCTGCGCGAGGAGGTCAAGCCTTGGAGCTACATGAAGTTCCCCTTCATTGCCGAACTCGGCCCCGAGCACGGCTGGTACCGCGTCGGCCCCCTGGCCCGGGTCAACAATTGCGACCGGTTCGACACACCGCTGGCGGAGGCGGAGCGGCAGCGCTTCGTCGCAGTGGGGGAGGGCAGGCCCCAGCAGGCGGCGCTGGCCTACCATTGGGCCCGGCTGATCGAACTCCTGTACTGTGCGGAGGCCATCGAGGCCTTGCTGCACGACCCCGACATCGGCGGCACCGAGCTTCAGGCGAGCGGCGACATGCGTCCCAAGGGGATCGGCGTCGTGGAAGCCCCGCGAGGGACCCTCTTCCACCATTACGAGATCGACGCCGACGGGTTGGTGACCCGGGCCAACCTGATCGTCTCCACCACCAACAACAACCAGGTGATGAACGAGTCTATCCGCCAGGTGGCAACCGAATACCTGAGCGGCCAGGAATTGACTGAGCCTCTGCTCAACCAGATCGAGGTCGCCATCCGCGCCTACGACCCTTGCCTCTCGTGCGCCACCCACGCCGTGGGCAAGATGCCCCTGGAGCTGACGCTGGTCGACTCGGCCGGCTTGGTGGTCGATCGGCTGGAACAGGGTCCGACCGGCGAGGTCCGGCGCTGACCTCGGGCTCCGGCCGGCCCAGGCCCGTCCTGGTGTTCGCCTGCGGCAACCCGTCGCGCGGCGATGATGCCCTGGGTCCGGCCTTGTTGGAACGTCTGGCACGGCGCCAGGCGCAGGGTGGCCTCCCTGACTGCGATCTGCTGACCGATTTTCAGCTCCAGGTGGAGCACGCCCTGGACTTGGTCGGGCGGGAGTTGGTGGTCTTCGTGGACGCCAGTCTCTCCGGACCCGAACCCTACGCCTTCACCCCCGTTACCCCCGAGCCAGTCTTGACCTACAGCACCCACCAGATGACGCCAGGGGCGGTGCTGCGTACCTATGCGCAGCTCACCGTCCAGATCGCCCCAGGTCCGTGCCCCACGGCCTGGCTGCTCGCCATCCGTGGCTATCGCTTTGGGCTGGGTGAAGACCTGTCCGCCGTCGCCCAGGTCAATCTGGATGCTTCGGGTGCCTTCCTCGAAGACTACCTGAACGACCGATAGGCTGGGGCGGCAACCGTCCCGTTACCCCGTCGGTGACCTTCCCTGGGAGCAGGCCGACAGGCAGGCAAACAGGTCCAGCAATTCGTCCGAGAAGTGGTCCCGGTCTGCCCCAAAGATCGGAATCTGGACCACCTCGTTGCCGCGGTGAGAGGCGTGCCCATATTGGTCGGGCTGAATGGGCGGCAGCCCCCCGCGCCGCTCCAGGACGACGGCTCCCTCGTCGGCCAAGACTTCCACCAAACGGCAACGCCCGCCGAGGTACTCGCAGTCCCGCCCGATCAGGCCGCGCAGCCGATCGAGGAAGCCGTCGTCTGGCATCACCGTGCCTCCCTTTCTGCATTGAATCTGATGTGAACATGGGG
>Ga0209262_10001219_pt1 | contig 10802 bp, 5 predicted proteins | sample Lowcelwee11metaG_FD_187171 | JGI IMG/M metagenome (GOLD analysis project Ga0209262, IMG submission 187171) | Freshwater pond sediment microbial communities from the University of Edinburgh, under environmental carbon perturbations - Low... | ecosystem: Environmental > Aquatic > Freshwater > Pond...
CAACAGCAACCCGGCCACGATCATGACGGACCCGGCCACGGCCGACGTCACCTACATCGAGCCCATCACCTGGCAGACGGTGGAAAAGATCATCGCCAAGGAGCGCCCACTCACGGCTGGTGGCTTCGCCATCCTGCCCACCATGGGCGGCCAGACGGCGCTGAACTGCGCGCTGGACCTGTGGCACCACGGTGTGCTGGAGAAGTACAACGTGGAGCTGATTGGTGCCACGCCTGAGGCCATTGACAAGGCCGAAGACCGCCTGAAGTTCAAGGACGCCATGACCAAGATCGGTCTGGGTTCGGCGCGCTCGGGCATTGCCCACACCCTGGAAGAGGCCTGGCTTGTGCAGAAGACGGTGGGCTTTCCGGTGGTGATCCGCCCCAGCTTCACGCTCGGCGGCACCGGCGGCGGCATTGCCTACAACCCGGAAGAGTTCGAGACCATCTGCAAACGTGGCATCGAAGCCTCGCCCACCAACGAGCTGCTGATCGAAGAGTCGCTGCTCGGCTGGAAAGAGTACGAGATGGAAGTGGTGCGCGACAAGGCGGACAACTGCATCATCATCTGCTCGATCGAGAACCTGGACCCGATGGGCGTGCACACCGGTGACTCCATCACCGTGGCCCCCGCTCAGACGCTGACCGACAAGGAATACCAGATCCTGCGCAACGCCTCGCTGGCCGTGCTGCGCGAGATTGGCGTCGACACCGGCGGCTCCAATGTGCAGTTCTCCATCAACCCGGCCGACGGCCGCATGGTGGTTATCGAGATGAACCCACGCGTGTCGCGTTCGTCGGCGCTGGCCTCCAAGGCCACCGGCTTCCCCATCGCCAAGGTTGCGGCCAAGCTGGCCGTGGGTTACACGCTGGACGAGCTGCGCAACGAGATCACCGGCGGCGCCACGCCGGCCAGCTTCGAGCCGAGCATCGACTACGTGGTGACCAAGATCCCGCGTTTCGCGTTCGAAAAATTCCCCACCGCCGACAGCCGCCTGACCACGCAGATGAAGAGCGTGGGCGAGGTCATGGCCATGGGACGCACCTTCCAGGAGTCGTTCCAGAAAGCCCTGCGCGGCCTGGAAGTGGGCGTGGACGGCATGAACGAAAAAACCCAGGACCGCGAGACGCTTGAGCGCGAGCTGGGTGAACCCGGCCCCGAGCGCATCTGGTACGTGGGCGACGCGTTTGCCGCCGGCTGGACGATGGAAGAAGTGCACCAGTTCACCAAGATCGACCCCTGGTTCCTGGTGCAGATCGAAGAGGTCGTGAAGATCGAGCTCAAGCTGGAGCAAACCAGCCTGGAAGCGATCGACGCCGACACGCTGCGAGGCCTGAAGAAAAAGGGCTTCTCGGACCGCCGCCTGGCCAAGCTGCTCAAGACCACCGACGCCGCCGTGCGCGCGCGCCGCATCGCGCAGAACATCCGCCCGGTCTACAAGCGCGTGGACACCTGCGCGGCGGAGTTTTCGACCGACACCGCCTACCTGTACTCCACGTATGAGGGCCACGGCGACGGCGAGTGCGAAGCCGAGCCGACCAACAACAAGAAGATCATGGTGCTCGGCGGCGGCCCCAACCGCATCGGCCAGGGCATCGAGTTCGATTACTGCTGCGTGCACGCCGCGCTGGCCATGCGCGAAGACGGGTACGAGACCATCATGGTCAACTGCAACCCCGAAACCGTGTCCACCGACTACGACACCAGCGACCGCCTGTACTTTGAGCCGCTGACGCTGGAAGACGTGCTGGAGATCGTTGACAAGGAGAAGCCCACCGGCGTGATCGTGCAGTACGGCGGCCAGACGCCCTTGAAGTTGGCGCTTGGCCTGGAGGCTGCGGGCGTGCCCATCATCGGCACCAGCCCCGACATGATCGACGCGGCCGAAGACCGTGAGCGTTTCTCGGCCCTGCTGCACGAGCTGAAGCTCAAGCAGCCGCCCAATGCCACCGCGCGCACCGAACCTGAGGCGCTGGAAAAGGCTTCGTCCCTGGGTTACCCGCTGGTGGTGCGCCCGAGCTATGTGCTGGGTGGCCGCGCGATGGAAATCGTGCACGAGCAGCGCGACCTGGAGCGCTACATGCGCGAGGCCGTGAAGGTGAGCCACGATTCGCCGGTGCTGCTGGACCGCTTTTTGAACGACGCCATCGAATGCGATGTGGACGCGATCCGCGACCACACCGGCCGCGTCTTCATCGGCGGGGTGATGGAACACATTGAGCAGGCCGGCGTGCACAGCGGTGACTCGGCCTGTTCGTTGCCACCGTACTACCTCAAGCAAGCCACGATCGACGAGCTCAAGCGTCAGACCGCGGCCATGGCCCAAGGCCTGAACGTGATCGGCCTGATGAACGTGCAGTTCGCCATCCAGGAAGTGGATGGCCAGGACGTGATCTACGTGCTGGAAGTGAACCCGCGTGCTTCACGCACGGTGCCCTTCGTCTCCAAGGCCACGGGCATCCAGCTGGCCAAGGTGGCGGCGCGCTGCATGGCCGGCCAGTCGCTGGACGCGCAAGGCATCGGCGCCGAGGTGAACCCGCCTTACTTCAGCGTCAAGGAAGCGGTGTTCCCGTTCGTCAAGTTCCCCGGTGTGGACACCATCCTGGGCCCCGAGATGAAGTCCACCGGCGAAGTCATGGGCGTGGGCAAAACCTTTGGCGAAGCCTTCGTCAAGAGCCAGCTCGGCGCCGGCACCAAGCTGCCGCGTCCGCACAAGGCCGACGGCAGTTCGTCGGGCAAGGTGTTCCTGACCGTGAAGAACGGTGACAAGCCGCGCGCGGTGGAGATTGCGCGCGCGCTGGTGGCCATGGGCTTTGAACTGGTGGCCACGCGCGGCACCGCCGCGGCCATTGCCGCGGCCGGCGTGCCGGTGGTCACGGTCAACAAGGTCACCGAAGGCCGCCCGCACATCGTGGACATGATCAAGAACGGCGACATCAGCCTGGTGATCAACACGGTGGAGGAGCGCCGCAACGCCATCGCCGACTCGCGCGCGATCCGCACCTCGTCGCTGTTGGCCCGCGTGACCACCTTCACCACCATCTTCGGTGCCGAAGCGGCCGTCGAGGGTATGAAGTACATGGACAGCCTGGGCGTGATTTCGGTGCAGGAGATGCATGCGCAGCTGACCGCCTGAAACGGATTCACACCCGTTTCAGCCACCACAGGACAGGGGCATAATCCCGTCCTGACACACCGCCGACCGGCAACGATCGGCGGTTTCCTTTTGGTTCCGGCAGAAAAGGCCTGTTCGCCCTCTGCCTATCGAGACTCCCTGGAGCAATCCCATGTCCACCGTTCCCATCACCAAACGCGGCGCAGAAATGCTCAAGGCCGAACTGCACAAGCTCAAGACCGTGGAGCGTCCTTTTGTGATCAACGCGATCTCCGAAGCCCGTGCGCAAGGCGACCTGAGCGAAAACGCCGACTACGATGCGGCCAAAGAGCGCCAGGGTTTCATCGAAGGCCGGATTGCCGAAGTCGAGGGCAAACTGTCGGCCGCCCAGATCATCGATCCGGCCAGCCTGGATGCTGGCGGTCGAGTGGTGTTCGGTTCCACTGTGGATCTGGAAGACGAGGACAGCGGGGTGGCCGTGACCTACCAGATCGTGGGTGAGGACGAAGCTGACATCAAGAAGGGGCTGGTCAACATCAGCAGCCCGATCGCGCGTGCGCTGATCGGCAAGGAAGAGGGCGACACCGCCGAGGTGCAGGCGCCGGGCGGTACACGCCGCTACGAAATTGTGGCTGTGCGCTACGAATAAGGGCGGTGTGATGCAGCGGCTGGCGGTGTTCATCGCGGCGCTCTGGTGGGGCGGCATCTCGGGCTTGAGCTTCGTGGCCGTGCCCACGCTGTTCGCCAGCCTGGGCCCGGCCCTGGCGGGGCCGGTGGCGGCCCGCTTGTTTTCGCTGCAATCTTGGGTCGGTCTTGGACTGGGCCTGGCGTTGCTGCTGATCCTGCGCCGTGAGCGTTCGGCGGGTCAGTTTCCGTTGGCGGGTGAGGTTGTGGACCAAGCGCGCCTGCAGGCCATGCAGCGGGTGTTGGTCACTATGGGCTTTGTGCTGGCGGCCATGTTGCTGGCGCTGCTGCAGGAGTTTGGCGTGGCGCAGAAGATCGTGACAGCCCGCGCCAGTGGCGGCAACCTGCGCCTCTGGCACGGTCTGGGCAGCTTGATGGTGCTGGGCCAGTGGCTGTGTAGCGGCGCCACGTTGTGGCGCCTCTCCAGGTAACCCCCCGCGCCGCCTGCGGCGTCACCCCCCAGGGGGCGGCACTGGCGGCCCGGCAAAGCCGGTTCCGCGGTGCCCCGGATGAAAGGCATCTCTCTCCGGAGACGCTTACTTCGTGCGTTCGGCTGACTCGCAAGTGTTGACCATCAGCATGGTGATGGTCATCGGGCCCACGCCGCCGGGCACCGGGGTGATGTAGCCCGCCACTTCCTTCACGCCCGCAAAATCCACGTCGCCGCAGAGTTTGCCTTCTTCATTGCGGTTCATGCCCACGTCCAGCACCACGGCGCCGGGCTTGACCATGTCGGCGGTCAGCACGTTGCGCTTGCCCACGGCGGCCACGATCACGTCGGCCTGCAGGGTCATGGCCTTCAGGTCTTTCGTGGCGCTGTGGCAGATGGTGACGGTGGCGTTTTGCTGCAGCAGCATCATGGCCATGGGTTTTCCCACGATGTTGCTGCGGCCGATCACCACCGCGTGTTTGCCCTTGAGATCGTAGCCAATGCTCTCCAGCATCTTCATGCAGCCGTAGGGCGTGCAGGGCCAGAAGCCGGGCAGGCCGGTCATGAGGGCACCGGCGCTGGCGATGTGAAAGCCGTCCACATCCTTGGCCGGCGAAATCGCTTCGATCACTTTCTGCGCGTCGATGTGCGCCGGCAGCGGCAGCTGCACCAGGATGCCGTGGATCGTGGCGTCGTGGTTCAGCGCGTCCACGCGGGCCAGCAGTTCGGCTTCGCTCATGCTGGCGGGCCAGGTCTCCAGCACCGAGTGCATGCCGGTGTCTTCGCAGGCCTTGACCTTGTTGCGCACGTAAACCTGCGAGGCCTGGTTGTCGCCGACGAGGACCACGGCCAGACCGGGCGTGAGGCCCTTGGCCTTGAGGGCAGTGACGCGCGCGGCGACGTCGGCGCGCAGTTGGCGGGAGAGGGCGTTGCCGTCGATCAGTTGGGCGGTCATGGCGTTTGTGGTGGCGTGGTTTGGAAATGGAAACGCCCGCCGGTGAGGGCGGGCGTCGATCGGGGTGTTTGGGTGGGTATCAGGCTTTGGCCGGCGTCTGCCCCAGCGCAATCTTGAGCAGATCCGCGACGGTGTTGGCACCGAGTTTTTCCATGATGTTGGCGCGGTGGGCTTCCACCGTCTTGATGCTGATGCCCAGATCGTCGGCGATCTGTTTGTTCAGGCGCCCGGCGACGATGCGCTCCAGCACCTGGGCTTCTCGCCCGGTCAGCTTGGACAGCAAAGCGTCGCGGCTGGCGGCCTGCTGGTGGGTGGCGAAGGCGTCTTTGGCTGTTTCCAGCATGCGTTCAACCAGGGCAACCAGCTGGTCTTCCTTGAAGGGTTTCTGGATGAAGTCCAGCGCGCCCTTTTTCATCGATTCCACGGCCATCGGCACGTCGCCGTGACCGGTGATGAAGACGATGGGCAGGGGCGACTGGCGTTCGATCAGGCGTTCCTGCAACTCCATGCCGGTCATGCCGCCCATGCGGATGTCGGCGATGAGGCAGGCGACCTCGCGGGCGTCGTATCGGCTGAGAAAGGCTTCGGCGGATTCGAAGCAGCGGACCCGGTAGTCCTTGCCTTCGAGCAGCCACTGCAGGGAGTCGCGAACGGCTTCGTCGTCATCGACCACGTAAACGTTGCCTTTTTTGGGGATCAAACTCATCTCGCTCTTTCTGTATCCGTCAACGACGCGGAAGGTGCAGCGGGCGCCGCGTTTTCTGCCAGGAGCCGGGATTGCACCGGGATCCAGAAGCTGAAACAGCAGCCCACCACCTCTTCGCCATTGTAGATGTTCTGTACCTGCATCCTGCCGTGGTGCGACTCGACGATGCTGCGGCACAGTTTGAGGCCGATGCCCATGCCTTCGCTCTTGGTGCTGTAGAAGGCTTCGTAGATGCGTTCGATCATTTCGTCGGGCACGCCGTTGCCGGAGTCGCGCACCGAAAACTCCACCACTTCTTCATCGTCCAGGCGGCGCGGGCCCACGCGCAGCTCGACGTAGCGTTCGCCCGGTGGGCGACCCGCCTGCGCAATCGCTTCGCCCGCGTTCTTGAGCAGGTTGATGAGCACCTGCTCGATCAGGATCGGATCGACCATCAGGCTGGGCAGGCGCGCGGCCACGTAGGGCGAGAGGCGCACCTGCTGGCGCCGCAGTTCGATGTCGGCCAGCTCGATCGCGTTGCTCACCATCTGCGCCACGTCGGATGGCATCGGGTTGGGTTCGCTGCGTTTCACGAAGGCCCGGATGCGCTGGATGATCTGGCCGGCGCGCTGCGCCTGGCGCGAGGTTTTCTCCAGTGCGCCGAGCAGCTCTTCGTTGCTGATGCGCTGCTCGCTCAGCCGCGAGATCATGCCGTTGCAGTAGTTGCTGATGGCGGTCAGCGGCTGGTTGAGTTCGTGCGCCACGCTCGACGCCATCTCACCCATGGTGATGAGGCGGCTGGCGGTCTGGGCGCGCTCGGCCTGGCGCGAGGCCTGCTCTTCGGCGGTGCGCCGCGGTGTGATGTCGCTTGCGATGACCATCTGGGCGAGACGGCCGTCCACCCAGGTGAGGTAACGCGTGCGCACCTCCAGCCAGCGGTCCAGTTCTTCGACAAACACCTCGGCGTTTTCCGATCCCGCATCGGTCAGCGTTTCGGTGGGCATGCCGGCGAAGGCGTCCACCGCGTCGCCGTCGTCCGGGCTGGGCGTGGGCTGGGTGCCCGCCAGGTCGACCAGGTGCCGGTGGCCCTGACCCCGGGTGCCGAACCACAGGCGGTACATCTTGTTCGCAAACAGCATCTCGTCGCTGCCCAGCGGCGCCACCGACACGGCCGAGTCCAGGCTTTCCAGCACGGTGGTGAAGCGCTCGTAGGAGGCCGACAACTCTTCGCGGATGCGCTTGGGCTCGGTGATGTCGGTCATCGACGTCATCCAGCCGGTCTGGTGGCCCTTGGGGTCGATCAGGGGCGAGACATACATGCGGGCGTCGAAGATGCTGCCGTCGCGCCGCTGCACCCGCACCTCGAAGCCACCCGGTGTGGAGCGGCCGCTGAGCTCATCTTCCAGTCGCGCGGCCAGCTGGTCGTGATCATCGTCGGGCCAGTAGGGGAAGGGCGCGGTGCGGCCCACCAGCTCGCCCTCGGTCCAGCCCGTCATGGAGCAGAAGGCCGGGTTCACGTAGGTGATGCGGCCTTGCAGGTCCAGCGCCCGCATGCCGGTCAGCATGGAGTTTTCCATCGCGCGGCGGAAGTTGGTCTCGGCCACCAGCGCCTGCTGCGCCTGCACGCGCCGGCGCGTGTGGCGCCAGGTGCCGAGCAGCATCCAGACGGTGAGCGCGCTGAGCGCACCGATGACCCAGAAGAAGCCGCTGCCCACGATGTCCTGCGAGGTGCGATAACCCTGTGCTTTCAGGATCAGGCCGTTGCCGACCGGGGAGACCGGTACTTCGTGCTCCAGCGGCTGGGCTGACCAGGGCAGCAGGCGCAGCACCGAGTTCGGCGACTGCAAGCTGCCCGCGAGCACCCGCCCGCGGTCGTCGATCAAGGCCACGGCGTAGCGCGCCATGATCTCGGGTGGAATGCCGAAGCGCAACAGGCCATCGACCGAGTACTCGCCCATCACCGTGCCGGCGAACCGGCCCTGTTCGGTCAACGGCACCTGGAGCATGAGCGTGGCCTGGCGTGGATCTTCCCCCAGGGGACGGGAGTAGATGGGTTGACGCAGGTCGCGCGCCAGGTCAAACGATCCATCGGTTTCGTTGGGGGCGAGCGTGCTCCCGGACAGACGGACCAGCGAGGGCGGCGCGCTGGGCGATGCGTAAGTGGTCAGGACATGGCGCCGACCGTCCACCCAGCTGACGGCCAGCAGTTCCGGGAACTGGCTGATCAGGTTTTCTGCCTGGAACTCGAACTCTTCGCTGCTGATTTCCTTGTTGTCGACTTCACGCGCCAGGCGCATCAGTTGTTCCTGGCGTTCCAGCAGGCGCAGGCGCAGGCGCTGCTGGGCGTATTCGACATCACGCGTGACGGCCTCCTGCTCGCGCTCCAGTTCCTCGTAACGCAGGTAGGTGATGGCGACCACGATGGCCGACAGAAACAACAGCACGGCCAGCAAGGGCGCCAGGGTGGCAAAGCGGTCCTGGCGCGATGGCGGCAGACGCAGCCACCACTGGCGCATCAGGGCCAGCGGTGAGCGTTTGTCCGTGTTCGGTGAAGGGGTATGGGGGGCGGGTGGCATGGGTGTTTGAGTCTACGTGAGCGGACACGTCACCGCTCTGAGAGCTGCTAAGAAATGCCTTGGGTTGCTACAAAAAGCCATTTCTGTTAATTTCATAATGTAGAAAACAAAAGCACATATTGAAATTTTCCAGCCGATGTGCAAAAATTCGCCACAGAGCGGAAGGGCCGCTTTAAGCTTGATTTCAAACCAACAGGAGACAGACATGTCAGCGTCAGACGCTCTCAATGGCCGTGGTGTGGGGGACATCGATTCCCAGGAAACCCGCGAATGGATGGAGGCGCTGGCCGCCGTGATCGAACGGGAGGGCCCGGAACGCGCGCACTTCCTGCTGGAGCAATTGCTCGAAGAAGCCCGCCAGAACAGCATCGACCTGCCGTTCTCGGCCAACACCGGCTACGTCAACAGCATCGAAACCAACGAAGAAGCCCGTTGCCCCGGCAACATCGAGATCGAAGAACGCCTGCGCGCCTACATGCGCTGGAACGCCATGGCGATGGTGGTCAAGGCCAACCGCCACAACCCCGAAGATGGTGGTGACCTGGGTGGCCACATCGGCTCCTTTGCCTCGCTGGCCCACATGTTCGGCGCCGGCTTCAACCACTTCTGGCACGCCGAATCTGAAAACCACGGCGGCGATTGCCTCTACATCCAGGGCCACGTGTCGCCCGGCGTGTACGCCCGCGCCTACCTGGAAGGCCGCCTGACCGAAGAGCAACTGCTCAACTTCCGCCAGGAAGTGGACGGCAAGGGTCTGTCGAGCTATCCGCACCCCAAGCTGATGCCCGAGTTCTGGCAGTTCCCCACGGTGTCCATGGGCCTGGGCCCGCTGATGGCGATCTACCAGGCGCGCTTCCTGAAGTACCTGCACGCCCGTGGCATCGCCAACACCGAGAACCGCAAGGTCTGGGTGTTCTGCGGCGACGGTGAAATGGACGAGGTCGAGTCGCTGGGTGCCATCAGCCTGGCCGCGCGCGAGAACCTCGACAACCTGATCTTCGTGGTGAACTGCAACCTGCAGCGCCTGGACGGCCCGGTGCGCGGCAACGGCAAGATCATCCAGGAGCTCGAGGGCGAGTTCCGCGGCTCCGGCTGGAACGTGATCAAGCTGCTCTGGGGTTCCAACTGGGACCCGCTGCTGGCGCGCGACAAGGACGGCGCACTGCGCAAGATCATGATGGACACGCTGGACGGCGACTACCAGTCGTTCAAGGCCAACGACGGCGCTTACGTGCGCAAGCACTTCTTCGGCCGCGACCCCAAGGCGCTGGAGATGGTGGCTCACCTGAGCGACGACGACATCTGGAACCTGCGCCGTGGTGGCCACGACCCGCAAAAGGTCTACGCCGCGTACCACAAGGCGGTAAACCACAAGGGCCAGCCGACCGTGTTGCTGATCAAGACCGTGAAAGGTTTTGGCATGGGCAAGTCGGGTGAGGGCAAGAACAATGTGCACCAGACCAAGAAGCTGACCGACGAAGACATCAAGATCTTCCGCGACCGTTTCAACCTGCCGATTCCCGACAGCGAGCTGCCCAAGCTGCCGTTCTACAAGCCGGCCGACGACACGCCGGAAATGAAATACCTGCACGAGCGCCGCCAGGCCCTCGGTGGCTATTTGCCCAAGCGCCGCACCAAGGCCGACGAGAGCTTCACCGTGCCCTCGATCGAGACCTTCAAAAGCGTGATGGAGCCGACCGCTGAAGGTCGCGAAATCAGTACCACGCAAGCCTACGTGCGCTTCCTGACCCAGCTGCTGCGCGACCAGGCCCTGGGCCCGCGCGTGGTGCCCATCCTGGTGGACGAGGCCCGCACCTTCGGCATGGAAGGCCTGTTCCGCCAGATCGGCATCTACAACCCGGCGGGCCAGCAGTACACCCCGGTCGACAAAGACCAGGTCATGTACTACAAGGAAGACAAGGCCGGCCAGATCCTGCAGGAAGGCATCAACGAAGCCGGCGGCATGAGCAGCTGGATCGCGGCGGCCACCAGCTACAGCACCAGCAACCGCATCATGGTGCCGTTCTACGTGTACTACTCGATGTTCGGCTTCCAGCGCATCGGCGACCTGGCCTGGGCGGCCGGCGACATGCAGGCGCGTGGCTTCCTGCTGGGCGGCACCTCGGGCCGCACCACGCTCAACGGCGAAGGCCTGCAGCACGAAGACGGCCACAGCCACATCCTGGCCGGCACGATCCCGAACTGCATCAGCTACGACCCGACCTTCGCGCACGAAGTCGGCGTGATCCTGCACCATGGCCTGAAACGCATGGTGGAGAAACAGGACAACGTCTATTTCTACCTGACCCTGCTGAACGAGAACTACGCCATGCCGGGCCTGACCGCTGGCACCGAAG
>Ga0209262_10001220_pt1 | contig 10790 bp, 7 predicted proteins | sample Lowcelwee11metaG_FD_187171 | JGI IMG/M metagenome (GOLD analysis project Ga0209262, IMG submission 187171) | Freshwater pond sediment microbial communities from the University of Edinburgh, under environmental carbon perturbations - Low... | ecosystem: Environmental > Aquatic > Freshwater > Pond...
TCAAGAAAAAGTTGTTTTGACGGATTTGATTGAAAAAGCAGAAGTAAAAGACATTAAGATAAACGTTCATAATACTTCTAAAACTGTGCACATAAATTCATCGAAGATCCAGGATGTTTGTCAACCGGAACTTAGTTCAACTAAAGAAAATGTAAATAAAATTCTTGCACCTGAACCAAATGTCGAGGTTAAGAAAGCATTATCAGTTGATGCGGAATTCAAACAATCAAGCATTGAGAACATATCTAATAAAGCTGTTGATGCAGTTAAAGCTCAAAGCAATCCTAAGCTGAGAATTCAACAAGAATTTTTTGTTGAAAGAGAATTTGTTGAGAATGAAAAACCTGTTCTGATAAAAAATGAATCAATCAAAACAACAAATAGTAATCAACAAACTTTAAAAGAAAATATTGTTACTGGTTCAAGTGAAAAGATAAATATTGATAAAAGTAATTTAGAGCAAGTCAAAAATCTTCCAAATGATTCAGATAAAGCTAAACCTGAAGTGATTGTTGACCCTTTGGCAAAGAAAATAATCTCACCAGATATAAGGAACGTTGTTAAAGTAGTTGATCAAAATTCAGAGGAAACATTAAACATTATAAAGTTTAAGAGCGATGTTACTGAAGACAATAAAAATCCAGTTGCTCTTAAGTCAAACACAATTCATCTAAACAAATTTTCCGAAAAAATAGAAGTTGGTTCAATCCACACTCCAGAGAAAAACGAATCTAATCTAAAAGCAAAAGCTATTGTTGAAAATTTGAGAACGAGTTTGAAAGAATTTGCCAGTGATGATGTTAAGCAGGAAAGAGTATTAAATAATAAGTTTGAAAATAAAAATGTAAAAATAGATTTTATTCAGCGACGAGTTTATTCACAAATTCCTCATCTTGAGGTTATGGCCGCTGAAGCTGAGGTTAAGAATGTTAAAACTTCTGTAATGAATGTTGAGATGAATGAGAGCGAAAATACTCAACCAATAGATGAGCCCGTAAAATCAACACAGAACCCAATTGAACAAAAGCCGAAAGCCGAAAAACAAGTTTGGGTTAAAGTAAGTTTAGAAAAAAATGATAGTGAAACAGTAAGTGAAATTAGAAAATCATCACATCAGCAGAATAAGATTACAATTGATGCAAATAGTGATGGAATGAAAAAAGAGTTTGATCAGAATAATTTTACTGAAAAAGATTCACGCGAATATCCAAAACAAAAAACACAAATAGTGCAAGTCGAAGCTTCTCAGAACACAGAAGTGAAGACTACTAATCAAATTACAACAACTCAACAGGATTTAACTGCAGGTCTGAAAACAGAAACTAAAACCGATAATATTCCTTTTAAAACTCAAATGCATTCTGAAGAGACAAAGTTTGGTTCCAGAGCTGCTGAGATGATTGAAAAAGTAAAAGTTATTTCATCCGGTGAGATGATCAGAGAAATTTCTAAAGTTTTAGAAACCGGTGAAAAGCAGTCAATCGTATTAAGACTTGTTCCTAAAGAGCTTGGTTCTGTAAAAATTATACTTGATACAATTGATAATGTTCTTACAGCAAAAGTGGAAGTTGAAAATGAAACTGTTGGACATATTGTTAGAAATAATGTTGAACAGCTGAAGCATAATCTTATGCAAAGCGGTGTGCATGTAAATTCGATTAACATATCATATCATAACTCTGATCAGAAGCAGCAAGGATTTAATAATCAGAAAAGAAAAAATTCGGGATCTCTGCCAGAGAATGAAATATAAGAAGTTGATGAATCGATAGTTAGTAAAAAAATGGGTTACAACACTTATGAATATTTGGCTTAGGAGATAAGATGGTTGATGGTTTATCAAATATAGGCGGTAGTTATGCTTCTGGAAGCTTAACAAATGGTACCGAAATGGGGAAGGAAGATTTCCTAAAGCTGATGCTTGCTCAATTACAAAACCAGGATCCGCTTAGTCCAATGGAGGGAACTGAGTTTGCATCTCAATTAGCTCAGTTTACATCTCTGGAACAGTTGATGAATCTTAATGATTCTATGGATACAAGTATAAACGCAAATTATTTTCTATCTCAATCTATAAACAATACACTTGCAGCAACACTCATCGGAAAAGAAGTTAAACTAAGCGGAAGCACATTCCAGAATAATGGGCAGGATAACACAACGCTTGGTTATAATTTAAGTACCGCAGCAAGCAGTGTAACTGTTAAAATTTATAATGAAACCGGACAATTAGTAAAAACTATAGAAAATGCTCCGAAAAATTCCGGAGACAATAAACTTATTTGGGATTTTACCGATAATGAAGGTAATAGTGTAGCTCAGGGGAGATACACTTTTAAAGTTGAACCAAAAGATGCTGAAAGTAACCTGATGTCTTATTCAACTTATGTTCTTGGAAAAATTGATGGAGTTAAGTTTACTGAAATGGGGACAATGCTGGTTGTAAACGGAGCTCAGTATAATCTTTCTGACATAATGGAAATTTATAACTCAGATGATGAAGGATAAAACAAATGCCGGAAATTAATGGAATAAGTGTTCCGTTTGTTCCAATAGGCGATTACAACGGAAACAATCCCAGGATCAAAAGTCCGGGTGATAGTTTTGAATCGATCTTTCAGAAAGAGCTGGAGAAGGTAAAATTTTCTTCACACGCTCTTAAAAGACTGGAAGAAAGAAATATTGAACTAAGTGATGACGAGATGTTCAAAATCAATACTGCAGTTGAAAGAGCAGAATTGAAAGGCTCAAAAGATTCACTTGTAATGATGAACTCAACAGCGTTCATCGTAAACATTCCTAATAAAACAGTTATTACTGCTATGTCGATTGCAGATAGTAAAGAGAATGTTTTTACAAATATCGACAGCGTAGTTTTTGCATTTTAGAAAATATTAATTAACTACGGGCGGGACCTTCAAAGGACGCCCAGTTCAACTGACTGACTGAAGTTGAACGATTAGAAATAAAAACCTTAGGAGGTTAAAATGTCTCTTATAAATTCTCTTTTCTCCGGTGTTTCCGGCCTTAAAAACCATCAATCAATGATGGATGTAATTAGCAATAACATTGCTAACGTAAATACTATCGGTTATAAAAGCTCACGCGTAACCTTTAGTGATACTTTTAATAAAGTAATCCGTTACGGTTCTAACCCCACTGAAACCGGCGGCGGAACAAATACATTTCAAATTGGTCTTGGAATGAAAATGAATTCAGTTGATCGTAACTGGACTCAAGGAACATTTGAAGGCACAGGTACTACTACTGATCTTGCACTTCAGGGTAAAGGACTTTTTGTTTTAGATAATAACGGTGAAAGATTTTATTCCAGAGCCGGTGCATTTATTTTTGATGCAGAAGGCAGATTAGTAAACTCATCTAACGGTGCAATTGTACAAGGTAAAGTTGCAAATGCAGAAGGACAGGTTCCTCCCGGAAATTATCTTGAAGATATTATTATTGATTCTAACCTAAGATTACCAGCGGTTGCAACTACTGATATTTCCTGGGGTGGTAATTTAGATAGTTCTTCAAGCTTAACAAGATCTGAAAATTACTCACAAACAGGAAACATAAACTCAGCTTTATTAAATGGCCAATCGGTTACTGATCAGAATACAATATACGATGAAAACGGTAACGCATATACTTTTGAAGTTACATACACAAAAACTGCTGCCGATGCTTATAATATGACTTATCAATTAGCAGATTCAAACGGTACTTTAGTTACCGGACCTACAACCTTAGCGGTTACTTTTGATCCTGCTACAGGTGATATGTTAACAATGGGCGGCGGTGCTCCAGCTCCGATTGGAATTACAAATGCAACGTTAGGTATAAATTTTAGTTTTGATCCAACAGAAGTTACACAAACAGCAAATTCAAATTCACTAGCATCTAATGTTGATGATAATCGTGATCCTACTATTGTAACCGGTTCTGTAACAATATTTGATTCATTGGGATCTGCACATACATTAACATTAAAATTTACAAAAACATCAGACAATAACTGGAACTGGAGTACAAGTGTTCCTGCTACTGATGGTACTCTTTCAGGAAATACAGGAACGATTTCATTTAATCCTGATGGCTCTATAAATGCAATTTCTCCAAACCCGCCAGTAGTTACATTTACACCAACAGGTGGTGCAAGTTCTCAGAACATAGTTTTAAGTTTGGGAGATAACTTTACAGGTATTACACAAACATCATCGAGTTCAGTAGTCTCTGCTTTAACACAAAACGGATCTTCAGCGGCCTCATTATCAAATATCAATGTTGATCAATACGGATATATAGTTGGTGTATTCTCAAATGGCCAATCAAGACAGCTTGCTCAGGTGCTTGTTGCAACATTTCCTAACTTAAACGGAATGATAAGTGTTGGTGATAATATGTTCACAGTTTCTGCAAACACAGGCGACCCTTTGATTGGTGCACCAGGTGAATCAACAGGAACAACAATTCAATCCGGTGCTCTTGAACAATCTAATGTGGATTTATCAGAAGAGTTTACAAGAATGATTGTAGCGCAAAGGGGATTTCAGGCAAGTGCAAGAATTGTAACGGTATCTGATACATTGTTACAAGAAATAACAAACTTAGTTAGATAGTGATTAAGAGATAGTAGTTAATGAAGGGAGCTGAACAAGCTCCCTTTTTTTTGTGCATGTTCAGATTTGAAACTTGCAGGAGCAATTTTAATGATTGTAGGATGAATAATATATCTCGCAGGAATGATTTTAATAATTGCAGGATGAATATTATAACTTGTAGGAGCGATTTTAATAGTTTCAGTAATGATATTATAACTTGCAGGAGCAATTTTAATAATTGCTGGAGGAATAAAATAACTTGCGGGAGTGATTTTAATAGTTGTAGGAGCGATTTTGAAGAAAACAGGATGAGGTTGTTTTTCTAAGAGATTAAATGTGGCTAAAGCCAATGTCCTTTAGTTAAAATTATACCCCGACTTGAAAGTCGGGGCAATATATTACAAAATTATATTTAGTCTTTTACAATTCTAAATTGAAGGCCGGATATTTGTTTGTACTGCGGGCTTGATGCACCGAAAACACTTTTTACATATTTTTTAACCGAGCCTGCGATATCCACAAGACCAGTTACCGGATTGTAAAGAGAATTATTGCGAGCAATGCGAGCATTGCTTACTGTTGTATATGTGTTAACTGCCGCTGAGTTAAGTGTTGAAAGATTACTGTGCAGTGTTTCTAAAGTTGCAACTGTAAGTTCTGTTTCGTTGGGCGTATATTCCGGTTGTGCCGCAAGAAGTTTAACGAGTTTTTCTAAATTTTCAATCCGGTTATCATAACTCATTTGCGAGGCGGAGATTGTTTTGGGATCTGGTGCTGGGTTGTTTGGATCTAATGGTGCAGGATTTTCTTTTGCTTTGGAACGTATGCCCTGTATTTTTTTTGAGATTGATTTTGCATCTGCAACAATTTCTGCTGAGGCTTCTGTTGAATCTAATGCATTTATAACACGAGTGATAAGCGGGCTGAGCGGTTTGAATGCAATCTCACGAGCATTAACAGCATTTATCCAGGGTACGCGTGAAGTGTTTAGTGCTGTTAACAATGCACTTGTATTTGTGAGCAGAGTGTTAAGCGCGGAAAGAGCAAGAGTTGGATTTGATGGGTTGTATTGTGCGCCATAACCGGTACAAAAAGAGATGAGATCTTCGAAGTTGGCAACGTTTTTTGCGTGCCCGGTTTCAGATGTGGAAGCCATAATTTTTTCCTCCTGGAAAATTATTAGTAAATGAGAACAATTATTTATTGATGCGGCAATGCGTTGTTACATTGTTTGATTGTTGTATTGTTAACCCCTCCCTGCCTCCCCTTTCGAAAAAGGGGAGGAGTAAGGAAAAAATAAAATTACTTAAGAAGTATCATCTTCTTAGAATTTATAAAAGAACCGGCTTGTATTTTGTATATGTAAACACCGCTTGCCAGTGAACTTGCATTAAAGTTTACTTCGTACTTACCTGCAACTTTTTCTTCGTTAACAAGAGTTGCAACTTCGCTTCCAAGTATATCGTAAATTTTTAGTGTTACGATTCCATCCTGAGGAATTTGGTAACGGATTGTTGTACTTGGATTAAATGGGTTAGGGAAGTTATTTGAGAGTTCATAAGTAATAGGAATCTCACTGCCCATAAAGTTTACTTTGTTGAAGTTTTTCTTTGCTAGTGTTGTGTTATCATTAAAAATATTTGCAAGAGTGTAGCTTGCATTGCCGTTTACATCTGTTACTAATCGTAAATAATACTCACCTGCTGTTATCCCGGAGCAATCTACCTCATAGTCCATACTTGTATACTTTTCAAGATTGGTTTTGTTGTAAGATATATTGTCAAATGTTCCAATTATCTGGTTTGTTGCTGCATTAACAAGTTCTGCTTTAAAGTTTACAGCATCAGTTGTTGTCAAAGCAGTATCAGGACTTGATTTCTGAACAACATAATAGATGTTTGAGAAATAGAAATTTGTTTCAGGGTTTAATGTAAAATTATTTGTTCTTGTATGCTGGTTAAGCTCGTTTGTTGAAGTGTATGCAAGAGTATCAGGTATTTGAATAAACTTAATTATGCTATCACCAACAATTATATCACCAATCTCAAAAACAAATTCGATATCATTAAGAGAAGCAACACCGCTTCTGCCAAAAGTTAAGATGGTGTCGTTCTCTGTAATCTTACCTAAATAATTATTGCCAATACCATTATTGCTTATACTTCCTTCTTGTGAGTTACCACCGGTAAAATCAGTTGTGCTTGTAATAAAATAGTATGGTGTTGATGTGTTATTAAAAACCAAAGCCTTAGGTAAAATAAAATTGCCATTTGTTGCAGCCTGTGTCCAGCTTCCATTGTGACTTAATGAAGCCGGATTGCTATAAGTTGTACCATCTCTTTTTTGCCATTTTGAACCGTACATATCCGTCCAGGTTATTAATGTCCGTTGAGGCGAGATAGAATTGCTTGCATTTGAAGCTGATCTAATTAAACCTAGAACAGAATTAATCGATCCCCAAGTCATTACATTATTTGCAAAAGTGCCTATTCTGGTGTTCAATCTAGTTGGATAATAACCTGTAGTAGCTCCAATCCAACTTATTACAGGACTACCACATTCTAATAGACTAATGACGGGCTTGAGATTATAAGTCGTGCCACTTTGTGCAGATACAGTAGATGAACAGGTTACGCCACCGCCCCAAGCATAGTATTTGATACTTAATTTTGCCTCTTCGAAGACTAAGTGAGTACGTGAACACCCCGCTGCAAGTGATGGATTTGAGCTGTTTTGTGATGATGGAATTGAGAATTCTGTACAACCAGAATAATTGTAATTATTAGTATCATCTGTATAAAACTGAAAAGCTCTTAATCCGGCCGTTGAAGTTGATGGAGGATTACATACCACTATACCGGAATTACCCATTGACGAAATAACAGATTGATAATCATTTGAATAAATATAGTCACTCATTGTACAAATTGGTTGAGTCCAGTCAGGTATTACAAAATTAGGGCCTAGTTTAAACTGTGTAACAACTAAACCATCATATGGAAATGTGTCGCATTGATAAACGATATAGAGGAAATCATGACTTTGGTTTTCACAAATTGAAGGCGATTTAGCATTACCTACTGGATTAATCGGCAAGCCATCATTCATCAGTTGCCAGTGTTCGCCGTTATCTGTACTTCTTTCGTACCATATTTTATTCATACTTTCATAAACATTGTGCAAATACCCATTAAAATTATCTTTTAAGAAACCTCGCTGACCACTTTTACTATCTGAGAATGATGTATTGGAAAGTTGTATGCCTTTATAATGTGCCACTTTTGTTGTTGGTGCTGTTATCAAAAAATCTGTTCCAGCAGTATTAAAATCACCAGAAGAATATTGAAACTGATAACCGTTATAATCTATTATACTTTTTGCTTTTACCCCATATTTCTGGTTTGTCAAGGGTGGTAGATCAATATGTAGATCATTAAACGCATTATCCTTAAGAAAACCACTTCCGGTGGCAGATTTCTGTTCGTAATTATTTGTTGTTGTTGGATCTTTAAAGTAAACATTATCAACACTTATTCCGCCAAGTTCATCCAGGCTGTTTTTAATTGTTAATGGATAGACTGGGCGGAAATAACGTGTGATGGATCTAAAATCTTTCACCCGATCTGTAATAAAGCTTTCTACCGGATCATAAATATTTTGGTTGACGGTGAGATTAGATGTATTGCTCCATTTAAATGAATAGTTACGAGTGGCATCAACAAAATGTTCTAAAGTTCCATTTTCAACTGATTGAGAGGTGTTGTATTTAAAATACCCTTCATCACCGGATAAAAGTGGTTCTGTATCTACTATTAAATATCCAAAACTTGTTTCCGTATTATCAATTTTATTAAAGAGTGTTATTGGTACTTTAAAATTTTCTACAGCAGGTGCTCCTTTTTGCCAAAAATCCCAAATATTAATTGTTTGATTAGAAAGCACCTGATCAGCAGAATTAATTGTCCCATCCTTAGACAAAAACATTGGATAATGGCTCTGCTCAATATCAATTAGTATGTAAGTATCAATGGAAGATCCATATCCCTCTGCCCACCGTTGATCTCTAAAATCAATTGTCACTTCACTTACGGCTAATGCCAGCCCAGCGTCAGTTGTTACGATTATCTTTAATTTCATTAAACCCCACGGCAATACAAAAGGTGCTGAATTAATATTATCTGGAGAATCAAAACTGAGAGTAGTTAAATTTTCTTGTGTTGTGAAAATATAGTCCGTCAATAAAATAACTTCATTCTCAAATTCAGTCCAGGCATACTCCGTTGTATACATCTGTAGAATAAATTTTCGATCCGAAACTGTAGAATTAAATTTTATTAAAAATTCGGCAGTGTGTGAGTGTATATTAATCGTAGCCACAAATATAATTGCCACAAATTGAAAGAATTTTGTTTTCATTTCGTTGTCTCCCGAAATTTGTTATTTTTAAAACAAGAAAACCACTCTACTTTAAGAAGAGTAAAAAGCTGACGAGGCTTTGGGTTTTCTATCTTAGGGTGGTGTTACTAGCGCCACCCTGTTTAATTAAATTATTGTTTTGTCATTTAACCCTTTTTACTTTTACTAAATAACCCTTGTTGTTTGAAAATCCTGTCATAACAACTAAATCTTTAATTGCGAATGCGTCACCCTTTATTTGATTTGATACATTTGCAAATGTCAATTCTTTGAATCTCTTACCGTTAAAATGCATTAGCTCTAATCCGCTACCATATTTATCTACAAAATAGTATATATCAATTAAACTATTTACAGCGATGTTAATGGCTGAATATCCTGAAGTTAATGTGGATATTATTTTTGTTTTCTTTTTCTCAATATCAAACGACCATAGCTTTGTTCTTCCAAGCAACAAGGTATTTTCATCTAATAATTCTAAGTTGAATGAACTTAAGTTATCCGGATCATTGGCACTGTTATATATAACAGTTGCAGAATTATTTTTTAATTCTACTATTATTGTGTTAAAGTGCTGACTGGTTGCACTTGCATAGGCAATTCCCGTTTGTTTAGTACCTGTTATTGCATCAAACCTCCAACCTTCATCAAATGTAATTTTACTCCAGGCAATTCCATCATAGTGAACAATTGTGCTGTTTGGTCCCACTCCCCAAATATTGTTTTCACTTGAACCCCAGAGTTTATGAATAGCTTGGCCAGTGCTAAAAATTAAATGAGTTAAATCAATTACTTTGATTACACCATTTTCGTATTTCCTTAAAGCACCTGAGGCTAAGTATATATTGCTTGTATCATATGCCCAAATCCCTGTTAATCCACTGCTTGTTAGGTTATTACCAAAACCAACCCACTTTTGTCCATTCCAACGAATAATATTGACAGCTAAATTATTATTAGTAGTATCTCTTATATATCCAACAGCCCATATGTTATTTTCATCAAAAATCCAGACATCATTTAACCAGCTAGATTCAAAACCATCACCAAATTCAAAGGTTTCAAATGTAAAGTTTTGAGTCGTGCTGTCAGGCTCTACTGGTGGTTTAATATATGGATCTGTGGTACTGCAGGATAAGTTTAAGATCAGATTTAAGTTCAAGAAAGAGAAGAGAATAAAGAAAATATTTTTTTTCATTGGGTACCCCCGCATACTTTCTAAATTTTAATTGTTTGGGAAAGTGATTTAGTGATTGACGAGAAGCATAATAAATAGATAACACTTCTTGCATTTGCAGGGATTGAGCAAACTAGATTGCTAAACTTATTTCGAATGAATCGCTTCATCGTACCCTAAAAAATGTTAAACAAATATTTTGCTTAAACAAACGTAAATAAAGAAATAAAATAATTCAATATAAGAGAAAATGTTTTTGTCCATAATTTTTGTTTATGTGTTGAGTTAACCACAGCAAGTATTAAACCAGCCTATATTTTTGAATTATTAAAAGACTTTATGTGATACAGGTAAAAAAGAAACGATTAAAAAGAAAAAAATTACACAGCGTAAAAATTTTGGCGAAAGAAATGACGAGGAGTTAAAAGGATGGTTAATGGTTGATGTGTGATGGAAATGAAAAGATGGAATCATAGGGCAGAGGGCAAAAAGCGGAGCGCAAGAAGCAGAGCGAAATATTATTTGATTTAATATTTATCGGCTGTTATTTGAGAGATTGATGAAAAGTGAGAAGCAGTATAAAAAAATATAAA
>Ga0209262_10001221_pt1 | contig 10773 bp, 7 predicted proteins | sample Lowcelwee11metaG_FD_187171 | JGI IMG/M metagenome (GOLD analysis project Ga0209262, IMG submission 187171) | Freshwater pond sediment microbial communities from the University of Edinburgh, under environmental carbon perturbations - Low... | ecosystem: Environmental > Aquatic > Freshwater > Pond...
GGCCGCGCCGCGACAACGCGACCTGCAGGGAGGCCGCCCCTTCGTCCGCCGCGAACATCACGCTCAGTGCCCGCAGGGCATCGTCGGACAGCTCCTGCTGGGGCCGCGTCAGCTGCGACGTTTCGCGCAACTGACCGTCCTGCACCAGCACGGTGTCGAGCAACGCGAGAAAATCATGGCTGCTCGCGGCGTTGTCGCCGAGCTTGAATTGCGCCCAGCCACGCTTGTAGAGCGCCTGCTCGTGGAACGAGCTGCCGGGACCCATGGCGAGCACCGCCGCGTACGCCTGCTCGGCCTCGGCATAGCGCTTCGCGCTGAAAAACACCTCGCCACGGCGGAACTGAGCCTCGTCGGCATGCGCGCCCTGCGGATGGCGCAGCACCAGTTCATCGAGGGCAGCCATGGCTGCGCCGGCATCGCCTGCAACCTCGGAGGCACGCGCCAGTTGGTAAAGCACGGCATCGCGTGCGGCGTAGTCGGGGTAGTCGCGCAGCAGTTCCTGGTACGCAGCGACCGCTTCACGGGCCTTCGTCTGCGCGGCGACGTCCGGCGCGTCTTCTGCACCGCTGAGCATGGCCGCCTGCTCGAGCCGCAGATCGCCCAGCCGGCGCAGCGCCTGGGCCTTCAGCGCAGGGTCCGCGCCATCGATCCTCAGGAACGCTTCATAGCTGTTCGCAGCGTCGTCCGGTGCTGCCTGCACCGGCAGCGAACGATCCACCGGCGCGCTGCGGCCTGCCAGCGACCCGAGCGTCGGCTCCGCCTTCCTGCGCGCGCTCTCGGCCGTACCCGTCCAGCCAGTGACAAGCACGGTGGTCGCGGCGACGAGCCAGAGACAGCGGGAGGTGCTCATCGGCCGCCTCCAGCCGTCGCGCCGTCGTACAGCGAGGCCAGCGCGAACTGTGCCTGCGTCGAGTAGCTGCGAAGGCGCTTCTGCTGCGCCTGCAGCTCCGTGACCGCCAGGTCCGCGAGCGCGCGCTCCTGCGCGAGGGCCGTGGCGTCGATCAGGGGAGCGATGCGTGCCACCCGCTCCGACAGCTCGTCGACGCGGCCGGCGAAACCCTGCGTGTTCCGCGGCACGAGATCGCCTGCCTCGCCGATCGCTGCGAGACGAGTTTCCGCCTCGGTCAGTGCCGCCCGTGTCTGCCGCAGGTCGCGACGGGTCTGCGAGGCGCGCACCTTGTACGCACGGTCGAGCTCCCACGACAGAGCGCCGCGCAGCAGGCGCGCGCGCGCAGTGAACTCGTCGCGCTGCAGACCGGCCGGCATCGAGGCCAGCGTAGCGTCGATGCGCGCGAGCGCCTCCCACTGCGCCCGTTCCTGCGGCGATGCAAGCGCTGCGACTTCACGATTTTCTTCCACCTGGGCAAAACGGTCGGCCAGTTCCTGCTGGCGCTGTGCCAGCGCAGTGAGGTCCGTGCCTGACAGCATTTCCTGTCGACGCGGCTCCCGCTGAGTCGCGGCGATCTCACGTGCCTCGATCATGGCGCCGAACGCCTCGAGCGAATCGGTCCAGTGCGCGAGGTTGGCCTGCATCAGGCGCAGGTCGCGGTAGTTCTTCAGGCCTTCCTGGAATTCGTGCGATGCCAGCAGGTGATAGAGATATCGCGTGTGCGGCGCGTCGGGCAGCTGTTCGAGCTGCCAGAACCAGCCCGGACGGTCGCCCTGCGGGACCGTCGCCAGGATCGAGTCGAGAAAGCCACCCTGGCGGATGGCAGCAATCGACTCGTCGATGCGCAGCGACTCGCGCGCATAGGCGTCGACCGCCGATCGATAGTGCTCGGACGCCTGGCCGTTCGAGGCCAGCTTGACATAGGCATAGGGAACCGCGATCAGCGACTCCTGCACCGATGCGTCGAGGAGCCGCCGCTGCTGCAGTTCGAGCCAGGGCACGAGCGCACGATCCGGGCGATTGGCGTTCGTTTCCGCCCAACCCAGCGCCAGCAGCGCCTTGTTCGTGAACGGACCGTCGAGGCGCACGCGCCCCAGCACTGCTGCCGGATCGGCGCCACCCGGTTGCTGCAGCAGCGCGAATCCCAGTGCGAGATTCGCGCGGTCACGCAACGCGGCCTGCTCTTCGCTGGCCGCCTGCAGCGTGCCGACCTGCTCGAGAAACTGGCGGCCCCGCGCCGTGTCACCCGCGCGCACCAGCGCGACGCCGAGATTGAAGCGTGCGTAGTTGGACCAGCCGCCGGTGTCGCCCCAGTTCTCGAGACGCTGCGCCGCCTCGCCGTAGCGGCCGAGGCCCATCAGCACGTTCGCCTCCAGCAGGCGCCTCTCGGGCTCGAGCTTGCCGGGCAACGGCTGCTCGACCAGCCCGAGGTTGCGCAGCGCTGCGTCGTAGTAGCCACGCTGGTACCCGATTCGAGCAAGGTAGAAGCGCGCACGATCGCGGACTGCGGGCGCCACCGGGCCGGCCAGCAGGCGATCGAAGACGCGCTCGGCTTCCGTGTGCAGGCCGAGCGACAGATAGAGACCGCCCGCGAGCAACTCCGCCTCGGCGGCGTGATGCTGCAACCGGTCAAAATCGCGATTGGCCTCGAGCCGGACGATCGACTCGAAGTAGTCGTCCTGGAAGAAGTGAAACAGCACGTCGCCGTAGTCGAGATCGCGGACTTGCGTCGGCGCAGGCGCATCGCGCGACGGCTCATCCGCCTGCACGGTCCAGGCCACGGCCGCGCCCAGCACCAGGAAGATGCAGAGCGCATAGAGCCGGGCAGTGGAGAGTCGCTGATGCATGGTGCGAACTGCGGACAGCCGGAAGCCCGTCCTACTCCCACTGCCGCACGACGAACTCGGGCTGCAGCGACGCCTCGCGGTCGCTGATGCGCAGTTCGACGTACTTGGCGCCTACGGTCTTGTCGACCTTGAGCGTCGTGCCGCGGCGATAGTCGCGCTCATGCGGGCCCTTGCCGGTAAAGAATGCGACGATCTCGTGGCTCCCGGCTTTCAGGTTGCCGAGGTAGAGCTTCTGCACGCCACCCCGGTGCAGGGCCTGCACCTCGCGGTCCGTGTACAGGTAGTTGGCGACCTCCTTGTCGTCGACCTTGAGCGTCACCGAATCGAGCGCGAAGAACGTGCCCACGTCCACCGAGAGGAACACGGCGACCTGCGTGCTGGCCGGATAGAGCAGTTCCTCTTCCAGCTTGAACAGGTCGCGATTGAGTTCGATCAGCTGCTTCTTCAGCGCCTGCACGTCCTGGTCGACGGTCTGGAGGTTGGCCGTGTCGCCCTCGGACGGCATCGCCGCGAGCGGGGCCGCCAGCAGGGCAAACACCGTGAACAGTCGTGCAGCGAACAGCATCGGATGTGATTTCAGTTTCATGCGGGCGGAGCTCCGTCAGTCCTGGCGCAGGCCTTCGAGTTGTGGCGTGAGTTCGGCAAAGTCGGCTGGGACGCCGGACCAGGACGCGCGAACGTGTCCCTCGGCGTCGAGCAGCAGCGTGAGCGGCAGCTTCTCGACGTCGTACGTGCGCGCAACTGTCTGCTGCGCGTCGACCAGCGTCGGCATCCTGAGGTGCAGCGAATCGGCGACTGCGGCGGAACGGTCGGCGCCATCGAGATTGACGCCCAGCACGGGCGTGCCGGAGCTCAGCCCAAGCGCATCGAGCGCGGCGACGGACTCGCGGCAGGGCCCGCACCAGCCGGCCCAGAAATGCAGGACGACGGGTTCGCCGCGGTACTCAGACAGACGCACGTTGTGGCCGTCGACGGCCTTCAAGGCGAAATCAGGCGCGATGGAATTGAGCGCGGGAGGCGCGGCAAACGCGGGCACGCCGGCAGCCGCGGCGACCGCCGCAACCATCCATGTGCGCAATACCCCTGGCGGGGCGAATGAATCGAATGTCCTGCGTTGCACCTGGCAACCCCGCTGTCATGGGAACTTCCCGAAGACCGGTGGCTTTGCGTCCCCGCCTTTCGGCGGGTTTGCCTTTTTCAGTCGACCGCATGGTTGTCTGCGGCTCCCCGGACTGTCAAATCAGGGGGGCAATGAATGCCAGACACTTGCGCTGCGTCACATTTCGCCCCGCCAGTCGCACTATTGCGGGGGTTCGAGCCCGGCCGAATAGAAGATCTGGCCGTCGCGATCGACGATGACCGCCTCGACGTCGCCGAGCTTGCGGACGAATTCCATGCCGCGCTCGACGCCGAGTATGAATACCGTCTTGGTCAAGCCATCAGTGCGCGTCGCATTGGCGCCGATGACCGTGACGCTGCGCACGGCATCCGGCGACTTGCCGGTGCCCGGCACGAGGATGTGGTGATAGCGCTTGCCGTCTTCCTCGAAATAGCGCTCGTAGTCGCCGGACGTCGAAATCGCCTCATCCTGCAGCGGGATGCGCGCCACCACCGCACCCTGCTTGCGCGGATCGCGGATGCCGACCACCCAGGGCTTGCCGAGCCGATCACCGAGCAGCGCGGTGTCGCCGCCGGCGTTGACCATCGCGTGCTCGATCCCCATGCGCCGCAGGATCTCGACGCCGCGGTCGACCGACCAGCCCTTGGCGATGCCGCCGAGGTCGATGCGCATGCCCGGCTGCAGGAACCGGATCGTGTTCGCGACGGGGTCGACCTTGAGTTGGCGGTAATCGACACCCGGCAATGCAGCCGCGATCTGCGCGTCGGTTGGATGCTGGTGCGTGCGGTAGTCGTAGAGGTAACCGACGCTGGCATACGTGATATCGAACGCGCCGTCGCTGATGCGCGAGTATTCGAGCGCCCTCGTCACGACGTCGATGATGTCGGCGTCCACCTGCACCGGGCGCTCGAAAGCGTGCGCGTTGACCTGCGAAAGCTGGCTCTCCGGCTTGTACGTGCTCATGAGGTCGTCGGTGCGGCGCATGTCGGCCATGACCGCGTCGATGGCATTCACGGCAAGGACGGGGTCTTCGCTCCAGAGTTGCACCGCGATTCGCGTGCCCATGATGGCTTCTTCACGCTCGTACCACGCGGCATGCGCAGCCGGGAAACCGGCCAGCAGATTCAGGACCAGCAGCAGTACGATCCGGTGCATTACCAAGCCTCAGAGACCCTGTCGCAGCTGGGCCTCGTCGTGCAGGCGCAGCAGGTAGTCCCGCACGATGCCAGTCGCCTCTGCCGAGGGCAACAGTCGTTCCTCGACGAGTTTCGCGGCGATATCGCTCATCGAACGCCGGCCGTCGACCAGCGAAGCCACGTAGCCGCGCACCCGGAGTGCGAGCGCGTGGTCGGCCACCTCGGGCAACAGTGGAACCGGATGTCGCGGATCCGCAAGCCACGGCGGCAGCGGGCGCAGCGGCAGCTCCGCCTCGCGCTGCTTGCGGACTGCGAACGTGACGACCTCCTCGATCCGCGCGTGCCGGCTCGCCGGCGACGCCAGGTATGGCTGGCGCGACGCCTGCAACTCGGGCGAGTCGAAGCCCGCACCGGCGACGATTTCCTGCACTTCCTCGCTCGAGTAGGCCTGTGCGGGGTCCGCCTGCTGAAAAAACAGCGTGCCGGTGCTGACCCAGCTCCCGCCCGGCACAAGCAACGTATTCACGGTTGCCGCAAGGCTTTCGAGGTCGGTGTCGACGACGTCAACGAGCCACGGAGTCACCACGGCATCGAAGCTGCCCGGTGCGAACGGCGGCTGCTTCGCATCGCCGAACACGAGCTGCAGTCCTGGCTGCGCCCGCGCCGGCGCTGTCAGCGCGCGCAGCAAGGCATGGCTCGCGAGGTCGCGCGGCGCGACGGGAAATTCGTAGAGGTCGACGCGCTCGGCGGCGTACATCCGCCGCGCGACGGCCAGCAGCAGCGGATTGATGTCGGCCGCGACGGTCAGGGTCGGACGCAGGATCGCGTGCAGATCGTAGGGGAGCCGCCCTGCCCCGCTGCCGAGCACGAGCAGTCTCTGCGGATGCACGCTGCCCAGCGCAAGACGGACGGCTGCAACCGCCGCCTGATTCTCTGCCTCACCCCAGACCCAGTCGCGGTGCACGTTGGGGTAATAGCTCGCAAGCCCCTGCGCCGAGGCAACGACCGGAGCGAGCGCGGCATACGTGGCAGCCGCTGCCGGCTCTGCCTCCGTCTCGAGCGATGCCAGGAGCGCCTGCAGGCGTCGCGCATGATCCGAGCACGCCATCGCCAGCAACTTGAGCCGGTTGCGCGTGGTGGGTCGCGTGACGTCCGGACGCAGTGCCGCGCGGTACTGCGCAGCCTGCCGCTTGAGGTGGATCGTCATCGCGTGCAGCCGCCCGCGCCATTCGGCGAGCGCGAGATCGGGTGCCGGCAACAGCCACGGCATGCCGTCGACCATGGGATAGCGCACGCCGCACGCGGAGCAGCTCAGCGTGACATCGCCCTCGAGCACACCCGCGCAACGCGGGCACCGCAGTAACGGCCGGACTGCACTCGAGATCGCTGGTTCGTTCAAGGTTCTCCGGCTAGCCGATGCGGCCGCTCACGATCGGATTGAAGGCGATCAGGCTGTCCTGCAGCGCCGCATTGCCAAGCCCGTTGCGCGGAAAGCGCGTCGCGAACTGCCCTTGCTCGCCGTGCAGGGCCATGTAATTCAGCACCACGGTCTCCACCAGCAGGTTGACGTTGGCCGCCGCCGGGCTCGACGCGGTCTCGACCGACGCATCCGCGCGGAAGTAACCGATCTGCTGGTGACGCGCCGTGCCGCCTGCACCCGTGTCGACCAGGCTCGGACGGCCTCCGGGATTGTAGACCAGGAAGAACGACGCCGCAGTGGACTGATTGTCGCTGGTCCACATGAACTTGCCCCGGCCGTCGGCGGTGTCGTCCACCTGGCCGCTGGCCGAGATCGAGCCGTCCGAGAACACGTAGAGCATCAACGGCATGCCGCGGCGCGCCGCGTACTCGAGGCAGGCGCCCATGCAGCGTCCGGCGCGCAGATCGCGCAGTTCGCCCGTCGAGCGCCCCTGCCCGTGATAGTCGTACCCGCCGAGCGCGATCGTGCCGGCGCCGGCGTAGCCGGACAGCACCATCTTCATGACCGCCGCCGTCTTGCGGAACTCGGCGTCGTTGTCGTACTCCGCGCGGCTGAAGATGCCACCCGTGCCGACGATGTCGGGGTCGAGGTCCGGATTGAGGCTGGTCGGGTCGCCATACTGGTCGACGACGTCGGCTGCCTTGACGTAGCCGCAGTTGACCAGCTCCTTGACGACCTCGTTGCGCGTGACGGTCGTCTGCTTGGGGTCGGTCCAGGGCTGCTTCGGGTCGACCTTCTGCAGCTTGCGGTCGCTGATGCGCTGGATGGCCTCCATCACCGCCACGGTGTCGTCGAGGCTCAGCAGGCTCGCGAGTTGCCCGGTATCGACCAGGCCAGTGACGTCGCTGGCGCGGTCAACCTTGGTCGGACGCACCGAGAGGTCGATCAGCCCGGCCGGTGCCATGGAGTTGCCGCCGGAATCCGACGCGCGCGACCCGATCAGCGTCGCCAGCGCGCCATCGGCGCCCGCCTGGTGGATGCCGTACATCGGGTTGTGCGGGTTGTTGCCGGTGTCGTTCTCGGAACGCGCGGCGATGACCGCACCGTTGATCGAAGCGGCCGTCGCTGGCGCGATCCGGTCGAGGATGCCGCGCAGGAACGCGCTGTCGCTGTGGAAAGACAGGCCGAGCCGCGAGTCGGTGAAGCTGGTGCCAGTGGCCACGTTGGTCATGCTCGGCAGCATGTCGCCCGGCAGGCCGAGCTTGCCGTAGCCCGCGGTGCTCAGGAAATCGAGCTGGCCGCCGGGCCCGCCGATCAGCACGTTCGAGCCGACCATGTTCGCGCCGCCCGCGAGGTCGATGCAGATGAAAGGGATCTTGCCCGCACCCGCGACGTCGAGGCCGCAGCTGGCCTTGAGTGCGACCAGGTCGGGCGACAGCGCAGCCTGGGCCGCGCGCGGATCGGCGAACAGGCTGAAGACGGTGGGCGCGGCGATCGTCGCCAGGCCCGAGCTGAAGCCCTGCGCGAGGAAGTCGCGCCGCGTGACTGGTCGCTTGTGCGTCTCATCGTGACGGATCGGCTGGTCGAGGCCGAGCGCGCGAGGGGTCTTTCTTCGGATCAGCATGTGATGTTCCTCGTACTCGACGGCGTCAATGCAGCAGCGTGGCGGCGCTGCCGAGCAGCGCGGCGCAACTGGCCTTGACCACGGTTTCAGTGCGATCCGTGGCGCAGGAACCACCGCAGCTCGACAGTCGCGTGATCAGGTTGTCGAGGTCACTGCGCACGCCGGCGGCATCCGGCTCGGTCGCAACGTTGGTGCGCAGCATTCGCCCGACCAGTGCGTCGAGCACGATTGCGCGGCCTGCGGGTGCGAACGCCGTGGCCGGCGCAGCACCGAAGTTGAAGCCCGGGAAGTACTGCGCTCGCGCCGCCGGGTCCTCGACCAGCGCGTTGCAGTACTGGATCGAGAGCTGTGCCACCGCCACCGGGTGTGCCGACACGAAGGTGTCGATCGTCTCGATGGTCGGCAACGACTGCCTGATCGTCGCGTAGGTTGCGGCCACGGCCGGATCCTGCGGACTCACGCCGGTGAGTTCGGCCATCGTCGCATTGATTTCATCAAACACCCGCAAGCCCACGTCGGCGGTGCGCTGCACGTCCGGCGGCGGCACCGGCGCCAGCGGCACCGGGTCGAGCCGCACGTTCTGGTGCGTGCCGAGCACGTCGAAAGTCAGGAAGAACTCGTCCGCGTCCGGACCCTTCTCCAGCGCGATGATGGTTCCCACGTTCGCCAGCGGCTGGCCGAGCGGACCGTACTGCGAGTCCGCGATCGTCGTGTCCAGCGTTCGATATGCCTGGCCAATCGGAGCCTCCGCGCCATTGATGCCGATGCGCAAGCCGGCCACGGGGATCGACCCCGGCCGGGCGTTCGGGTCGAGGCTGATGAACGTCGGCTTGTCGAACAGGTAGCTGTAGGAGTCGAACTGGCTCACTTCGAACAGGATGTAGGCCTGCGGTACGTCCACGAGGTGGCTGATCGAGAACAGCAGGTAGAACTTCTCGCCGACACCGGCCTGGAAGTTGGTCTGGATCTGCGGATCCGTCAGCACGCGGTTGTAGACCGCCACGAGGCGGAACACACCCTGGAACGGGCGGTCACCCGAGACCTCGTTGCCGAGCACGAACGCGAACGTGTCGTCCCAGTCCGAGATCGTGCCGCCGGTCGCCGGATCCGCGTCGCCCGTGTAGACGCCGTTGACGTAGATGCGGCGGCCGCGGATCGGGTCGTAGGTCGCGACCACGTGCTGCAGCGTCGCCTGCAGGTCCTCGTCGTCTGCGGCTGTGGTCAGCTTCGGATCGCCGGCCGTGTTGGTGCCGGTCGCGCGGTTGTAGAAATCGTAGCTGTAGAGGGTCTGGCCGAGCATGAAGTTGCGCGTGGTAGTGCCGCCCGAGTACGACACGATGCGGGAATCCTCCTGCGCCACGTTGCCGGGCGCCACCCATGCCTCGATGGTGTATTCGCCCGTGGCCTTGATCAGGTCCGCGAGCTTGCGACTGGCGGTGGTCGATCCCTGTGCCTTGCCGCCGCGCACGTTGATGCCCCAGCCGCCGACCCAGCTGAAGTCGCCGGAGATGTTGAGGTTCAGCGCCGGTTCCACGCCGCTCGTGTCGTACGCGACCGAGCCGCGGCCCGTCTTGAACTCCCAGAGGCCGATCATGTTCGCCGTGTAGCGATTGCCACCGCTCGCGACGATGCCGTCCGGCAAGCGCAGCGCCTTCGAGAAGACCAGCGAGGCCTCCACCTGCGTGAGCGGAACCTGGTCGGCGAACGTCTGGATCGCAGCCTCGATCACGCTGGCATTGGCCGCGCAGTCGCTCCAGCAGTTGTGGAACTCCGAGCGCAACCGCACCACGAGCCGCGACAATGCGGGCTGGTCGAGATTCATCTTCACCTTCGCCCCGGCATAGGCCTCATCGACGTCATGGGAGGCGAAGAACGGCGACTGCGACGCCGCGGCGGTCGAGGTGTGGCAACGCGCGCAGTACTGCTCGAGCACCGGGTGAACGGTGGCGGCAAACAATGCCGGCGACGACGGGAAGCTCTTGCTGGATCCCGGGTCCTTGATCACGGGCGCCTTGAGCGCGACGCCCTGCACGCCACCGCCGGCAGTCGCGCCGGCCCACGCCGAAATCCACGTGGTGAGGATGTCCGCGCAGGCATCGTTGCTCGCGAGCCAGCAGTTATGGCCGCCCGCCACTTTTTCCACTATCCGCGAGTCACGCGGCGAGGCGAGATTGACGATCGGATTCGCGGCCGAATAGGCGAGATTCACGTCGTCCTGGCGCACGAACTGGGGCGCCTGCCCGCCGGAGACGTGGCACTGGCCACAGCGGTTGCCGGCCTTGAGGTTGTCCCAGACGTTGATCTTGAAAGCCTGCACGTCGGCCGTCGCCGGTGCCGGTCCGGAATACGTCGGCGCGGAACCACCGGAGGTGATCGGATTCTCGGTCGTCTTGGCGCCGCCGCCGCAGGCACTCAGCGCAAGCGCGCACATCGCGACGGCGAGCGCACGGATCGAAGTCAGTCGCGGGTTCTTGAGTTTCATGTGCTGTCCCTCAGTCGCCCATGCAGTAGGTGGCAGCCTCGGCGAAGACCTGCTTCAGCCGATAGCCGTTGGACCTGAAGCTGGCGGTCATCGCCTGCGCCTGGGCGCGGTCCTGCGCGTCGCTCGGTGCGCGGAAGCAGACGTTCTTGAACACCTTCTGCACCTGGCAGGAAGCGAATGCATCGCTGCGCGCAAGCTCGCGGCCGAGCGACTTGGCGCCGGTGCCCTTGCCCGGGAGCGAGCCGTCCCAGCCGA
>Ga0209262_10001222_pt1 | contig 10769 bp, 10 predicted proteins | sample Lowcelwee11metaG_FD_187171 | JGI IMG/M metagenome (GOLD analysis project Ga0209262, IMG submission 187171) | Freshwater pond sediment microbial communities from the University of Edinburgh, under environmental carbon perturbations - Low... | ecosystem: Environmental > Aquatic > Freshwater >...
CGTATTTTCATTGATCAGGGAGCTTGCCGAATACGAGAGAGCTCCTGAAAGAGTAACCAATACTGTAGAACAGATGAAACAGGAGAAGGATCTGTTCAGATGCTTTGTTGCTGTGAACGCAGCCGGTGAGATAGTAGGTATGGCCCTCTTCTTCATGGCCTATTTCACCTGGGTGGGCAAATCGCTGTACCTGGAAGACATTTATGTAAAGGAACCCTTCAGGCAGCACAGAATCGGCACCATCCTGCTGAACAAGGTATTTGAGGTGGCCAGGGCTGAGAGATGCAGACGGGTGAGGTGGCAGGTGCTCAACTGGAATGAGCCTGCTATCATCTTCTACAGAAAATGCGGAGCTGAGTTCGACGACGAATGGATCAACTGCAACTTCAATGAAGAAGGAATAGCCAATTTCAACTTATAATTCAACAAAAACAGCCCCTGTGCAATCTTCAGGACAGACTTCTTATCCGCAAATCTCATGTTCGGCGGTGCGTTATTAGAAATACTAAGGGCTGTGACAACACGTTAGACTTGAAAAAACCTGATTTAATAAGGTCTTGAGTGCAATTTTTATATTTACGATGAGTTTCAATACCTAAACCGATACATAATGAATAAACTATTGACAATCAACACGATCAATGACATCCTTCCTGAGTACAGGCAAACTCCTGTTGGATTGTTATTAGAATATCATAACCTTAACAGACCACTTGATGCATATGATAAGGCACAAATTCTTATCGGAATGTGTATGGACAACAGAAAACATCTGCATATTCCTGACAATTTCGCCTTCATAATACGTTCAGGCGGTGCCAATTTAAGATACAGTGAATTTAAGGTTTCCTATGCAATCGGTGTGGGTAAGGTGAGCCATATAGCTCTTATCGGACACAACAACTGCGGTATGGTGAATTTGATTGCACGTAAAAACGAATTCATTGAAGGCCTTGTCAATTCAGCCGGCTGGGAAAGAGACAGGGCTGAAGAGCATTTTTTTCATTATGCTCCTATGTTTGAGATTGGCAGCGAGACTGATTTTGTTTTAACCGAAACCAAACGTCTCCGCCTTCGCTACCCGAAAATCACTATTGCACCGTTGTTGTACAATGTCGATGACAACAACCTCTATTTCATCAGAGAATCTTAGGCAGTTAAAGGGATTCGGCTGGCCCGACAGCCAGCAGGGATAGAAACCCTACACATCATCTTAAAACACCCACCCTGGATAATGATTATAAAAGGATCACAGGTCAGCATAATATTCTGTGTCTGGTTGTACCTTTTATCAGGCTGTTCTGCAAAGCAAAACAGCTTTGATAACATTGACCTAAAGAAAATTGACCAGTTAATTGGAGTACAAAGAATTAACAGCCGCTCCCTTTTAGTGAATTTTGGATATGATGCTATTACAGCAATTGATACCGACCAGGGTATTGTTGTCATTGACGCAGGAATTTCCACTGTAATAACGTCCAGATACAGGAAACGAATTGAAAATGTGCTTCAAAAGGATCATTTTATTTATGTGATCAACACTCACGGACACCATGACCATGCCGGAGGGAATGCTGTCTTCACACACGCCAGGTTAGTCGGACACGAAAACTGTTCCGTAGATTTATCTGAAAGATGGACTAACCGTTCTGCATCGATGGCGAGCTTAAGCAATATTATCCGGGATTATGAGCGACAACTTGCTGAATCAACTCCTAACAGTGACGAATGGTATGACAATTATACCCAGAAAACAAGATATATGAGTTCTTATTCAGATCTGAATAACAATGTATCTGCGAGACTTCCGGATATTATATTCTCTGATAGCCTGACCCTTACTACCGGAGATACTACATTTGAAATGTTCTACTTTGGCAAATCCCACTCAAATAGTGATATAATGATCTTTATACCTGAACTTAAACTGATCTTTACCGGAGATTTGTTTTCAAAGTTTGGCAGGCCGGGTATTAATGCAACAACAATAGATGAAGCAAGATCGAGACAAGCTATCTTGTGGATACAAAAAAGGATGGATAAAATTGAAAAGGTAATTGGGGGGCATGGTCAGATTTTGTCGCCAGATGATCTTAAACAATTTTATAACAATATTTTGAGTAGCTTTTCAGCGGAGAATATCAACTAATACTTTGTGGTGCCAGATGGAAAAAATGAAAGCCATTGTCTATAATAAAAAAAGTCTTCCGGACAGGCTAGTTTACTGTGACGTTGAAAAACCCGTTCCAACGGATAGCGAGGTTTTAATAAAAATCCATTCAGTATCCCTGAATGCTGCTGATTACCGTTCAATGAAAATGGGATTAATTCCTAAACGAAAAATATTCGGGGCTGATATTGCCGGCCGGATCGAATCAGCTGGCAAAGACATTACTCAGTTTAAACCGGGCGATGAAGTGCTGGGTGATCTTGCCAGTTACGGCTTTGGAGGTCTTGCTGAATATGTTACAGCGCCTGAAAGAGCATTGATAGTCAAGCCTGCAAATGTCACCTTTGAGGAAGCTGCCGCCTTGCCTATGGCAGCAGTGACTGCTCTCCAGGCTCTGCGAAATAAGGCAAACGTTCAAAAAGGACACAAAGTGCTGATTATCGGCAGTTCAGGCGGTGTCGGATCATTTGCAGTCCAGCTGGCCAAATACTTGGAAGCTGAGGTAACCGGTGTATGCAGTTCGAAAAATGTCCGGCAAACATTGTCTCTTGGTGCAGATTATGTTATTGATTACACAAAAGAGAATTTTATAAAAGGAGACAAAAGATACGACGCTATCGTGGCTGTAAATGGTAATTACCCTTTAATAGCCTGCAAAAGGATTCTGGCTCCAAACGGAACCTACGTCATGGTTGGCGGGTCTTTGTCACAGATTTTCAAATCATTGCTCTTTGGCTGGGCATTGTCTTCAGGATCAAGGAAAATAAAGTCACTGGCCGCAAAAGCAGACAAAACTGACCTGGATTTGCTGGCAAAACTTTTGGAGCGAGGTATCATCAAACCTGTTATAGACAGGCGCTACCCGCTTGAAAAGACAGCAGAAGCAATGAACTATTTACAACCTGGACATTCTGGAGGAAAAGTGGTGATTAATGTCATCTCCTGATTCAACTTAAAGTTTGCAGCTCAACTCTTTTACCTGCCCTTTTGCACCCGTGAGGAATAAGAATAACTGCACGCAGAATGGAACCCGAAAATAAGCTTTACAGAAGAGCATTCAAGCTCAGCCTCTTCACGGTCTTCTATAACATAGTTGAAGGCATTGTATCAATGATTATGGGCTTTCAGGACGAATCGTTAGCCTTATTTGGGTTCGGTGCCGATAGTTTTATTGAGGTTTTATCCGGTCTTGGCATTGCCGTGATGGTATTAAGAATTAAGCAGAATCCAGACAGTTCAAAAAACAAGTTTGAAATTTCGGCCCTGAAAATAACAGGGATAGCCTTCTTCCTCCTTTCAGCCGGCCTCCTTGCAGGAATTATACTGAACGTTATAACAAGGAACAAGCCTGAAACAACCATGTGGGGTATAATAATATCACTTATTTCTATCCTGGTGATGACTTGGCTGATGAGAGCAAAGAAAATCACAGGAAGAAAACTGAAGTCAGAGCCCATCATCGCTGACAGCAACTGCACTAAGGTTTGTTTGTATATGTCTGTTGTTTTGCTTGCTTCAAGCCTTGTTTACGAGGTTACCGGTTTCGCTTATGCTGATGCCATTGGAGCAGCCGGGTTGATATATTTCTCGGTATCAGAGGGCATTGAAGCGTTTGAAAAGGCAAAAGGGAAATCATGCTCATGTGAGAAGTGCACTTCCTGACAAATGCTACTGATCAGACCATTCAGCCATCTTCCTCACTTCTGCAGTTAGAAACTAGTATTTGAAGGCGCAAATTATTTGTGAAATCAAAGTACAACTTGAACGGACCTGGAAGTTCAATGTAAGGACAATAGCTGGTCTTAAGCCTGAACAGAGGACCGGATTAATTGTTATGATTGTGCTTTTAATCTGAGAACTATGCCTGACCAGTCAACGAAAAAGGATTTGTCACCAGACCAACGCAAGGAACTGCTTTCAGTATTGAAAGTCCGGTTTGAAAAAAACATGAATCGTCATCAGGGTTTGGTTTGGGCAGATGTGCAATCCAGGCTGGAGGCCAGTACAGATAAGCTCTGGTCACTTAATGAAATGGAAAGAACCGGGGGTGAACCGGATGTTGTTGGTAATGATAAAAATACCCGCGATTACATTTTCTGTGATTGTTCAGATGAAAGCCCATCAGGCCGCAGAAATGTCTGTTATGACCGTGAAGCGCTGGAGTCAAGGAAAGAAAATAAACCAAAAGATTCCGCTACGGGCATGGCAGAGGCAATAGGGATTGAGCTTCTAACCGAAGAACAGTACAGGGAATTACAGACACTGGGAAGTTTCGATACAAAAACGTCGAGCTGGATAAAGACACCTTCAGGTATCCGAAAGCTCGGCGGCGCACTCTTCGCTGACCGCCGTTACGGCAATGTCTTCGTGTATCACAACAGTGCCCCCTCCTACTACAGCAGCAGGGCTTTCCGTGGCTCGCTGAAGGTTTAGAACGGTCCGGATAAAACTATTTTAAAATTTACTTTGAAATTCAAAGTATTATATTTTACTTTGCAATTCAAAGTACTTTTTATGACTCAAATAATCTGAAACCGGAAATCATTCAAAGGCAAATCATCAGTGAAGCAATTATAATTAAATGAACAGGTAAACTTAAACAGAGGAGAATAAACATGACAAACAGGTCAATCTTTTGGAACATCATCAGCTGGATTTTCGGTGTAATTTTCTTTGCCATCGGGATTGTAAATACATTCTGGGGGAACGATACCGGATTCGGCATATTCATAATGCTTCTTTCCGTTATTTATTTTTTGCCGGCCAATCCAATCTTAAGGAAACGGATAGGCTTCTCCATTCCCGTAGTAGTAAAAATCATTCTGGGCATCTTTATTCTCTGGGCAGCGCTGGGAGTTGGTGAGCTGTTCGATAAGATAGATATGATGTTGAACGGCTTGCAATAGCTCATCAGTCCATTCTGCCTCCGGTACCAAAATCCAAAAGGCCTGTTGTCCAGGTTCGCAGCCCGGATCACTAATTGTACAACCACGAAAACCGTATTTGTACAGAAAAATATTTATATCGCTTGCGATATAAAGAAAATTCTGTACTTTTGTATCGCAGGCGATATTGTCTGTAACGATAAATTAAAAATAGATGAATTCAGTTTTCTATAGCTTTAAAGCAAAGAGCCTTCAGGGAAAAGAAGTAGGTATGGATACCTATCAGGGGAAGACCGTTTTGATTGTAAATACAGCCAGCAAATGCGGGCTAACCCCCCAGTTTGAAGGATTGGAAGCGTTGTATCAGAAGTACAGGGATAAGGGATTTGTAATACTCGGTTTCCCGTGCAATCAATTCGCAAATCAGGAACCGGGTGATGAAAAAACTATTGCTGAAGGTTGTCTTTTAAACTATGGCGTAACGTTCCCGATGTTTTCTAAGATAGATGTGAATGGCGACACTGCCCATCCTGTGTATAAGTACCTGAAGAAAGAATTGAGAGGCTTTTTCGGCAGTAAGATAAAGTGGAATTTCACAAAATTCCTGGTTGATAAGAATGGCAAGCCTCTTAAGCGATTTTCTCCGGCAACAAAACCCGAAGAGATAGACCGCTACCTGAGTAAGATATTAAAATAGATGAATCGTAATACCTGTTTATTATTGGTAAAAGCATACTCGAGATGAAATATGAACAGCTACGTCTAAGCAATCAGCTTTGCTTTCCGGTGTATGCGGCGTCGAGATTGATAATCCGTGAATATCAGCCATATCTTGACAAACTGCGGATAACCTATCCGCAGTATCTGGTGCTTATGGTACTGTGGGAAAACGATGGCATTACAGTTAATGACATAACCGATAAGCTGGTACTTAAAACCAATACCGTAACCCCTCTTCTGAAACGGATGGAGTCTCTTGGAATCATCTCAAGGAACCGTTCAGGTGAAGATGAAAGAAAAGTGTTGATTACTCTTACAGAAAAAGGGAAAAAGATGAAGCTGGTGGCCTCATCAATACCCGGGCTGCTTGTCGACAAACTTAAAGACGGAGCCCTGACAATGGAACAGTTGGTTGAATTAAGAACAAATCTTAACGTACTTATTGATTATCTGCAAAATAAAGAAGACAGCAGGTAATGATCAGACATTTGTCAAACTCTGACCTTCACTTACCATAAAGACTTAAAGCAGAAGAACGACTTCTGAGGAGTCTGAGGATAACATTTCCTTCCATTATTTACGATTAAATTAGTTCCTTAGCGGTACAAAACCGGTTCCCGGATAATAATCATTGAACGTGCATTGTAATTCTTTAATAAGGAAATCAACTTTTTTGCCAGTTTTATTATTCCTGTTCTGTGGGCCCGGGTGGACCCAAATAAATCCACTGCCAACGAAGGATTCTGTTGTCAGGAATATTGTGGAACAGGTTCTGCTCTTCCCTCAGGAAAAGATTTATATCCAGACAGACAAGCCTGTTTACCTTTGCGGTGAGGAGATCTGGTTCAGTGCATATGTGGTCGATGCTGTTCTCCATAAACCGCTCAAAGACCAGTATGTGATTGCGGAGCTTATTAACCCGGCAGACTCGGTAATAAGCAGGATAAAGATAAGGCAAACCGACGGAGTATACAGCGGGCATTTTCAGTTGAGTGAAAGAGTTCCCCGGGGTACCTACACCCTGTGTGCCTACACCGAGAATATGCTCAATACAGGCGGGGAGTCCATTTTTAAGAGAAGGATATTGATAGAGAGTCCTCTGTCGGCCACCATTATATCCGGGGTGAACTTCAGGTTTGGCACAGGAGACAGAATTACAGCGGAGGTGATCTTCAGGGATATCAGGACGCAAAGAAAGACCAGACCTGAAGAACTGAAGATGAGGATCAACGACCAGCCCCTGGCAGAAGTGCAGGCAGCATCTGATACAGTATCATACTTTAACTTCAGGCTGCCTGAACAGGGCAGGAAAAGAGTGCTCTACCTTGAAACCAGGAATCACAGTGAATTTGTCACTGTGCCTTTTCCCGAAAATGATTACGATGTCTCCTTTTATCCGGAAGGAGGTTATCTTATGACCGGAGTAAGCAGCAAAGTGGCCTTTAAGATACTTAATTCCAATGGCTTGCCGGAGAATGTCACCGGAAAGATTTTTGACAACACCGGACGCGAATGTGCACAGATAACTGCTCTGCATGACGGCATGGGTCTCTTCTTTCTCCTCCCGGAGGAAGGGTTGACATACCACGCCATATGCCGGAATGATGCCGGATTGGAAAAACGATTTGAACTTCCGGCAGCCCGAAACGGAATTTATTCCCTTCAGGTTGAGTCTGAGGGGAACGAGTTGTTTGTCTCAGTGATCAGGTCTCCGGATATAAGAGATCAGAGAGAGCTGTTTATTGTGATACACACAAGGGGAATGATTCATTACGCAAAAAGCTGGGACCACAATTATGAGAGCATTGCCTTCAAATCTGATCTGTTCCCTTCAGGGGTAATGCAAATCATACTGTTTGACGAAAAACTCAATCCCCTGAGCGAGCGGATGGTATTCTGCCTGAATGATGACCAGGCGCATTCTGAAATGATCACCGACCGGCAGGATTATGACTCACGTGACCATGTGCATGCCGGGTTGAAGATAACCGACAGCAAAGGGATCCCGCTCAGCGGCAAATTATCAGTTTCAGTGACCGACGACAATGATGTCAGACCTGATACCGTCTCGACTATTATGTCGGCTCTTTTACTGACATCAGACCTGAAAGGCAATATCAATGACCCGGGGTATTATTTCAGGGAGAGCAACCCTGAAGTGCACCAGGCGCTTGATTTGCTGATGCTTACAAACGGGTGGAGGCGTTATGACATACCCGAAGTGATCAGGGGTAATTACACCAGCCCGGAATCCCCCATAACCGGCGGAATGGAGATCAGCGGAAGGGTGAAGCGCCTTTTAAGTGAAAAGCCTGTTGTGAATGGAAAAGTGACAATCTTCTCCTGGGATGCAGGTTATTTTGATGAGACTGTAACGGACAGTGCAGGAACTTTTGTTTTCAACAAAATTGAGTTTCCTGACAGTACTGAATTTATATTACAGGCACTTAACGAAAAGGGCAAAGACTACATCGAATTGCTTGTTGACGAAGACAGATTCGCAAAGGCCTCAGGACTTCCCCAGCGGGTCTCACACGAAAAGGCGCAGGCAAAGGAATCTATACAAATGGCCAGCTATGTTGCCAGGGCTGATGCAAAGTATACATTTGAAAATGGCATGCGCACAATCGACATAGAAGAGGTTGTCATCATGGGGCAGGCCCCGGAAAAGAAAAGTTACAACTTTTCATACTACATGCCCAAAGGCAGTTCGTCGGCTACTCTTTTAACATCTGAACAGATAGAGGAGCTGCATCCGGCAGTTGTATCAGATATCTTCATCCATATACCGTTCACCCGGATCGAGAACGGGAAGGTTGTCATAGAAAGAATGAGTTACGGACTGAACGGCACAAACTACGCTGTTCTCATCATCGATGACATTATTATCCATGAATATGACATTGATGCCCTTGACCCGACCAATATTGAAAGAATAGGCATCCTTAAGGGTACTGCTGCCAGCATTCTGGGTGGTTACGGCTCAGGGGGAGCCGTGGTCATCACAACAAAAAAAGGGCACTTCGAATTCAAAGAAACGCCGAAGTACAATATAAAGAAGGCCTCACCCCTGGGATATCAGCAGCCGGCAGAGTTTTACTCACCGAGATATGATACGCCCGAACTGAGGAACAACGGTCAGCCTGATCAGCGAACAACCATTTACTGGAATCCGAACATTACCGTTTCAGATTCTGGTGAAGCCTCATTTGATTTTTACACTGCTGATGCCTCAACAACATATACGGCAGTGGTTGAGGGAGTTGCCTCCGACGGATCTGTTGTTCGCAAAATCAGGAAGATAGTTCGCAGGAAGGCCCGGACCTGAGTTTCTGAACAAATTAAATGGCTAATGTGTTATTCACTCTTGTTTAAGATATCTAAATCCTTATAAAGATGAACCTTGAATACATCCTGAACCGTCTCTGGGTTGATTATATCACTCAGAATCCGTCAGCCGGAAGAATCCACGACCTGTTTTCAGGCGAGGGAGAGAAAGTTGTAAATGATCACATTGCCTTCAGAACACTTGATTATCCTGCGATAAACATCGATGTTCTGGCAACACAGTTTATTAAAAACGGCTATGTCCCCAGCGGGGAATACGAATTCAAAGACAAGCACCTTTTTGCCAGGCATTTTGAATTGCCGGGAGAAAAGACTGCTCCCCGTATCTTTATCAGTCAGCTGATACTTTCAGATTGCTCCCCATATATTCAGAAGACTTTCAGCGAACTGTTCGGGAAGGCTGACCACGGAAGGTTCAGCGCCGATGATTTAATATTTGCTGGCACCCTGTTCAATCCCCTCTCGTACGAGGTATATACCCGCCTACGGGAAGAATCTGAATATGCAGCATGGTTCTACATCTTCGGATTCAGGGCAAATCACTTCACGGTCGGAATCAATTACCTGAACAAATACAATGACATCTATAAAGTCAATGAGTTGCTGAAGAAAAACGGGTACCTCCTGAACAGCTCCGGAGGTGAGGTGAAAGGTACTCCGGAAGAACTCCTTCAGCAGTCGAGCACAATGGCTGATATAGTTAAAATAAAATTCATCGAGGGGGTTTTTGAGGTGCCTTCATGCTATTATGAGTTTGCTCAGAGATTTCCAGACTCAAATGGCAATCTCTACAGCGGATTCATAGCAAAATCTGCTGATAAGATATTCGAAAGCACAAACTTCTATCAGAAGAAATAGTCCGGTTTAATTTCGATTTTCTGCAGCACTCCCTGACAAAACGGGGCAGTGCTTTTTTATTTTATATCTGTTCATCACCTTCTCTGTTTTTGTTGTTTCAGCTCCGATGAAGTGCAGTAACGGTAAAATTGTATATATTTAATGGCACTCATGAAATTTGTAAGATGAAGAGAATTCTGCATTGCCTGATCATCACCGCGCTCGCCCTGACAGCGGTCTCATGCAATAAAAAACAGCAAGCCGATATGATATTAACAAATGCAAAAATATGGACAGGAAATGATCTCCGGCCTCTCGCTGAAGCGATGGCTGTCTCCGGAGATACGATTGTTGCTGTCGGCACTAACCGTGATGTACTGAAATTCAGAGGCAGCAATACTGTTGTGGCTGATATGAACGGGAAATTTATTACCCCCGGCTTCATCGATTCTCATGTTCACTTTTTGCAGGGAGGATTGAATCTCACCTCGGTTCAGCTAAGGGATGCCTCCACTCCGGAGGATTTTGTCAGAAGGATCGGCGAGTTTGCCAGGACTATCAAACCAGGCACCTGGATCCTCGGAGGCGACTGGGACGGCAAGGGATGGGAGACGCTTCCCGAGAGAGGGTGGATTGACTCCCTGACACCTGACAACCCGGTATTTGTGAGCCGTCTTGACGGACACATGGGGCTGGCCAATTCGCTCGCAATGAAAATCGCTGGCGTCGACCGGGAGGTCAAAGACATCGCCGGCGGCACCATTGTGCGCGATGCCTCAGGCAATCTGACGGGAGTGTTCAAGGACAAC
>Ga0209262_10001223_pt1 | contig 10764 bp, 9 predicted proteins | sample Lowcelwee11metaG_FD_187171 | JGI IMG/M metagenome (GOLD analysis project Ga0209262, IMG submission 187171) | Freshwater pond sediment microbial communities from the University of Edinburgh, under environmental carbon perturbations - Low... | ecosystem: Environmental > Aquatic > Freshwater > Pond...
CTGCGACGCAACCGAGCTCATGATGGCGTTCATGTTGGGCGAGGAGACGCACCCGAACCCGACCCCCAGGATCGCGAGGCACAGGATGATGAACCCCATGCCCGTGTCCGCGCCCACGCGGGACAGCATCAGCAGCGCCCCGGCCGTGATCGCCATCCCCAGCGACGAGAGCACGCGCGGTTCCATGCGGTCGGAGAGCCGGCCCGCCAGGGGCGAGAAGAGCGCCATCATGACTGGCTGCGCGATCAGGACCGTGCCGGCCTCCTGGGGCGAGAGGCCCTTGATGTACTGCAGGTAGAGGCTCATCAGGAAGGTCACCCCGAACGTTGCGCTGTAGTGGACCAGCGCGGCCAGGCACGAGAAAGCGAACACCCGGTGGCCGGTGAACAGCCGCACCTCGAACATCGGGTGGGCGACCCGCAGCTCCCACCAGGCGAAGACCCCGACGCCCGCAACGCCCGCGGCCGCCGTCAGCGCGGCCCCGGCGGCCGGCAGTCGGGTCACTCCCAGCATGAGCGCCGCGAGGGCCGCCGCGTAAATGAGGGTGCCGACGAGGTCGAACGGCTCGCCGCGCGCGCCGGCCCACTCGCCTTTGAGCTTCCAGACGGTCACCAGCACCAGGCCGAGGCCGAGCGGGGCGTTGGCCAGAAAGACGCCGCGCCAGGAGAGGTGCTCGGTCAGCCAGCCGCCGGCAAAGGGGCCGCAGGCGAGGCCCAGGTAGACGGCCGCGACCGTGATGCCCAGCGCCCGGCCGCGTTCGTCCGGCGGGGTGACCGAGGTCAGGATGGCGATGCCGGTGGCGAAGACCATGGCGATGCCGAAGCCCTGGACCACCCGGAACGCGATCAGGGCCTCCACGCTCCCGGCCAGCCCGCACAGGACGGAACTGACGGTGAAGATCACCATCCCGACGAGGAACACCCGCTTGCGACCGTGAAGGTCGGAGAGCTTGCCGAAGGGCATGAGAGACACGGAGGCCGCGAGCAAGTAGGCGGTGGCCACCCAGCTCAGCAGGACGGCGTCGGCCCCGAAGTGGCGGCCGATCGCCGGCAGCGCGATATTGACCGAGCTCAGCATGAAGGGCGTCAGAAACGAGCTCAGCGTCGCGATCAGCAGGGCCGGCCAGCGCTGGTCGTCTTCCGCGGCGGGGCCGGTCCGGGGGGGCACGGGCATGGGCGCTCCTATCGGATGGTGACGCCTTTGTAATGCCTACCGCATCAAACCACAACACTTCGTGAAGCCGATTGCCCCCGCACACCCCCTGTAAGGGTGGCTTTCAGCCTCGATCATCGCGGCTGGAAAGCCGCTCCCACAGAAAACTCGACAGCTGATCGTCAGCTCCCCCGGTGGGGGTGCCTTTAACTCGTACCTCTGAACTCGTAACTTTTTTTGCCGTCTTTACAGCCATCGGCACCCGTTCTATCATCACGCCATGGCTGGAACATCCCCCACCCTCTGGCTCGCCCCGCTGAAGGGGCTCACCGACGCCGTGTTCCGCCGGACTTTCGCGGAGCACTTCAACGGGTTCGACCGGGCCATGGCGCCGTTCGTCACCGCCGTGGCCGCGGAGCGCCTGACCGACGCGCACGTGCGGGACCTGCTCCCGGGAGCGGACGGCGCGACCCCGCTGACACCCCAGATCCTCGGCAACGCGGCCGAGCATTTCGTCGCGGTGGCCGCCCGCCTGCACGACCTCGGCTACACCGAGGTCAACTGGAACCTCGGCTGCCCCTTCCGCCCGGTTTCGAAGAAACGCCGCGGGGCCGGCCTGCTCCCGTTCCCGGAGGCCATCGACGAGTTCCTGGACCGGACCGTGCGTGCGCTGCCGATGTCCCTGTCCATCAAGATGCGCCTGGGCCGCACCACCCCGGATGAGATCTTCAAACTCCTGCCCGTCCTGGACCGCTACCCGCTCACGCAGATCGTCATCCACCCGCGCACCGCACGCCAGATGTACGGCGGCCGGCCCGACCTCGACACCTTCGAAAGTTGCCTTGCGCTCAGCCGCCACCGCATCGTCTACAACGGGGACATCGTACATGTTGCGGGGTTCAAGGAACTGCAGGCGAGATTCCCCAAGGTCGATGAGTGGATGATCGGCCGCGGGGCGCTCGCCGACCCGTTCCTCCCGGCCGCGATCCAGACCGGCGCCGATCCCGGGCCGGACCGGGTGCGGCGGTTCAAGGCCTTCTACGACGACCTGTTCGACCGCACGGGCGAGCGGCTCAGCGGACCGGGGCACCTGCTCGACCGGATGAAGGGCTACTGGACCTACTTCGCAGCCGCTTTCATGGGCGGCGAGGCTTTGGCCAAGCAGATCCATCGCACCTTCCAGCTGCCGCGCTATATCGACACGGTCGAACGCTTTTTCCAGGAAGAGGCGGTGTGGCGTAAATAGCGAGGCCGGAGGAAAACAAGCCTCCGGCCCCGCTGATTCTGGATACTCGATCCTGGATACTCGAGCAAGCTCCCCGGCGTGCTCTTTGTGTCACCATCGAGCATCCAGCATCCTGGATCGAGCATCGGCCACTGCCCTCACTTCATCACTTTCACCACCACGAACCCCGCGTTGGCCCGCTTGACGAGGATGGAGACCGCCTCGCCCGGCTTGGCCTTGTTGAACTCGGCCTTCAGCTCCTTGACCGACTGCACCGGAGCACGGTTGATCTCCTTCACGACATCCCCCTGCTGCAGCCCGCCCTGGTCCGCTTTGCTGCCCGGACGCACGGCCGCGATGACCACCCCGCGCTCGCTCTCGTCCAGACCGAAGCGCCGGGCGCTTTCCGGGTTGAGGTCCGCGGCGCGGATGCCGAGCTCGTCGCCCTCGGGTGTCTGCCCGCCGCGCGCAGCCTGCTCCTCCGGGTCCTTGCGCTCGGAGATCTGGACCGTGAGGTTCTGCTCCTTGCCGTCGCGCAGGATTTTGACCGGCACGTCCTTGCCGACCGGCATGGAGGCCACTGCGGCGGACAGCTCGCGGCCGCTCGCCACCGGCTTGCCGCCGACCGAGGTGATCACGTCCTTGACCTTCAGGCCCGCGCGGTCGGCCGGGTCGCCCGGGAAGACCTGGGTCACCAGCACGCCCTTCTGGTCCTTGAGGCCGTAGTACTGGGCGAGATCGGGGGTCAGGTCCTGGATCCCGACACCCATCCAGCCGCGCGTGACGCTCCCGCGCTCCTTGAGCTGGGCCACGACGCTCTGCGCCAGGTTGACGGGGATGGCGAAGCCGATCCCCTGCCCCTGGGCCACGATCGCGGTGTTGATGCCGATCACCTCGGCGTTCATGTTCAGCAGGGGGCCGCCGCTGTTGCCGGGGTTGATGGAGGCGTCCGTCTGGATGAAGTCGTCGTAGGGGCCGGCCCCGATGAAGCGGCCCTTGGCGCTCACGATCCCGGCCGTGACGGTCTGCTCCAGACCGAAGGGGCTGCCCACGGCGAGCACCCAGCTGCCGACCTCCAGCCCCTCGGAGTCCCCCATCTTCAGCGGGGAAAGGTCCTTGGCGCCTTCGATCCGGATCAGCGCCAGGTCGGTCTTGGGGTCGCGGCCGATGATCTTGGCGTCGAACTCCCGTTCGTCGGCCAGCCGGACCTTGATCTGGTCGGCATTCTCGACCACGTGGTTGTTGGTGACGATGAACCCGTCCGTGTCGATGATGAACCCCGACCCCAGGCTGCGCTGCTTGAACTCCCGGCCCGGGCCGCCCTCGCCGAAGGGCTCGCGGTTGGGCTCGCGGTTGCCGAACGGGTTGCCGAAGAAGTGCCGGAAGACCGGGCCGCCCTCTTTGGTGGTTTTCACAGTGCGGATGTTGACCACCCCGGGCTGGACCTGCTTGGCCAGCGCCGAAAAATTGGGCACCACCATCTGGTACCGCGCCTCGGCCGGGTTGGCGTCCTTGGCCTCGGTGCGGGCCTCGAGGCCGTAGCCCAGGACCGTGACGGCCAGGAACACGGCGGCGATCGCAGCCGCCGGTCTGCTGAAGCACTTTCTCATGGATCTCCCTCCGTTGAAGTTTTTCTGTGAACCCAAGCTAAGATGGCAAAAGGGTAACACAAGAGCTTCACCGGAAGATGACCGGAACATGACATTTTGGTTAACTGGGGAGGGGGATGGCCCGGCGCGCCGTCAGGCTGCCGGTGGAACGGTCCGATCCCCGAGCAACGGCGCGATGGATTTGCGCAGCAGGATCTCGGAGTGGCCGCGGACCAGATAGTCCTTCAGCTCGCCGACCGCCTCGTAGCCCAGGCGCAGGTAGAACTGCCGGGCCCCGGCATTGAAGGAGGAGACGCAGATGAAGAGGTTGGGGTGGTCCTCGAAGACGCGCGCCTCGGCGTACTGCACGAGCCTGCGGCCGATGCCGTGGCTGCGCAGCTCCGGTGCGACGCAGATCGACTGGAGGTAGCCTGCGAAAGGCCCCGTCAGGTTCAGCAGGACGTAACCGACCACCCGGCCGCCCGACAGGGCCACGTGAAGCTCTTTCTCGGGCGCGGACAGCGCCCGCAGCGCCGCCGCGTGATCGTAGCCGAACGTCAGCCAGGGCTCCGAATCCGCGGTCAGGCGGGCGCAGGCCTCGCTCTCGGCCGGCCCGCGCGCCGGGCGGATGTCGATCTCCACGCGCGCCCTACCCTTTCAGCCCGCCCATGAGCCCCCGGATTGCGGCCGGCACGTCGGCCGGCATGATGACCACCTTGGAGTTCGGGGAGCCGGCGATGCTTTCCAGCGCGTCCACGTACTTCTCGCCCAGGAGATAGACGACCGGCAGCGTGTTCTGCTGGATGGCCTCGGTGACCTTCTGGATGGCGCGCTGGGTGCCCTCGGCGAGCACCACCTTGGCCTGGGCGTCGCGCTTGGAGGCCTCCATGCGGCCCTCCGCCTCGAGGATGGCCGCGGCCTTCTGCCCGTCGGCCCGCGTCACCATGGCGCGCCGTTCGCGCTCGGCGGCCGCCTGCTCCTCCATGGCCTTCTGCATGGTGTCGGAGGGCTTGATGTCCTGGATCTCCACGGTCTTCAGCGTGATGCCCCAGTCGGAGATGTCGTCGGAGATGGCCGTCTTGAGCTTGGCCTTGATGTGGTCGCGCGAGGACAGGGCGTCGTCGAGGTTCATCTCGCCGACGATCGAACGCAGCGAGGTCTGGACGAGGTTCTGGATCGCCAGGATGTAGTTTTCCACCCCGTAGACCGCCTTCTCGGGCGAGAGGATGTTGATGTAGGCGATCGCGTTGACGATCAGCACGGCATTGTCGCGCGTGATCACCTCCTGGGAGGGGATGTCCATGACGATGTCTTTGGTGCTGACCTTGTAAGCCACCGAGTCGATGTAGGGCATGATGATGTTCAGCCCCGGCCCCAGGGTCTTGTGGTACTTCCCGAGCCGCTGCACGACGTGTTTGCTCCCCTGCGGGACGATGCGGACCCCGAGGACGATCGTCAGCAGCACCAGCGCCACGAAAACCGTCACCATGACCATGCCAGGCATTGCGCGCCTCCAATGAAGTAGGTGGTAGTTGGGTGTTTGGTGTTTCGTGTTTTGTGTTTGGTGGCTGGTGGCTGGCGGGGCATGATGCCCGGCGTCACGTTATCAGCCAGTAAGTTTTTTTTGTGGGAGAGGCTTTTAGCCTCGATCGTCGCGGCTGGAAAGCCGCTCCCACAGGGGAAATGCCAACTTACTGGAAAGATGGTGGGGTGCCTGGTGTTTCGGGCCTGTTCGCCTCAACCCGTTTTTTTACCAAACACCAAACACGAAACACCCAAACACCAAAAACCGAACTCACCGCTTCGCCACGATCAACGTGTTCCCCGAGATATCCGTCACCCTCACGCAGTCCCCGACCCGCACCTCGCCGTCGCAGATGAAGGGCCACTCCTCCGCCCCCAAGATCGGGGTCGTGAAGCGCACGGTCCCGCGCTGCTTGTCGGCCGGGGCCCGGATCACCTGCCCGCTTTCACCCACGATCGCCTCGCGCGATATGCCGGCCTTGGTGCGGTCGGCCATGAGCGGCTTGAGGAACTTGAACCAGAGCAGGGTCATTACGCAGGAGCCCACGGCCCAGATGAACAGCTGCCAGGTGAAGCCGACGGCCGGCACCAGGAACAGGATGATGCCGACGAGCAGCCCGGCCAGCCCGAACCAGAAGATGGTGAAGCTCGGGATGGCGAGCTCGGCCATCACCAGGATCATCCCGAAGACCAACCAGTGCCAGTATTCCGGCTGCAATCCCATGAGGCGTCGCTCGGGGTCTGGGGTTGCGGCAGGGTGCGGTCGGACGACCGCGCCTGCCGGGGAGGAGACCAGGGAAGCCGGCTGCTAACCGGCTCCGACGGATGCTCTGAGTATATCCCAACGGCGGCCGTGAGGCAAATTCGGGGAGATGCGGCTCGCTCAGGCCGGCGGCGTCCGCACGAGGCGGCTCGGGTCGTAGCCGTTGCGTTTCAGGCGCTCGAGAATGCGCGCGTAGAGGTCGGCCTCCATGCGCGGGGTGCGGCTGAGGACCCAGAGGTAGTCCCGGCTCGGGTGGCCGACCACGGCGTACTCGTAGTCCGGGCCGAGGTCGATGATCCAGTAGTCGCCGCTGAACGGCCAGAAGAAGCGCACCCGCAGTTTGGCCGGATCGGTTGGGTCGGGCGCCCAGGCCGTCCCGCGGGCGGCGGCGAGCTCCCCCGCCTTGCGACATTGGTTCAGCACGTCGACCGTGCCGTCCACGTTCAGGGCGTAGGTCGCGGTGGACGCAGCACAGCCCTTCTGGAACCAGGTCGGGTAGCTCGCGATCTCGTACCAGGTGCCCATGTAGCGTGCCAGCTCCACCTGCGGCACGACCGCAAGCGGGGGTGCCTGCCCGGTGGCGCAGGCGAACAGCAGGAATGCCGCCGCGGCCGGGAGCAGCCGCCGCAGCCACCAGCGGGGAGGCGGAATATGCGCAAGCATCGTTGCCTTTCTCATCGTCCCATGTACCCCGGCAACAGAGTGGCGATCTGCGGCCAGACGATGACGATCAAGGTGGTCGCGTAGATGGCCAGCAGAAACGGCATGGCGCCCAGGAAGACGTCCTTGGCCGGGATGTCGCGCACGATCCCGGCGATGGTGTTCACGTTCAGGCCAATCGGCGGCATGATCAGGCCCGCGTTCATCATGAGGACACAGATGACGCCGAACCAGATCGGGTCGAAGCCGAGGCCCGCGATCAGCGGGAAGACGACCGGCATGGTGAGGACCATCATCGACACCGCGTCCAGGAAGCACCCCATGCCAAGGTAGACCAGGATTACGATGCCGAGCACCACGTAGCGCGGAACGCCGAGGGCGGCCACCCACGTGGAGGCCTGGGCCGGGATCGTGGAGAGCGCCAGGAAGTAGCTGAAGAGGTTCGCCCCCGCCACCAGGAACAGCACCATGCAGGCCACCCGGATGGTGTCGCGCAGGCTGTCCACGAGCTGCCGCCACGAGAGCTCGCGCCGCAGCAGGGTGACGGCGAGCAGCAGCGCGCACCCGACCCCGCCGGCCTCGGTGGGGTTGACGTAGCCCAAGTACATGCCGCCGATCGTGACCAGGAAGACAAAAATCGTCTCCCACATGCCCGCCAGGGCGCGCACCCTCTCCCGCCAGGACGGGATGCCGGGGGGCACGGGCGCGACCGCGGGGTCCAGCCGCGCCCAGATCACGATGATCGCCACGAACAGCCCGGCCAGCACCAGCCCGGGCAGGATGCCGGCGATCAGCAGCTTGCCGATGGACTGCTCGGTGACCATCCCGTAGACGACGAACCCGATGCTGGGCGGGATGAGGAAGTCGATCGTCGCCCCGGCGGCCACGATGCCGGCCGCGAACTTGGGCGCGTAGCGGTACCGCCGCATCTCCGGGATGACGGCCTTGCCGAAGGCGGCCGAGGTGGCGATCGAGGAGCCGCTGATGGCCGAGAAGCCCGAGATGGCCACGATGGTCGCGATCCCCAGCCCCCCGGGCCAGCGCCGGAACCACGTGTCGAAGGTGCGGTAGAGGCGCGTGGTGATCCCGGAGGCGTCCGCGAACCCGCCCATGAGGACGAAGAGCGGGATGATGGTGAAGGGGTAGGTGGAGACGGTCTCGTACACCGTGCTCGCAAGCACGGGCAGCGCCGCGCCCGGGCCGGCGAACACCCAGATACCGGAGGCCCCCACGAGCATCAGCGCAAAGGCGATCGGCATCCCCAGGAAGATCAGCAGCAGCATGAGGCCGCAGCCGAGTATGCCGACCAGGATCGGGTTCACCCCCGCCGCCCTCCGAGGAGCGCTACGGCATCGACGAAGTCGAAGAGCAGCTGGCACCAGAGCAGGCCCGCGCCGACGCCCACCAGCATCTTGAACGGCGCGCGCGGGATCCGCAGCTGGTCGGTCACCCCGGTCTCGTCGAGCCCCACCGCGAACCCCTGCCAGGCCAGCGCGCCGACGACGAGCAGGCACAGGAAGAGCGTTAACGCCTGGCAAAAGGCCCGCGCCCGCGGCCCGAACCGGCTGACGACGAAGGTGGCCGCGACGTGCCCCTTCGCCTGCTGGGTGCAGGCGGCGCCGAGCAGCACGGCCACCGCCAGCAGGTATTCCGACAGCTCGTAGGTTCCGGGCACGGGCTTGCCGAAAAAATCCCGGCCGACGACATCGGCCGTGGTGAGCAGCATGAGAGGCAGGATGACGGCCGCGGCCGCCACAGCCGCCAGCCGGATCGTCCGCTCGATCACCCGTCGCATGCGCCCGAAAACCACCACCCGCCCCTCTCAGATCCGTTTGAATTCGTCCGGACACGCGACCAGCCGGACGTTGCGCCGCTCGCACTCCTCGTGCATGACGGCCACCGCCTGGCGCGCGGGCAGCCCCTTCGATTCCAGCTCCCGGACCCAGACCCGCGTGACCTCCTGGAACCGCCGGTACCACCCGTCGGCCTCGGCCGGGGGAATTTCGGTGAGCTCCACCCCGGAGCGGGCGATCTCGGTCATCATCGCGGGGTACTCGCTGCGCGACAGTCCGCCCGTCACCCGATAGGGGTTCGAGCACACCTGTTCGAGGGTCCGCTGCTGCTCCGGCGACAGCCGGTTCCAGACGTTCAGGTTCATCGCGACCCCCTCGGACACGCACCCCAGGGTGAGGACCGCGGCGTGGCGGGCGACCTCGTGCAGCTTGTAGCCCAGGATCAGCGGCGGGCAGGTCACGATGCCGTCCACCGTCCCGGTCTCCATGGCCATGTAGACGTCGCCGAGGGGCATGAAGACCGGCTCGGCCCCGAGCGCCTTGATGTAGTGGGTCTGGTGCCCGCCCGGCGAGCGCAGCTTCATCCCGGAGAGATCGGCCATTTTGGAGACAGGCCGGCGGGTCCAGATGAACGACTGGATGCAGCCGTTCAGCTCGAGCAGCTTGACCTTCGCGAACTCCGCCTGGAGGGCCCGGCGGTAGACGGCGTTGCCGATCTCCGCGGCCACGTCCTTGCCGTCGACCCACGCCGCGAGCGAAAGGACGTCGGTCAAGGGAAAGCGGCCGGGGGTCCAGGTGGCGGTGAAATAGCCCATGTCCGAGAGCCCGCGGGCCACGATGTCGAAGTGCTCCGGCCCCTTGCCGAGCGCCGCGCCGGCGTAGAGCGTGTAGTCGAGGCCGCCCGCGCTCGCGCGCTTCATCTCCTCCAGCATGGGGAGCCAGACGGTCTTGACTTCCTTGCCGACCGGCGGGTGCCAGGTGCTGAACCTGAGGGTGGCACCGGCCGCAGCCGCGCCTGCGGGCCCGTGCAGGCCCAGGCCCCAGGCAGCCCCCCCGGCGACGGCCGCCATCAAAAATTGTCGGCGACTCACGGCCGCGCATTCATGGCACATGCGAAAACTCCTTTTAAGCGTGCACCCTGACAGCAAGGTTGGGCCGGTCAGCGGATAAAGCAACCCCCCGCGCCCGGCAGTGCGGGGTCGGACATGCTCTGCGGGCGGTCATCGTCGGGGATGAGGTCCTCGTGGATCGTGTACCCATACTGCTCCACCAGCCCGAGGCGCCGGACGATCTCCACCCCGTCCCGCAGCGCCCGGCCGGAAAGCCCGCGGTAGGGCTTGCGCAGCTCGCCCGCCGGCAGCCCCAATACTCTCGCCAGCGACTTGACGGGCACCGGGTTGACCTTCGAGTAGGCGAACTGGATCAGCGGCAGGAGTCTCAGATAGGTCTCGCGGAAAGCGAGCGCGTCCCGGTGGCTCTCCCAGGGCGTGGAGATGATCGCCATCTCGCGCGGGGCGATGTTGCCGGTCATATTGGCCGTGCCGTGCCCGCCGAGGGCCATCACGGCCGGGACGAGCCCCAGGTGCGGAGAGTCGCAGCACATGAGCGCCATGTCCGTGCCCGCGGCGAGGATCTGCGCGATCTGCCCGGGGCGGGCCATGGCCTCCTTGTCGATCACGATGTTCGGGTGCTCGGCCAGGCGGATGACGGCCTCGGCCGTGAGGTCGGTCCCGACCCGGATGGGGTTGTTGTAAATCCCGACGGGAATCGGGCTCGCGTCGGCCACCTCGAGGAAATAGGGCACGACGGCGTCCACCGGAGCGTGGATGTAGGCCGGCGCGGTGACGATGGCCCCGTCCGCCCCGGCCTCGGCCGCATAGCGGGTCATGCGGATGGTTTCCCGGGTGTTGTTGCCCGTGCAGCCGTAGAAAAAGGGCATGCCGGCCGGCTTGAGCTTCACCGTCGCGTCGATGATCAGCCGGCGCTCCTCGGCCGAGAGCAGCGACACCTCGCCGGTCGAGCCCATGATGAGCAGCGCCGCGGTCCCGTGCGTCTTGT
>Ga0209262_10001224_pt1 | contig 10762 bp, 9 predicted proteins | sample Lowcelwee11metaG_FD_187171 | JGI IMG/M metagenome (GOLD analysis project Ga0209262, IMG submission 187171) | Freshwater pond sediment microbial communities from the University of Edinburgh, under environmental carbon perturbations - Low... | ecosystem: Environmental > Aquatic > Freshwater > Pond...
CCCGCCGGGATCGGCAGCGCAGCGGCGTACCAGCCCAGGTGCTTGCGCGCGCTGCGCACGCCTGTGAAATCGCCGTAGAGGCTGTAGTGGTCTTCCAGGTGGTCGAGCAGCCAGGCCTTCACTTCCAGCAGGTCGGGTGGCGGCAGCGCCTCGCCAGTGGCCAGGAAGTGCGCAATCTCGCGGAAGATCCAGGGCCGACCCTGCGCGGCGCGGCCGATCATGATGGCGTCGGCGCCGGTGTGCCGCAGCACCTCGCGCGCTTGCTGCGGGCTGGTGATGTCGCCGTTGGCCACCACCGGAATCTTCACGCGGCTCTTGATGTGGGCCACGGTGTCGTGTTCGGCGAAACCCTTGTATCCCTGCTCGCGGGTGCGGCCATGCACGGTGAGCATCTGCACGCCAGCGGCTTCGGCCGCCAGCGCGATCACCGGCGCGTTGCGCACGTCGGCGCACCAGCCGGTGCGCATCTTGAGCGTGACCGGCACGCCGTGCGGTACGGCGGCGGCCACCACGGCTTCAACGATCTCGATGGCCAAGGCTTCGTCCTGCATCAACGCGGAACCGGCCCACTTGTTGCAGACCTTCTTGGCCGGGCAGCCCATGTTGATGTCGATGATCTGCGCGCCGCGGTCGATGTTGTAGCGCGCGGCGTCGGCCATCATGGCCGCGTCGGTGCCGGCGATCTGCACCGCAATGGGCCCGGGCTCGCCGCTGTGGTCGGCCCGGCGCGAGGTCTTCAGGCTGTCCTGCAGGTCGGGCCGCGAGGTCACCATCTCGCTCACCGCATAGCCGGCCCCGAGCTGCTTGCAGAGCTTGCGGAACGGCCGGTCCGTCACGCCGGCCATGGGCGCGACGAAAAGGGCATTGGGCAGGGTGAACGGACCCAGTTGCATGGAAGGGGCGAGGCGGATGGCGGGGTTGGAGGGGCCACCGCGGTGCGGACATTTCGCAGGCGGGGGATGGGCATTGTATCTGCCTGTTTTTTCAGCAGGCGATATGCTCTTGCATTCCACGAACACTCCCTCAGCCCATGCCCGCCTGGATCGTTTCACTGCTGCACACACTGGCCTTGCCCGAGGTCGGTCTGAGCACGGTCTTTCTGGTCGCGTTCATTTCTGCCACCTTGCTGCCGATGGGCTCGGAGCCCGCGGTGTTCGCCCTCATCAAGCTCAACCCCGAGCTGTTCTGGCCCACCATCCTGGTCGCCACGGCGGGCAACACACTGGGTGGTGCGGTGAGCTGGTGGATGGGCTACGGCGCGCACCGCGTGGTCGACAAGGCGCGCCACGGCCACCCCACCCACGTGCGCGCGCTGGACTGGCTGCAGCGCTTCGGCCCCAAGACGTGCCTGCTGTCCTGGCTGCCCGGCGTGGGCGATCCGATCTGCGCGGTGGCCGGCTGGCTGCGGTTTCCGTTCTGGCCATGCCTGGGCTACATGGCCATCGGCAAATTCGCGCGCTACCTCACGATCACCGCTGGCCTGCTGTGGGTGTTCCCTGGGGGACTGCCGTTCTGACGCAGCCCGTGTCCCGCCGCCCATACTCTGCCGCTGCGAATCCACTCCGCCCGGCATGACCCCCACCACACCATCGACCGACAAAGCCCTGCCCCGCTCGCTGTGGGCGTTGATGATGGGCAACTTCGTCATCGGCACCGGGGTCATGGTGGTGCCGGGCACGCTCAACGACATCAGCACCTCGCTGAACGTGTCGATTCCCCAGGCAGGCCAACTCATCACCGCGGCCGCCATCCTCATGGGCCTGGGCGCGCCCGCCTTCGCCACGCTGGTGGCGGGCTGGGACCGCCGGCGCCTGCTCACGCTCTCGCTGCTCTGGTACGCCCTGCTCACGGGCATCTGCGCGCTGGCGCCGAACTACGGCACGCTGTTGCCGCTGCGGGTGCTCGCCGTCATCGCGCCCGCCGTCTTCACGCCGCAGGCCGCCGCCAGCGTGGGTCTGCTGGTGTCGCCGGCCCAGCGCGGACGCGCCATCACCTTCGTGTTCCTGGGCTGGTCGGTGGCCTCCGTCATGGGCATGCCGCTCTCGGCCTGGATCGGCGGCACGCTGGGCTGGCGCTGGGCTTTTGGTCTGGTGGCCGCGATGTCGCTGGTCAGTGCCGCCTGGGTGTGGCGCGACATGCCCGACGACATCCGCCCGGCGGCGCTGTCGCGCCAGGCCTGGGGGCAGACCCTGGGCTCGGCGCCCCTCATGCTCGCCGTGGGCGTCACGCTGCTCTCGGCCTTCGGCCAGTTCACGCTGTTTTCGTACTTCGCACCCTATTTCTTCCAGACCCTCGGTCTGGGTGGCGGTGCGCTCTCGCTGATGTTCCTGTGGTTTGGCGCCTTCGGCCTGGCCGGCAACGTGGGCCTTTCGCGCTGGATCGACCGCATCGGCGCACCGCGCGCTGTGTTGCTCACGCTCGGCGCGATGGTGCTGACGCTGCTGCTCTGGCCGCTGGGTCAGGCGGGCATCTGGCAACAGGCGCTGGTGCTGGTGCCCTGGGCACTGGGCTGCTTCGCCTGCAACTCGGCGCAGCAGGCCCGGCTGGTCCACCTCTCGCCGACCCTGGCCCCGGCCACGGTCGCGCTCAACACCTCGGCCATGTACGGCGGACAGGCGCTGGGCGCTGCGCTGGGTGGCCTCCTGATTGCGCAAGGGCACATGCTGCGCCTGCACCAGGTGGGTCTGGTGGTGCTGATCCTCGCGATGGCCCTGAGCGTGTGGGCCGCACGCTTCAAAAACGTTCGTAACCCAGCAGGTAACGCCACTCACCCACCGGCAGCCCCGTGAGGGCGATCCGGCCCATGCGCAGGCGCCGAACCGCCACCAGCTGCAGACCCGCCCGTTCACACAGGTGCTCCACCTGGCCCGGCCGCGTGCCCTTGATGGCCAGGCGCAAGCGGTGTTCGCTCTGCCAGCTGGCGCGCGCCGAGGGAACGCTCCAGCCGTCGAAAAACAGGGCCTTGCCGATCGACTTCAACACCGCTTCGCGCCGGGCTTCGTCATCCAATTCAGGATCGGCGGCCACCTCGACCAGCCACTCGTGTTCGAGCTGCGCCGATTCGTCCGAAATCTTGCGCGCCACGCCGGGGTTCTGGGTGAACACCATCAGGCCGCTCATGGGGGTGGACAACGGCGCCACGGGCAACAGCTTGTGGCGGTGCGCCTTGAGCGGACGCACGCCCGAACGGTCGCCCTTGAACCGGTTGGCGTTGGTGAAGAGTTCGGCCGCGAGCGCATCGGGCAGGGGCGAAATTTCCGGCAGCGCGCGGCCCGCGGGCTTGTGCCAGATCAGCGTCACGGAGTCCAGCGACTCCAGCTTGGCCTTGGGGTCCAGCGCCACGGTCTGGCCGTCGTGCACCCGCGCCATCGGCTCTTCGACCACCGCGCCGTCCACGCGCACCCAGCCACCCGCGATGTAGCGTTCGGCATCGCTGCGCGAACAGGGCAGCTGCGCGGCCAGGCGTTTGGCCAGGCGTTGGGGTTCGGACCGGCCGGTATCGGACATGGGCGCGTTCAGGACGAGAACAGGAAGTTCATCACGTCGCCATCCTTGACGACGTATTCCTTGCCTTCGGCGCGCATCTTGCCGGCGTCTTTCGCGCCCTGCTCGCCCTTGAACTGGATGAAGTCGTCGAAGGCGATGGTCTGGGCGCGGATGTAGCCCTTCTCGAAGTCGGTGTGGATCACGCCAGCGGCCTGCGGGCCGGTGTCGCCGACGTGGATGGTCCAGGCGCGCACTTCTTTCACACCGGCGGTGAAGTAGGTCTGCAGGCCCAGCAGCTTGTAGGCGGCGCGGATCAGGCGGTTCAGGCCGGGTTCGTCCTGGCCCAGCTCTTTCAGGAATTCGAGCCGGTCGGCGTCGTCCATCTCCGACAGCTCGGCTTCGATCTTGGCGCAGATGGCCACCACGGGTGCGTTCTGCTTCTCGGCAAAGGCGCGCAAGCGGTCGAGGAAAGGGTTGTTCTCGAAACCGTCTTCCGCCACGTTGGCCACGAACATGGCGGGCTTGGCCGTGATCAGAAAAAACTGCTTGAGCAGCGGCAGCTCTTCCTTGCTGAAGTCGATGCTGCGCACGGGTTTGGTGTCGTTGAGCGCCGTCTGGCACTTCTCCAGGATCGCCACCAGCTTGATGGATTCCTTGTCGCCCGAACGCGCCGTCTTCTGGACGCGGTGCAAGGCTTTTTCCACCGCGGCCAGGTCGGCCAGGCAGAGCTCGGTGAGGATGACCTCGATGTCGGCGATCGGGTCGATCTTGTTGGCCACGTGGATGACGTTGTCGTCTTCGAAGCAGCGCACCACGTTGACGATGGCGTCGGTCTCGCGGATGTGGGCGAGGAACTTGTTGCCCAGGCCTTCACCGGTGCTGGCACCGGCCACCAGGCCGGCGATGTCCACGAACTCCACGATGGCCGGCACGATGCGCTCGGGCGTGATGATCTGTGCGAGTTGCTGCAGGCGCGGATCGGGCACCTCCACCACGCCGGTGTTGGGCTCGATGGTGCAGAAGGGGTAGTTTTCAGCCGCGATGCCGGCTTTGGTCAGCGCGTTGAAAAGGGTGGACTTGCCCACGTTGGGCAGGCCCACGATGCCGCATTGGAGACTCATGGTTTACCTCGAAAATCAACCTTAAAGTGTATGCGATGCCCTGGCTTGCGGTAGGCTTCGCCCGGTCTGGCAGCTCCCAGACGCGCACGGAGACACAAACCATGGAAGTTCAGACGGCTGGCAACTCGCCCCTGTACCTGTTCGAAAAATTCGAGGTCGGGGTGATCCATCTGGACGCTGGTCGAAATGTGGTCGCGATGAACGATTTCGCCCGCAAGGTGCTGCCCGTGGGCGAAAAACAGCCGTTTGACAAGCTGGTGACTTCGTTCCACCCCGAACGTTCCAAGCCCAAGGTCAATTTCCTGCTGGACCAGGCTTCGGGTTGCCCCGTGGCCAGCTCCACACCCATGACCATGATCATCAACATCCCCGAACAGGTGTTGCTCATCAAGGTCACCCGGCTGGGCGATCACCTGGGCGCCACGACCGGCTTCGTGCTGGTGTTTTACGACGTGACCCAGGTGGTGAGCCAGGAAGCCCCGTCCACCGACAAGCCGGCAGTCAATCTGCGGCTCCACCGCATCCCGATGGTGGCCAACCACAAGGTGGCGTTTGTGGACACGCAGGACGTGTTGAGCCTGGAATCGCAGGCGCACTACACCCGGGTGCTCACGCGCACCGGCTTCCATTTCTGCAATCTCAGCATCGGCGACCTGCAGGCACGGCTCGACCCGGCGCAGTTCATGCGGGTGCACCGCTGCTTCATCGTCAACCTGCGTGCCGTGGCCGAGCTCGGGCGCGAAGGCAGCAAGACCCATGTGCTGTTGCAGGGCAAGCACCGCGAACCGATTCCGGTGGCGCGCGGCGAGGTGGTTCGCCTGCGCGAAGCCCTGGGTCTGCTGGCCAAACATTGATTCCTGGCCCGTTTGCCGGCTAGGGACATTCCCGTATTGCCAAGGCACGCGCGCTTGATCTGAGCAGTTCGTGCAGGAGGCAATGCATTTCGTGCAAAAAACCGGGCGTTTGATGGGTGCTCAACCCTAAAACCCGACAGTGGTGTCGGAATCAGGGTCTCCCCCAGACTGGGCTGTCGATGACAAATGTCAATCGACCCCCCAGAAGACCAGGAGACAAACCATGATTCCACCGCGTTTTGAGTACCACGCGCCCAAGTCGGTTGGCGAGGCCGTGGCCCTGCTGGGCCAGTTGGGTTCCGAGGCCAAGCTGCTGGCCGGCGGCCACAGCCTGCTGCCCATGATGAAACTGCGCTTTGCCGAGCCGGCGCACCTGATCGACATCAACCGCATCCCCGAGCTGCGCGGCATCCGCGAAGCCGGTGGCACCGTGGTGATCGGCGCCATGACCACCGAAAACGAGCTGATCAACTCCCCCGTGGTGCAGGCCAAGCTGCCCCTGCTGGCCGAAGCCGCCAAGCTGATCGCCGACCCGCAGGTGCGCAACCGCGGCACCATCGGCGGCGACATCGCCCACGGCGACCCGGGCAACGACCACCCGGCCCTGTCCATCGCCATCGAAGCGTCCTTCGTGCTCGAAGGCCCCAACGGCCGCCGCACCGTGGCCGCCGACGGCTTCTTCCTCGGCACCTACATGACGCTGCTCGAAGAGAACGAGGTGATGGTCGAGATCCACGCCCCGGCGTTCGCGCAGGGCACCGGTTACGCCTACGAGAAGCTCAAACGCAAGACCGGCGACTGGGCCACCGCCGGCTGCGCGGTGGTCATGCGCAAGAGCGGCAACACAGTGAGCCATGTGCGCATCGCGCTCACCAACGTGGCACCCACCGCGCTGCGCGTCGAAGCCGCCGAAGCCGCTTTGCTCGGCCAGGCCTTCACGCCCGCCGCCGTGCAGGCCGCCGTCGACGCGGCCATCGCCCTCTGCGAGCCCGCGGAAGACCTGCGCGGCGACATTGAATACAAGACCGCCATGGCCGGCGCCATGGTCAAGCGCGCCCTGACCAAGGCCTGGGCCCGTTGCGCCTGAACACAAGGAGACAACCCCATGGCCAAAAAACTCATCACCGTCAACGTGAACGGCAAGGCGCAGGAAAAAGCGGTCGAGCCGCGCACCCTGCTGATCCACTTCCTGCGCGAAGAACTCAACCTCACCGGCGCCCACATCGGCTGCGAAACCAGCCACTGCGGCGCCTGCACGGTGGACATCGACGGCCAGTCCGTCAAGAGCTGCACGCACCTCGCGGTGCAATGCGACGGCGCGGAGGTGCTCACCGTCGAAGGCCTCGCCAGCAAGGGCGTGCTGCACGCGGTGCAGGAAGGTTTCTACAAGGAACACGGCCTGCAGTGCGGCTTCTGCACCCCCGGCATGCTGATGCGCGCCTACCGCTTCCTGCAAGAGAACCCGAACCCGAGCGAAGAAGAGATCCGCCACGGCATGGCCGGCAACCTGTGCCGCTGCACGGGTTACCAGAACATCGTCAAGGCGGTGCAATACGCCGCCAAGAAGCTGCAAGAACCCGTCACGGCCTGATCAGGAGAACCCCACATGAACGCACCGGTCAACACCGTCGAAGCCCGTGAAATCGCCCTCGCGGGCATGGGCGTCTCGCGCCTGCGCAAGGAAGACGCCCGCTTCATCCAGGGCAAGGGCAACTATGTCGATGACATCAAGATGCCCGGCATGCTGCACATGGACATCGTGCGCTCGCCGATCGCCCATGGCCGCATCGTCAAGATCAACAAAGAGAAGGCCCTGGCGATCCCCGGCGTGCACGCCGTGCTCACCGCCGACGACCTGAAGCCGCTCAAGCTGCACTGGATGCCCACGCTCGCGGGCGACGTGGCCGCCGTGCTGGCCGACGAGAAGGTGCACTTCCAGATGCAGGAAGTGGCCATCGTGATCGCCGACGACCGCTACATCGCCGCCGACGCGGTCGAGGCCGTGGAGGTGGAATACGAAGAGCTGCCGGTGGTGCTCGACCCCTACGCCGCCCTGCTGCCCGACGCCCCGGTGCTGCGCGAAGACCTGGCCGGCAAGACCAGCGGCGCCCATGGCCCGCGCGAGCACCACAACCACATCTTCACCTGGGACGCGGGCGACAAGGCCGCGGCCGACGCGGCGTTCGACAACGCAGCGGTCAAGGTGAGCCAGCACATGCACTACCCGCGCGTGCATCCCTGCCCGCTGGAGACCTGCGGCTGCGTGGCCAGCTTCGACCCGATCAAGGGCGAACTCACCACCTACATCACCTCGCAGGCGCCGCACGTGGTGCGCACCGTGGTGTCCATGCTCTCGGGCATCCCTGAAAGCAAGGTGCGCATCGTCAGCCCCGACATCGGTGGCGGCTTCGGCAACAAGGTCGGCATCTACCCCGGCTATGTGTGCGCCATCGTCTCCAGCATCGTGCTGGGCCGCCCGGTGAAGTGGGTCGAGGACCGCATCGAAAACATCTCGTCCACCGCCTTTGCCCGCGACTACCACATGGACGGCGAAATCGCCGCCACGGCCGACGGCAAGATCACCGGCCTGCGCGTGAACGTCATTGCCGACCACGGCGCGTTCGACGCCTGCGCCGACCCGACCAAGTTCCCCGCCGGCATGTTCCACATCGTCTCCGGCAGCTACGACATCCCGGCCGCGCACTGCTCGGTCAAGGGCGTGTACACCAACAAGGCGCCCGGTGGCGTGGCCTACCGCTGCAGCTTCCGCGTGACCGAAGCGGTGTACCTGGTGGAGCGCATGGTGGACGTGCTGGCGCAGAAGCTGAACATGGACAAGGCGGAGATCCGCGCCAAGAACTTCATCAAGAAGGAACAGTTCCCCTACACCAGCGCCTTCGGCTTTGAATACGACAGCGGCGACTACCAGACCGCGCTCGACAAAGTGCTGAAAGCAGTGGACTACCCCGCGCTGCGCGCCGAGCAGGCCGCGAAGCGCGCCGACCTGAACAGCCCGACGCTGATGGGCATTGGCCTCGTCACCTTCACCGAGGTGGTGGGCGCCGGCCCGAGCAAGATGTGCGACATCCTGGGCGTGGGCATGTTCGATTCGTGCGAGATCCGCATCCACCCCACCGGCTCGGCCATCGCGCGCATGGGCACCATCACGCAGGGCCAGGGCCACCAGACCACCTACGCGCAGATCATCGCCACCGAGCTGGGCATTCCCAGCGAGGTGATCCAGGTGGAAGAAGGCGACACCAGCACCGCGCCCTACGGCCTGGGCACCTACGGCTCGCGCTCCACGCCGGTGGCTGGCGCGGCCATCGCGCTGGCCGCGCGCAAGATCCACGCGAAGGCGCGCAAGATCGCGGCCCACATGCTGGAGGTGAACGAAAACGACCTCGACTGGGAGGTGGACCGCTTCAAGGTCAAGGGCGACGACAGCAAGTTCAAGACCATGGCCGACGTGGCCTGGCAGGCCTACCACCAGCCGCCCGCCGGGCTGGAGCCGGGCCTGGAAGCGGTGCACTACTACGACCCGCCGAACTTCACCTTCCCGTTCGGGATCTACCTCTGCGTGGTCGACATCGACCGCGCCACCGGCGAGACCAAGGTCCGCCGCTTCTACGCACTCGACGACTGCGGCACCCGCATCAACCCGATGATCATCGAGGGCCAGATCCACGGCGGCCTGACCGAAGGTTTCGCGGTGGCCATGGGCCAGCAGATGCCGTTCGACGCGCAGGGCAACCTGCTCGGCAACACGCTGATGGACTACTTCCTGCCCACCTTCGTGGAAACGCCGCACTGGGAAACCGACCACACGGTGACGCCGAGCCCGCACCACCCGCTCGGCGCCAAGGGCGTGGCCGAGTCGCCGCACGTGGGCTCGATCCCCACCTTCACCTCGGCCATCGTGGACGCGTTTTCGCACCAGGGCATGACGCACATGGACATGCCGCACAGCGCGTTCCGCGTGTGGAAAGAATTGAAATCAAGAGGCTTGGCCCTTTAAGGAAACACACCCCATGGAAGTCAAACTCGACAAACGTTACTCGCTCGACGTGGACCCGGCGCGCGCCTGGGCCATCCTCGCCGACCTCAAGGCGGTGGCCGGCTGCATGCCTGGCGCCGAGCTCACCGAGCAGCTCTCTGACACCTCGTACAAGGGTGGTGTGAAGGTGAAGGTCGGTCCCGCCGTGGCCCAGTTCGGCGGCACGGTGGACGTGCTCGAAAAGAGCGAGGTCGACCGCAAGATGGTGCTGCGCGGCAAGGGCGCCGACAAGGGCGGTTCTTCCGCCTCTATGGACCTGATAGCGAACATCGAAGCCGACCCGGCCAACCCGGCGCACAGCGTGCTGCACGGCGACGCGTCGGTCATCGTCAACGGCAAGTTCGCGCAGTTCGGCGGACGCATGATGGTGCAGGTGTCCGAGATGATCCTGGTGCAGTTCGTCGAGAACTTCCGCCAGGCCGCGCTTGCGCTGCCGGCGCCGGCCTCGGTGGCCATGGCAGCCGATGCCACCGCCGCCTTCAACACACCGGCCGCAGCACCGGCGGCAGCGCCCGCCGCAGCCCCCAAGGTGGCCGGCGAGATCAACGGCCTGGCCATCGCCTGGGCGCTGATCAAGAACTGGTGGCTGGGCCTGTTCGGCAAAAAGGCTTGAGCATGGACACGCCCGCCTCTCCCGGTGACCGCCAGCTGCGCGAATCGCTGCAGCAGGTGGGTTACCTCGCCGACGCCGACCTCGCCACCACCGTGTGGCTGGCGGGTGAGCTGCAGCGCCCGCTGCTGCTGGAGGGCGACGCGGGCGTGGGCAAGACGGCGCTGGCCACCGCGCTCGCACAGGCCGAGGGCGCGGTGCTCGTGCGGCTTCAGTGCTTCGAAGGGCTGGACCTGGCGCAGGCGGCCTACGAGTGGAACTACGGGCGCCAGCTGATGGCGATCCGCCTGCACGACGGCCAGCCCGGCACGGTCAAGGAGTCCGACGTCTTCAGCCGCGAGTTCCTGCTGGAGCGCCCCCTGCTCAAGGCCATCAGCCAGGACGGCCCCTGCGTGCTGCTGATCGACGAGATCGACCGCGCCGACGAGGCCTTCGAGGCCTTTCTGCTCGAAGTGCTGGCCGACTACCAGATCACCGTGCCCGAGATCGGCACGCTGCGCGCGCGCCACATCCCGCGCGTGGTGCTCACCAGCAACGGCACGCGCGAGCTGTCCGACGCCCTGCGCCGCCGCTGCCTCTACCATCTCCTCGACTACCCGACGTTGGCGCGCGAGATCGCCATCGTGAAAACCGC
>Ga0209262_10001225_pt1 | contig 10761 bp, 4 predicted proteins | sample Lowcelwee11metaG_FD_187171 | JGI IMG/M metagenome (GOLD analysis project Ga0209262, IMG submission 187171) | Freshwater pond sediment microbial communities from the University of Edinburgh, under environmental carbon perturbations - Low... | ecosystem: Environmental > Aquatic > Freshwater > Pond...
TTGACATTTTTCAAGCTTTCTTGGCCTCTTCCCAGCGTGAATGGGTCATTGTCAGCTATGGAGTTGATAGCGAATGTGTCCTGCGCCGTGCCGGGCAGGAACCACTCGGCGCGGGCGGCTTCGAGCTGCTGGGCGAACGTCACGCGCTGGGACACGAGGCCGGCCGGCGACACCGGCGCGCGGCTGGGCGTGCGCGCGTGCAGCTGCTGCATGACCGCCGCCCAGACGGGCGCGGCGCCGCTGGTGCCGCTGACGTCGTGCATCGCAGCGCCACTGGCGTTGCCGACCCACACGCCCACGGTGTAGCGCTGCGACCAGCCCACGGCCCAGTTGTCGCGCATGTCCTTGCTGGTGCCGGTCTTCACTGCCGTCCAGAAGCGTGTGGCCAGCACGCTGTCGGTGCCGAAGGTGCGCGCGCGGGCGTTGGGGTCGGACAGGATGTCGCCGACGATGAAGGCCGCGCGCGGGTCCAGGACGGGTACGCCAGCCGTTCGGGCTGGGCTTGGCCTGCCCTGAGCTTGTCGAGGGGTCGACGCATTGCCTGCATGAGGCACCCCCACCGGCTCAGGTCGAATCGAGACTTCGCTAAAGCGCCCGCCATTGGCCAGCGCACGGTAGGCGTTGGTCAGCGCCAGCAGCGGCACTTCGGCGCTGCCCAGGGCCAGGCTGTAGCCGTAAAAGTCGCCGGTTTCCTTCAAGGGCAGGCCCACGGCGCGCAGCTGGCGCGCGAAGGCCTCGGGCGACACCATCACCAGTGTGCGCACCGCCGGCACGTTGAGCGAGGCGCCCAGCGCGGTGCGCGCCGACACCCAGCCCTTGAACTGGCGGTCGTAGTTCTGCGGGATGTACAGGCCGCTGGCCGTGGGAATGTGGGTCGGCGCGTCGTCCAGCAGCGAGGCAGCAGTCAGGCGCTGCTCGGAAATCGCCTGCGCGTAGAGAAAGGGCTTGAGCGTGGACCCCGGCTGGCGTGGCGCCAGCACGCCATCGACCTCCGCTGCGTCGCTGAGTTCACCCGAGGAGCCGACCCAGGCCAGCACCTCGCCGCTGGCGTTGTCCAGCACCACGACCGCGCCATCCTCGACATTGCGCCCGCGCAGTTCGCGCAGGTGGCGCTGCAAGGTCTGCAGGGCGAAACGCTGCAGGGGGGCGTCCAGGGTGGCGCTCACGCGCGGCGTCGCGGGCCCGCCGGTGGCCAGCAGGCGGCGCGCCAGATGCGGTGCGATTCCCTCGCTGGCGGGCCAGGTGCGCCGCTGCAGCGCGCCGGTGACGAACAGGTCCAGCCCGTCGCAGTCGGCGGCGGGCGACCGCGTGGCCGCGGCCGAGACCTGCGGGGCCGTCTTCTTGATGGCAGTTGGCGTGGCGGGCGCGGTGTGCATCGCCCGCAGCACGCCGCAGGCCCGCTGCGCCACGCGCGCGGGCGCTGCGTTGGGCGCGCGCACCAGCGCGGCGGCCACGGCCGCGTCGCGCTCGTCCAGCCCATGCGCAGCCTTGCCAAAGAGGCTGCGAGCGAGGGCGTCGATGCCCACGATCTCGCCACGAAACGGCACCAGGTTCAGGTAGCCTTCCAGAATCTGGTCCTTGCGCCAGCTGGCTTCCAGCTGCGTTGCGGTCACGGCCTGGCCGATCTTCTGCGTCACGCTGCGTCCGCCCGGCCCGGCGCGCCAGTCGCTGTCCAGCAGCCCGGCCAGTTGCATGGTCAGCGTGGACGCACCCCGGGTGCGGGTGTTCCACAGGTTGCCCCAGGCCGCGCTGGACACCGCCCGCCAGTCCACCCCGCTGTGCTCGTAAAACCGCTGGTCCTCGCTGAGCACCAGCGCCGTGCGCAGGGCCGGCGACACTTCCGCCAGCGCCACCCACTGGCCGCGCCGCACCGTGGCGTCGGTTCGTTGCCGCTGGACGATCTCGCCGTGCCGGTCGAGGATCAGGGTGTCGGATGGGCGGAATTCAGCCTTTACCTCGTCAAAAGTGGGCATTCCCATCGCCGATTGGTCATAGCCTGCTATCAAGAGCAGAGCAAGCAGGGTGCGCCGGGCAGGGGAGGTCACTTCGCCGCCTCGACCTTCACCCGCGCGTTCGGCGCCTCGCCGAACATTTCGGGGGCGTACATCGCCTCCACCCGGGTCGGGGGCAGGGCGAAGTCGCCGACGTTGTTCAGGCGCACGGTGTATTGCATCTTCACCACGCCCTTGGGCAGGTACTCGTAGTAGCTGCGGAAGGCCTCGAAGCTGCGTTCCTCGAAGGCGGGCCAGGCCCAGCCTTCGCGCTTCTCGCCCTGGGTGGCGATCTGCGAGTCACGGCCCAGGCCGCTGCCCAGGATGGTGGCGCCGCCGGGCACCGGGTCGGTGATGACGACCCAGGTCATGTCGGCGCTGGCGTTGACCTCCAGCGTCACGCGCAGCACGTCGCCGCGCGTGAACTTGCCGGGCACGGCTTGCTCGACGGGCGTGATGCTGCGGGTGATCTGGTAGCCGGCGTTGAAAGGCGCCTTCAGGTCCACGGCCGCCAGAGACTGCAGCGTGAGCCAGGGCTTGCCCGGGCCCTGGTGCGTGACGCTGAGGGTCTCCGGCGTCGGCGTCTTGCCCCAGGGCAGCCACATCGTGTTGCCGCGCAGATTGCCGGGGGAAGCGGGGGCGCCAAACAGTGTGGTTTGGTTTGGCGCGCCGCTGGCATCGGTGGTCTTGATCCGCTCCACCCGGGCCCAGTCCACGTTGGCGGTGGCCGCCGCCAGCGTGGCGCGGGTGACGCCAGCCACTGGGGTGGCCTCAAACTTGGCGGAGAACTTCTCCAGCGCCAGGCCGCCCCAGAGGTTGGCCGTGGTGGTGTGCCACGCGCCGCGCTGCTGGCGGGCGATGAAGCCGTTGGCCAGGCGGCCCATGTCGTCCTTCCAGGCCGGATCGTCCATCACGGTCAGCATCAGGCGCGCGGTGTTGACGTCGCCGTTGGTCATCAGCCACCACCAGTAGTCGCTCTGCTCGGTGCTGAAGGTCACCCGGGTGCCCTGCCAGCTCAGACGCGACTTCAGGATCTGCGTGGCATCAAGCAGCCGCTGCTCGCGCTGCGGTACGTCGCTCACGCGCTTGAGGATGTTGATCCAGTCGATCACCGCACTGGTCGGCCACTGGTTGGGCGCGAGGGTGAGGCTGCCGAGCAGGCGGCCCTGGGCTTTGCCGTAGCGTGACAGCGCCTCGATGGCGGCGAGCTTGCGCACGTCCAGGTCTCTCTGCGGCGACCAGAAGTTGCGCTGGATGCGGCCTTCGACAAACGCGGTCAGGCCGCGCTCCATGGGCGCGCGCACCTCGTCGCTCAGGGCGAAGGCCGGGTTCAGGCTGGCGGCTTCATGGGTGGCGGCCAGCAGGTAGGCGGTGAGAATGTCGCTGCCGCGCGCGCCATCGCCTTCGCGCGGCGGGAAGTAGCTGGCCAAGCCGTCGGCATCGAGGTAGGTCGGGATCTGCGCGACCACGCCCTGCCATAGCTTGCCGTCCCGCAGCCCGATGGCCTTGCTGGTCTTCTGCTCCAGGCAGGCGAAGGGGTAGCGGGTGAACCAGTCGCGTACGCCGGGCAGGCCCTCGGCCAGTTTGGGTTGCAGGGCGAGCTTGAGGCCGCCCCGGATGGTTCCGTTCGTTGCCAGACCGTCGGCGGGCGGCGCCACGGGCAGGCTGAACGGGCCGTCGATCTGCACCAGCGTGGCCTGCTGCACCGTTAGCGGCACGGCGGGAATGAGGCGCTGGCGCGCCTTGAGCGCATCGCGCGCGCCACCGAGGCTGTCTTTGGCCTCGATCTCCCACAGCAGGGACTCGAAACGCGTGAAGGCCAACTGCGTGGGGGCGGTCACGGTCCAGGCCACCTCGCGCGCTTCGCCGGCGGGAATGTCCACGTTCTGGGATGCCAGTTCCAGCAGCGTGGCGCGCGGCGCCACCGCCACCTTCATCGCCTGCTTCGTGGTGTTGCGCAGCGTGAACTGCGCGCGGAACACGTCGCCCTCGCGCACAAGCGGCGGGAGGCCGCTGATGAGCTGCAGGTCCTGCGTGGTCTGGATCGTGGCCTGCCCGGTGCCGAACAGCCCGGCAGCGGCATCCGCCACGGCCACGATGCGGAAGGTGGTCAGCGCGTCGTTCAGCGGCACGTTCACCACGGTCTGGCCGTTGGCGTCCAGCACGACGGCGGGGTTCCATAGCAGCAGGGTGTCGAGCAGCTCGCGCGTGCCGCTCTTGCCGCCGCCGCCGCCAGCCGGCACGGCCTTGCGGCCATAGTGCCGCCGGCCGATGATTTCCATCTGCGCGGTCGATGTTTCCACGCCCCAGCTGCGGCGCTGCAGCATGGCGTCGAGCAGGTTCCAGCTGGTGTTGGGCATCAGCTCCAGCAGTGCCTGGTCCACGGCGGCCACCGCCACTTCGGCGCCGGCGGCGGGCTGGCCGTTGGGCAGCTTGCCGGTGATGGTGACTTTGGCCGTGCCGCGCACGGGGTAGCTGGGCTTGTCGGCCTTGACGCTCACGTCGATCTGGTGCGCCCGGGTGCCAACGCGGATTTCCGCCAGGCCGAGCCGGAAGGCGGGCTTGCTCAGGTCCACCAGCGTGGTCGGCGCGACATACTCGCGTCCCTCGACCCAGAAGGCCGTCCACCATTCACGCGGCGCCTTGAAGCCCCAGGTGAAGAAGCTGTACCACGGCACCTCGCGCAGCCGCCCGCGCAGGGCCAGCACGCTGACATAGACGTTCGGCCCCCAGCCTTCCTGCACCTTCAGGCTGACGGTGGGGTCCTGGCCGTTGAGTTGCACCACCTGGGTTTCGATGATGCCCTCGCGCTCCACCGCCACCAGCGCGGTGGCAAAGCGGAACGGCATGCGCACCTGGAACTTGGCCGTCTCTCCGGGCTGGTAGCTCTTTTTCTCGGGCAGCAAGTCCATGCGGTCGTGGTTCTCGCCGCCAAACCACAGCTCGCCCTGGCGCGTCACAAAAACCGAACTGGCGGCGAGTGCCTGATTGCCGTCCTTGTCCTTCGCGGTCACGATCAGTTCCACCTCGCCGGGCTCTCCCAGCTTGGTGTCGCACAGCAGCAGGCCGCGCGCATCGCTGGTGCCGCTGCAGACGGTGCCCAGATCCTTGGTGTCGGTCTTGTTGTCGTAGGCGTAGAAGCCGCCGACCAAACGCTTGCGGCTGGTGGTGGTGATGCGCGCCACGGCCTTGACTTCGAGTGCCACGCCGGCCTGCGGCTTGCCGGTCAGGTCCAGCGCCAGCGCCTGGAAGCGGATCTGCTGCGCCGCCGACACCCAGCCCTCGGTCTTGATGCCCGCGATCACGCCGGCCGGCCACAGGGTGGTGGTGCTGCGCAGCGTCTGTACCTCGCCATTCGGGTCGGCGTAGGTGGCCTCCAGCAGCAATTCGCGCGGCTGCGTCGCGGGCGGAACGGGCTCGATCGTAAGCTTGCCCGCGCCGTTGCGGTCCAGCGTGAGGGGCAGCTTGTCGGCGATCACGCGGGTGTCCTGCGTGGCGGTGGCTTCCTCCTCACCTTCGCTGCCGGTCTCGCGCTTGCCGCGCGGCGGCTGGAAGCTGAACGCCTCGAAGTCCGGGAAGCTCAAGGACTTGCCGCGCACCAGCGCCGACACCCGTACCGGCAGGTTGGCGGCCGGCCCACCGGCCACGTAGTTCACCTGCACCTCGGCGGGCACGGCCTTGACGTTCACCAGCGCCGCCCTGCCGCTGGGCGTGACACGGCCCTCGAACACCGGCAGGCGGAACTCCTCCACGCGGAACTGGCCGCTCGAAAAACTCCGGCCCTGATCGCCCGCGGCGCGCAGTTCCACGTCGTACACGCCCAGGCGCGCCGCCGGCGGCACCTGAAAGCTGCTGGCCGCGCTCAGGCCGCCGGTGGCGGTCTTGCGCCAGACCAGCGGCTGCGTGTATTGCTGGCCGCTGCCCTGGTGGGTGATGACCAGCGTGGCCGGCCAGGCCTCTGGGCGCTCGGGAATGCCGAAGCCGCGCGAGGTCTCGCTGCGCAGCAAGTGCTTCATCGACACCGTCTCGCCGGCGCGTAGCAGCGTGCGGTCCATCACGGTGTGGGCGCGCTGGTCAGGCGAGGGATCCTGGCTGGTGGGCACATTGAAGCGCCAAGGCTCGATGCCGCGCTGCCAGTGGCTCCAGGTGAAGGCCAGATCGTCGACGCGCCCCGCGCCGCCCGGTGCGCTCACGCTGGCCCGGGCGCTGACGAAGTAGGCGTTGGTCTGCTCGTCCGACCCTGCGCAGGTGGGCGGCTGGGCTGACAGGCCCTTGAATTCGGCAATGCCCTGCGCGCTGGAGGTGGCGCTGGCCAGCAGCTTGCCGTTGCAGTCCGACACCTGCACCGTGGCACCGGCCACCGGCTGGCCCTTGTCCAGTGTGGTGACCCAGGACAGTGCGTTCTCGCGGCCCAGCTTGAAATGCACGCCCAGGTTGGTCACCAGCGCCGAGGTGCGCACAACCATCGTTCGCGGCGTGCCGTGGCGCTCGTCGAGCAGCGCGGCACCCAGCATCGGCGATGCGATCTCGACCACGTGGAAGCCCGCCGACAAGGGGATGCCCACCACCTCGAAGGGCCGCGGATCGTTATTCGCCGGCTTGGGCAGGTCCAGCGTCTTCACGCCCGGCTGCCCGGCCAGCAGCGACACCATGCGCGACTGCACCTGATCCCGTTCGTTGGCGTTCAGCGCGCGCGGCAGCGGGCCCTTGACGTCGGCCGCGGCCTGACTGCGCGGCACGGTGAAGTCGTTGTAGCGCTGCACCTTGCGGAACCACGCAATGATGTCCGCGTCGGTCTTGGGCTGCAGGTCGCTGACTTTGCCGGCGGGCGTCAGGCCGCTGATCTTCAGCGCGGGCTCGACGTTGCGCAGGGTCACCGGCAGCAGCGCCGGGGTGTCGCCTTTGGCGTCCGGCTCGGCGAAGCGTTCCACGATGCCAAAAGGCGCGGCCGCGAACTTGGCCAGCGGCGGCATCACGCCGGTCGCCACCTTCAGCGGGAAACTCGATGCATTGGAGGCGGCGCGACCACTGGCGTCCTGGAAGCCGGCCGGCAGTTCGACTGTGAAGGCGGATTTCTCCGGGAATACCCCCTTGAAGGTCACGCCGCTGACCAGTGCGTCGCCCTCGGCATCGTCGCGATCGAAGGTCGGCTTGAAGCTCTCGCTGGCCGACTTCAGGCGAATCGCCTCGGCCAGCTTGCGTGCCACCGGGGCGTTGAAGGCCAGGCGCATCGGACGGATTGGCAGGCAGGCGGCCTGGGCGTTCTCGCGCTCGCAATTGAAACCCACCGAAAACGGCTCGCGCACCGTGAAGGCAAAGCGCTTTTCCACCGAATTGGGCACGCCGCCGGGCGTCGCCACACCTTTGCCGAAGACGATCTGCACTTTCGAGGCGGCCGTGAGCCTGCGATTGCAGGTCAGGGTGACGAAGCGCAAGGAATCTTTGGCGGCTTCCTTCTCCAACCTCAGGGAGGCCAGCAGCGCGGCGCGCGCGGCACCGTCGATGAGGCGCACCGGCACGCGTTCACCCAGGCCGTCCACCGCGCACCACACGTTGGCCTGCACGCTTTGCAGCGTGGCGGGGCCGTTGAGCTGCAGCAGGAAGTGCTGGTCCTCCTCGATGCGCTGGTACGTGCCCGGGCGGATGTTCTGCACAAACGGTCCGCCGGTATTGATTGTGTAGGTGACCGCGCCGCTCAGAGACTCGCCCTTGGGCGACTTGAAGTCGGTGCGCGGCTGCAGCGTGCAGCGCACACCGGGGGGAAGGTCCTGGGCGAACTGGAAGGCCCACTCCCGGTCACTGATCCAGCGGCCATTGCCGGCGGTGGCCTGGGCGTCGCTGCAAGTCAACGTGAGCGGTGCGGCGGCCTTCGGATCTCCGAAGTTGACCGCCGGACCATCGAACTTCGCCACCACCTGGCGCACCTGCGCCACCTCACCCTGGGGCGTCAGGCTGGTGATGGAGAGCGCCTGCGCGCCGAATGCCGCGCCGAGCACGCCGGCGGCAGAAAGGATGCTGCGCAAATTCATGCGTCCCCCGGGAGTCGTTGTTCCGCCGAGGGTAGCAAATGCGGGCGGTGCGTGGCCAAAAAAAACGGCACCCTAGGGCGCCGTTTTCCTGCGAACCACCCGAAGGCAGTCAGTGGGTCATCAGACCGTCGCCGCCTTCTTGACAGCGTCGGCGGCTTGCGTGGCCGCAGCGTTGAAGGTGGCCTGTGCGGTTTCAACGGCCTTCTTGGCTTGCGCCTGAGCGGTCTCGATGGCGTTCTGGCCGGCGGTCAGGGCGTTCTTGAAAGCGGCCACGGCGGTTTCGCTACCGGCGGGAGCGTTCTTGGTCAGGTTTTCCAACACGCCGTCAAAGGCTTTCTGGGCTTCAGCCGTCTTGGCTTCCATGGCCTTGGCGAGGTCGGCGGTGCTGCCGGTCACGATGGCCTGGACGTGCTGGGCGTAGGCGGACGTCTTGTCAGCCAGGGGCGCAATCAGTCCGGCTTGCAGGGCCAGCAGTTCTTTCGGGTCCTTGGCAGCCAGCATCGCCTGGGTGTGGCTGAAGGACTCTTCCATCATCGCCTTGGAGGCAGCCATGTTCAGCTCGACCAGCTTTTCCATGCCAGCAAAAGCCTGGGTGGTGAAGCCTTGCAGCGCTTGCAGGGTGGCTTTGTGGGTGGCGGTGAATTGTTCAGCGGTGTTTTTCATGTCGATTTCCTTAAGTGATGGGGCGGATCGGGTGCCTGCTCAGATAAAGCTGCGTCCCGCTATTTATGCTGCAGTGCAACATGAGACGGATGATAAGGGAAAACCCGATGATGCGTGCAAATAATGTTGCGCTGCAACAAAGATTAGGGCTGTGGTTCTAATTCGCCTCTCAGCCAGCGCTGGCGCCCTGGGCTGGAGGCGACGTCAGGGCCGGCGATAGCTCACCTGCTGGCGGGCCCAGTGTCTGGCGTCCAGCCGGTCCATGCGCACCCGGCCACCTGAGGAGGGCGCGTGCACGAAACGGCCTTCGTCCACATAGATACCGGCATGGGTGGGTGCGCCGCCGTTGCCGAACAAGACGAGATCACCGGCGCGCAACTGGTTGGCCGGCACCGACTGCCCCCAGCCCTGCAGGCTGGCCACGGTGCGCGGCGCGGCCAGCCCGGCCTGCAACTGGTACACATGGCCGATCAGGCCGCTACAGTCGAAGCCCGATTCCGGCGTGTTGCCGCCATACCGGTAGGGTGTGCCGACCAGGCCCAGCGCATACACCGTGACATTTCGGCTTTGCTCGTCGGACAGCCGGGCGGGGTCCGGCACGGCCACGGGTCGCGTGGCGCAAGCGGCCAGCAGCAATGCCAGCGCTGCGGTGGCGCTGATTCGGAGGAAGTCGAAACGGGAACCGTTCATGCCGCGCTCAATGGGTGAAAGTCGCGGCAGGATACCGCGTTCCAGTCTCGGGCGCAGGCGCCGGATGGCGTTGCCCTCAGTCTGCCGCAGGCCTGTGGCGCAGCAGCATCAGCAGCGCGAAGGCGAGCAGGCCCAGCCCGGTCGATACCCACAGCGCACCCGCGCCCCAGCGGTCCAGGCACAGACCGAACAGCACTGGCGCCAGGGCCTGCGCAAACCGCGAGGGCACCATCAGCAGCCCCTGGCGTGCGCCATAGCCCGCCGGGCCGAAAAGCGCCAGCGGCAGCGTGCCCTTGGCAATGGTCAGGATGCCGTTGCCCGCCCCGTGCAGCACGGCGAACAGGGGCGCCAGCGGCGCGCCGGCCAGCAGCAGCGCGAGCGCGCCCACCGGGTGCGCCAGCGCCGCCAGCCGGGCCGACAGCAGCGGGTGCAGACGGCGCAACACGCCAAACTCCAGCAGGCGGCCGGCCACCTGCGCCGGCCCCACAAGTGCACCGATCGCCACCGCAGCCGCCAGGCCCACGCCGCAGGCCTGCAGCAGCCGGGGCAGATGCGCCGCCATGGCGGTGCTGACGAACCAGGCGATTCCAAAGGTGGTGGCCAGCAGCACAGCCGCGTGACGGTTCGGCGTGGCTCGCTCGCCTGACGGGTAGGTGTCGGAGGATTGATTGACATTTGGCGAGAGGGCCGGCGTTGCGGCGCCTGCCGGATGCCAGCGCGCTGCCGACAGGCCGGGCAGCGCCGCATTCATTGGCAGGCCCACCAGCAGGTGCAGGGCGGCCCAGGTCAGGCAGGCGCCACGCCATCCGAACTGCAGCTCCAGCAAGGTGGTCAGCGGCCAGCCCACCGTGCTGGCAAAGCCGGCGATCAGCGTGATGCCGGTGATGGCATTGCGCGAATCCGGGCCGTACAGGCGCACCAGCGCGGAAAATGCGGCCTCATACAGCCCGCAACCCATGGCGATGCCGATGACGACCCAGGCCGTGAACAGGCCCAGCGGACCCTGCGCCGCCGCCAGCAGGCCCAGGCCCGCCGCGAAGACCAGGTTGGTGCCCAGCAACACCGGGCGCCCGCCCCAGCGGTCGATGGCGCGTCCGGCCAGGGGGCCCAGCAGGGCCGAGACCACCAGCGCCAGCGAGAACGCCGCGAACACCATCGGTGTCGTCACACCCAGGTCCCGGGCCATGGGGGCGGCCAGCATCGCCGGCAGGTAATACGACGACGCCCACGCCAGCGTCTGGGCCGAACCCAGGGCTGCCACGGTGCGCCATCGACGGTCTGTCATGGCCCCATTCTCCGTTACGCTCAACCTTTTGCAGCCGCCGTCCCGCCATGCCCGATTCGCTTTCCATCCTCCAGGCCGACTACGCCAACCCCACCCACGCCCG
>Ga0209262_10001226_pt1 | contig 10758 bp, 6 predicted proteins | sample Lowcelwee11metaG_FD_187171 | JGI IMG/M metagenome (GOLD analysis project Ga0209262, IMG submission 187171) | Freshwater pond sediment microbial communities from the University of Edinburgh, under environmental carbon perturbations - Low... | ecosystem: Environmental > Aquatic > Freshwater > Pond...
TCCGCCGCCGCGGGCGCGCGCTCGAACAGGTCCAGGGTGCTCATGCGGCCCGGTGTACCGGGCAGGGCCGCGCCCGGCAAGCCGCGCCGCGCCCGCTCAGGGAGACCCGGGCGCCGCAGGGGGCCACGCAAACGAGGAGCTCAAAAGGGCAGCTGGGTCATGATGTCGACGTCGGGGTCGCCGAAGACCATGTCCTTGCAGGCCGGGATGTCACAGGCGTTGTGGACATCGGCGAGGTCGACCAGCCGGGGCTTGTCGAGACAGACCCACCCCTTGGCGAAGGAGGCCATGCCCTCGAGGGCATAGGTGGCATCGTACTGCTTGCTGATGTCGAGGTTATCGGTGACGGCGAGCGTCTGGCCGGGCTCGGTGAACGACTCGCCCGTGTTGCAGTAGTCGGCGCGGATCAGCCGGAGCACGTTGGTGTAGCCCAGGTGGCCCAGGTCGTGGAGCACATAGCCCCAGGTCGGCGCCTTGCCGGACGCGCCGGAGTGACAGGCGATGAACATGCTGTCCGCGACATCCTCGACGAGCGCCTTGGTCGTCGGCGAGGTGTCGATGCTGGTGTTCTCGAGCACGATCGAGGCGATGCTGCCGGACTCCACGTCGACCTCGCACATCGGGGTCGCCGTCTCCTTCTGCTCGATGTACTTGGTGACCAGGCCGGTCGCCGTCTTCGAGTCATAGGCCCAGGTGTAGTCCCAGTAGGAGATGCTGGTCTGCACCGTCTTGTTCGGGCTCGCCTTGAGGATCACGCTCTGGATCGTCGAGTCCTTGACGCCGTCGCGGTTGTGGTCGAGCTCGAGGTACCAGCGCGAGTTGGTGAACTGCGTCCCGCGAAAGATGGTGCCGTTCTTCAGCCCGAAGATCTCCCCCTTCTCGACCCACAGCGCCTCCCCCTTGTTCGTCGTGCTGATGCAGATACGCTCGATCGACAGGCACACCTGGGTCAGACGGATGGACTTGTGGGGCACCCCCTTGAGGTTCATCTCGCCGTAGTCCTGGCCGCCGATGAACGAGGTGTTGAGGCTGAAACCGCCGGCAATCGGGCGAAACGCGGTCGCCTCATCGCCGAAGTCCGCGCCGAACTCGGCGCCGGGCTCGTCACAGGCCGCGAGGGTGAGGGCCAGGGAGGTGAGAAGGGTCTTGGTGAAGATATGCATGGCCGCTCGCGCTTGGGAACCTGGTTTCGTCGGGAGCAGCGCGGGCACCCCCCGCGCAGCTCACCGCATCATCTATCTGAAAAGTGATCCTCGCCTCGCAAACAATTGCGGCGACCCCAAATTTATTTTGGGCCCCCCGATCGGCCCTCGTTCGGTGCTGTTCGGTGCGGTCCGGCGCGGTCCGGCGCGGATCTGCGCCGATCCACGGCCGGCAATTGTTTCCCGGACTGCCGTCACTCCCCCGGGAGCGCCCCGGAGACGCCCGCACGATCGCGCCGGTGGACCCGGCGCAGGCGTTCGGTGATCCTGGGGCGAAAGCCTGTCTCTCCCTCGCAAGGCCGATCGTGGACCACAAGCCTGACCCCCTCGACACTGTTCTGGAGACCGCCAGGACCCTCATCGGCCCCGCGAAGGAGCCAGCGCCGGGCGACAGGGACATCAGCCTGATCCGCACCCACGCCGCGGTGCTCGAGGCCGCCCGGGCCGCGGCCCGCTCGCTCGACCCGTCGGACGCGGTCTCCCTGGCGCGGACCCTCGATTCGAACGACGGCGAGCTCTCGCGCGAGCAGCTCGGGATGGTGCGCACGCTCCTGGGCGACAGCAAGGACCCGGGCATCACCGACGACCCCGAGCTCGCGCTGCGCGTGCTCGAGCCGGCCGCCGACGACCGCCGGCTCAAGGACCTGATCCGGGCCCGCCTGTTTCGCAAGAAGGCCGCCCCGGTCAAGATCGGCCGTTACACCATCCTCGACCGCCTCGGCGAGGGCGGCATGGGCGTGGTCTACACCGCCTACGACGACAAGCTCGACCGCAAGATCGCCGTCAAGGTCATGCGCTCGGACTCCGAGCGCGAGGACAGCGTCGGCGAGACCCGCCTGCTGCGCGAGGCCCAGGCGATGGCTCGCCTCGCCCACCCCAACATCGTCACCGTGCACGAGGTCGGCGAGGTCGACCGCCAGGTCTTCGTCGCCATGGAGTACATCCGCGGCCAGAGCCTCGACCGCTGGCTCGAGGAGCCGCACCCCTGGCGCGAGATCCTCGATGTCTTCATGCAGGCCGGTCGCGGCCTCGAGGCGGCGCACCGCGCCGGCCTGGTCCACCGCGACTTCAAGCCGCAAAACGTGCTGGTCGGCCGGGAGGGCGCCATCAAGGTCCTCGACTTCGGCCTCGCCCGCTCGCTCGGCCCCGGCGAGGTCGATGCCGGCGAGGCCCTGGTCCCGACCAGCACCGCCGCGATCAAGCTGCTCGACGCCCACCTCACCCGCACCGGCGCGCTCATGGGCACGCCCGCCTATATGGCCCCCGAGCAGCACCAGGGCCTCCCCGCCGACGCCCGCAGCGACCAGTTCGCGTTCGCGGTCGCCCTCTTCGAGGGCCTGTACGGCCAGCACCCCTTCGACTGCACCTCCCTCGCCACCTTGCTCACCGACGTCCTCGGCAGCAAGGTCCACGAGCCCGCCAACACCCACAAGGTCCCCACCTGGCTGCGCCGCGCGGTGCAGCGGGCCATGGCCGTCGAGCCCGAGCGCCGCTACGCCTCGATGACCGAGATGCTGGCCGAGCTCGGCCGCGACCCCGCCGTCAAGCGCCGGCGCATCTTCGCATCGACCGCGCTCGCCGGGCTCGTCGGCGCCGCCAGCTTCGGCGCGGCGACCCTCGGCGGGGGCGCCACCATCGTCTGTGAGGGCGCCGAGGCCGAGCTCACCGGCGTGTGGGACGCGGAGCGCAGGGCCGCGGTCGAGCGAGCCTTGCTCGCGACCGCCGTGCCCTACGCCGCCGAGACCTGGCAGCGGGCTCTGCCGCAGCTCGACGCCTACGCCCGCGAGTGGGCCGCGATGCGCACCGAGGCCTGCGAGACGCATCGCCAGGGCACCCACTCGGACCGCCTCTACGACCTGCGCACCACCTGCCTCGACCTGCGCCGGGCCAGCCTCGACGCGCTCGCCGAGGCGCTGACGGATGCCGATCCGAGCACCGTCGAGAAGGCCGCGACCGCGGCCGCCAACCTGCCGCGGCTCGCCTCCTGCGCCGATACCCAGGCTCTGGGCCAGGCCGTCGCGCCGCCCGAGGACCCGAAGGTCGCCGCCCGCGTGCAGGTCCTGCGCGAGGCGCTGACCCGGGCCCAGGCCTTCGGCGACGCCGGCAAGTACCGCCGCGGCCTCGAGCTCGTGACCCCCCTGCGCGCCGAGGCCGAGAAGCTCGGCTACAGGCCGCTGCTCGCCGAGGCCGAGCTGCGCGAGGGCTCGCTCGAGATGGAGCTCGGCAAGCTGCCCGAGGCCGAGGCGTCATTGAGCGCCGCGCTCGCGCTGGGCATCGCCAGCGCCGCCGACTCCGTCGCGCTCGAGGCCCTGAGCAAGCGCATCTTCCTGCGCGCCGCCGCACTCGGCGAGCCCGCCACCGCCCTCGGCGATGTCGGCTACGGCCGCGCCTTCCTCGATCGCATCGACGCCGACCCCACCGCGAAGTGGTTGTTCTTCAACAACGTCGGCGTGATGTACGAGTACAAGGGCGACGTGGCCGCGGCCGAGGCCGCCTACCGCGAGCTGTCCGGCGCCGACGACCCGAGCAGACTCGCGGCCCTCTCCGATCTGCAGCGGGCGATCACGCTGTCGAACATCGGCAACCTGCACATGCGCGTCTCCGAGGACTTTGGCCGGGCCGTCGCGCCCTTCTCGGAGGCCCTGCGCCTCGCCGAGGCCGCGCTCGGCCCGCATCATCCCCACACCTTGATGATCAGCGCCAACCTCGCGCTCGCCAACATCCATCGCGGAAAGTATCTCGACGCCCGCACCACCCTCGATACTGCCATCGACAACGCCAGGGAGACCTTCGGCGGCGAGACCGAGACCTTCGGGGCCTTCCTCGCCCAGCGCGGCCTGCTCGAGCTCGAGGTCCACGACTTCGCCGCCGCCGTGCAGACCTTCGAACAGGCGCTGGTATTGAGCCGCGGACCGGGCGGCAAGGACGGCCCAAACAACGCCTGGATGCGCTTCTCGCTCGGCGCGGCGCAGGCTGGGGTCGGCGACTGGGCGCACGCCCTGGAGTCCTTTGAAACGTCCGTGCGCATCCTCGAGGGCGCCGACGCGATCCTCCTGACCACCGCCCTCGAAGCTCAGGCCGACGCGCTCTGCCGCCAGGGCGACCACGCCGGCTGCCTCGCCCAATACCAGCGCGCCAGCGAGATCTGCGCGGCCAGGCTCCCGCCCGGCACCCCCGCGATCGGCCGGGCCCTCGACGGCGTCGGCCAGGCCCTGACCCGCCTCGGCCGCCACGACGAGGCCCAGGCCGTCCTCCAGCGCGCCCTCGAGATCGCCGAGAAGGGCCTCGCCGCCGACAGCCCGCTGATCGCCCGCGTCCAGCGCTCGCTCGGCGAGCTGGCGATGGCCCGCGGCGACGCCTCCACCGCCGTCACGCACTTCCAGCGCTCGCTCGACGTCTTCGCCATGGTCCGCGACCCCGGCGACGGCGAGATGGCCGTCGCCCGCATCGCCCTCGCGCGGGCCCTCGCCGCCCGCCCCGACGCCAGCGCCAGCGACCGCGCCGCGGCCACCACCGCCGCCACCGCCGGCCTCGCCGTGCTCGAGCGCGCGGGCGCGGGCTGGGCCCGCGAGCGCGAGGCCGCCGCGACCTGGCTCAAGAGCCAGGTCTAGGCCCGTTACTTCCCGCCCGCGATCTCCCGCGCGACGGCCTCGGCCGCGCGAGCGGTCGCGGCCCGTCCGGCGTTGAGCTGCTGGACCATCGTCTCGACCTCGCGGTCGAAGCGCTCGCGGGCCTCCTTCGCCTCGGCGTCGCGGTGAAACTGCACATAATCCGTGATCTCCTGCAGCACCGTGGCGATCGGGATCCGCCGCGACAGCTTGTGGATAATCCGGCGGCGCTCATCGAAGCTGGCCTTGAAGTACTCGTCGGGGTACTCGAAGTCCTGGATCGCCGCGCGGATGTTGCCGGCCACGCTCTCGACCGAGCGCCCGCTGAGGTCGGCGGCCACCAGCGCCGCGCCGACCTCGGGCCAGCGCTGCTCCTCGCCGACCGCGACGAAGGCCCGCAGCTCGCCGAGCAGCACGTCGCGCAGCAGCTGCACGTAGTCCTCGGCCGTCGTCGGCCCCTTCACGGTGAAGGGGTTCTGGGCGATGCGCGAGCGCGTCGCCTCGTCCATCTGCATGAAGTTCGCGTCGCAGATCATGAACCACTTGCCGTCCTTGGGGATCAGCGTGCCGTCGAAGATCCCGAACACCGCGCCGAGGTTGTTCTTCTCCTCGGAGCGCAGGTCGCCGCTGCTGCGCGACGCGAAGGCCGTGTCGATGTCGGGCCAGTACACCCCGCACACCCCGTCGAAGCCGTACACCTCCTCCTTGAAGATCTTCACCAGCGTCGCCGCGCTCGCGTTCTGATACGAGCTCGCCCAGTCGGTGCGCCGGATCACCTTGAAGCGGGCCGGGATGTCGCGCTGACGACAATACTCGAGGAAATAATGGCCGATCGCGTGGGCCGTGATCGTCTTGCCGCAGCCCGGGCGACCGAGGCCGAACAGCACCGGATTGAGCTGCTTCGGCCCGCGCCGCGCCGCGAGGTCATAGGCCGCGACATCGCGCGCCAGCTTCAGCCCCGCCTGCAGATACTCCTGATTGCCCACCACCTCGGAGAGCTGCACCGGCTTCAGGTCCGCCACCGGCTCGGCCATGTTGCGGGCCGCGAAGCCCTCGTAGCGCAGCTCGCCGACCACCACCTTGCGCTGCGCCAGCGCCACCCCGAAGGGCCGCAGCCGGCCCATGTGCGTCAGCCGGCGCACCGCCCCCTGCAGCTGCAACATGAACGCGTGCAGGCTCGTCACCACCCACAGCTCGCGCTCCTCCAGGCGCGACCCCGCGGCCCCCGGCTGCCGCTGCGCCTGCACCTCGAGGTACTTGCCCGCCATCCCCAGCAACGACGAGATCGCCGGACGCGGCGCGCGGCGCAGCAGGTCCTCGAGGCCGTCCGCCTCGAGGTCCGTGTGCAGCTCCGGCGTCGGCGCCAGCTCGGCCAGCCGCGGCGCCAGCGCGTCGCACAGCACCGTCACCTGAAACGCGCCGATGAACAGGCGCTGGTCCGCCGTCGGCTCCGGCAGCGCCAGCGAGCCGCTGCGCGCCAGGTCCTCCAACAACGCCCCCTGCAGCGCCTCACCGGCCTGCAGCGCCAGGTCGCTCGCGGCGATCACCGCGTCGAGCGCCCGCAGCGTCAACACCGTGTGCCCGAACGGCGCGCGCACCAGGCGATGCAGCGCCATGCCCAGCCCCGACTCCTTGACCACATCACGCAGCCCCGCGCGGTCGAAGCCCCCCGCGGGCGGCGAGACGATGAGCGCGGGCGGGCTGGAGCTGGGCGTCGACATGGGCGCCGAGCTTAACGCAGCGAGGCCGCGGCAGGCCAGCGCGCGCACGCCGGCCGCTCGCGCGCTCGCGCTCAGCCGGGGATCTCGATGCGCCAGCGGGCCCGGGCCCGCGCCACGACCTCGCCGGTCGCGTTCATCAGCTCGCCCTCGACCCACAGGTCGTGCGAGCCCGGGGTCTCCGGGATCGCGGCGCGGGCCTCCGCGGTGATGGTGCCGCGGGCCTTCTTCAGGTAGGTCATGCCCAGCTCGAGCACGATGCCGCGACCGCCCGGCGGCACCGCGCTCATCACCGCGAGGCCGGTGGCGGCCTCGCCGAGGTTCATCAGGGCGACCGCGTGGAGGCTCTTGAGGTGGTTACGCACGCCCCAGCGGTCGCGCATCTGCACCTTGGCGTAGCCCGGCGCGATGTCGACGACCTGCGGCGAGATCGTGCCGGTATACGGCGCCATCAGCCCGATCGCCCGCGACACCAGCTGCTTCCCGAAGGGCTTGTCGACGAAGGTCTTCCACGTGTTCAGGATCGAGGTCGGGTCGAGGCGAATCTTCATGGCGAGCTCCGGGCGAGCGGATAGTGGACCAGCGCGCGCCGGCAGACAAGCGCCACGACCCGACCGGCAGGCCGTCCCCGCGGAGCTCAGCCCGGCACCCAGCGCTCGCACGCCAGCAGCTGCTCGTAGGCCGCCCAGTCCGGCCCTCCTCGCGCCTTCAGCCGCCCCGCCAGCGTCCGCGTCTCGAGCGCCCGCGCCAGCCGCTCGAGCTTCGCGCTGCGCGCCATCATGATCCCCAGCTCCGCCTGCGCCGCGTCGCCCTCGCGCCGCGCCGCGTGATAGCCGACGAGCGCCTCGCTCTCCGCCAGCCGCCCCGCGATCGCCTCGCGCTCGCGCCTCAGCGTCGCCGCGAAGTCCGGGTGCCACGGGTCATCGAGCACCGGCCAGCGCGCCAGCAGCTCCCCCGCCGCGCGGCGATACGCCGCGTCCTCGGCCTGCGTCGCCTGGTCGATGCGACCTGTCACTTCGAGCATGTCCTTTTCGACCTGCTGCAACTGCCCCGCCGCCTCGCCCTCTCTCCCGACGATCCCCAGCTCCGCCGCGAGCGCGGCGATCACCGCCTCCTCCTCGCGCAGCTCGACCGCCAGCGACCTGCCCTTGAGGCCAGGTACCGCGCGCAGCCACCGCTCCGAGGTCGTCGTCGGCACGTCGATCCCCGCGCTCGCCGACCGCGCCCGCGCGTGCGCCTCGAGCAGCGACACCCGACCGTCCCCGTCCAGGTCCACCGCCGCCGGCTGCCCCGCCCGGTCGCGCCCCGCCAGCGCATTCAAGAAGTGCAGCCCGTAGCCCTCCTGCGCCGCCCGGTCCGGGTTCGGGTCGCAGCCCGACGCCTCGCGCTCCGCCGTCGCCGCGAACAGCCCGCAGCGCCCCCGCGCCGCCCGTCGCCGCTGCGCGTCCGCGTCGACGAAGGCCAGCTCCGCGAAGCCCCCCGAGTAGCAGGTCGTCATCACCAGCCGCACCGGCCGCGCCCCCGCGTCGAGCACCGCCGCCAGCTCGAAGGCCTGCAGCGGCACTTGCCCCCACAGGTCGATCGCCGCCTCCGACGGCTGCTCACCGCGCTGCCCGTGGCCCGCGAGGTACACCAGCAGCGGCGCCTCACCGACCGCGCTCGCGCGCTCGAGCGCGCGTCGCAGGTTCTCCGCCGTCGCCGCCGCATCGGCCGCCAGCGTCGTCCGCCGGTAGCGCGCGTTGCGACCCCCGCGCGGACTGAACAGCTCGCCGAGCTCACGGATCAACGCGTCGCCTTGCGGCTCCTTCACCTCGACCTGCACGCCATGGCTGCCGCGGCCGCCGGCGAACAGCAGCAGCCCGCCCGCGCCGAAGGTCGCCTGGGCGAGCCCGAGGTCCTGCTCGATCGACACCTGATTGAACTCCGGCGTGCCGCCCCCGCCCGCCGCGATCCACCGCAGCGGCTCCGGCCCCGGCTCGGGCAGCGCCGCGCCGACCTCGCTCGCCTCGCTCACCTCGCTCGCCTCGACCGCGACGTCCGCCGCGACCTCCTGCACCGCCACCGCAGCCGGCGCCACCACGACCGGTGCCACCACGAGCGGCTCCACCGGCGAGCCCGGCTGCCGCGCCTCGGCCGAGCACGCCATCACCGCGAACACGACGCCGAACTGGAGCTTGCTGCTGCGCACCGCCCCGGGAGCATAGAGCCCGACAGCCCGCCCGTAAATCCGAACGCCACGCGCTCAGTACGGAGCCTCGCCGCCCCTCGCTTCGGCCGCTGCGGTCCTGTGGACCGCGTCATGCACCGCCTTGGTCTGCAGCTCGCCGCGCAGGTAAGTGACGCCGAAGGCCGTCACGACCGCCAGCAGCGCCAGAGCAAGGATGAGTTTGATACGAAACGTAATCGCCGGCTCGCTCATGCCTTCACCATGCAGGAAGCTGCCCCGGGCGCAAACGCACCATGTTTCCGGCGCCAGCGGCACACGATCGCCCCTGAAAACCGCCTGCTCAGGCCGCTGCGGGGTTCTACTCGGCTTCCCGGCCGAAGCTGCTTGCCCGGACCCGAGGCTGGCCCATATCTACATTGTGACCGGCCGCATCCGCGGTCAGCCACTTCGAGCCGCGGCTCGGCGAATCGCCGGGTCGCGGGCGGATCAATGCATATCGCCTGATCACGATGATCGACCGGCCAATGGACCTCACAACCGACCCCTTTCACGCCCTGTCGGAGCTCCCTCTCGCCGACGGAACCATCGCGCGATACTACAGCCTCCCGGCGCTCGCGCGCGCCGGCCTCGACGTCGCCCGGCTGCCGCGCAGCCTCCGCGTGATCCTCGAGTCCGTGCTGCGCAACCTCGACGGCCACCGGATCGGCGAAGAGGACGTGCGCACCCTCGCCGGCTGGGCCCCGAACGCCGAGCGCAGCGCCGAGATCCCCTTCGTCGTCGCGCGCATCGTCCTGCAGGACTTCACCGGCGTGCCGCTGCTCGTCGACCTCGCCGCGATGCGCAGCGCCGTCGCCCGTTTGGACCGCGACCCCGCGATCATCGAGCCGCTGGTGCCCGTCGACCTCGTCGTCGACCACTCCGTGCAGGTCGACTTCGCCGGGGTCCCCGACGCGCTCGAGCGCAACATGGCGATCGAGTTTCATCGCAACCACCAGCGCTACCAATTCCTGAAGTGGGGCACCACCGCCTTCAACGGCTTCAACGTCGTCCCGCCCGGCGTCGGCATCGTCCATCAGGTCAACCTCGAGCACCTCGCGCGCGGCGTCCTGAGCAGCGGCGATATCCTCTACCCGGACAGCCTGGTCGGCACCGACTCCCACACCACCATGATCAACGGCCTCGGCGTCGTCGGCTGGGGCGTCGGCGGCATCGAGGCCGAGGCCGGCATGCTCGGCCAGCCCGTCTACTTCCTCACCCCCGACGTCGTCGGCGTCCACCTGCGCGGCGCCCTCGCGCCCGGCGTCACCGCCACCGACCTCGTCCTCACGATCACCGAGCTCCTGCGCCGTCGTAAGGTCGTCGGCAAGTTCGTCGAGTTCTTCGGTGAGGGCGCCGCCTCGCTCTCCGTCACCGACCGCGCCACCATCGCCAACATGGCCCCCGAGTACGGCGCCACCATGGGCTACTTCCCCGTCGACGAGCGCAGCTGCCAGTACCTGAGAGACACCGGCCGCAGCGACGCCCAGGTCGACGCCGTGCGCCGCTACTTCGTCGCCCAGCAGCTGTTCGGCATGCCCGCCGACGGCGACATCGACTACAGCGAGCGCGTCGAGCTCGACCTCGCCAGCGTCGAGCCCAGCGTCGCCGGACCCCGGCGCCCGCAGGACCGCATCCGCCTCGCCGACCTGGGCACGACCTTCTGCGCGCTGCTGCAGAGCCCCGACGTCTACGCCAGGCCCCCGGAGAGCGCGCGGCTGCGGCTCCCGGTGCTCTCGCCCGCCACCGACCACACCGGCGCGCTGGTGAGCGGCGGCGGCCAGCAGGACCCGGGGACGATGCCGGACTTCACCGGGCCGGCGACGAGCGCGGTGAACACCAACCCCGAGACCGAGAGCATCGAGTACGTCGACTCCATCAAGGAGGACGTCCGCTGGCTCGGCTTCGACTGGGAGGACCGCGGGTACTACGCCTCCGACTATTACCAGAAGCTCTACGACTACGCCGTCATCCTCATCCGCAAAGGCGTGGCCTTCGTCTGCGACCAGACCGTCGACGAGCTCCGC
>Ga0209262_10001227_pt1 | contig 10748 bp, 10 predicted proteins | sample Lowcelwee11metaG_FD_187171 | JGI IMG/M metagenome (GOLD analysis project Ga0209262, IMG submission 187171) | Freshwater pond sediment microbial communities from the University of Edinburgh, under environmental carbon perturbations - Low... | ecosystem: Environmental > Aquatic > Freshwater >...
CCTGAACGGCAACGGCCGCATCGACGCCGGCGAGAATTTCTACGGCGACCGCGACGCCATCACCAGGGCCATCGCCGAAGACAAATATCCCAGCCCTCCGGCGCGGGACCTCTATTTCGTCTGCAAGGGCCAGCCCAAAAAAAAGCTGGTCGCGGCCTTCATGAAGTGGATATTGCGGGACGGGCAGAAGTTCGTCAGCGAAGCCGGGTATATCGGCCTGGCCGACAAAAAAGTTTCACAGGCCCTGGCCCATATCGGCCAGTAGGGCTTGACATCAAGGAGATCGAAAATGGAACGCAAGAACGCCGTAAGGCTGCTGTTGATCTTGCTGCTGCTCCTTGCCGTCCCCCGGCTCAAGGGTGAAGGCAAGTTTTCCGGGCTGATGTTCGGCGACTACTATTACGCGGTCGCCCACCACGACGCCGCCGTTGAAGGCAACAACGGCTTCTGGTTGCGGCGCATCTACTTCACCTACGATAACAGCCTCAGCGACAAGATGGGCATGCGCTTCCGCTTGGAAGCGAACAGCCCGGGCGACTTCAAGACGGCAGCCACGCTCGTCCCTTTCGTCAAAGACGCCTACCTCACCGCCAAGCTCGGCCGGCACACGCTGATGCTGGGCCTGATCGGCACCCCGCTCTACGACACCCTGGACGAGTACTGGGGCTACCGGGCCATGGAGAAGACGCCCATCGACCTGTTCAAGTTCGGCAATTCCCGCGAGTTCGGCGTGGGGCTGAAAGGGGCGATCGACTCCGGGAGCAAACTGACCTACACCGTGGTCGTGGGCAACGGCGCCGGCATCAAGAGCGAGACCGATCGCGGCAAAGCGGTATACGGCCGCCTCAATTTTCAACCCGTCCCGGCCCTGTTCCTCGAGCTCTACGCCGATTATACGGACACGGGCAGCGGCAGCTCGGTCAATATCCTGCAGGCTTTCGCCGGCGTCAAAGGCAAGTGGGGACGGAGCGGGCTGAACTTCGGGATGCGCAACGCCAGGCTGGCCGGAGCGAACAGCGACATGAAATTCGTCTCAGTGTTCGGCGTGTTCAAGATCTGCCCCAAGCTGGATGTCGTCGGCCGCTTTGACCGCCTGCTCGATCCCAACCCCAACGGCGGCAAAATTGACTACATCCCCATGGCCAACAATGTCCGCGCCAACGTGGTGCTGGCCGGGCTCGGCTGGTCGCTCAGCGACAATGTGAAGGTCATTCCCAACGTCAAATACGTTTTTTACGACGCTCCGGAAGCCGGCGAGAAGCCCGCTGCCGACTTCTACACCTATCTCACGCTTTATTTCAAATTCTGAACTGCAACAGACGGGGGGCGACGCCCCCCCGCTCCCCTTGTTCATGCTTTCTTGCTGCGCGGGTGGAACTGGTCGTAGAGCCTTTTAAGCTGGTCCTTGGCCAGGTGGGTATAGATCTCCGTGGTGGTGATGGATGAATGCCCGAGCAGCATCTGCACCGAGCGCAGGTCGGCGCCCCTTTCCACCAGGTGGGTGGCGAAAGAATGGCGCAGCACGTGCGGGAACAGGCGCGCGGACATGCCGACTTTCGCCCCTTGACCCTTGATCATTTTCCACAGCCCCTGGCGGCTGAACTTCTCGCCGCAGTAATTGACGAATACCTGTTCGGGATGCAGCGTCCTGACCAGGGCCGGGCGGCCGAGCTCCAGGTAGTCCTTCAGGCGGTCGCGCGCCATGTCGTTGAAAGGGACGATCCTCTCCTTGCCTCCCTTGCCGAAGACCCGTAAAAAGCCCTCGTCCATGTAGACGGCCGGCAGTTTCAGTTCCACCACCTCGGAGATGCGCAAGCCGGTGGCGTACATCAATTCCAGGATCGCCCGGTCGCGGCGGCCGATGGGCGTGGAGGCGTCGGGCGCCTCCAGCAGCCGCGCGACCTCCGCGCACGAAAGGTACTTGGGCAGCCGGGCCCACTTCTTGGGCAGGGCCACGGCGGCGGCGGGGCTGGATTCCAGCAATTCATCCAGGAGCAAAAAACGGTAAAAGCTCTTCAGCACCGAGATCAGGTGCGCCTGGGAAGAGACCGCCCCGCCTTTCTTGCCCTCGCGGCGGATGAAATCGAGGATGATCCCCTCGTCCGCGTTCAGATGCTGCAAGTGCTTTTCTTGCAGGAAGGCGAAAAATTTCTCCAGTTCGCGGCGGTAGGAGAGGATGGTATTGGCGGCGAACCCCTTTTCAAACTCCAGGTAATGCAAGAACTGCTCCAGGGGCGAGCGCGGCAAGGGGGGTTCAGCCATGGTTAAAGATAGGGATTGCTCCGCAGTTCCTGCTCGAGGACGCTGCTTGGGCCATGCCCGGGCAGGATGACGGTCAGGGGCGGGAGCAACTTGATCTTGGCCAACGAGCGGCGCAGCTCGGCTTCGTCCCCTCCGGGCAGGTCGGTGCGCCCGACGTCATCCTTGAAAAGCGTATCCCCGGTGAAGAGCAATCCGTCACCGTGCAGCAGGATGGAGCCCGGGGTATGCCCGGGGCTATGGATGACCCGGAGAGCCAGGTCGTCCACGGCCAGCGTATCGCCGTCGGCCAGGAGGCGGCCGGCCGCCGGAGGCAGCCCGACCCCGAACATGGCGGCGAACTCCCGGTTGGCCGGCCCGCGCATCAGGTCGGCGTCGGCTTCATGGACCCACAAGGGGATCCGGAAACGGGCGATCAATGCCGAGACGGCTCCCACGTGGTCGGCGTGGCCGTGGGTGAGGACCACGGCCCGGGGCAGGAGCTTTTCTCCGTCGATGCGCGCGATAATTTTCTCGCCTTCTGCACCCGGGTCGATGACCAGGCAGCCGCGGCTGGCGGCATGATAAAAAACATAGGCGTTGGTCTGCAGTTCGCCGACTGCGATGCTCAGGTAGGGCATGGCGTCAGGCTCCGTATTTTTTGAATTTCAGGGCGTTGGCCATGGCCAGGGGCAGGACATCCATGGCGTTGAAATTACCCAGCAGGCCGCGGGCGCACAAGTTCTCGGAAAATTTGGACCGGGCGCCGGCGTCCAAAGCGGCGGGCATCCGCCTCTGGAAAGCCGACTTGAGCAGCACCGGGTTGGGGTGCCAGGAGTGGCCTTTCAGGACGGCGGGGGTGGAGTGGTCTCCGGTGACGACCAGGACGTCGGGAGTGAGCTCGAGGATCGCGGGCAGCCAGCGGTCGAATTCCTCGATGACCGCGACCTTGCCGTCAAAATTGCCGTCCTCGCCATGGGAGTCCGTTTTCTTGATATGTACAAAGAAGAAATCGTGCTCGGCGAAGTGCTGCTTGAGCGTGGCGACCTGGTCGGCGATGGCGCGGCCGGTGGCCAGGATCTCCATGCCCACCAGTTGCGCCAGCCCTTTGTACATGGGATAGACGGCGATGGCCGCCGCCTTCAGCTTGAAGAGCTCGGCCATGGAGGGGATGGCCGGATACTGGGCGAAACCGCGCAGCAGGCAGGCATTGGCCGGGCGAAAAGCGGCCAGTTCAAGGACAAGGCGATCGATGAACAGATTGACGATGCGGGCGGTCTTGGCCGCCGCTTCGTTTTTGGCTTGGGCGTACATGAGCGGTTTGCCGGTCGACTCGGGATCGGCGTCGCTCAACCGATCGCTCAACCCCTCGCCGCTGAGGACCAGGACGAAGCGGTGCTCCTCGCCCGGGTAAAGCCCGATCTCGACATCCTCGATCTTTTTTATTTTCTCGCCCAGGTAGGCGATGAGCTCGCGGTTCTTTTCAGTGGCGATGCGCCCGGCACGGCGGTCGGTGATCAATCCGTTCTCCAGGGTGGCGAAATTGCCGCGCACGGCCACGCTTTTGGCGCCGACGGCGACGCCCACGCCCAGCGCCTCGAGGATGCCGCGGCCAATCTCGTACTTGAGCGGGTCGTAACCGAACAGCGACAGGTGGGCCGGGCCGCTGCCCGGAGTGATGCCCGGGGCGATGGGGTTGCTGAGCCCCAGTTCGCTTTCCGCGGCCAGCAGGTCCAGATTCGGGGTGCGGGCGGTCTCCAGCTCGGTCTTGCCCTTGAACGGCAGCCCGCCCAGGCCGTCAAGAACCAGCAGCACGATCTTCCTGTCATTTTCAATGCTGATCTTCTTGAACAATTCTTCTCGTTCCATGGTCGCTCCTGTGCCGTATTATCGCCGCAATCCGGATGTGAATCAAGCCCCGACCGGCTCGCGCCTACTGCTCTTCGCCGCAGTAGGGACAGGTCTTGACGCGCCGGCCCATGGCCTTGCGGCAATTCCAGCAGACATGGTCGGTGCGGTTTTCGCGGGCCTGGATGCGCTTCTGGATGTCTTTCATTTCACTGGCGTAGTCGCGGTTCTTGTTAGCCATGTGCTCCAGGTCGTTCAGCACGTCCAGCGCCTGGGCATAGCGGGTTTTCAGGTCGGCGGCCAGGGTCTTCATGATCACCCAGTTCAGCTCCGGCGTCACCAGTGAATTTTTCTGGGCCAGGGTCATGAACTGGCCGGCCTTGGCTTTCTTGTAGATCTCCATGGGATTGGCCAGGACAATGGGCGGGAAGCCCGTCACCATTTCATAGAACAGGCTGCCGGCCGAATAGATGTCCGAAGCGAAGACCGCCTTGCCCTCGAATTGTTCAGGTGCCATGTAGGGCGGCGAACCGATCTTGGTGGTGGCGAACTGCTTTTCCTGGAGCAGGGTCGAAGTGCCGAAATCGGCTATCTTGACGTCGCTGTCCAGGTTGATCAGAATATTGGACGGGCGTATGTCGCGGTGGATCACCGATTTCTGGTGGGCGAAGGCCAGGGCCGAAAGGATCTGCTTGAAATATTTAAGGGCGGTCTTGATCTCCAGGGCGCTGGACATGTCCAGGATCTTTTCCAGATCGGTGCCCTCGATATACTCCATGACCATGATCAGGATGTTATCGATGATATCGACGGTCAGGAGCTTGACGATGTGCGGGTGGTCCAGGAGCCGGGTCTGCAACACCGATTCCTGGAGCAGCTTGTCGGTCTGGGTGCTGGTGCGGTGGGGGATCTTCAAGGCCCGCTGGCATTTTAAAATGGTGTCCTCGGCCAGGTACACCGTGCCGAAACCTCCGCTGCCCAACTTCTTCAGTATCTTGTATTTCCCGATCTGCCCTTTCAGTTCAATCATTTTTCAAAATGGCGGCGATGGCCAGTGCCGCGGTTTCGGTCTTCAGGATGCCTTCGTTGACCAGCGCCGGCTGGAAGCCGTTCGCCAGGAAAAGCTCTTTTTCGGCGGCGCTGAAATCCCCGGGTGGTCCGATCACGGCCAGGACCGGGAAAGCGGCGGGGCGCTCCAGCTTTCGGGTCGCGGCGATATCGAGCAGGATCTTCCCCGGCATTTTCTCCGCCACGGCGATGACGCCCGCGGGCGGCACCGGGGCGAAGATGCGGGTCAACCAGTATTTGCGGTTGACTTTCAAGGACTGGGCGGCGATCTTTTCCCAGCGCCGCAACTGGGAAGCCCCATAAGCGACATCGGTGCGCTCGCAAGCCAGCGGCCGGATCTCGTCCACGCCCAACTCCGTCAGCTTCTCGAGCATCCAGTTCATGGCGTGCCCCTTGGTCAGCGAAGGAGCGATGATCACCCGCGGCGGCGGCATGGGAAAATCTTCGTAAGCCTGGACGGCGACCAGCAGGGAATGGCTTTTTACCGCGGCGATGCGCCCGTGGACCAGGCGCCCGCGGCCGTTGACGATCTCCACCTCGTCGCCGACGCGGTGGCGCATGACATGGACGACATGGTGGAATTCTTCGCCGTCGACGGCCACCTGGCCGTTGACGGCTTCGTGCGCGGAAAAAAAACGCCGTTCGCCCATCAATTGACCAGGTCGCTCTCGGTTAGATTCCGGCCTGGGGCGGCTTCGAGTTCGCGCAACTTTTTGAACAGCTCGGTTTCCTGGCGCGAAAGGTTGCGCGGGGTCACGATCTGGACCTGGACCAGCAGGTCGCCCCGGCTCCAACGGTTGACCTGGTGGAACCCCTTGCTCTTGATCTTTAAGATCTGCCCGTTCTGGGTCGAAGGCGGTATCTTGATCTTTTCCGTGCCCTCGAAGGTCTGGATGGTGACCTGGTCCCCCAGCGCGGCCTGTGAAAAACCGATCGGCAGAAGATAGAGCAGGTCGTGGCCGTGCCTTTGAAACTGCTTGTCCGGGAGGATGCGCACCACGATGTACAGATCGCCCGGAGCTCCGCCCCGCCTGCCGCCCTCACCTTCGCCGGAAACGCGCAGGCGATTGCCCTCGTCGATCCCGGCCGGGAAGGTCACCTTGATCTTTTTGGCTTCGCGTTGCCGGCCATGCCCGTGGCATTTCTTGCAAGGATGGTCGATGACCTTGCCGCTGCCCCGGCAGGAGGGGCAGGTGGAAGCCATGGAAAAGAAACCCTGGGAGACGCGCACACTGCCGCCGCCGCCGCATTTGCGGCAGGTCTCGGGACTGTGCCCGGGCTCGCTGCCCGAGCCGTCGCACATGTCGCAGTTCCGCTCGCGCTCGACCTCGACCTCCTTCTCCACCCCCAGGAAGGATTCCTGCAGCGTCAACGCCACTTCCAGGCCCAGGTCGCTTCCCTGGCGCTGCCGGCGCTGCGCCCCGGCCCCGCTGAAGCCGAACAGGTCACCCAGGATATCGCCGAAATCGGAAAAGATCGAATCGGAAAAAAACCCGGCATCGAACCCCGGGCCGCCGTTGCGCAGGCCCTCCGCTCCATACTGGTCATAGATCTGTCTTTTTTCGCTGTTGCCCAGAACGGAATATGCCTCCGACGCCTCCTTGAATCTTTCCTCGGCCTGCGGATCGTCGCGGTTGCGGTCGGGATGGTGCTGCATGGCCAGCTTGCGGTAGCATTTTTTTATTTCTTCGGAGCTGGCACCGCGGCCGACGCCCAGGATCTGGTAATAATCTTTTTTGGCCATGCGCTTTTATTTGGAAAATTCCGCGGTGAGGATATTGTTGATGATGATGCGGTAATTTTTCATTTTTTTCAAAAGGCTCTCCAGCAGCTCTATTTCATTGCCTTCCAGGGCTTTTTCGCTGCGACTGATCAGCGAATCGATCTCGGCACCGTCATGCGGCGTCAGCTTTTCAATATAGCGCTGGTAATAGAACTTGACGGTCTCCAGCTCTTCCTTCAGCTGCAGCTTGTCCTTGGCCAGGCGTAGGTCCTGGCGGTCCTTCTCCTCGTATTGCTTGGCTTCCTGGACGATCTTGTCGATCTCTTCGGGCGACAGGCCGCTGGAGGGGTGGATCTTCATGCTCTGCGTGAGCCCGGTCGCCTTGTCCTGGGCCGAGACGCGGACGATGCCATTGGCGTCGATCTCGAAGGAAACGTCGATCTGCGGGATGCCTCGTAAGGACTGGGGGATGCCGACCAAGTTGAAATACCCGAGCGATTTGTTGCCTGAAGCCGTCACCCTTTCTCCCTGCAGGACATGGATCTTCACCGTAGACTGGTTATCGGTGATGGTGGTGAAGATCATGGATTTTTTCGTGGGGATGGTGGAATTGCGCTCGATGATCCTGGTGAAGGAGTCGCCCTTGGTCTCCACGCCCAGGGAGAGGGGGGTGACGTCCAGCAGCAGGAGGTCGCGGACCTTGCCCTTGATGATCTCGGCCTGCAGCGCCGCCCCCTGGGCGACCACCTCTTCGGGGTTGATCTGGATGTCGGGAGGCTTGCCGAAAAACTCCGAAACTCTCTGGTAGATCAGGGGCATGCGGCTCTGGCCGCCTACCAGGATGGCCCGCTCGATCTGTTCCGGCTTGACGCTGATGTCATCCAGCGAAGTCTTGATCAGGACCAGAGTGCGGTCGATGAAATCCATGGTGAAGGATTCCAGCTGGGAACGGGTGAGTTTTTTCTGGAAATGGTAATTGGAGCCGTCGTCAAAATGGTGCAGGTAGGGGATCGAGATCAGGGTTTCCTGGTCGAAGGACAGTTCGATCTTGGCCTTTTCGGCGATCTGGATCACCCGCTGCACGATCTCCTTGCTGTCGCGCAGGTCGACCGTGGTCTCTCTTTCGACCTCATGGAAGATCCAGTCGCAGATCTGCGCGTCGAAATCGCTGCCGCCCAGGAAGGTATCCCCCAGGGTGGACACGACCTTATAGATGTCGCCATTGACCTCAACGATGGAAATGTCGAAGGTGCCGCCTCCCAGGTCGTACACCGCATACAAGCCGTTTTTCTTGATCCTCTGGCCGTAGGCGATCAGTGCCGCCGTGGGCTCGTTGATGATGCGCGTGACATTCAGCCCGGCGATCTCGCCGGCCACTTTGGTGGCCTGTCTCTGGGCGTCATTGAAAAAAGCGGGAACGGTGATGACCGTGTCGCCCAGGGCTTCACCCAGGTAGTTTTCGGCGATATTCTTCAGGTAGCCCAGGAACATGCCGGAAATTTCTTCGGTGGAATAAAGGGTGTCCGCCAGCTTGACCTTGATGTCGCCGTTCTGCGCTTCGACGATATCGTAACCGACCCTCTTGCCGATCTCCTTGATCTCCGGGCTGCCGAATTTCCTCCCGATCAGGCGCTTGATGCCCCAGACGGTGTTCCGGCTGTTGGTGATCATCTGCCGCTTGGCGGCATTGCCGAAGATCCTTTTCTTTTCATGGGTCTGGGCTATCACGGTAGGGATGACCCGTGCGCCCTCGGGGTTGGGAACGATCAGCGTTTCCCGGCCTTCCAGGTAGCTAATGCAGGAGTTGGTCGTCCCCAGGTCGATGCCGATGTTCTTGGCCATTACGGATTGGGCAGGGATTCGCCCTCGGGATGAGCCGCGGCCGGGATCGCCACCCGGGTCAGGACCGGGCGCAGCAGTTTTTCGTTGTAGGTGAAACCCTTCTGGTAGACTTCCACGACCATCGGCTTGCTGATCCCTTCCCGCTCTTCTTTGCTTAAGGCTTCGTGAAAAGCCGGATCGAAGGGTTTGCCCAGGGCGTCGATCTCGAGCACCTGGTTTTTTTTCAGCAAGTCCAGAAACTGCCGGCGGATCATCTCCACGCCGGAAACGATGCCTTTTTCCGTTTCCTGGTTCTTCGCTTTCAAAGCCCTTTCCAAATTATCGTAGATCTGCAGCAGGTCGAGCAGGAACTCGGTGAGTACGTATTTCTGGAACTCATCTTTTTCCTTTTTCATGCGTTTGCGAAAATTATCGATCTCGGCCAGCCCGCGCAGGTATTTGTCTTTGAATTCATCGCGCTCGGCCGTGGTTTTCTTTAAGAGTTCCTCTGGCTCGGGGAGTTTGGAATGGGCTCTTTTCGCGGTGCTTCTTCTTTTATGGCCTTCTTCCTCACGGGCGTTCTTGTCCCGGGCCTTGGTTTCTTCAATTTCCTGTTCGTTATCGTCCGGAACATAACCGACGTCTTCCTTGTTTTCATCCGCCGTCATTTATCCCTCCGCCGGTTTGTCCATGGCCATGCTTGGCGACCAGAGAGTGGACACCGCCGCTGATGCACCGCAACCACGTTTTGCCTTAGATTCCCGCATAAAAAAATTTTAGTATAATATCCCGCGCTTGTCAATTTAAGTTAAAAAAATCGACCGCAAGCCCCAATTGAGCGAAAGTCGAAAAACATTTGATTATCGCCGTTTCCGATCGGAGGCGGTTGCATGTGGCCGGGTTTTATGTTATTTTTACGTTTATGACCGTACCCGGTATGACCCAGGACAGAGAACGGCGGCTGAACAGGAAAAGAGAGAACTCCCTGCTCCAGTCGCGCGGGCTGGCCCTGCTTTTGTTCTTTTTCCTGTTCATCCTGGTCCTGGCTTTCGTGTTCGGCGACCGCGGCATAGTCGAGATCGTCAAAACTCAGAAGCAGATCAGGGATTTGCAACTGACCATCCGCAACCTGGAAGCGGAAAAACTGAAATTGAGCAAAGAGATCGAATTGCTGCGAAAAAACCCGCTGGCCATTGAGAAAAAGGCCCGCGAAAACCTGTGGCTGATGAAAAAAAACGAGAAAGTGGTCGTCCTGGTCAAGAAAAAGGAGGAGGCGCCACATGAATAACCTGAAAACGGTCGTCCTGCTTGGCTCGCTGACCGGAATTTTTCTTTTTGTCGGCGGCATGGTCGGCGGCCGGCAAGGCATGCTGCTTGCCTTGGTCTTTGCCGGGTTGATGAATTTTGTTTCCTATTGGTTCTCCGACAAGATCGTCCTGAAGGCCTATCGGGCCAGCGAACTGGCGGAAAGCGAAGCGCCGCGGATCCATGCCATGGTGCGCGAGCTCTGCCAGCAAGCGCAGGTTCCCAAGCCCGCCATATATGTATTCGAACAGGATTCGCCCAACGCCTTCGCCACCGGCCGCGATCCGCAGAAAGCGGTGATCGCCCTCTCGCGCGGGATCATGCAGGTCATGGGGGAAGAGGAGCTGAAGGGCGTCATCGCCCACGAGCTGACCCATGTCATCAACCGCGATACGCTGCTGGCCACCATCGCCGCCACCCTGGCCGGGGCCATCATGTTCCTGGCCTACCAGATGCGCTGGCTGGGGCTGTTTGCCGGCGGCCGCGATGACGACAACCGCGGCGGCGTCCTTGGCATGATGATCATGGCCATCCTGGCCCCGCTGGCGGCCACCATCATCCAGCTGGCCCTGTCACGCTCGCGGGAATTCAAGGCCGATGCCGGCGCCGCCCGGCTGACCCATAATCCCGAAGGCTTGGCCACGGCGCTGGAAAAACTGACCGCCTATGCCCGGAAGATACCGCTGCAGGGCAGCCGGCAGACCGCCCATCTGTTCATCGTTTCGCCCTTGAGCGGCAAGAGCCT
>Ga0209262_10001228_pt1 | contig 10747 bp, 5 predicted proteins | sample Lowcelwee11metaG_FD_187171 | JGI IMG/M metagenome (GOLD analysis project Ga0209262, IMG submission 187171) | Freshwater pond sediment microbial communities from the University of Edinburgh, under environmental carbon perturbations - Low... | ecosystem: Environmental > Aquatic > Freshwater > Pond...
TCTAGGTTTTACTTTTCCTTGAAAGTTTTATGTTGACTAGGTTTTTTCAGCCAACAACCCCATACTTTCACTATTTAATTTTCTAGGCACTGAGTTTTGTTTTGGCAGCCCACATGACTGGTTACTGTCATGATAATTTTAACACTTATTGCCATTCAGTTGACAATATTTGGCCTATCCGTCAAAAGGATTCGCTATCGCTCAGTTTTTTATTGGCAAAAATTCATCTCGCCGTTAACCTTTCAGGTTTAACGGGAGTCCTCTTTTTGCATTACAGATAGCTACAGGGCCGGCTTTTACCACTTTTTCATCTACATCTTGATATTTAGTAAAATTGTCTGCAAATAATCGGGCTAATTTTATGGCCTGAGCCTGATACGCTGATTTGTCTGCCCAGGTAGTTTCTGGATCTAATACCTCTTTAGGAATACCAGCTACTTCATCGGGTATCCATAGACCAAAAATCGGATGCTGATGATATTTCACCTGATCTAATTGCCCAGTCAAAGCAGCGGAAACCATGGCTCTGGTGTATTTAATGGGAAAACGTTGACCAATACCATGGGGACCACCAGACCAACCAGTATTGACTAAATAGACGGCTGTTTCGGGATGTTCTTCTAGGCGATCGCCCAACATTTTGGCATAAACAGCGGCGGCTAAGGGTAAGAAACATTTACCAAAACCAGCGGAGAAAGTTGCTTGCGGTTCCGTAATACCCCGTTCTGTACCAGCTAATTTACTAGTGTAACCAGACATAAAGTGATACATTGCCTGTTCTGTCGTTAACTTAGCAATCGGCGGTAAAACACCAAAGGCATCAGCCGTTAAGAATATCACTGCTTGGGGATGTTTACCCACACCGGGAATCACACAATTAGGAATGTAATCAACCGGATAGGCTGCCCTGGTATTTTCCGTTAAACTGCCGTCATTATAATCAGGGTTACGGGTTTCTTGATCTAATACGACATTTTCGATCATTGCCCCAAACCGTAAAGCATCCCAGATTTGCGGTTCGTTTTCTCTGGAAAGGTTAATAGTTTTAGCATAACAACCGCCCTCAAAATTGAAAATACCAGTTGGTGACCAACCATGTTCATCATCGCCAATTAAACGCCGTTCAGGATCAGCGGAAATAGTGGTTTTACCTGTACCGGATAGACCAAAAAATAGGGCTGTATTACCATCTTTATCCATATTCGCCGCACAGTGCATGGGTAATACATTTACCTTGGTCATTAAATAATTCATGAGGGAAAAGACTGATTTTTTGATTTCCCCAGCGTATTGGGAACCGCCAATAATTACTAATTTTTTAGAAAGATGTAAGACAATAAATGCCTCACTATGAATCCCGTCATCTTCGGGATCAGCCTGTAAACCTGGTATAGCAATCACCGTAATATCATGTTGATGATTCGCTAATTCCTCTGGTGTGGGTCGAATAAATAGTTGATGGGCAAATAAATTTTGGGAAGCTCTTTCGTTAATTACTCTTACCCCTAACCGATAATTAGGATCAGCCCCGACATAACCATCAAATATATACAAATCCCGTTTTTGTACATAAGTTAAAATTCGGCGATATAAACGATTAAAGTTTTTTTCTGGGATCGGTACATTTAAAGCACTCCAGTGCATATCATGACGACTATTTTCCTCTTCCACAATATATTTATCATGGGGTGATCGCCCGGTATATTTACCAGTTTTGACACATAAAGCCCCATTACTCGCTAATATGCCTTCTGCCCGTGCCACAGAGTGTTCAATTAATTTTGACACAGGCAAATTTCGGTAAACCTGCCCCAGATTTTTCATGCCAAGGGTCTCTAATCCATAGGTAGGATGGTGGTCCGCATCAAATACAATAGTAGTTTGGGGTGCTGTTTCCATAGTATTTTTTTCTTTGACAGCTAAATTATGGTTGATGAGACTAGAGACGGATACATCACGGTAAATGTTGTGAAATTCATGACTTTTATTTTGATCCATGGGACTGAACTCCTTTTTTAATGAATTGATTAAGGTAAATGAGAAAAATTATTAAAGGAAAATCAATAATCAAATAATTTTGGTAAATCTCATTAGCAATCCCATGGCAGTTGTCATATTTTTGATAGGGATTACTTCGTTCAGAGGAAAGAGCAATATTTAACTAATATTTAACTGCTTAGATAATTAATATTTAACTAATACTTAGATCATTCCGCCTGACTTAATTACTAATGATCAGAGAATAAATGCAATAAATGTTTGCTCCCTATTCAGTATAAATACATTTTGCTGGGATTCTACTAATATTATTGATAAATTCAATAAATTAAATAATATTAATAATTGTCGCAAACACAGGCCAGCTATCAAGTTTTATTTACTAACTTTTATCAGTTGAATAGATACTGTTTTTTCTTGCCTGTTGTTACCTGAGAATGATAATTCATTTCTGCTTAATTGAATAGATATTTTTTGCGAAGTTTTATGAAGAGATTGCAATTTAGAACTATTGCTATTATTAACATTTGTAAAGTTTTTATGTATCTTTTTTGCCAACAAATAATATTAAATTTTCCTAAAAATACCAGACAGAATATGTCACAAAGAATTTAATTCATTTACTGTTTACAGGGCCAGTGATAAATATTAATTTGATATTAATTTGGGGGTTAGTTATCTGATATTTTGTATTGAAAGTTACAAATTTTCTCGGTTGATTGGCAAAAATGAATCTAAAATTTATGGGAAATTGACATAGTAAATTTTTTACGTCGAGCTTACAGATTATCTTGCCATTTTTTGTACCAAAAATTACAATTTACTGGAAGAAATAATAAAGATGAAGAATGATCATTATCGTTAAAATAATCGCAAATACATATTAATTGAGCTAATTTATGTACAAATCACTACTGTATTCCCACCAAATCATGACAAAATAGGATGAAATTTTCTTTAACTTTGTCCAAAATATGTACGAAAAATTAACTCCTCCCACTACGGGATCTAAAATTACCTTTAGTAATGGCTCTCCTAATGTGCCAGATGATCCAATTATTCCTTTTATTCGGGGTGATGGGACAGGTGTCGATATTTGGCCTGCGGCTCAAAAAGTATTTGATCAGGCGGTTGCTCACGCTTATGGTGGTAAAAAACAAATTCACTGGTTCCGAATTTATGCGGGTGATGAAGCCTGTGAGGTTTATGGTACTTATCAATATTTGCCAGAAGATACCCTAAACGCTATTAAAGAATATGGTGTGGCGATTAAGGGTCCTTTAACTACACCAATAGGCGGTGGTATTCGTTCGCTGAATGTGGCTCTCAGACAAATTCATGATTTATATACCTGTGTGCGTCCTTGTAAATATTATGCGGGTACTCCTTCTCCCCATAAGAATCCTGAACAGTTAGATGTGATTGTTTATCGGGAAAATATGGAGGATATTTATTTAGGGATTGAATGGAAGGAAGGTTCAGAAATTGCCCAAAAATTAATTAAATATCTGAATGAAGATTTAATTCCAGCTACCCCTGAACATGGTAAAAAACGGATTCCTTTGGATGCGGGAATTGGGATTAAACCGATTAGTAAAACTGGTTCCCAGCGGTTAATTCGCCGGGCAATACAACGCGCTTTAAAATTACCGCCAGCTAAACAAATGGTGACGCTGGTACATAAGGGTAATATTATGAAATATACGGAAGGTGCTTTCCGGGATTGGGGTTATGAGTTAGCTACCTCCGAATTTCGAGATCAGTGCGTAACCGAGCGGGAATCTTGGATATTAGGTAATAAGGAAGCTAATCCTAATATGACGATTGAAGAAAATGCTCACATGATTGAGCCAGGTTATGAATCTTTGACTGATGAGAAAAAGGCGACTATTTGCCAGGAGGTGGAAGCAGTATTAAATAGTATTTGGGCAACTCATGGGGATAGCAAATGGAAACAGAAAGTCATGGTGAATGACCGGATTGCCGATAGTATTTTCCAACAAGTACAAACCCGCCCAGCAGAATATTCTATTTTGGCAACGATGAATTTGAATGGTGATTATTTATCGGATGCTGCTGCGGCAATTGTCGGTGGTCTGGGTATGGGTCCCGGTGCTAATATTGGGGATGAGTGTGCCATATTTGAGGCAACCCATGGTACTGCCCCCAAACACGCTGGTTTAGATCGGATTAATCCTGGTTCTGTCATCCTTTCTGGGGTGATGATGTTTGAATTTATGGGTTGGCAGGAAGCAGCTGATTTGATTAAAAAAGGATTAGGCGGGGCGATTTCTAATGGGGAAGTTACCTACGACTTGGCTCGTTTAATGGAGCCTCCAGTCAAACCTTTGAAGTGTTCTGAATTTGCTGATGCGATTGTTAAGCATTTTTCTGACTAATAATGCTGATGAATATAGCGGTTTTTATTTAAACCAGTTACAAATATGATCCCCCCTAACCCCCCTTATAAAAGGGGGGAAACAGTCAAAGCCCCCTTTTTAAGGGGTTTGGGGGATCAAGAGAGTATAGGTGTATTTCCCTAGATCAAAAATAGCTATATTATTCGTGAATAATGCTGACTAAATTAATGGGGGCAATTAATGTATTGCCCCCATTATTAATGCTCAAATACTGCTATTGTTGAATATAAATCAATTTAAAATAAATAAATTATTTCAGCATTTATGAACTATTTAGTTGCTGTATTGGGCGATCGCATCCAGGCGGAGGCAGCCTATTCTGCCCTAGAAGCAGATGGTTTACCGATGACTCAAATTAATATTCTGGGACGGGGTTATAAAACCGCCGATGAATACGGTCTGATTGATCCACAAGAAGCCGCTCGCACCCAAGCTATTAGAATGGTAGTGTGGTTAATCCCCTTTGGCTTTTTCGCTGGTGTCGGATTTAGCTTGAGTACAGGTTTAAATACCTTTGGCTGGGCAGGTGAAATTGGTAATCACGTGATTGGCGGTTTGCTAGGCTCTATCGGTGGAGCAATGGGCGGTTTATTTGTCGGGGGTGGTGTCGGCTTAATACTCGGTAGTGGTGATGCCATGCCCTATCGTAATCGGTTGAATGCTGGTAAATATTTAATTGTGGTAGCGGGTTCCGAAGTATTATTGCGTCAATCAACCCCCATATTGCGTAAATTTCGCCCGGAAAATTTACAGGCTTATACTACCCCTGATGATAATTTGCGATCACCCGCCAAATCTATATAGTTAAATTCTGTATTAAGTAGGGGTAATTCATGAATTACCCCTACAGTTAGTTATACGGTCAGTTAATTAAGTTAATGGCCATTAATCTTTCTACAAAATAATATTTTCATTCATTTCAGAAAAATTTAACTTAAAATAGAACATAGGCAAGTTTAGGAGCCATGTCTATGTCATCCGCCCCCACTAACCCCAATACTCCCAACACCATAGAAGCTAAAATCATAGAAACAGCCACTAGTCAACAGATGAAAAATCTAGTTGCCATTTTTCAGAACTCTCCAGATTTATTTTATATTAGTGACTTAGCAGGGGTATTCCAGCAAGTTAATCCAGCTTGGCAAAAAATATTAGGTTACGCTTCCACCGATTTAGTTAGTAAAAATTTATTAAACCTAACACACCCGGATGATTATCAATTAACAGAATTACAATTATCTAATTTATTAACAGGCGAAACTTCTGCCCATTGGGAAAACCGTTGTTTAAGTCAAAATCAGGAATATCGCTGGATAGAATGGACCGTCACCCTCATACCGGATGAGCAGTTAGTCTATGGTATTGGTCGGGATATTAGTGATAATAAACAACAGATTCAAGAATATAGTGATTTAATTATTGCCCTGCAAGCCAGAATGCAACGTTATCGGGCAACCTTTGAGCAGGCGGTATTTGGAATTGCCCATGTGAATGTGCGGGGAGAATGGTTAAATTTTAATCAAAAATTATGTCAAATTCTCGGTTATGAACCGGAAGAATTAACCGCTTTAAATTTTATGGCAGTGGTTAACCCGGAAGATCGGCAATATTTATTTGCTTCCCAATTAAATAATAGTAAATTAGAAGAGGAAGAACTATTATTTACGGGCGAACTAGAAAAAATTTCTAAAGAAGTGCGGCTACTCACGAAAGAAAAACAACAAATCTGGGTAAATTTAACTATTTCCCTGGTGAAAACCTCCGGCGGTTATCCCCTCAATTGGTTAGTGATGATTGAGGATATTAGCGATCGCCTAGAATTAAGACAAAAATTAGCCCAACAACAGGTGATTTTCGACAACTTTTTCCAGTATTCACCGGCTGGTCTAGCTATTTATAATCGGGATTTACAATATGTTAGAGTCAATCACGCCTTGGCTGAAATTACCAATTTTCCAGCCCCGGAATATTTAGGAAAAACTACCGGAGAAATTTTCCCGGCGATTAGTGAACAAATTTTGTCAGCCCAACAGGCCATATTAACCAGCGGACAACCCATATTAAATATGGAAATTAGCGGTGAAGTTGCCGATACTCCAGAGAAATCCTGGTATTGGTTAGCCTCTTATTTTCCCTTACCCGATGATCACGGAGAATTAGCCGGTTTAGGTTCAATTATTTTAGATATTACCGAACGGAAACGGGCTGAACAAGAATTGCAGGCAAAAGAAGAAAAATTCCGCATGATTGTGGATTTTACCTTTGACTGGGAATATTGGGTGAGTCCGAGCGGTGAAATGTTATACGTATCGCCTTCCTGTGCCAGGGTGACAGGTTATCAACCGCAAGATTTTATGACCGATCCTGATTTTTTATTAAAAATTATTGTGCCAGAAGATCAGACCGCAGTACGACCCTATTTACAAGATTTAGGCACACAACAGGTAGAAAATTTAGATTTTCGTTTGATTACCAAAGATAAACAAATTCGCTGGATTAGTCACAGTTGTCAACCAGTTTATAATGATGCCGGCGCATTTTTGGGGCGACGGGCGAGTAATCGGGATATTACTGACCGCAAATCAGCCGAATTAGCCACCGTCAAATTAACTCAACATTTAGAAAACGCCCAACGCATTGCCCACGTCGGTATTTGGGAATATGATGTCACCCATCAAACTATTATTTGGTCAAAGGAATTATTTGATATTACTGGTATTCAGCCCCGTAATATACCGCCATCTGTGCAAGAATTATTTTTAATGATCCATCCTGAAGATCGTTATTCTTGGTTACATAATGTGGAAAAATCCTTAGCCACCGGCCAATCCTATCAAACCGAACATCGGATTATTAAACCGAACGGCAAAATTTGTTATGTCAATGGTCAAGGGGAAACTATTCGTAATCAAAAAGGACAGGTATTAAGATTTTTTGAAACGGTGATGGATATTACGGATCGCAAACAGCGGGAAATTCGTTTAGAGGAACAAACTAAGTTTTTACGATCTATTTATGAAAAAGTAGAATATGTAATTTTTATAGTAGAAGTGAAATTATTAACAGAAAATCCGCCAACTTATGATTATATTTTATGGGAATGGAATCCGGCGGGAGAAAAGTTAACAGGTATTTCTGCTGAGAAAATTCAAGGGAAACCGATAGAGACGATTCTTGATCCAGATGATGTCATGAATATCCGAGAAAATTATGATCGTTGTATTAAGGAAAATCAATTAATCGCCTATGAAGAAAAGTTAAATTTAGCTGGTAAAAAAGTTTGGATGTTAACTACTATTAGTCCGGTCAGGGATGAATCAACTCTAGTCACCAGAATAGTTGGCACTTCTATTAATATTACCAAACGCAAAGAAACAGAATTTGCCTGGCAACAATTAGAGGTAAAATTAACAGAATTAATAGAACAGGAAACCTTACAAAATGAAATTACTAGTTTAATTAGAAATTCTTTAGAATTAGATACTATTCTGGCGACAACAGTAGAAGAAGTAAGAAAACTATTAGGGGTAGATCGCACCTATTTTCTTTCCTATAATACGGAGCATGATCGGTCTCAATGGCAAATCTTGAAAGAAGCAAAAGCAGATGATTTAGAAAGTGTGATAGAGATTTATCCCGATGATAGTTTAGCTCCCCTCACTTCTCTTTTATTAAATGGTGAAAGTTTCTGTTTAAATAAGGTGGCAGATTGTCCAATCAAGGCAATGAAAAATATTTTCTTGGTTTTAAATTATCAATCAGTTTTAGTTTTACCTCTAATTATTTCAGAAGATAATATAGGAGCTTTAGTTTTAGCTCATACTCGCCATGAAAGACCTTGGTTAGAAAGGGAAGTGAAATTATTACAAACAGTGACAAATCAATTGGCGATCGCCATTAATCAATCAGAATTGTATATGCAAACTAAATTATCAGAACAGTTAGCTATTCAAAAGAGTCAGGAATTAGCAGAGGCTTTACAAAAATTACAATTAACCCAAACCCAATTAGTACAGGCCGAAAAAATGTCAAGTTTAGGGCAGTTAGTGGCTGGTATTGCCCATGAAATTAATAATCCTGTCAGTTTTATTTATGGCAATTTATTCCCCGCCCAAGATTATGTTAATGATCTATTAGGCTTATTGAATTTATATCAATCATCCTATCCCCAACCACCAGAGCAAATCGCCCAAACCATTGAACAGATTGAATTAGATTTTGTCAGAAAAGATCTATTAAGACTATTACAATCCATGAAAAATGGAGCGGATCGGATTCGGGATATTGTGAAATCATTACGGACATTTTCCCACCTCGATGAAGCGGAAATGAAGGAAATAGATTTACATGAAAATTTAGATAGCACCTTAATGATCCTGCAAAGTCGTCTGAAAGAACAACCTAAACACCCAAAAATAGAAGTGGTGAAACAATATGCTAAACTCCCCCTTGTAGAATGTTATGCCGGTCAACTAAATCAAGTATTTTTGCATATTCTCACTAATAGTATTGATGCGATTGAATCTTATCGGCAAGATTGGAGTATTGAAGAGTTGTGGCAGGATCCTGGCAAAATTTGGATTAGCACTAGTCTGATTAAGGGCGATCGGGTACAATTAAAAATTTCTGATAATGGTGGTGGCATGAAACCAGAAATAGTCAGCAAAATATTCGACCCATTTTACACAACAAAACCTGTGGGAACTGGCACAGGTTTAGGGTTATCTATTAGTTATCAAGTGATTGTCGATAAACATCATGGCAATTTACGCTGTGTATCTCAAGTGGGAATAGGTACAGAATTTATTATTGAAATGCCTCAAAAACAGATTAACAAATAATTGAAGCATAGATCAACTATTAATCAAATCAGGATTAAGCCTGGCTTGTACCATGAAACGAGCTACATCCGGCATGGTGTATTGGGGAATCCAACCTAATTGCTCTTTTGCCTTACTGGGATCACCACCACCAAAAGCAATATCAGTCGGACGATATAATTTTTGATCAATCACTACATATTTTTGCCAATCTAAATTTAAACAATTAAATACCTCCGCAATAAAATCTTGTAAAGGATAACTAGTACCGGTAGCAATCACATAATCATCCGGTATTTCTTGTTGCAACATCAAATACATTGCCTGCACGTATTCCGGGGCCCAACCCCAATCCCTCTTCACAGAAATATCACCCAAATATAATTTTTCCCCACTACCTTCCGCAATATTCACTGTTGTAGCTACTATTTTCTGCGTGACAAAGCGTTCCGGTCGTAAAGGAGATTCATGATTATACAAAATACCAGAACAGGCAAACAAATTATATGCTTCCCGATAATTTGCTACCTCCCAAAAAGCGGTTGCCTTGGCTACACCATAAGGACTCCGGGGTCGAAAGGGTGTTTCCTCATTCGCTGTATTCCCTCCCGTATCGCCAAAACATTCACCAGAACCAGCATTATATAATTTAATTTTCGCCCCCGTAAATCTAATTGCCTCTAATAGATTGAGTGTACCTGTAGCAATACTATCTAAGGTTTCCACTGGTTGTTCAAAGGATAAACCCACGGATGTTTGACCAGCTAAATTATAGACTTCATCAGGTTTTACTTTAGTTAATATTTGTAATACACTCCGAAAATCATTGAGAGACATGGATGCTAAATTAACTTTTTCCTTAATACCAAGCAGAGACAAATTGTAAAAACTCGACATTTGAGCATCTCTTGACGTACCCCAAACTAGATAATTTTTCTCTATTAGTAATTTAGCTAAATAAGCACCATCTTGACCAGATATGCCACAAATCAGGGCTGTTTTCATAAAAAATTAGTTTAGTATTTTTGAATAAATATTCAGCAGTATTTAGGATTCAGGCAAAGTTTCCGCAATAATTTTCGCCAATGCTTTGAGGTGAGCATGATAATTAGCTGGTATTCCTTGGGTGGGAGATAATGATAATTGTTCTTTCATCTTAGCCAACTCTTGTTTTGCTACCTCAAATAATTGATTAGTTTCATATAATTGAGATTGAGAACTTTCTAATTCAACTTGTACTTCATCCAATTGCAATTCAGTCAATTCCAATGTTTCTCTCACTTCATGTAATTCTGAAATAGATTGATCTAATTGGTTTTGTTTCTCTGACTTAGCAAGATTCAATTCTGATTGATGTTGCAATTTTATTTTCTCCAATTGCTCTTGTAAAGATTGGGAATTATTTTTCTCCTGTTCTAATTGAGTTTGTAAAGATTGGGAATTATTTTTCTCCTGTTCTAATTGAGTTTGTAAAGATTGGGAATTATTTTTCTCCTGTTCTAATTGAGT
>Ga0209262_10001229_pt1 | contig 10746 bp, 10 predicted proteins | sample Lowcelwee11metaG_FD_187171 | JGI IMG/M metagenome (GOLD analysis project Ga0209262, IMG submission 187171) | Freshwater pond sediment microbial communities from the University of Edinburgh, under environmental carbon perturbations - Low... | ecosystem: Environmental > Aquatic > Freshwater >...
TCTGCGCACGCACACCTCCTCTGTTCAGGTCAGGGTCATGGAATCACAAAAGCCGCCCATAAGGACGATTTCTCCCGGGCGGGTTTTCAGGAACGAGGCGGTCTCAGCCAGGGCTCATTGCATATTTCATCAGATAGAGGGTCTGTATGTTGCCGAAAATGTATCCTTCGCCGACCTCAGGCAGGTACTTCTGTACTTTGCCCGGGAGTTTTTCGGTAAAGATGTCAGCATCAGGCTCAGACCGTCATTTTTCCCGTTCACGGAGCCGTCGGCAGAGATGGATGTCAGCTGCAACCTGTGCGGAGGAAAGGGGTGCAACGTATGCAAGGGTACCGGCTGGCTCGAGCTGCTGGGCTGCGGGATGGTGGATCCAAACGTACTGGAGGCCTGCGGCATTGATCCGGTCAGATACACAGGATATGCTTTCGGGATGGGAATAGAGCGCGCGGCGATGTTGAAATACAGGGTAAATGACCTCAGGCTCTATTTTGAAAATGATATACGCTTTCTCAGCCAGTTCAGAACTGAGATTGTCTGACTTTACCGGGAGAACCTCAGCGGCTTGTCATTGTTGCAATTAAGAGCTGACTAATCTCTTTTTTACAGTTATTTGATAGTAATTCAAACTCTATTTTTAATCTTTGTTACCGTAACAGACAGAGCAATGAAACAGCACGACCTTCCGATGCCTTTTTGTGATAAGTGCGCCTTTGAGACCTCCTCTATTTTCAAATACCTGACACGGGATGAGACCGACAGGCTGAATTTTGAGAAGGACTTCAGGCTGTACAAGAGGGGCGAAGTCCTGTATCATGAAGGGAACCGGATAAGCGGATTCTATTGCATCAATACGGGGATAATAAAGGTCTTCAAGACCGGTGTCGACGGCAAGGAACAGATCATACGGTTTGCGCGCAAGGGAGAGATAATTGCCTACAGGTCTGTGCTTAGCAATGAGCCGGCCTGCACCTCTGCAAAGGTCATTGAAGACTGCCAGGTTTGTTTTATTCCGTCGGAGCTGCTGATACAATTCGTAAAAACAAATCCGGCATTTGCGTTTGAGGTCGTCAAGCTGACGTGCCATGAGCTGGCCGAGGCCAATGCATATATTACCGACATCGCACAGAAGACCGTCAGGGAGCGGGTTGCGGAGGTGCTGCTGCAGCTTGTCAAGGACTTCGGTCTTGATGATCAGAAGTATCTGCGTATCACCCTGACAAGAGAAGAGCTTGCCAATATCGTAGGCACGGCAACGGAATCAGTGATACGCCTTCTCTCGGAATTCAAGAGCGACAGGCTCATTGAGCTTACCGGCCGCAAGATAAAGATACTTGATATCAGGGGGCTTGAGAAGATCAGCAACTGATCTTCATCCTATTCACCGAAAAGAGTACCGTCGTTGCCTCTAAGTATGCCGAGATGCCGGTATGCTGTCTCTGTTGCCTCCCGGCCCCTGGGTGTACGCTTGATGTAACCTTCCTTGATCAGAAAAGGCTCATATACCTCTTCTATGGTTCCGCTCTCCTCGCCAATAGCGGTGGATATGTTGTTGAGACCTACGGGTCCTCCTCTGAATTTTTCGATAATTGTCCGGAGGATCCTGTTATCCATTTCATCAAGGCCATGCTTGTCAATGTTCAGGGCCTCTAGGCTGTACCGGGTTATGTCAAGGTCAATTGATCCGCTACCCTTGACCTGGGCAAAATCACGCACCCTGCGCAGGAGGGCGTTGGCTATCCTGGGTGTGCCCCGGCTCCTGGAGGCAATCTCTTTTGCCGAGATATCATTGATTTCAATATTCAGAATCGAGGCTGACCTCTTCACTATCCCCTTGAGGATTTGTGAATCATAATATTCAAGGTGGAACTTTATTCCGAAACGAGCCCTCAGGGGGCTTGTCAGCAATCCTGACCTCGTCGTTGCACCTATAAGGGTAAAAGGATTCAGCTTCAGCTGTACAGACCTGGCTCCCGGGCCCTTATCTATCATAATATCAATCTGATAGTCTTCCATCGCAGAATAGAGGTACTCTTCCACGACGGGGCTCAGGCGGTGAATCTCATCAATGAACAGGACATCACCTTCATCAAGGCTTGTCAGCAGTCCGGCCAGATCGCCCGGTTTATCGAGCACGGGGCCCGAGGTGACCTTCAGCTTAACCTTAAGTTCATTCGAAATTATAGTGGCGAGCGTTGTCTTTCCAAGACCCGGTGGACCGTGAAGGAGGACATGATCAAGGGCCTCTCCCCTCTGCATTGCGGCTGTGACAAACACGCTCAGGTTGTCAGTGATGCGCTGCTGGCCCTTGAAGTCTGTGAAAGAGAGTGGCCGCAGCTGCCGTTCGACCTCTGCATCACCCGTTGTTGCTATCTCCTTCCTGAGATTGAACTGGTCGTTTGTCATCAATTCTACTTAATAAGCTTCACCTCGCTCTCGGGAAGCTTTATAGCAACGCCGTTGATGTTTGTCTCAACGTCATCACGGTAGGTGATTGAAAGAACAATCTCCCCCTCCTCACTGTATTTCTTCCAGGTTTTATTGCGAAGTCCGTTTTTGTAAAAGCGCTCCTCCCGGGTTCTGCCGTTCTCATAATAAATAGTATGATGGCCATCGGGGTTGCCCTGGTTGTATTCTCCCCTGAATCTAAGCCTTCCGTTCGGATAATAGGCTTTCCAGGGTCCGTCGCGCAACCCGAGAAGATATTTTCCTTCCTCGATGTTGTCTCCTGACCTGAGTTTCCAGTCACCGTTTCTCTCGCCGTCGGTATAGGTTCCCTGGGTAATTATCTCCCCCGTGCGGGTAAACTCTGTATAATTGCCGTCGCGCACTCCCTGATAGTAGTCTTCTTCACGCAGAAGCTCCCCCTCCGGATAATACCAGCGCCAGGTGCCGTCAATGCGGCCATTGCTGTATGACCCGGCCTGTTCGAGCCTTCCGGAGGTATTGTAAAACTTCCACGTACCCGTGCGCCTGTTTTCTGCATATGTTCCCTCGGCAATTACGACTCCACCGGCAGAATAGTCTTTCCATGCTCCGTTCCTGTTGCCGGCATCGTCAACGATGCCTTCCGAGATGAGGAGACCGTTATCATTATAAATCTTAGCGACTCTGACTGTTCCGTTTTCGTTGTACTCACGGTGTATCCCTACGGGTACCCCTTCTTTGAACGGACCCGAATAAATGAGCCTTCCTGCATCGTCATAGCGGTTTACTATGTCTATCCCGGCACCCGTGTCAAGATCGGTCCCGGTGACCCTTCCGTTCTCATACAGAAGGGTGACCAGCAATGTTCCCCTCTGGTCATACTCCTTGTAATATCCGTGCAGCTGGTCGTCGCGATAGTTTCTCTCAGTCTTTATGTTCCCCTCCGGATAGAAATCAAGCCACTCTCCCTGCTTCATTCCGGCAGCATCAGTAAAATTTATCCGTTCACGGCTGATCAGAAAGTCATTGTTATATTCGAGAAGGGTAATGACCTTCCCCTCGCGGTCATATTCCCTCGAGAGGCCGTCTTTCTTACCGCTTACATACAGGATGGTCTGCCTGACCTTCCCCTCCGGATAAAATATCCTAGCAACACCCTCCTTCCTGTCTCCTGCAAAAAGCTCTGTTGAATAGACATATGATCCATAGACAGGATCTTTCTGATATTTGATATAATATCCGTTTCTTTTTCCAAGAAGGTAACTTATTTTTTCAGTTGTATCTCCTGCCTGGTCATAGAATACCCATATGCTGTCGAGAAGAAAGCTTCTTCGTTTTCCTTCCGACTTGAGTACGCCGGTGACATAAAAACTCTTCCAGAATCCGTCAGGCTTTCCGTTTCTTATAAATCCCTCACTTGAAATGTTGCCGTTAGGATACCTGAACTGATGAAAGCCATCCTTAAGCTCTTCACTCGTCTGTGCATATATAACAGACGGAAATACAAGCAGAAGTAAAAGAATTGCCTTTTTCATCTTATAGTCCCAGTTTTGCCGAAATTTCAAGCATTCTTTTAATAGGTACTGCTGCACGTTCAATTATTTTCGGGTCAACGGTTATTTCCGGTTCTTCAAATTTAAGTGATTTATATATCTTTTCAATGGTAATCATCTTCATGAAGTTACATTCACTGCATCCGCAGGTTGAATCTTTGGGTGGAGCAGGGATAAACAGTTTCTCCTTCTGAGCCTTTTTCATCTGGTGTATTATGCCTGGTTCAGTGGCCACAATAAACACTTTTGCCTGATCACGGCTTATGAATGACAGGAGTCCTGATGTTGAACCTATGAAGTCCGCTGCAATACGGACAGGCATTTCACATTCTGGATGTGCTATAATTTTTGAGCCTGGATTTTCTCTTTTGAGTTTAAGGATGGCTTCGAGTGAAAACTCTTCATGCACGTGGCAGGCTCCATTCCATACAATTATGTCCCTTCCTGTAAGACTTTTTATATGATTACCCAGGTTTCTGTCTGGCCCGAAAATTATCTTCTCATCCTCAGGAAGTGACTCAATTATCTGTTTTGCATTCGATGAAGTGCATGCAATATCGCTTAATGCCTTTATATCAGCTGTCGTGTTTACATACGTTACTACTGTCCTTCCCGGGTTCTCGTCAATGAACTTCTGAAAATCCTCTTTCCTGCATGAATCTGCCAGTGAACAACCTGCAAGCGGATCAGGAATTATTACCTTCTTTTCCGGTGAAAGTATCTTTGCGGTCTCAGCCATAAAGGTTACACCCGCAAAAACAATTATATCAGCTTTCGTCGCAGCTGCCTGCTGTGAAAGAGCAAGACTGTCTCCAACAAAATCTGCAATATCCTGAATATCCGGCGTCTGGTAGTAGTGAGCAAGTATAACTGCATTCTTTTGCCTTTTCAGAACCTCAATCTCTTCATATATTGTTTTATCAACAATCATATATTATAATATTTATTTATAGAATTCTATTTATGATAGTTATAATAGCCTGTTAATACTGTTTATACAATTTTACGATTCCTGTTGCAAAAATGGGAGTTAAAAGAATAAGAACATGATATTAACACATCAAAAAACATACCTTTTCTGATAAAGAGGCAATTAGGTATACTATTAACAACGGTTTAATGTGTTTTGTTAATAGCTGAAACCTGGCTGAATAATTCAAGGCATTGTTCATCCAGGGTTAAAACATTTTTTCAAAGAGGTAAAAAATAAATTTTGAGAAAAGAAGGAAAATACACTTTCATTGCCGGGGGTTGAACAGAAGAGTTAATGAACAAAGATTAAGATTTTTGGTTACACTTTATTAACAACCGCTGACGTCATATGATTTCTTTTCTAATATTAATAGTAGGGCTATATTTGTATAAAAATATACGGGAATTTTGGAAAAGATTATAGTGGCCTCAGATCATGCCGGGTTCAGGCTAAAGGAAAAAGTTGTGAAATGGCTGATATCAAACAGGTATGAAGTAAGGGACCTGGGTTGTTTTTCTGAAGAGAGTGTTGACTATCCGGACTATGCTCACCCGTTGGCAAATGCAGTTGTGAGCGGTGAATTCAGATACGGGATATCAATCTGTGGTTCGGGCAACGGAATAAGTATTGCCGCAAACAAGCATCAGGGAATCCGTTCTGCTGTTTGCTGGAATGAGGAGATAGGACGACTGGCAAGATCACACAATGATGCCAATGTATGTGCTCTGCCCGGCAGGTTTCTCTCGGAGGCTGAAGCAATAGTCATAATAAAGGTATTTCTGACGACGCCCTTTGAGGGAGGACGGCATAAGAGGCGTATTGACAAGATACCCCTGAAGCAATACTGAGATGCTGTCAGCCACGTGTAAATATGGAATCAGGGCAGTGATCTTCATTGCATCACAGCATGATCAGAAATCAAATGCGGGTCTGAAGCTGATAGCAGATGAGCTGAAGGTGCCGCAGCCCTACCTGGCAAAAATTCTGCAGACACTTTCCAGGAGGAAAATTCTTAAATCTGCAAAAGGGCCTCACGGAGGCTTTTGCCTGCAGGCCCCTGTTGCTGAGCTGACTCTAATGGATATAATTGAGGCAATTGACGGAGGTGATTTTTTCGACAGCTGTTATGTGACGGGGCAAAAATGTAATTTTGACCACCGCGAACAGGGTGTCTGTATACTGCACAATGATCTCAGGCAGGAAAAGCTAAGGTTAGCCTCATTTTTCAGGTCAAAAACATTAGAGGCACTTGTTCAGCAGGTGCGCTGCTCACCTGAAATCAGGATTTAATTTTGTCAAGCAGTTTTATGGCTATATGGGCTGCAATGATCCCGGCTGTGACACCCCCGATATTTGCTGCAAGATCGGCTATCTCTGCCTTGCGCACCTGCGTGAGAGTCATCTGAAGTATCTCCATAAGAGCCCCAAATCCCAGTGGTATAAGAAGAATCGCGTACGAAAAACCGCGATTGGTTTTCCAGTGACAGGAGTCGAGCAGCAGTACCGCTGAAAAAAGAGCATACATTGAAAGATGGCCAAGTTTGTCAATATAGGGAATGTTAAGAATTCTTCCGGGCACCATCGCGCTGCTGCCGGAAAGGCTTAACCACAAGATCAGCAGGCCGATGAGTATACTCTTATAATATTGTTTCAGAAACAGCCAGATCATCTGAGTTTTATGAGGGAGCGAAATTAGCAAACTAATATTAAATCTTTTGTAAATTTAAACGATATAAAATCATATGGCCGGAATATACCTTCATATACCTTTTTGCAGGAGCTGGTGCAGCTATTGTGACTTTTACAGCATAACTGAAAACAATGATACAGAGCCATTTGTTCAGGCCATAATTAAAGAAGCCTCAATACGGGCGGGGTATCTCGATGGCGAGGTGGCGGAGACTGTTTATTTCGGCGGCGGAACACCGTCGCTGTTGACAGCGGATCAGGTTCAGAGGATAATTGCCTCACTTCGTGAGAATTATAAATTCTCAGATGATCCCGAGATAACCATGGAAATCAATCCTGATGATATTTCGGAGGGATCATTCAGGTCTCTTGCAGACTCAGGAGTTAACAGGATAAGCCTGGGTGTTCAGTCATGGAATGACAAGCGCCTTAAGTTTCTCGGCCGCCGTCACAGTGCTGCTCAGTCGGAACAGGCGCTCAGGATGGCTTTTAAGGAAGGATTCGTTAACGTATCGGCTGACCTTATCTATGGGATTCCCGGAATGACGGCAGAAGACCTGAGGGCTGATCTTGAAAAGACGTTCTCATTTCCTGTCACACATATCTCGGCATATCACCTGACAATAGAAAGCGGCACAAAGCTTGGCCGATTAAAGAAGGAGGGGCGGCTTACCGAGGCAGACGAAGAGACGAGCAATACCATGTTCAGCCTGTTGTCTTCACTTTGCCGTGAAAAGGGATTCATACACTATGAGATTTCAAATTTTGCGAAGGAAGGGTTCATCTCCAGGCATAATTCATCATACTGGAAACAGATACCTTATCTCGGGCTGGGACCCTCAGCCCATTCCTTCAACCGGATCTCAAGGCAGTGGAATGTCTCCGATGTGAAAAAATATTTGCGTTCGTTAGGTTCCGGCACTGTTCCCTTTGAGCGCGAAGAGCTCGACAGGCTGACGACCTTCAATGAGTATGTGATGACATCACTCAGGACGATGTGGGGGATCGACCTGGTTTATGTCGAACAATACTATGACAAGGAGCTTCATGATTACCTTGTCAACCTCTCAGAGAAATACATTCACTATGGCCTTCTGAGGCGCGAAAAAAATACCCTGGCCTTGACAGACCAGGGTAAGATGATATCTGATAATATTATTGCGGAGCTCCTGATGGAGCTATGATCAGTTCTTGCCCTTCAGCAGGAAGGTGCCGTTGCCTATTTTCTCTCCGTCGAGATAAAGCTCTACATTATATGTCCCGGCGATGAAGTCTCCCGTGTTATCCAGGAAGATACACATTTCAATATCGGCGTTTGCATAGTCAACAGCCCTGTTGGCAGAGTAGATGAGCTGTTCTCCTCCGACCGCGAAGAGGTTATCTGGCGAGGGGGTGATCACCAGCTGATCGGGACGCACAACCCTCAGGTAAACGATCTTGTTCCCGGCCTGGGCAATAGGATTCTCTCTCAGGGTGAAGCATACGCGCACCTTGTCGAGGTTTCTAAGCTCGGTTGTCTCCTTCCGTTTTTTGTTAAGCGCCACGGCCACAACGTCTTTAGCCTGTATGACAGATGCGATAGTGACTTTTGAGGTCAGCTCCTCCTTGGTCTTCTCGAGCTCTACGTTTGTCTGCTGAACAACCGTCATCTGATCTTTTATCTCCTTGTTTTCGGCAACAAGGATCTTATTGCGGGTATTCAGTGAATCAATCTGTACTATATAACTCTTCATTATATCGCGCATGGTGCTTATTTCAGCTTTATATTTCCTGATCAGCTGGGCGTTTGAAGCATTCACCTCCAGAAGCTTCTGGATCTTGTTGCGCTCCCGCAGGAGCTCGGCGTTAAGGGTATCGTTACTTGTCTTGAGGGTGTCATAGCCGTACATCATCATGCGCAGCTCACCGGCAAGGGAATCCTTCTCTTCCGTCAGTATCTGCTCCATCTCAACCATTTTGTTCTTCTGGTTATAATAAAGTACGACGAGGGCTATTAAGCCAAGCGTAAGTATTATTGTTGACACAATCATGACCACCGGGGCGCCCTTCTTATGTTCCAGGTACTCAGTCTGATATTTTTCCTGATTTTCCATTTTTATTATTTTTATCGGTGCAAAATTAGTAATTATTACAGTTTAACAAATTTTATCTTCTCTTTGATTATCTTGCCGTTGCGTTAAATTTTCCGAAAATTAAGTCATAACTTATTATTTATGAGCGGTTTTTATGGTTCTGTCTCCGGTACAAGGTGCGTCGACGATGTCTTTTACGGTACCGACTATCACTCTCATCTGGGTACTAAACGTGCGGGGATGGTGTTTTATGATGCAGAAATCGGATTTAGACGAAGAATTCATAATCTTGAGAACGAATATTTTAGAAATAAATTTGAGCAGGAGCTTCCTGAGTTCATGGGAAGCAGCGGCATTGCGGTGATAAGTGACACCGATCCGCAGCCCATTCTTTTTAATTCACATCTTGGCCCTTTTGCACTGGTTACTGTCTCGAGAATAGTAAATATCAACGAGCTGGCTGATTATTTTCTGGCAAGAAAGAAGCATTTCACCGAAAATTTCATGGGAAACATTAATCCCACCGAAATGGTTGCCAATCTGATTTGTGAGGGAGACTCCTTTGTGGAGGGCATCACAACGGTATTTGAAAGGATTCAGGGTTCATGTTCTTTGCTGGTACTTACACAGGATGGCATCATTGCCGCCAGGGACAGGAATGGCCGTACGCCAGTTGTTATTGGAAAAAAGAAAGGGGCAAGGGCTGTCGCATCCGAGACCTGTTCCTTTCCGAACACCGGTTTTGAGACGGAGTATTTCCTCGGGCCCGGAGAGATTGTTCACATTCGCCCCGACGGCTTCACCCGCCTGAAGGCCCCCGGAAAGAAGATGCAGATATGCGCATTTCTCTGGGTATATTACGGTTTTCCGACCTCTGAATATGAGGGCCGCAACGTTGAGCAGGTCCGTTATGAGTGCGGTGCCGCACTTGCAAAGCGTGACAGCGTTGAGGCTGACTTCGTGTGCGGTGTTCCCGACTCGGGTGTAGGCCATGCATTTGGTTATGCCAACGAGAAGAAGCTGCCGTATATGAGCTCATTCTCGAAATACACCCCGACGTGGCCGAGAAGCTTCATGCCGCAGAGGCAGATACAGCGCGACCTGGTTGCCAGGATGAAGCTCATCCCCAACAGGAAAATAACAAAGGGGAAGAAGATAATATTCCTTGATGACAGCATAGTAAGGGGAACGCAGCTGAAGGACAACACCCGGGACCTGCGTGAGGCAGGGGCGGCTGAGCTTCACATGCGGATTGCATGCCCTCCGCTTCTCTATCCCTGTCCGTTCCTTAACTTCTCACAGTCGCGCTCAACGCTTGAGCTGGCTGCCAGAAAGGCAATAGTGGCCCTCGAGGGTGAAGAAAAAAATATTGAGCAATATCTTGATCCTGATTCTGAAAAATACGCAAAGATGGTAGAAGAGATTTCCGGTACGCTGGGAATGGACACCCTGATGTTTCAGCGGCTGGAAGACCTCGTTGGGGCGATAGGGCTCCCGAAGGAGAGGCTCTGCACGCATTGCTGGGACGGCAGCAGCCAGTTTTAGCCATTGTTTAAAAATCCGCACCGTTGTTAATAATTCCTGATTTCTGCCGGGATGCCGCGGAATTCAGATATTATTTTTACAATATGAAATTTTGTGTACGGACCATGCAACCATTATTGCAGAGTTCTCTGTCTGATAATTCAAGCACATTAACAAAAAGAAATAATTAAAAACAAATTTAAAAACTAAAACAATGAAAAGAATCCTTGCAATTTCAGTTATCATGATTGCCTTCTCTGCTGGCGTATTTGCCCAGGCAACAGCAACAGCAACAGCTGTCATTGTTGCGCCTATTTCAATCTCACGCACAGCCGACATGAGCTTTGGTAATATTATTGCCTCTGTCGGTGGCGGAACGGTGGTGCTTGTTCCGGCAGGAACGAGGACGCTGACCGGTGTGACCTCTCCGTCAATTGCCGGAACTGTTACGGCAGCCTCATTTACTGTAACGGGGGTAAGCGGTGCGACTTATTCGATAACCTTACCCGGA
>Ga0209262_10001230_pt1 | contig 10744 bp, 9 predicted proteins | sample Lowcelwee11metaG_FD_187171 | JGI IMG/M metagenome (GOLD analysis project Ga0209262, IMG submission 187171) | Freshwater pond sediment microbial communities from the University of Edinburgh, under environmental carbon perturbations - Low... | ecosystem: Environmental > Aquatic > Freshwater > Pond...
CCGTGCTGCGTGATGGCGATGCGAACAGCGTCTGGGTCGTGCGGGACGGCCAGGTCGAGCGCCGCGCGATCACGCTCGGGCCGGCCGATGGTGATCGCGTCGCCGTGCTGCAAGGCCTGCAGGGCGGCGAGGCGATCGTCGTCGACGCGCCGCGGCGGCTGCGCGACGGGGCGACCGTGGAGCTGCAGGCCGACGGATCGTGACTGCGCCGATCGTCCGGATCCGCGAGCTGGTCAAGGAGTACCGCCGGGGCGCAGAAGTCGTGCGCGTCCTCGACGGGCTCTCGCTCGAGATTGCCGCCGGAGATTTTGTCGCGCTGATGGGTCCGTCGGGTTCCGGAAAGTCGACACTGCTCAACCTGATCGGCGGCCTCGACCGGCCGACCTCGGGCGTGCTCGAAGTGGACGGGCTGCGCGTGGACCAGCTGGGCGGCGGCGCGCTCGCACGGTGGCGCGCGGACCACGTCGGTTTCGTATTCCAGATGTACAACCTGCTGCCGGTGCTGTCGGCCGAGCGCAACGTCGAGTTGCCGCTGCTGCTCAAGGACCTGACGCGCGAGCAGCGCGGCCGTCGGGTCGCCGCGGCGCTGAAGCTGGTCGGGCTCTCCGACCGGGCCCGGCATCGGCCGCGCGAGCTTTCGGGCGGCCAGGAGCAGCGGGTCGGCATTGCACGCGCGATCGTCACGGATCCGACGCTGCTGCTCTGCGACGAGCCCACAGGCGACCTCGACCGCAAGTCGGGCGACGAGATCCTCGACCTGCTGCAGGCGCTCAACCGAGAGTACGGCAAGACGATCATCATGGTCACGCACGACCCGCACGCCGCGGAGCGCGCGCATCGGACCGTCCACCTCGACAAGGGACTGCTGAGGGAAGACGCGGCTTGATCACCCGTTACCTGCCGCTGCTGGCCGCGAGCCTGCGCCGCAAGCGCCTGCGGACGTTCTTCACGCTCGCGTCGATCGCGGTGGCGTTTCTGCTCTACGGACTCGCCGATTCGATGCGGCACGCGCTGCAATCCGGCGTGGACGTCGCCGGGGCCGACCGGCTGATCACGATGCACAAGATCTCGTTCACGCAGCTGGTCCCGCAGAGCTACGAGAACCGCATCCGCGCGATCGACGGCGTCGTGGACGTGACGCCGCAGACCTGGTTCGGCGCCTGGTACCAGAACGAGCGCAACCAGCTGCCCGCCTTTCCGGTGAAGCCGGAGGCGTTCCTGCGCATGTATCCCGAGTACATCGTGCCCGAGGCAGAGCGCCTTGCGTGGCTCGCGGACCGCACCGGCATCCTGATCGGCCGCGGCGTCGCGGACCTGACGGGTTGGAAGATCGGCGACACGGTGCCGCTGCGCTCGTCGATCTGGCGCCGCATCGATGGCAGCGACGCCTGGGAAGTCACCGTCAGCGCGATCTACGACCTGCCCGAAGGCGGCGATACACGCCAGATCCTGCTGCATCAGGACTACTTCGAGGAGGCGAAGTCGCAAGCCAAGGGGCTGGTGGGCTGGTACCTGGTCAAGGTCGACGACGTCAGTCGTGCCCAGTCGATCGGGCGCCAGATCGACCTGCAGTTCGCGAACTCGCCGGCGGAGACGAAGACCTCGTCCGAACGGGCGATGGCGCAGTCGTTCGTCAACCAGGTGGGCAACATCGGCGCGATCCTGCGCGCGATCGTGAGCGCCGTGTTCTTCACGATGCTGCTCGTCACGGCCAATACGATGGCGCAGTCGGTGCGCGAACGGACCAACGAGATCGGGGTTCTCAAGACGCTCGGCTTCACCAATGGCGGGGTGCTCGGACTGGTGCTGGCCGAGGCCGTGCTGATCACGGTGCTGGGCGGCGCACTCGGTCTCGCCGGCGCGTGGTGGCTGGGCGTGCAGTTCGAACCGGTGTTTCGCCAGTACCTGCCCGGCTTCAGTTTGCAGCGCGAGGCCATGCTGATGGGCGCGGTCTTCATGGTGGGCCTCGGCCTCGTGGCCGGTGCAGTGCCGGCGGCGCAGGCGATGCGGTTGCGCATCGTCGAGGCGTTGCGTCGGGAATGAACGCGCCATGAGAGCCTGGCTCAACCAGCTGGCCGCGGTCACGGCCATGAACCTGCGCAACCTGCCGGCCCGGCTCGGCACGTCGCTGGTCGCGGTCGTCGGCATCGGCGGCGTGGTCGCGGTGCTCGTCTCGCTGCTGTCGATGGGCGAGGGGTTCCGCGCCGCGCTCGACCTGTCGGGGCGGGACGACGTCGCGCTGGTGCTGCGCGGCGGATCACCGGATGAGCTGTCGAGCGCGTTCGGCCGGGAGGAGGTCAACGTCATCGCCTCGGCGCCGGGCATCGCCCGGGACGCGCTCGGGCCGATCGCGTCGCCCGAGTTCTACACGATCGTGGACCTGCCGATGCGCAGCACCGGCACCGGCGCCAACGTGCCGTTCCGCGGCGTCACGTCTCGCGCGGTCGGCGTCCGCGAAGGCTTCCGCATCGTTGCCGGCCGGATGTTCGAGCCCGGCAAGGACGAGGTGATCGTCGGCCGCGGCGTGTTCGCGCAGTTCGGCAACGTGGACCTCGGCCGGGAGGTGACCTGGGGCTCGCACGTCTGGCGCGTGGTCGGCGTGTTCGAGGCCGGCGGCAGCGTTTCCGAGTCGGAGGTCTGGACCGACTTGAGCGTGCTGCAAGGCGTCTACCGGCGCGGCAATACGGTCCAGGTGGTGCGCGCGCAGCTCGAGTCGCCGGCCGCGCTCGGCGAACTCGCGCGCTGGCTCGACACGGACCCGCGGGTCAACGTGTCCGTGCGCAGCGAGCGCGAATTCTACGCGGACCAGTCGCGCATCCTGGTCACGCTGATCCGTTACGTCGGCACGTCGATCGCGGTGCTGATGGGCATCGGCGCGGTATTCGCCGCGTTGAACACGATGTATTCCGCCGTGTCGTCCCGCACCCGCGAGATCGCGACCCTGCGTGCGCTCGGCTTCGGCGCAGCGCCGGTGCTCGCATCGGTGCTGCTCGAGGCCATCGTGCTCGGCCTGCTCGGCGGCATCGCGGGCGGGGCGCTGGTCTATCTCGGCTTGAACGGCTACCAGGCTTCGACGCTGAACTGGGCGAGTTTCAGCCAGATCAGTTTCGCGTTCACCGTGACGCCGCAGCTGCTGGTGACGGGTCTCGGGTATTCGCTCATACTCGGTCTCGTCGGCGGCCTGCTGCCTGGATTGCGGGCCGCTCGCATGCCGATTGCGGCGGGCTTGAGGGAGCTCTAGGGGATGACAACAAGAGGCGGTGGTGCCGCGGCACGGAGCGCGGACAGCAGCCCGTTGCAGATGCCGCTGTGGGCGCCGCGTGCCGCGACGCCGGGTTGGCACGTGCGTATCAGTCGTCGCGCCCGGCGTCTCTCCATGCGAGTGTTTCCCGGTGGGCGGGTCGAAGTCGTCGTGCCGCCCGGCATCGGCATCCCGGCGATCGAGCGCTTCGTGTCCCAGCATCGCGAATGGGCCGAGCGACGGGCGCGCGAGTTTGCGTTGCTCGTTCCGGAGGCGGGGCAGCGCCGCCCGGCCAGCGTCGAACTCGCGTTGCTCGGTCAGCGTTGGCAGGTCAACTACCAGGTGGCCCAGCGCACCTCGATCCTCGACCGCGCTGACGGCGTGCTGCACGTCCGCACGGCCGAAGGTACGGATTCGCAGGTCAGCCGGGCACTGCTGCGCTGGCTTGCGGGGATTGCCGCGCGCGAGCTCGCTGCGCGCCTCGACGCGACCGCGGGCGAGATCGGCATCGGCTATTCCCGGATGCACCTGCGCCGGCAGCGCACGCGCTGGGGCAGTTGCTCGACGGCCGGCACGATCAGCCTGAACGTCTGCCTGATGTTCCAGAGCCCGGTCGTCGTCCGCTACCTGATGGTCCACGAGCTGTGCCACCGGGTGCACATGAACCACTCGCAGCGGTACTGGCGGCTCGTCGAATCAATCGAGCCGCAGTGGCGCACGCTCGACGCGGAGCTGCTCAAGGGCTGGCGGCACGTGCCTGCGTGGGTGTTCCCGGCCTGAGTGTAAGATAGCGGCCGTCCATCACTTCGACGGTCTGCGTCCGATGCAAGAGCGCCTGCAGAACATCAACGTCCTCTCGAGCGAGCTGCTGCCCACGCCGGAGCAGGTCAAGCTCGACCTGCCGCTGCCACCAGCCGCCGAGGAGTTCGTTTACCGCAGTCGCAGCGCGCTGCGCCGGATCCTCGATCGCGAAGACCCGCGGCTGTTCGTCGTCGTCGGGCCGTGCTCGATCCACGACACTGCAGCTGCGCGCGAATATGCGGCGCGACTGCAGGGTCTCGCGCGCCGCGTCGAGGGCACGATGTTCGTGCTGATGCGCGTCTATTTCGAGAAGCCGCGCACGACGATCGGCTGGAAGGGCCTGATCAACGACCCGGACATGGACGACTCGTTCCACATCGAGAAGGGCATCCGGCAGGCGCGCGAACTGCTGCTGTTCCTGGCCGACATCGGCTTGCCGGCCGCGACCGAGGCCCTCGACCCGATCATGCCGCAGTACCTCTCCGAGCTCGTCACGTGGACTGCGATCGGTGCGCGCACGACCGAGTCGCAGACACATCGCGAAATGGCGAGCGGGCTCTCGACTCCGGTCGGGTTCAAGAATGGTACCGACGGCTCGCTGTCGGTCGCGATCAACGCGCTGCAGTCGGCGCGCCATCCGCATCACTTCCTCGGCATCACGCAGCAGGGCCAGTCGGCCGTGTTCCGCACGCGCGGCAACCGCTATGGCCACATGGTGCTGCGCGGCGGCGGCGGGCGGCCGAACTACGATTCGGTCAGCATCGCCCTCTGTGAACGTGAGCTCGAGAAGGCGGAACTGCCGGTCAGCATCGTCGTCGACTGCAGCCACGGCAACTCGAACAAGGATCCGGGCCTGCAGACGCTGGTCGCGGAGAACGTCGGCAACCAGATCCTCGAAGGCAACCGCTCGATCGTCGGGCTGATGCTGGAGAGCAACCTGCACTGGGGGCAGCAGCCGATCCCGGCCAACCGGGCCGAATTGCAGTACGGCGTGTCGGTGACCGATGCCTGCATCGACTGGGAGACGACCGAGGGACTGCTGCAGTCGCTCGACGCACGGCTGCGCGCGGCGCCGCGCATCGCCAAGGGTCCTGCGGCCGCCTAGTTGGAATTCGGGCGTTGATCTCCAGGGGATTCGCCATGGCTAGTGCGAAGAAATACGACCTGCTCATCAAGAACGTCCGGATCGTCCGGCCCAACAAGGCTTCGGTGCAGAAAGCGGACGTCGCCATCGCCGACGGCAAGTTCGCGAAGGTGGGCCGCGAGATCGCTGTGGCCGACGCGCGCAAGGTGGTCGACGGCAAGGGCCTGCTGGCCTTGCCGGGCCTCGTCGACCCGCACATGCATACGGGCATCTATTCGCCGCTCGCCGAGGACGCGATCTCCGAGAGCCGCGCGGCGGCGCAGGGTGGCGTGACCTCGAGCCTCAACTATTTCCGCACCGGCCAGTACTACCTGAACAAGGGCGGCGCCTACGCGGATTTCTTTCCGGAGGTGCTCGATCTCTCCAAGGACCGGTTCCATGTCGATTACGCGTATCACCTCGCGCCGATGGATCGCGGCCACATCGACGAGATTCCGCTGCTCATCGAGAAGCACGGCGTCACGTCGTTCAAGATCTACATGTTCTACGGCGGCTACGGGCTGCACGGGGCGTCGAGCCACCAGCACGAGTTCCTGATGATCGACCGCGACGAGAAGTACGACATCGCGCACTTCGAGTTCGTCATGCGCGGCGTGCAGCGCGCAATGGAGCAGTTCAAGGACCGGCGCGATGCGATCAGCCTGAGCTTGCACTGCGAGACCGCGGAGATCATGGCGGCCTACACCAAGCTCGTGCAGCAGGAGGGTAAGCTCACCGGGCTCAAGGCCTACAGCGCGGCCCGACCGCCGCATTCGGAGGGGCTCGCGATCTGCATCGCGTCCTACCTCGCGCACGAGACCAACTGCGTCAACATCAACCTGCTGCACCTGACGTCACGCAAGGCGGTCGAGGCGGCACTGAAGATGGCCAAGGCCTTCCCGCACGTGAATTTCCGCCGTGAAGTCACGGTCGGCCACCTGCTGCTCGACTACGACGCGCCGACGGGCGTGCTCGCCAAGGTGAACCCGCCGATTCGCTCGCGCGCGGACGTCGAGTACCTCTGGCAGACGCTGCTCGACGGCAAGCTCGACTGGGTCTGCAGCGATCACGCCTGCTGCCGCCACGAGATGAAGGTGGACGCGAAGCAGCCCGGCGAAGTCTTCATGGGCAAGTCGGGTTTCGGCGGCACCGAGTACCTGCTGTCGGGTGTGGCGAGCGAGGGCCGCAAGCGCGGGTTGTCCTGGAACCGGATCGCCGAGCTGACGTCGTGGAACGCCGCCCAGCGTTTCGGCCTCAAGAGCAAGGGCGACATCGCCGCAGGCTACGACGCCGACCTGGTGTTGTTCGATCCCGACAAGTCGTTCGTCGTCCGGGCGGCCGAGTCCGAGTCGACCCAGGGCTACACGCCGTTCGAGGGCATGGAGCTCACGGGACAGGTGGTCAGCACGTACCTGCGGGGCGGCCTGATTTACGACAAGGGTCGCGTCGTCGGACAGCCGCGCGGACAGTACTTGTCGCGTCCCTGTTAACGTGGCTCGTTCGGCGTCTGGCGATCTCGGCGTCCGGGGTGAGCCCGGGCGGGACGCCGCAGCGGATCCCCCAACCCGATCCCATCAGCGACACCGCAGCCACGGTGATCAACGGCTGGTACCATCACGGTTTGACCCAGGAGGAGAACGACCATGACGATCAAAGTGGGTGACAAGATGCCCGCAGGCGTGTTGACGATGCCGGGCCCGGACGGTCCGCAGAAGATCACGACCGACCAGCTGTTCGCCGGCAAGAAAGTGGTGCTGTTCTCGGTTCCCGGCGCATTCACGCCGACCTGCGACGCGAGGCACCTGCCGGGCTTCGTGCAGCACGCGGCGGACTTCAAGGCGAAGGGCGTCGACACGGTCGCCTGCATGGCCGTCAACGACGTGTTCGTCATGAAGGCCTGGGGCAAGGCTTCGGCCGTCGAGGACAAGGTGCTGATGCTGGCCGACGGCAACGCCGAGTACGCGAAGGCGCTCGGGCTCGAGCTCGACGCGACGGGTTTCGGCATGGGCATCCGCGGCCAGCGGTTCGCGCTGATCGTCGACAACGGCGTCGCGAAGGGCGTGTTCGTCGAGGGCCCGGGCGAGTTCAAGGTCTCGAGCGCCGAGCACGTCCTCGGCCAGCTCTGACGCGGCTTGCGAGCGAACCGCCGCATCCTGTTCGGGCGGGTACCGCAGGGTCTCCCGGTGCCTGGCGACTTCCGCCAGGACACCGTGGAGGCGCCTGAGCCTGCGGAGGGCCAGTTCCTGGCCCGCACGCTCTGGCTGTCCCTCGACCCCTATCTGCGCAACGTGATGAAGGGTCACGCGCTGTATGGCGTGGCGCTGCAACCGGGCGATCCGATGCACGGCGAATCCGTAGCCGAGGTCGTGGATTCACGCCACCCGGACTTTGCAGCAGGCGAGTTCGTGCTGCTGAAGAGCGGCTGGCAGGAATACGCGCTGTCCAACGGCGCGGGTGTCCGCAAGGTCGATCCCGCGCTCGCGCCCGCGTCGACTGCGCTCGGCGTGCTTGGGATGCCGGGACTCACGGGGTATGCGGGTCTCGTGTATCTGGGCGAGCCGCGACCGGGGCAGACCGTGCTGGTTTCCGCAGCCACTGGGCCCGTGGGCAGCACCGTGGGCCAGGTGGCGCGCCTGACCGGCGCGCGTGCCGTCGGCATTGCCGGATCGGACGCCAAGTGCCGTTATGCGATCGAAGAACTCGGCTTCGAGGCCTGCATCAATCACAAGTCGGGCGACCTGCGGGCGTCGATCAAGCAGGCTTGTCCCGACGGTGTGGACGTCTACTTTGACAATGCGGGCGGCGAAGTGCTCGCCGCCGCGCTGGCCAACCTGGCGATCCACGCGCGGGTGATCCTGTGCGGCATGATCGATGCCTACAATCGTGACACGCCACCGGCGAGCGGCCCGTTCCTCGGGCCGGTCGTCGCGGCCCGCGCTACGGTGAAAGGACTGGTCGTCTACGATCACCTGCACCGGATGGCCGAGATGCAACGGGTGATCGGCGACTGGATTCGCGACGGCCGCTTCAAGTATCGCGAGGACGTGACGGACGGTCTCGACCACGCGCCGGCAGCGTTCTGCCGGCTGATGCGCGGGGAGAACTTCGGCAAGGCGCTGGTGCGCGTTGCCGGCGCGGCCTGAGCCGCTGGCGTCAGCCGAGGAAACGCCTCACAGTCTCGATCCGACCTGCGACGTCCGGTGGACGAGGGACGACTTCGGACGCGGCGAGGCGTCGGGCTGCGCGTCCGGTTGCCGAATAACGCATGTCGCCGGCAGCGTCGAACAGCAATGTCGGTTGATGCACGCCGCGCAGGATGTCCCGAACCGAAGCTTCGAGCGCCGCGCGCGCGGCGTCGCCGTAGCTCGGCAGGTGCTTCATCACCTCGACGAGCGCCGCGTGCAGCCGCTGCGGGTCGAGTTCCGGATCGCGAACCCGCGCGGCCTCCGCGGCGCGATCGAACCACGGCCAGGTCATCTCGGCATTTCGCAGCTGGTGCCAGATCTTGAGCAGGTGCGTGCCATGGCGATCGGGCTCGATCGGCGGGCAGTAGTCGCGTGCAACCAGCCGGCGCTCGCGCGAGCGGATCATCGGCACGCCGTCGAGCACGACGCGGCGCACCTGGCTCGGCCGATGCGCCGCCAGCGCGATTGCAAAGCAGCCGCCGAGGCCCTCGGCCAGTACGTCCACGGTCGGCGTGCCGAGCTGCTCGAGCAATTCCGACAGCGCCATCACGTAGCTGCCGAGCGTGGGGTAGGGCAAAGGATGCGACTCACCGAGGCCCGGCAGGTCCGGCAGGATCGTCAGGCGGTCCATGCCGAGCGCTGCCGCGAAGGGTCCCAGCGAAGACGCTGCGCCCGGCACGTCGTGCAATAGCAACAGGGGAGTCGCGCCCGGCGCACCGCGCAGGCGGACCCGCAATTGCCCGTGGATCAGGTTCGCGTAGCGCTGCTGCTCCAGTGCGCCGCCGGGCGTCGCAGATTGCCTTGGCGGCGACCAGGCCGCCGTGGGCGGCGTGGCGGCCTGCTTGAGCACGGCGAGCAACCGCGTGCGCCACTGGGCCGTGAGCGGCGGGATCCGCTCGACGCTGCACTGGCTGGGCAGCGGTTGGGGTAACGCGTCGAGCGAGCCGTAGAGCAGGTCGTCCTCGCGGCACATGAAAACGGTCCGCGAGCGCAGCGTTGCAATCACCGGTCCGGCGGCATACGACAGTGCCGCGCGATAGGCATCCACCCAATGCGGGCCAGCCATGAAGACGTCCGTGGCGTATTCGTGCAGGCTCGCGTCGCCCGGCAGGGGCATGCGCACTCGAGTGGCCTCCGACGGCGCGAACCACGGATAGTAACGATGGAAATCGAGGATCCGGGTCCACTGTCGCGCCAGGTAGGAGCCGTCTGCGGTGGGCTCGAATGGTTGCAGGTAGCGCTCGAGGTACTCGGCCGACGCCGTTTCCGCCGGCAGCGCGAGGCCATCGAGGACCGCGAGCGAGACCCGTTCCGGATGATCGACCGCAAACTGCAGCGCGATCTTCGCGCCGGTATGGAAGCCATAGAGCGCGCAGCGCTCGATGCCGAGCGCACCCAGCGTGGCGGCGAGCGCATCCGCGAAATCTTCGATGGTGGGCGCCGGCTGCGGCAACGGCGTGGAATTGCCGTAGCCGGGCGTGTCGAGCGCAATGACCGTGAAGTGCTCACCGAGCCACTCGATGTTCGGCGCGTGCAGCACCGACGAGCGCGGGGAATCGTGCAGCATGACCACGACTGGCCCGCTTCCGCCGTAGCGGAAGTGGACCTGGCCGTGTGGGACTGCGACGAATCCCTTTAGGACTGGCGTCATCCGCCCAATTGCTTCTCGAGCTCTGGCACGATGGCGAAGAGGTCGCCGACGAGGCCGATGTCCGCGGCTTCGAAGATCGGCGCCTCGCCGTCCTTGTTGATCGCGACGATCGTGCGCGCGTCCTTGATGCCGGTCATGTGCTGGATCGCGCCCGAGATGCCGATCGCGAAGTAGAGCTCCGGCGCGATGATCTTGCCGGTCTGCCCGACCTGCAGGTCGTTCGGCACGTAGCCCGCGTCCACGGCGGCGCGCGATGCGCCGACCGCCGCGCCGAGCTTGTCGGCCAGGCTATAGATGATCTTGAAGCCATCGGCACTGCCGAGCGCGCGTCCGCCAGCCACCACTCGCGCGGCACTCTGCAGGTCGGGCCGCCCGGTCGTGGCACCCGAACGCGACACGAATCGCGTGTGGGTCGGCAGCGCGACGCCCGGATCGACCTTCTCGATGCCCGCGCTGCCACCCTGGGCGGCAGCCTCGAACGAGGCAACGCGCACGGTCGCGACCAGGACCGCGTCGGCCGGGGCCTCGACCGTCAGGATCGCGTTGCCGGCATAGATCGGCCGCGTGAACGAATGCGCACCACCGACGCCCATGATGTCGCTGACCTGCCCGACGCCGAGCAGGGCCGCGACGCGCGGCATCAGGTCCTTGCCGAACGTCGTGGATGGGCCGAAAACGTGCGTGTAGCCGGCAGCCAGTTTCGCAACCTGCGGCGCCAGCACGGCGGCGATCGACTCGGCGTT
>Ga0209262_10001231_pt1 | contig 10739 bp, 9 predicted proteins | sample Lowcelwee11metaG_FD_187171 | JGI IMG/M metagenome (GOLD analysis project Ga0209262, IMG submission 187171) | Freshwater pond sediment microbial communities from the University of Edinburgh, under environmental carbon perturbations - Low... | ecosystem: Environmental > Aquatic > Freshwater > Pond...
CCGTGCTCGGCGGCTGGCGCGCCCGGGCGCTGGAACTGGCCAAGCGCACCCAGCTGGTGGGCTCCATCTCGCCCGGCAAGGTCAGCCGCAAGCGCCGCAACGCCTGGCCTGATGCTGAGGCGGCTTTCGACCACTTCGCCCACAAGAAAGCCTTTGCCCGCTGGGAACCACAGGTGTTGCGCGATTACATCGCCCACGGCACGCACGACGAGCCCACCGCGCAGGGGGTGCACCGCGTGCTCAGCTTCGAGCGAGATGTTGAAACTGCGATCTACAACACACTTCCGCACAACCTCGACCGCCTGTTGCGCCGCCACCCGCTGCGCGCACCGGTGGCCTTCATCGGCGGCACCGAGTCGCTGGAGATGAAACAGGTCGGCATGGCCATGACCCATCGGCTCGTGGGAAAAACCCACCCCGAGCGCCTGCTCATGGTGGAAGGCAGCCACCTCTTCCCCATGGAAAAGCCCCAGGAAACGGCGGCCATGGTCGACACCGCCCTGCGCAGCCTTCGCGCCTGAACAGGCCCCGGGCCAAACGCCCGAACTGCGCCGGGTTTCCCCGGCAGTCCCCGCCACCGCTCGGGCCGCGGCTCCGGTATAACTTGGACAGGCGTGCACCGCACGCAGGTACCTTCTATTCCCTCAACCCCATGACGACCCCTGCGTCAAGCACCGCCCCGCCCATCGCCGCCCCGCGATGGCAGCGCCTGCTCGACTGGGAACCCCAGTCCCGCAGCGCCTGGCAACGCTTCACGGTGGCCATCGTGCTCACCCTGGTGGCGGTCTGGCTGCGTGTTGCGCTGGCGCCGGCGGAATCGGGCGGCCGCTTCATCACCCTCTCGCTGGCCGCGGCGCTGGCTGCGCTGTATGGCGGTTTCGCCGCCGGCATGCTCAGCACCCTGCTGGGCATGGTGCTGGTCAATTTTTTCCTCGTCAAACCCTACCTGACGCTTGCATTTGACAACCCGGTCGAAGCCTTCTGGCTCAACCTGTGGCACCTGCTGACCCAGCTGGTCGTGGTGGGCGCGATATGGCTCATGCAGCAGAAAAACCAGCATCTGCGCGATGCCAGCGAGCTGGCCCGCATCAGCCAGCAACGCTTCCTCGACACCTTCGAACACGCCGCCGCCGGCATGTCGCACGTGGCACTGGACGGCCGGCTCTTGCGGGTGAACGAGACCTTCTGCCGGATGGTGGGCTACACCTCCGACGAACTGTTGTCCATGCGGTTCCAGGACTTCACCCACCCCGGCGACATCGATCCGGATGAAAAATTCGTGAAGCAGGCGCTGGCCGGCACGCGCAACAGCTACTCGCTGGAGAAACGCTACATCCACAAAAAAGGCCACACCGTGTGGGCGCACCTGACCGTGGCCCTGATGCGCCGGCAGGCCGACCTGCCCGACTATTTCATCTCCGTGGTGCAGGACATCTCCAACATCAAGGCCGCCGATCAGGCCGTTCACACCAACGAGCGCCTGATGCGCCAGGCGCAGGCGCTGGCAGGCTTTGCCAGCTGGGAAGCCGACATCGCCTCCGACCGGTTCCGCGCGCTGAGCGGTTCGTTCCAGCGCCTGGGTCTGCCGGGCGCGGAGTTCAGCGGCACGGAACTGCACGCCTTCACCCACCCCAAAGACCAGCAACGCCTGGTCCAGGAGTGGATCGACGCCGTGAAAGGCAACAGCGCCTACAACTCGACCTACCGCGCCCGCATCGACGGCTCGGACCGCTGGTTCAGCGTGCGCGCCGAGTTCGAACGCGACGACGAGGGCCTCGCCGTGCGCGCCTTTGGCGTCACGCAGGACATCACCGACCGCAAGCGCGCAGAACACCAGGTGCGCCGGCTCAACGCCTCGCTGGAACAACGCATCCAGGAACGCACCCGCGACCTCAAGGCCGCCTACGACGAACTGGAGAGCTATTCCTACGCCGTCGCCCACGACCTGCGTTCGCCGCTGCGCATCATCAACGGCTTCGCACAGGCACTGGGCGAAGACAACCCCGCGCTTGAAGCCGCCAGCCTCAGCCACCTGCAGCGCATCATGGGTGCCAGCAAGAAGATGGGCCTGCTCATCGATGGCCTGCTGCAGCTCTCGCAGATCGGTCGCGGCGAGGTGCAGAGCCAACCGGTCAACCTCAGCGCCATCGCCACACGCCTGCTGGAGGAACTGGCCGCCGAATCCCCGCAACGATCGGTCACCTGGGTCGTCGAACCCGATCTGCACGCCTCGGCCGACCCCTCGCTGATCGATGCGCTGCTGCAGAACCTGCTGCACAACGCCTGGAAATACACCGCCTCCACACCACAGGCCGTCATCCGCGTGTTTGCCCGGGAGCGGGAAGGTCAGACCCACTTCTGCGTGAGCGACAACGGCGCGGGTTTTGACATGGCCCGCGCTGAAAAGCTCTTTCAGCCCTTCCAGCGCCTGCACCAGCCACACGAGTTCGAGGGCCTGGGCATCGGGCTGGCCACGGCGCAGCGCATCGTGCAGCGCCACGGCGGCGTGCTGCACGCCGAGGCCGCACCCGGCGAGGGGGCCACGTTCTGCTTCACACTGCCCGGCGAAGCATCGCCCGAATCGCTGCCCTGAGCCGGTTCAGGCTGTCCAGTCGACCCAGCCCATCGCGGCGGTCAGCAAAATCAGACCGCCAAAAGCGATGCGGTACCAGGCGAACGGCACAAAGCTGTGGCTGGCCACATAGCGCAACAGCCAGCGGATGCACAGCCAGGCGCTCAGAAAAGCGAACAGCAAACCGACGGCGAACATCGGCACGTCGGCCGCCGAGAGCAGCGCCCAGTCCTTGTAGAGGCTGTAGACCCCGGCGCCGATCAGCGTGGGAATCGCCAGGTAGAAGCTGAAGTCGGTCGCCGTCTGGCGCGAGAGCCCGAGCAGCATGCCGCCGATGATGGTGGCGCCGCTGCGGCTGGTGCCCGGCACCAGCGCCAGGCACTGCACCAGGCCCATCTTGAGCGCGTCCCAGGGCGTCATCTCATCCACGCTGTGCACACGCGTGTGCTGCCCGGCACGCCGCTCGGCCCACAAGATGATGAAGCCGCCCAGGATGAAGGTGCTCGCCACCACCACGGGGGTGAACAGGTTGGCCTTGATCGCCTTGCCAAACAGCAGGCCCAGCACCACCGCCGGAATAAAGGCGATGAGCACGTTGAGCGTGAAACGCTGCGCCTGCCGCTGCGTGGGCAGCCCCACCACGGTGTCGCGCAGCCGCTGCCAGTAAACAATGATCACCGCCAGGATGGCACCGGTCTGGATCGCGATTTCGAACACCTTGGCCCGGTCATCGTGAAAGCCCAGCAGGCTGCCCGCCAGGATCAGGTGACCGGTGGAAGAAATCGGCAGGAATTCGGTCAGGCCCTCCACAATGCCCATCAGGGCGGCCTTGATCAGCAGCACAACATCCATACAGCATCCGGCGCGCGGCGCGCGTCACAAAAAAAGAACAGGCCAACCGCTGGCCTGTTCGTAGCGTTCTATCGTACCCGCAGGCGCCGGGGCGCCCCCAAGGCGGCCTGAGAGGCTGAGAGTCTTTCGGGGCGTTGCTCGGACACGCCCGAAAAACTCTCAGCCTCTGGGTTCAACGCGGCAAGGGATCGAGCTGCAGTTCCAGCCCGCCAGACACCACGCGCAGCGCGCCAGGCTGGTAACCGCGGCGCCCGACCGCCTCCAGATCTTCCGGCTTGAGCCGGTGGACCACCAGGTCGGGCAGCAGCCCCTCGACCAGTGCACCGCCCAGGCGTTTGAAACGCGCCGCGTGCGCCGGCGCCATATCGGGCAAAAGCATGTTTTCCAGCCGCACATCGGTCAGCCGCACCGTGTTGTCGCTGGCTTCCAGGCGCAGGCCGTAGCTCAGACTGAGCGTGCCGCGCTGGGTGCGCGTCTCGACCAGCGGCATGCCCACGGTGAAGTCCAGCTGCGTACCGATGCGGTTTTCCGCCGGCATCAGCCGCAACCGGGGCGTGTCCAGCGTGACATCGAACAGCTCCAGGTAGCGGTTGCTGCGCGGGAACTGGCGCGCGATCGCCGCCATCAGCTGCTTCTCGGAGATCTTGACGGTGCGCGGGCCGGGTTGCAGCGCCGCGCAGCCGGTCAGTGCCCAGGCGGACAGCGCTGCGGCCCCGAGCGCCCCGGACCAAAGCAACTGTCGTCGGGCGGTGTCATGCATGCGGTGTTCCTTGGCAATGGGGTGGGTCGCACCCATTGTAGAAACACCTCGGCCTACTCGCAGTTCAGGGCTTGAGCGCTTCGACCGCAGCCCAGGTGTCGGCGCGGTGGCGGAACTTGCGCACCTGCCCCTGCGTGTTGAAGTACCAGATGTGCACCTCGTCAGGCTCCAGCACGACACGGCCCGTGGCCTTCACCTTCGCCCGGACATCGATGACGCTCACCACCATGTCGCCCTGCCCCAGGATGGCCTTGGGCGAAAACTCCGTGATCTCGACCTGTTCGGCAAGCACCTGAAAAAACCCGGTCACCGTCGCACGGCCCTTGCGCGGTTGCATCCAGGGCACCGGTGCGCCGTTGCTGCCATATTCCCATTCCACATCGTCGGCCAGCCGCTCCAGGATCTCGGGGATCGCCCCGCGCCCGAACGCCGCGTACATCTGCTCCACGCGTTCCACGTTGTTCATGATCGCTCTCCTGTTGTGAACCACATGCCGCAGCAGCCCGGGCGGCACGACCGGGATCGGCGAGGCGGCCGTTCAGGCCGGCGGCGCCTGTGGACTGCGGCACAGCGCAGTGTGTCGACAGGAATGAAGACATGCACCATACGGTCGAACCCGCCTGCCCGATGAGATGCCCGGGTCTGCGTCGGGGTTGTTCCGCCCACCGCCCGACGGCTCTGCCGTTCGCGCCCGCTGGCGGCATTTCGCACCAGCGCTCCGGCGTTCCGTCGCAACCGGCTCGCGCCGGCCCGGGCCGCGCGGCACAGTCACGCCACGGTCTCTGCAACGACCGGCCAACACAGGAGCCCCGCCATGACCGCCAGCACCCCTTTCACCCTGTCACCCGAACTGGAGCGCCTCGCAGAACGGCGCGTCAAGGCCCGCATGGGCTGGTACACCCACGCCTTCATCTACGTCTGCGTCATCAGCGGCCTGGCCCTGCTGGGCTGGTGGCAGGGCCGCCTGTGGCCGGTGGCGCCGGCCCTGGGCTGGGGTTTCGGCTTGCTGATGCACGGCCTGGGCGTGTTTGGTTTCGGCGCCGGTTCGGGCCTGCGCCAACGGTTGGTGGAGCAAGAGCGCCAGCGCCTGTTCGCCACCTCCAATGAAAGGCAACCATGAACAACCCGTCCAAACCCTCGGCCGCCTGGTGGACCCTGACCCTGCTCTGCCTCGGCGTGGCCGCCTACGCCTGGGTGCTTTACGGCCTGCTGCCCGAAGTGCCCGCCACCGCGCCCGAAATCCAGGCCAGCTTTGCCCGCCACCACCCCGTGGTGTTCTACGTGCATGTGATGGCCGCCGCCCTCGCGCTGCTGATCGGGCCCTGGCAGTTCCTGCCCGCGCTGCGCGCACGGCTCCCGCGCCTGCACCGCTGGCTCGGCCGCGTCTACCTCGGCGGCGGCGTGCTGGCCGGTGGCGTCTCGGGCCTGCTGCTGGCGCCCAACACCTTCGGCGGCCCCGTGGCCAACCTCGGTTTCGGCCTGCTCGCCCTGCTCTGGCTTTTCAGTGGCTGGCGCGCCTACAGCGCCATCCGCCAGGGCCAGGTCGACGAACACCGGCGCTGGATGCTGCGCAACTTCGCACTCGCCTGCGCGGCCGTGACGCTGCGGCTCTACCTGCCGCTGGCCTTCGTCAGCGGCCTGCCGCTGGCGCCGGCCTACGCCGCCATCGCCTGGTTGTGCTGGGTGCCCAACCTGCTGTGGGCCGAGTGGCACATCTGGCGCGCCGCGCCTGCCCCGGCCGCGACCCGGCGAGATGCCTTCGCGGGCTGAGGTCAGCGTGCCAGAATCGTCTGCGTCCCACCAACGGCTGCTGCTTTCCATGACCCTGCACCCCGAATCCCCCCTGCTGCGCTGGCTGCCCGCCGACAGCCGCCGCGGCGTCACCCAGCGCATGGGCATCGTCTGGGCCGTGGCGCTGCTGATCGCGCTGTTCCAGTGGGGCTCGGGCCACAAGAACCACAGCCTCGACGCGTCCCTGGTCTACAGCTACGCCATCAGCACCGCCATCTGGTTCCTCACCGACCCCGGCCGCATCGCGCTGCACCGCCTGCTCGGCACCAAGGGGCCGCACTACTGGGCGCTGTCGCTGCGCATGATGGCCTACCTGCTGGCGGGCGTCGTGGTTGGCTACACGCTGGGCACCCTCGTCGGCGACGCCTACACCGGCCACTCCACCTGGGAGCTGTTGGCGATCTCGCCCTGGCGTTTCTTCGGTTTCTGGCTCTCCACGCTGGGCATCAGCGTGGGCTTCCTGTTCAGCTTCTACCAGCGCGCGCGCAATCAAGACCTGCAGCGCCAGGCCACCGAAGCGCGGCTCAAGCTGCTGGAGACGCAGCTCGAACCGCACATGCTGTTCAACACCCTGGCCAACCTGCGCGCGCTGATCGCCACCGACCCGCCGCGCGCCATTCGCATGCTGGACCGCCTCAACGACTACCTGCGCGCCACCCTGCGTGCCTCGCGCACCGACGGATCGACCGGCAGCCACACCCTGGCCGACGAGTTCGCCCGCCTGCGCGACTACCTCGAACTCATGGCCGTGCGCATGGGGCCACGCCTGTCGTACACGCTGGACCTGCCCGAGGCGCTGCAGCGCCACCCGGTGCCGCCGCTGCTGCTCCAGCCGCTGGTGGAAAACGCCATCCGCCATGGGCTGGAACCCAAACTCGACGGCGGCCGCATCGACGTGCGCGCCAGCGCCGACGGCACCGGTCAGCTGTTGCTGGAAGTGATCGACACCGGTGTCGGCATGGACGCCACCAGCGCCCCGCAGAGCGGCAGCGGCTTCGGTCTGTCGCAGGTGCGCGAACGCGTGGCCAGCCTGCCCGGCGGCACCGGCCGGGTCGAGCTGTCCACCCGACCGGGGCAAGGCGCCGCCGTGCGCATTCACCTGCCCCTGAACACCACACCACAGCCCGCAGCATGAACGCCACCGCCCTCATCGCCGAAGACGAACCGCTGCTGGCCGCGGCGCTGCAGGCCGAACTCTCACGCGCCTGGCCCGGGCTGCGCGTGCTCGCCACCGTGGGCCATGGCGCCGCGGCTGTGGAACAGGCGCTCGCGCTGAAACCGCAAGTGCTGTTTCTCGACATCCGCATGCCCGGTGTGAGCGGCCTGGAAGCCGCCTTGCAGCTGGCCGAAGAATGGCCGGAAGCGGGCCCGGATGCGGCGCCTTTCCCGGCCATCGTCTTCGTCACCGCCTACGACCAGTACGCCGTGCAGGCCTTCGAAGCGCAGGCGGTGGACTACCTGCTCAAGCCGGTGCAGTCCGAACGCCTGGCGCGCACGGTGCAGCGCGTGCAGCAGGTGCTGGCGCAGCGCAACCCCGCCGATGTCGCCGCGCCGCTCGAACACACGCTGACCCAGCTGCGCGCCCTGCTCGCGCCTGCGGTGGCTGCCTCACCGAGCGAACCGCTGCGCGTGATCCAGGCCAGCGTCGGCCAACAGATCCGGCTGGTGCCGATCGACGAGGTGCTGGTGTTCGAGGCCGCCGACAAATACGTGCGCGTGCTCACCGCCAGCGAAGAGCTGCTGATCCGCACCCCGCTCAAAGACCTCACGCCGCAACTCGACGCCAGCCTGTTCTGGCAGATCCACCGCGGCACCGTGGTGCGCGCCACCGCTATTCACAGCGTCAGCCGCGACGAAGCCGGCAAGCTCAGTCTGCGCTTGCGCGGGCGCACGGAGTCGTGGCCCGTGAGCCGGCTTTACGCTGGGCAGTTCAAGGCCATGTGAATGCCTGGCCTTTCGGGGTCTTTTTTGTCCTCTATCTGGTGTGTGCGGGCAACTGGTTCACGGGTGCAGCACCTCGCGGCTGCGGCAGGCGCTGCCCGGCGGGGGCTCATCCGGAGTGGTCGGCGCGTTGCGCCGACTTCGCTGTGCCCACCCGTCTGGGGCCGGCGCGGCCAAACTCGCTACGTTCGCTGCGCTCTCTCCGCTCAGACAGTGGCCGCGAGTCAGTCAACGAAGCGCGCACTGGCGCGCCCGACCCCAGACGGGCGGACACAGCCACTCCGGAACATCGCCCCCACCGGGCAGCGCCTGCCGCAGCAAGAGACGGAGGAGTATTCCAACGTTGGCGCGCCCTCACCCTGTTTGCCAAGGCGTGTGTGGGCAGGCCGCAGCGTGCCATGTGAGGCGCCGAGAAGCGCAGTGGCCGTGGCCGCGCGCGCAGCGCGCTTCGTTATCTGACTTGTCGCACTTGTCTGAGCGGAGAGAGCGCAGCGAACGCAGCGAGTTGTGCGACGGGCCACGGCCGCGAGCATCGCAGGGGAGTCGGTGCATCGCACCGACCGTCTCACTCAAGCGCTGCGGCCTGCCCGCACACGCCTTGGCACCGCGCGGTGCAACGAACGAGCTCACCACTCGCTCGCAGATCACAGGAATGACCTTGCAAGAAGACGCTAAAAACTGCCCGTAAACCGGTACCGCGCCGCCGGGTGCCACATCGCCGCCACCGACGCCACCTGACCTTGCGACTGCGTCTGCCGGCGCAGCACCAGGCACGGCTCCTCGGGCGCCATGTGCAGCATCTCGGCCACGTCGCGCGGCGGCAGGCAGGCCTCGATGACGAAACGCACGCCCTGCAGCGGCGCCACCCGCATCAGGTAGGCGTTGGGCGTCTGGCTGGCGAAGTCTTGCGCGAGGTAGTCCGGCGCCACCGACGGGTTGACGTGGCGGTCTTCCACCTGGATCGGTTCACCGTTCTCGAAGTGCACCACCACCGAATGGAACAGCGGCTGCTCGGCCTTCAGCCCGAACTGCCGCCCCAGCGCCTCGCCGGCCTTGGTGCGCTCCAGCTTGTGCAGCTCGCTGCGGTGCACGTGGCCACGCGCGGCGATCTCTTCGGCGATGTTGCGGATCTCGACCAGCGTGGCCTGGTACTTCTGCTGCGCCACGTAGGTGCCCGAGCCCTGCACCCGCTCCACGATCTGCTCGTCGCTCAGCTCGCGGATCGCGCGGTTCACCGTCATGCGCGACACGCCGAAGGTGCGCGCCAGCGCCTCTTCGCCCGGGATCGCCTCGCCCTCCTGCCAGGTGCCACTCTGGATCTGCGCCAGCACATGCTGCTTCACCCGCAAATAGGCGGGCTTGCGGTCGTCGGCGGCCGCGGCGGGCAAGGGGGTGGAACCGTTCGACATAGGGTTTTTACGGGGGCATCAACCGATGAAGTGGTATTGACAGGAGGGATTATGGCCAGATAAAGTTGTATATACATATCTAAGACAACTATTTTGATATGTATAGCCATACCGTCGAAACCGCCCCGAGGAAACCGCCCATGAACACCCGCACCGCCACGGCGTCCAGCCCGCCCGCTCCCACCGCCGCCTTCCTGCGCCTGCTGGCCTACAGCAGCATCGGCCTGGTGATGTTTTTCCTGCCGCTGGAGATCGCCGGCAAGACCACCATCCTGTTCGACCACGCCGCCACCTACCTCGCGCAACAACAGCGCAGCCTGTCGATCGCGCTGGTGCTCGCGCTCATGGCCTGGGGTGCCGCCGCGCCCTTCGTCAAAGGCAGCTGGCGCGCGAACACCACCACCGCCGTGTTCAGTCTGCTCAAGGTCGCGGGCCTGGTGCTGGCGCTGATGTACCTCACCGGCACCGGCCCGGCCGTGCTGTTCCAGAAGGACATGCTGCCCTTCCTGTTCGACAAGCTCGCGCTCACCGTCGGCCTGATCGTGCCGCTGGGCGCGGTGGCGCTGGCCTTTCTGGTGGGCTTCGGCCTGCTGGAGCTGGTCGGCGTGCTGATGCAGCCCGTCATGCGGCCGATCTGGCGCACGCCCGGCCACTCCGCCATCGACGCCGTCGCCTCCTTCGTCGGCAGCTACTCGGTCGGCCTCTTGATCACCAACCGCGTCTACCTCGACGGCAAGTACACGGCGCGTGAAGCGGCCATCATCGCCACCGGCTTCTCCACCGTCTCGGCCGCCTTCATGATCATCGTGGCCAAGACGCTGAACCTGATGGACGCGTGGAACTTCTACTTCTGGTCCACCTTCGTGATCGCATTCGCCGTCACCGCCATCACCGCCTGGCTGCCGCCGATCTCGCGCATGGACAACAGCGGCGGCGTGAGCGACACCTTGCCCGCCGGCCGCAGCCGCTGGCAGGCCGCCTGGGACGCCGGCCTGGCCCAGGCCAACGGCGCACCACCGCTGTGGCGCGTGCTGCGCGACAACCTGCGCGACGGCCTCGCCATGGCCAGCGCGGTGGTGCCCACCATCCTCGCCGTCGGCCTGATCGGCCTGCTGCTGGCGCGCTACACCCCGGTGTTCGACGTGCTCGGGCTGTTGCTGTTGCCCTTCGTGTGGCTCGGTGGCCTGGCCGAACCGGTGGCGACTTCCAAGGCCCTGGCCTCGGGCCTGGCCGAGATGTTCCTGCCCGCGCTCCAGCTCAAGGGTGCCGACCCGGTGGTGCGCTACGTCGCCGCCGTGGTCTCGGTCAGCTCGGTGCTGTTTTTCTCCGGCTCGATTCCCTGCGTGCTGGCCACGCGCATCCCGATCTCGCTGCGCCAGATGGTCGGCGTCTGGTTCGTGCGCACCGCGCTGAG
>Ga0209262_10001232_pt1 | contig 10737 bp, 4 predicted proteins | sample Lowcelwee11metaG_FD_187171 | JGI IMG/M metagenome (GOLD analysis project Ga0209262, IMG submission 187171) | Freshwater pond sediment microbial communities from the University of Edinburgh, under environmental carbon perturbations - Low... | ecosystem: Environmental > Aquatic > Freshwater > Pond...
GTATCACGTCTCCAACTTCTTCGCACCCTCATCACGCTTCGGCACTCCCGATGAACTCAAAGAACTGATTGATACTGCACATGGCATGGGTCTCAGAGTGATCATGGACCTTATTCATTCACATGCCGTTTCCAATACGCTCGAAGGACTGGGCTTGCTCGACGGAGACCCGGGTCTTTACTTCCATAAGGGAGCCCGGAGAAAGCATGTAGCCTGGGACTCGCTCTGCTTCGACTATGGTAAGCCCAAGGTTGCCCATTTCCTTCTGTCAAACTGCAAATACTGGCTTGAGGAATTTCGCTTCGACGGATTTCGCTTTGACGGTATCACAAGCATGCTGTACTATGATCACGGCCTGGGTTCGAATTTCACATCATACGAACAGTACTTTAACGGAAACCAGGACAGCGACGCAATCGTCTATCTCACCCTGGCCAATAAACTGATACATGCCTATAATCCCGGTGCAACAACCATTGCCGAAGAGATGAGCGGCCTGCCGGGACTGGCGGCATCAGTTGACTCCGGCGGCATAGGGTTTGATTACCGGCTGGCAATGGGCGTGCCCGACATCTGGATCAAGATGGTTAAAGAGATCCCTGATGAAAACTGGGATCTGGGCTTTCTCCTGCATGAACTCACACAGCACCGTCCGGAAGAACGTGTTGTGTCATACTGCGAATCGCACGACCAGGCTCTCGTAGGCGACAAAACACTGATATTCAGGCTTGCAGATGCTGAGATGTATACCTCTATGAGCATCACCACGCCCAGCCTGATAATCGATCGTGCCATTGCGCTGCATAAGATGATAAGGCTGTTCACCTTCCTCGGTGCCGGTGGCGGCTACCTGACCTTCATGGGCAACGAATTCGGCCACCCCGAGTGGATAGACTTCCCGAGAGAGGGCAATAACTGGAGCTATAAATATGCCCGCAGGCAATGGAGCCTCGCCGATAACAGCCTGCTGAGATACCGTCATCTTGATGAATTTGACCGGGCAATGATTGAAACCGGTAAAAAACATGACCTGCCCCAGGTGCAGATGACAGAGATTATAACAGTAAACAATGCGGATAAGATAATTGCCTTCAAACGCGGCGAATTGCTGACGGTCATGAACTTCAATCCGACAGTATCATTTACCGGTTACGGCATACCAATAAAAGGCAAATTCAGGATCGTTCTCAATACTGATGACCCGTTATTCGGGGGTCAGGGGCGCATAGACGCTTCACAGAGCTATTTTTCAGTGCCTGACCAGGGCCGTTACGGCGTGGCGGCACCCCACCATCTCAAACTCTACCTTCCGGCCCGTACTGCAATGGTATTGCTCTGGGAACGGGTAAAAGGCATCACGGACCTTTAGATCAGTCCACCCACCGCAGCAGACAGAAATCCTGCCTGTTAGGTAGTTCCTTATGCTTTGCGTAGATACGGATACCGTAGAAGAAAGTGCCCGCCATCTCAGGCTGAAACTCGACACTGTATATTACCCTTCCTTTCTTTTTGCTGACCAGTTTGAATTCCTTGCTTGTGAAAAATACATGCTCGCCATTCTTCATCTGACGGGTAACAACAAATTCAACTCCTACATTCTCGGGAGGAATATTTTTTATGTCAAGAATTATCTCAGTGGAGTAGTTATGGCCTGACCGGTAAACATTCTTCATGGCATTCTTGAAATCATACTTGACGATTTCAATCTCATCCCATTGCCTTGTTATCTCGCTTTTCCAGTCAGCAAGCTCACGGGCAAGAGCGTAATCGTTGGCTGTCATTCGCTTTGACCGCTCATAGAGCTTTTTATAATACCTCTCGAGGTAATCATTAAGCATTCGCTTGGTGGTGAACTCCGGAGCCACTTTTACCATCGTGTTCTTGATGTAGCTTGTCCACTCGCGGGGGATGCCGTCGGTATCCCTCGAGTAATATGCAGGAACTATTTCATATTCCAGCATATTGTAAATCGTTTCGGAGTCCACATCGTCCTGAAGGTCCTGGTTCGTGTACGTACGTTTTTTCGGGAGGGCCCATCCGGCGAAGGCATGATACCCCTCAACCCACCATCCGTCAAGCACGCTGAAATGTATCGTACCGTTCATGACAGCCTTCTCGCCGCTGGTACCTGATGCCTCAAGCGGCCGCGTGGGAGTGTTTAGCCATATATCAACCCCTCGGACGAGGTACCTGGCCATCTCCATGTCATAGTTCTCAAGGAAGAGCACCTTACCGGCAAACTGGGGCATCTGTGAGACCTCATTGATACGTCTTATCAGATCCTGCCCCCCGCCGTCATTGGGGTGTGCTTTGCCGGCAAAGATAAACTGAACAGGTCTCTCTGCATTATTGACAATTTTTGCCAGTCTGTCGAGATCGCGGAAGAGAAGCGTTGCTCTCTTGTAAGTGGCAAACCGCCGGGCAAAACCAATTGTAAGCGCCTTCTCGTTCAGGTGACTGCTTATGTTCATTAATGTGCGTGGGCTGACATGCCTCTCAAGCATATTGGTCTGCAGGCGTTTGCGTATATGTTCGAAGAGCCGCTTTTTGAGCTTCATCTTTGTCTCGAACACCTTCTGATCTTCAACCTGGTATATTTTGCTCCACTGCTCCCTGTCGCTCTGGTCAAAATTCTTCGTGCCGGTCAGTTTTTCATAAATCTGCTCCCATTCCGGAGCTACCCATGTCGAATAGTGTACTCCGTTAGTCACATAACCGATATACAGTTCCTCTTTGAGGTATCCGGGCCACAGCTTCGAGAAGAGACCCCTGGATACGTTACCGTGAAGCTGGCTCACACCGTTCATCTCCTGCGAGAAGCGGGTAGCCAGAAAACTCATGTTGAACTTACGGTCATTATCGCTCTGGCAGCGCCCGAGGGCCATCAGCTGATCCCATGTGATGTTAAGCCTTGTGTGATAATGCGAAATATATTTCCTGAGAAGATCCTCTTCGAAAGCATCATGCCCTGCAGGCACGGGAGTATGAGTGGTAAAGAGGGTAGAGGCCCTTATGATCTCCATTGACTGCTCAAAAGTGAGATGGTCATCTTCGATAAGATGGCGCATACGTTCGAACCCGATGAAAGCAGAATGACCTTCATTGCTGTGGTAAATGTCGGGCTTGATACCCAGTGCAATTAGGGCACGCATGCCTCCGATGCCAAGTATCAATTCCTGCTTCAGCCTGTTCTCTGAGTCTCCGCCGTACAGGTAATGTGTTATAGCCCTGTCTTCCGGTGTGTTTTCTTCTACGTCCGTATCCAGAAGTAACAGCTTGACCTTCCCTACTGATGCAAGCCATACACGGGCGTTGACTGTTCGTCCTGGCCAGGTGAGAAAGATTGTAAGCGGATTATTTGCAGAATCCTTGACCGGTGAAACAGGTATCTGGGAAAAATCCTCTGCCTCATATATTGTCTGCTGTTCACCTTTCGGGCCCAGCTTCTGCCTGAAATACCCGAACCGGTAGAGCAATCCTATTCCTGTGATCCTGACATTTGAGTCAGATGCCTCCTTCAGGTAATCACCTGCAAGAACACCGAGTCCGCCTGAGTAAATCTTCAGAGATGGATGAATACCGAACTCCATGCTGAAGTATGCCACTGAAGGCAGCTCATTGTTATCAGGCCTCGCAAGATATTCATTGAACTGCCTGAAGATCCTGTCTGAGTCCTCGAGAAAGACCTCATCATCTGCCAGCACAACAAGCCGTTTGTAATCAATTGCCTCGAGCAACCGTTTAGGATTATGCGCTACTTCTTCCCACAGGGTGGGGTCCATCCGGCGGAAGAGGAACTCGGCATCGCTGTTCCATGACCACCACAGATTGGAGGCAAGGTCTTTCAGGTAGCCGATGCGCTCAGGCAGCTCTGACTGAACGTAAATATCCTTCCAGACAGGTACCTGGTAAGGTTTGCGAACCTGCACCTCTGTAGCTTCAAGGATGCGTGCATAATCCCTCGGCTGCCCGCTCCGGTCTTCGCTCTTTTCAAGGGCAAAAGAATAGGCATCAGTATAAAAATGGAACAGGGTATTCCAGTTAGCGATGCGTGATATTTCCCATGCTTTATCCCTGGCAATTACCGCATCTTCCATGCTCATCTGCATGAAGCTGCGTATAAGCTTCTCCATTTCAGTGATGACTTCCTTCTCGTTGTCATCAGTGCGATGCAGGATCAGGCAGCCGTTACCCGGGTTCTTGAAGTAAGTATTTACCCACATACCAAATCCCGAGAGGTCGGTAGTGACAGTGGGTACGTGAAACATTAGGCTCTCAAGGGGTGTATAACCCCATGGCTCATAATATGACGGATATACTGTCAGGTCAAACCCGATAAGCAGTTCATAGTAAGATTTGTTGAAGATGCCGTCATCTCCGTTGAGATATGACGGAACGAAAATTACCTTAATCCTGTCTCCCTCATTGTTCCTGATGTCCTCTCTGATAAGCTGGTTGATCACCGGATCGTCATTGACATAATGAAGGCCGTGAGTAAGGTATTTGTCACCATCCGTAACAAAGGTCCCGCTGTTCAGCGCGGCCATCAGATCCTGCCTGGGGCCTTTATGGTATGCTGGGACAAGAATAAAGGCAACGCACTGGCGTCCGGTATCCTTCTGTTTGTTTATGGCTCCCAATGAAGAAAGGAAGAGATCAATTCCCTTATTCCTGTATTCATACCTTCCGCTGGTTGATATGAGCAGTGTGTCTGCAGGAAGGGTATATCCCAGCAGGGTTCCTGCCACGTAAAGCAGCTTTTCCCGTGCTGCATTTCTCATTGCTTCAAAGTCCTCCGCAGCAGGGACAAAAGTATCTTCAAAACCGTTCGGCGTAATTACGTCCGGCTTTTTGCCCAGAAAAGCGAGACATTCACGTCCGGTGATCTCACTCACTGCAGTGAACACATCAGCCGCAGCGGCAGTGACCTTTTCGAGCGACTGCTTTGAGGTTACATTAAGCTCATGCGATATCTGAGCCGGGTTGTATTCATTAATCTTGCTGTACAGCTGCCTGTTGTTGCCGGCGATGCTGCGTCCAAGCACTGTTGCATGCGTTGTGAATGCGGTGGTGATCCACGGGGCAGATTTCTCAAGGTAGAGCACACCCGTTCCTGTCATCCATTCATGAAATTGTGCAACTACCTTCGGAAACTCACGATAAAAGGTTGTGAAGCTCTCGATTACTTTACCGGCAGCATAACCGAACAGTGCAGGTTCAATATAATCCCACTGTCCTGAAATGCTGTCAAGCTTATATGTTTCCCAGAAACGGGCGAATATTTCATTCTGCTGACCGAAATACGGAGTGAAGTCCACCAGCATCACGCGCGGTTGTCCTTTTATGTTCCAGCGTCCGGTTCTGACATTCAGCCCTTCCTGGGCGGCAACAGCCTTCCACTGAAGAAACATGGTATCATCTGGTGTGAACTCGGGGTTTGTTTTGTCATCGCGCCAGACATCAGGCCCTATAAGAACATAATTATCTCCGTATTCGTGAGTGGCATTCAGCGCCTTGGTTGAAATGACAGTATAAATGCCTCCTACCTTATTGCATACTTCCCAGCTTGTTTCAAATAAAAAATCAGCTTTCATTTCTTTATATCTATAATCATTTTAATACGCCGGGGCGTATGATGTATACTTCCAGGGATAAACGTAAAACCCAGCCTTATCTTGCGGCCTTCTTTGCCCTGACACTCTTTGTGACGGTTTTTTTAGCGGTGGCCTTGGGGGGAGTAGCCTTTTTAGCGGCAACTTTTCCCGGAGTGGTCTTTTTAGCGGCAGTCTTTCCCGGAGTGGTCTTTTCTGGTATGACCTTTTTTGCCGGGGCCTTCACGGCAACAGCTTTATTTGCAGCCGCCATTGTGCTCCTGCCTGATTTGGCTTTTTCAGCCTTAGGCCTGGCTACCCGACCTTTTTTCTCATATTTTGTCAGCTTCCCCTGAAGCTCACTGATCAGTTGATCTTTTGTCAAAATGGTTTCCGAGAGGCGGTTGACCTCCGCATCATGGACATTGACAGGGCAAATAGTATTAAGTCTGATCTCAAAATCACTCAGGACGTTCATGTAATTCATGAAAGCCTGGTATGGGTTCTCATAAGGATTGAAATATGCGTGAACAGCACCGTCAGAGAAGAATTTTGTTGACATGTAATAAAAATGATCGCTCGACTGCAGGTAAACCCAGTCACGTATAAGCTGATCAGAGCCGCATTTGGCAACCCTGTCTGAGAGGCTGTACAGTTTGCTCACAGCAGCGGTCTGTAGCTCATTACCCATCCAGGCGGTCAGGTCTCTTTCCTCATCAGCCCATGAGATAGGTGACGGAACATGCAACACGGCAACGGGCTGATAATAATCTGCAATCTCCGATACGGTCATGAAGGTGAATGGTGTTTTCTTGATTATGACATCAGGGAGGTGTTTCAGGAAATCAAAAATGCCTGTTTCCTTCTTCTGGTGTTCACCAAATGTCTCATAATCCATGAAGATGTTCAATATGTCCGAAGTGGTTCCCAGCCCCTTTATCCATGATGTATACTTTTCAGCAGTCAGCGGGTAGCTTGACCAGTTCTTGTTGGAGAACCTGAAAGCAATGTCATCGCTGAGGGTGTAATTACGCAGCAGCACTTTAAGCCTCGGGTTAATGGCATTGCAGTACAGGAAGTTGGGCGATTTCCATCCAAGGATATGCTTCGCGCCTTCCGTGATTGCAGCCTTGTACCCCATATCTGCCATCCAGCTGCCTATTTCATCCGAGTAAATCAGTTCCGTATTTCTGACAGAGGTCGGTTTATAACCCAGATACTCCACCATTTTTTCCGTGTGTATACTGATCTGTTTCTCAAAACGGTCGCGGTTCATCAGTGAAGCCAGCGAATGAGAGTTGGTCTCAGCAAGGAATTCAACACAGCCGGTCTCTGCCAGCTCCTTGAATGAAGCCAGCACCTCGGGAGCATAAAGTCTGAACTGATCAATTACAATACCGGTAAGAGAGAAGGTCACTTTAAATTTACCTTTATGTTTCCTTATCAGGTCAAGCAGGATCTTGTTGGCAGGAAGATAACAGTTTGACGCAATCCTGCGGAGGATTGATTCGTTCATGAAATCATCATAATAATAATGTTCATGCCCCATTTCAAAAAAGCGGTAGCGTCTGAGTCTGAATGGCTGATGAACCTGAAAATATAGGCAGATTGCCTTTTTTTGTGCTGTACTCATATCTTTTAGCTTGTCTGTTTCAATACCTCACTGTAAATATTCTTAACATGGCCGGCAGCCTTTTCCCACTTCAGTTTGTCAACTTCCTCCTTGCCATTCATAATAAACATACGCGATAAAGCGGGATAGGAAAGGATACCATAAATAGCATCAGCCATGGCCTCTATGTCCCAGAAATCGACCTTCACTGCATGGGTAAGAACCTCTGCCACACCGCTCTGCTTGCTGATAATTACCGGGACGTTTGACTGCATTGCTTCCAGCGGTGAGATGCCAAACGGTTCTGATACGGAAGGCATGACATAGACATCGCTCATCCGGAGCATGGTGAAAACATCATTGCCGCGCAGGAATCCCGTGAAGTGAAACCTGTCAGTGATGCGCAGTGCAGCAGCATGACGGATCATACGCTCCATCATGTCGCCTGATCCGGCCATCACAAACCTGACGTTGGGCATGCGTTTCAGAACCATCCTTGCCGCCTCAATAAAATATTCCGGACCTTTCTGCATTGTAATGCGGCCGAGGAAGGTCACTATTTTGTCATCGTAAGTCCGTTCAGGTATGTCAAGCTCAGAATGAGACGGGGGTTCGACGGCATTATAAACCGTCTCCACCTTATCAGGATTTATATTGTATTTGTTTATTACGATGTCACGCGTAAGGTTGCTGACGGTGATAATTTTGTCGGCAGCATCCATTCCCTCTTTTTCCATGTTATAAACCACCGGGTTGACGTTTCCGCCGCTGCGGTCGAAGTCGGTGGCATGGACATGTATCACCAGCGGCTTGCCAGATACGGCTTTGGCCGCTATGCCTGCCGGATATGCAAGCCAGTCGTGGGCATGGATGATATCAAAATTCTCCTCCGATGCTATCACCTGCGCCACAACGGAATATTTATGGATCTCATCCATAAGTGTTGCTCCGTAACTGCCGGTGAAGTCTACCTTGCCTTGTCTGTTGGTTGTCACAAGGATATCAGAATCCGCCACCTCTCCCCGGGTCATCTTCCAGAAGTCTTCAGGGTCGGTATAGGGTACCATTTTTGAGAATACCTCAATCATTTCAACCGGTTTCTGGAAATAGCTGTACCGCACCTTCTTGAATGCAACTGGGACGGTGTTGGCTCCTATGAGCCTGACAATACTCTGGTCTTCATCACCGTAGGCTTTCGGTACAACAAAGATCACTTCGGTATCAGGTTGTGCCGCAAGACCACGTGTCAGGCCGTAGCTGGCAGTGCCAAGCCCCCCTGCAATATGTGGAGGGAACTCCCATCCGAACATCAGGACACGCATATCATTGATTTTCTTTATATTTTGTCTCAAGAATATTATAAATGCGGAGCACCTCGCCCACGCTCCACGCCTGTGATATGGCGCCTCTTGGCGTATGGGGCGGATCACCGTCATAGATCTCCGAAATGGTTGAGATACCCGCTTCTGTCAGGGTCTCTTCGAAACCGGTGATCAGTTTTCTTACACGTGACACTCCACCCTCTCCGTATACTTTTAGCCATCCGTCACAGAAGGGTCCAATCAGCCATGGCCATACAGTGCCCTGGTGATAGGCTTTATCACGCTGTTCCTGGTTTCCGCTGTAAATACCGGAGTAACCCTCCTCTCCGGGCGAAAGGGTACGGAGGCCGCGAGGCGTCACAAGAACCCTGTTTGCTATATCGAGTACACTCTTCATCTGCTCCTTGCTGAGCATACTGTAAGGCAGTGAAGTGGCAATAACCATGTTAGGCCTTAGGAGCATATTACGCTTATCCTGATCATTGACATAATCAGCAAGATAGCCATGCTCCTCGTCCCAGAAGAGATCGATGAATGAAGCACTGATCAGTTGCGGCAGCTTCTCCCACTCTTTCACGAAAGCCTTGTCTCTGGAAACCCGAGCACAGTCAAGTGAATAACATACTGCGTTGTACCACAGAGCTTCTATCTCCACAGCGTAACCGTTGCGCGGAGTGACAGGCTGTCCGTTGACGACAGCATCCATCCATGTAAGTGCCTTGCCTGGGGCATCAGCATAGATGAGCCCGTTTTCCCTCATTTGTATCCCGGATGAAGTGCCGTCACGGTAAGCCTGTAATATGTTTTTCATGGACTCACCATAACGTTTCCATGTCTCACGCATATCTATACCGTAGCTGTAGAGCGCCTGAAAAAACCACAGGGCAGCGTCAGCACTTTTGAACACAGGATTATCATTATTATCCTTACCGGCGGCTAGCCGTTCCTTTATGTGGCGTACCCGGGTGTCAAGCACTGCCGCATACAGGTCCTCTGTCTTGCGTGCAAGAGCCAGGCCGGGAAGAGAAATAAACGTATCACGCTCTCTTGCACCAAACCACGGGTAACCTGCAACGATATTGGTCTCGCTTCCCCTCTTTTCAATAAACTGCTGTGAAGCATTCCGGAGACTGTTTCCGAAATTGCTCCTCGGTATTTTTGATGAAACCGTTTTCGTGAACTTCGTCTTAAATCCTGCCGGTCGTTCTTCATTTGTCGACGCCGAGAAAACCAGCACATCTCCCTTGCTCGCTGTCACCTCAAAAAAGCCCGGAGCAAACAGGTCTTCCGAGTATTCGTACCCCCGCTTCTGTTCCTCAGTATACTCTACTCCAGTGTACCAGTCAGGTACCGGAACAAACTCAGCCTTTGATGAAAGCTGCATATGAAGCCACGGGAAACCGTCATACATGCGGATCTTGATACCGTTAGACACTTTCTCTATGCGGGTGTTTGCCCACATATTGGCATGAGTAAGCTGATGCACGCTGCGGAAGGCCAGGAAAGGCTTCAGCTGGAACTTAACAGGTTCATCAGCTTCAAGGATGGTGAACCTGATCATCGTCTGCTCCTCGTAATGAACCAGCAAACGCTCCTGCCTCATGGTGACATTGCCCACCCTGTATGTCATCCCCGGAATATCCTGAATATCAAAATCCTCAACATATTTGTGGCCTTTGGGACTGTAATAGTCACCATGGTACTTGCGGATACCGGTGTTGAAACTCTGTCCGTTGCTTACGACCGTTGTGTCAAGCGCCGACAGAAGAACATACCTGTCTCCCCCGAGTGCGTCAACGGGACAGACGAGCAGGCCATGGTACTTGCGGGTGTTACAGCCCACTATTGTCGTACACGAATAACTGCCCGCCCTGTTGGTGCGCAATATCTCACGACTGAGAGAATACTCGAGGTTAACTACCTGAGCCTTATCAAATTTAATATATCCCATAATTTTAGGATTTCCGTTAAACTGGACAAAAATTATTAATTATTCCCAGTAAAATAATAAAAATAAAATCCATCTGCAAAGTAACATAAAAAAATCCGATAAACGGTCAGGTCAACATTTTCATTTTCAGCCTGCCGGACTCTTTCAAAATAGGTATCTTTGCAGTTCAGTAAAAAAACCTGAGCGATTTTAAATTGTTTAAAAAGATGAAAAATATTTTTCTCCCGAAAACCGGAAACAGGCTATATGTCTCACTTTTCA
>Ga0209262_10001233_pt1 | contig 10735 bp, 9 predicted proteins | sample Lowcelwee11metaG_FD_187171 | JGI IMG/M metagenome (GOLD analysis project Ga0209262, IMG submission 187171) | Freshwater pond sediment microbial communities from the University of Edinburgh, under environmental carbon perturbations - Low... | ecosystem: Environmental > Aquatic > Freshwater > Pond...
GCCCATCGACCAGGCGGAAGAGCTGGACTCCTACGACCTGGTCTTCTGCGGTTTCCCGGTCCAACACCATAGCGTCCCGGCCAAGATGGTCCATTTTCTGGAAAAATTGCCCAAGGGAAGGAAATTGGCGATCTTCGCTACCCACGGGTCGCTCAAAGGGGGCGAGAAGGCCGTCAGCGCTTTCTATGCGGCCCTGAGCCTGGCCAAGGGACAAACCGTTCTCGGCACATTCGGCTGTCGCGGGCAGGTCAAGTTCCAGTTGCTCGACGAATGGATGGAAAGCCCCCAGCACATGGCCTGGGCCATTGAAGCCCAAAGCGCCAACGGCCACCCGGACATCGCCGACCTGGAAGAAGCCAGCACATTTGCCGAGACCATGATGTATGCGGCAGAACATATCCACGGCCTGGCGAAAAAGGCCTGATCGCGAAGGGACCCATGCCGGATTACAGGTTTAAACTCGACCTCAAGGTCCGCGACTACGAGTGCGACGTGCAGGGGATCGTCAACAATGCCGTCTACCAGAATTATCTCGAGCACGGCCGCCATGAATTCCTGCTGTCGGTCGGGATCGACTTTAACCAGCTGACAAGGGAAAAGGTTTTTTTAGTGGTCGTGCGCGCCGAACTCGATTACAAGACCCCATTGCGCGGCGGCGATGCCTTTTGGATCGGGCTGAATCTGGAGCGTCTTTCCCCGGTACGTTTCGTTTTTTTGCAGGACATTTTTCGCTCCTCCGACCAGCGCCTGGCCTTGTCGGCACGGACCATTGGCACGGCGTTGAATGAAAGGGGCCGCCCCTGCCTGCCACCGGAACTTGGTGCCTTGCTGCAGACGACCGGCGAATAAAGAAAGGGACCGGACCTGGCGCTCGCGGCACGCCCGCGCGGGAAAAACAGGCTCTTGACAAAAACGGCAAATTCGATTATCCTTATGGCCAAGAGCGGGAATAGCTCAATGGTAGAGCGCAACCTTGCCAAGGTTGATGTTGCGGGTTCAAATCCCGTTTCCCGCTCCATTGGCGCATCGGCGGCGTAGCCAAGTGGTAAGGCAGCGCTCTGCAAAAGCGCTATTCATCGGTTCAAATCCGGTCGCCGCCTTGTTTCAATCCATGGACAGTTCGAGGGCTTCCGTTTTCAGGAACTTCAGGCTGCTTAAAATCAGATTGGCGTTGCCGATCAAGACCACGACCCCTTTGTCCCTGCTTCCCGCCTTGTGCTTTCCGCCCATCTGATCATCCATTATCTGCATCACGCGATTGAGACTCACTTCCTGGAAAAGTTCCGTTCCGATCCGCGCCGCATACGATCCAGCCCCCTGCCCGTGAAAGCGGACGATCTCGCCCTGCAGGTCGTTATCGAAACGGCTCGTCTCCACCTGGGCGCGGCCGATATAAAAATTCAAGGCATCGAGGTATTCCTTCCTTTCGATGGGACGGACATTGAACTTCTTTCTTTCCTGGTCCACCAGCAAAAGATAATTTTCAAGGTCGCTGTAATTCAAGCGCAGATAATTGCAGAACATGGTGAAATTCCTGAAGGAAAAGGTATCGGTGTTGACCTTGTAGCCGCCCATCTGGAACTGGTTTTTTCCCGATTGGTAGATCCGCCCGTTGGGAAAACCGAACAGGGCGTAATTGCCGATGACATAAGGCAGGTAATTGGCGTCGGTTGCGGCCGGGGCCGTATCGAACCAATATACCACGGGCAGGTCGGAGGAATTGACGTTCAGGATGAAGATCTTGCGGTTGGCATTGACGACAACCTCTTCCTTCCTGGGTTTCAGGGAGGGCGGCGATGGCTGCGGCAGGTCTTTTTCGATCATGCCCAGGATGAAGTAGGGGTTGATCTTCCCTTTCAGGATCAGCAGCGCGTTGTCGGGCCGGAAGGTCTTCAGCAGGAACGAACGCAGTTGGGCCAGGTTGATCCGGCCCATGAATTCCTGGAGCATCAGTCCCTGGGTGAAATAAAAATTTCCGGCCATCTGCTGGTAGGCCAGCAAAAGGGCGATCTCCTTTTTCCAATCCCTGTTCTTGGCGAACAAGGACCAGAACTTTTCCCTGCTTTGGTTGAATTTTTTCAGGTGAAAGGAAGAATAATTGAAGATCTCCTTGAGCAGTTTGGGGAAAGAGGCCAAGCGGTCGGGAAGGAAATTCATGCTGATCTTCACCACTTCGGGGTTCTGTTCGACAAGAAAATCGTTTCCCTGCCTTTGCAGCATATCGAGCAGGTTGGCCGGAGGGGAGTTCAGTTCACGCTCGAACATGTTCATGACCGTCAGTTGCGAGATGGCCAGGGAGGTGTAATTCTGGGTGCTGCCGTCAAGGTGGATGAGCAACTGGGCATGAATGAACGGCATGTCATTGTCCTGCAGGATCTTGACGACCAGCCCCTTGGAGGTCGTGAAGGTAAACAGCCGCGTTTCCGCCGCCAGCGCCAGGCCGCCCGCAAGGAAAAACACCACCCCTCCCAGGAGGCACAAAAAACGACGGGGTTGAAAACTTCTATTCGCCATAAACATTCAGGACGACCTGGTTTTCCTTTAACAGGTATTTCTTCGCGCTTTCCATGACGTCATAGGGAGTGATCCGACGCAGGCGTTTGAGCTGGGCATCGAAAAAATTCAGTTCGCCGAACATCTGCATGGACTCGCCGATGCGCAGGCACCTGTCCTCAAGTGAAAGCATGCTTTTCAAAAAATCGATCTCCATCAGCGAACGGACCGCGCGCACGTCGCTGTTGCCGAGGGGCTTGCCGGCCAGGGATTGAAACTCCTTTTCCAGGACATATTTGGCTTTTTCAAGATTGATGCGCTTGGGGCTGGATATTTGCAGGGTCAGGCAATTGGCCTCCATGTAATCGGTGAAACCGCTCTCGATCTCGACATCCAGCTTGTTCACGGTATTCAGGACGTGCTCAAGCCGGGCAAAGCGCGGATCGGTCAGGTAATAGCGCAAAAAATCAAAATACATGAAATTATAGCCGATCTTGGCCGGGGCTTTGATGCCGTACAGGATAAAGTACTTTTTCAAGCCCGGAATTACCCAATTCTTGGACAAAAAGGTTTTTCGTTGATTCTGGGCGCTGTAAACCGGGCTGGGGGGCCTGCGACCCGGCGGGATGTCCTGGAAAAACTGATTGATCCCGGCCCGCAGTTCATTGATATCGAATTTCCCGGCGATGATCAGGAGGATGTTGGCCAGGTTTTGAAAATTCTGGTAGTAATCCCGGACGCGGTCGTTGTTCAAAGAACGGATCTTGTTGAGGTCCCCGTAAAGCGGGACCTCGTAGACCGACCCTTCAAAAACCTTGGAATAGACCCAGGCCTGGGCCTTGAAGTTCTGGTTCGCCTCCCCGAGACGGTTGATGCGGTTGAAGATCTGGTTCTTGTGGTAGTCAATGTTCGCGTCCTGCAGGCGCAGGCTTTTCAAGCGTTCACTTTCCAGCCACAGGGCCAGTTTGATCTCCTGGGCCGGAAGCAGCTCGTAGAAAACGGAGTTATCGTAATTGACCCGGCCGCTGACCACTCCGCCCATCTTGTTGACGAACAGGACGTGGTCGTAGGGCTCGAGGTTCTCGTTGCCGTCGAACATCAGATACTGGTACAGGTAGGATAAACCGCGGCTGTCCACGGGATCGTTCCGGGAGCCGCGCATGTGATAAACGCAGACCGCGGCGGCCTGCATATCGTTGCTGGGAGCCAGGATCACCTTCAGGCCGTTCGGCAGTTCGAAGGAGTTGACCGTGACCGACTGCGCCGCCAGGGGAAAGAGCGGAGCGATCAGCAGCCAACAAAAGATCCGTGCTTTTATCACTTGATTATTTTACCGGGGAACGGATTTTTAGTCAAATCCATTTGTTTTTCTGTCCCTAAGGAATAAAACTTGACATTGGGCAAAGGTTTTCATTATAATTAAGACTAAGTTCAATTAAATTGGAGGACCCAGCGATGAAAAAAACTGTCATTATGCTTTTAATGCTCATAGCCATCAGTATGGCGACGTTGCTCGCCCTGGACAAGGAACAGACCGACGCTTGGACCGCGCTGGTCGGTGAAAAAGACCTGCAGGTCAAAATGCAGAAACTCGAAGCCTACTACAGCAAATACGGCAGCAAGGAAGATCGTTATTCCATGTACATGTATATCAATCTTGCCCAGACCACCTACCTGCTCCAGCAGTATGAAAAAACCATCCAGTTCGGTGAGAAGGCCCTGACCTACAAAGAGATCGATGCCAGCAACAAGCTGCCCCTGTACCTTTATCTGGCCAATTCATACAACCTTACGAAAAAAGACCTGGACAAGGCCTACAATTACGCCGAAGAGATCGTCGTTCTGGCCAACTCGCTGCGCACCGAAGGCCAAAGCAACTCCGCCATCGACAACAACTATACCGCGCCGGCCCTGCGCATCCAGGTGCAGCTGCTCGCCGTCAAGGCGCAGGACCCGCAGATCGCCCTCAACGCCCTGAACAAGGCCATTGAGGCATATAATCTTGACAAGTCCGATAAATCATCGTTTTTTGTCGAGAAATTGAGCGAGCACCTGCGCAAGAACGAAAATATCGAGGACGCCATCCGCGGTATCGAGACCATCAACCTGGACAAGCCTGACGCCGACCGGCACAACTTGCTGGGCACGATGTACAACCAGGTCAAGAACATGCCCAAGGCCATTGAGAACTTCAAGGCCTCCTACGCGTTGAAAAAGAACGCCCAGGTGGCCTACAACCTGGGGATCCTGCTCAACCAGAACCTGGAAATCGACGCCGCCCTTGAATACCTGGCCGAGGCCCATCTGCTGAACGATGAGATCTGGTCTCCCAAGGCGCTTAAATTTCTCGATCATCTCGTTTTTTTCGAGAAGACCAAGGGGCAGCCGCAGCCGGAGCAGGAAAAAGTCTACAACGAAATTCTGGCCGCGGCCAAGGCCAGGCTGGGAATCACGCTGCCCTGATTTCCTTAGCTCACGCAAAGCCTGGAAAATCCATTGGTGATCAGGCGCTGAGCAAGATCTGCCTTTTGTTCCCCACCCGCCGGGTAATATTCTGCCCGTCCCAGTATTCGAAAAGAACAATCAGATACTTCCGCGTATAGGAGGTCATGGTGCGCAGGTCGTCAATGGTCATGATGTCTCCCTGGTTGCGCTTGAATTTTTTCAGGCGATTGAGGAGCTTGTTGTGTTCCTCGCTGAAGATGAAATGCCGCTCATCCAATTGCACGAGTTTTTCCTCATCGAGCATGTACCATAACGCGTCATTGATCTGCTTCAGCGAGAAGGCGGTATTTCTCTGCACGTTCTCAAAAGTGAATATCAACAGCTTGTTCGCCCGCAGCACTTTTTCGATCTCGACCATGCACGCTTTTTCCTCGGCGCTCAGCGGCAGCTGGGAATAGATCAGCGCGCTGGGAAGTATTTTGCAGGGAAACTCCTGGCTGCATTTTTTCAACAGGTATTTGAAGAAAACCGAATCCTGGGGGATCTTGACCGCTTTTTCCAGCCGGGTGAATTTAACGGTCCGCTCGCGGTTTTCGTAGGCCGCGCGCAGAACTTCCTCCATGGCGGAAAGGCTCTGCAGAAAGTGCTCCCAGGAAGTACCGAACAAGTAGTTCAGATTGATGACCTTCACCTGCTGGGCCAGTTCCAATTCGGTCAACACATCGACCGCTTCCCGCCTTTCCAGTGAAAAAAAGTAGAGCAAGCCCTCCATTTCAAGGAAATTCTCCACGCCCATCAGCGCCTGGACGATCTCCTTGAAGCTCTTCTCCTCAATGACCTGGAGCAGCTCGGCGATTTTTTTCAGTTTTCTCTGGTTGTATTGCGACAGCACCGGCAACAGCACGGTAAAGGAACCCTTGGTGTTCCGGAAATCTATTTTCTGCTTGAAATTGAGTTCGACCTGGTTCTTGAAATGGACCGTAAAAAAATCCCCCCCGATCTTCTTGAAGTTCACCCCGACGTTTTGGTCCGCGATCCGGACGTTGCCGGAGAAACTATCCTGGGAATGGGAAAGCCTGACGAAATAAGCGTTGAACCTCATGCTCGTTTTAAAATCGCCGGCAGGCAAACGGCGGCATTGGCAAAAACATTTTCCCGGGCCGGGTTCAGCCGGCGATGCTGACGCTTGCTTTCTTGACCGGGAACTTGTTCTTGAAAAGGGTCGAGAACGAAAGGAAGGAGATGTACAGGTAACCATATTGGAACATCAGCAGGAAGGGCAGGGTGAGCCAGATCCCCTCGCTGATGCAGGTGACCACGGCAAAGGTGAAATAAAGGCCGAGCGACAGCTCGATGATGGTGATCAGGAGGTTCTTATTTCCCTTGTATCTCTTGGCCGCCCAATTGTCGCTTTGTTTTTCGATGCCGAACTTGGGCGTGCGCACGAATTCCGACTCCTTGTTCATCAGGGCTTCCACCACGGCGACGGAATTGTTGACCGACAGGCCGATGCCCAGCCCCATGAGCAGGGGCAGATACCTGAAGGTGACGGTCCAGTTGGAATAGAGCTCTTTCTGGGAAACGATATAAAAGGCGCCGACCGAAGCCGTGGCCATCAGGAACAGGGGCACGTCGTAAATGAACATCTGACCCCAATCCATGTCCCGGCGCATCAGGACCACGGGCAGGATGGAGATCGACAGCGGCACCATCAACAAATAGGCGAAGTTGGCAGCCAGGTGGAAAAACGCCTCCACTTTCACGCCCAGGGGAAGGTTCGCCCGGAAGATCTGGGGCAGAAGCTTCTTGGCCGTCTGGATGGAACCCTTGGCCCAGCGGTGCTGCTGAGCCTTGAAGGCCACTACATCGGCCGGCAATTCGGCCGGCACCGAAAAATCGGGGAGATAGATGAACTGCCAGCCCTTCATCTGGGTGCGGTAGCTCAGGTCCAGGTCCTCGGTCAGGGTATCGTGCTGCCAGCCGCCGCCGTCGATGATGGCGGTTTTCCGCCAGATGCCAGCCGTGCCGTTGAAATTGAAAAAGCGCCCCGAACGGTTGCGGGCCGTGTGCTCGATCACGAAGTGGCCGTCGAGGAAAATCGACTGCAGGCTGGTGATCAGCGAAAAATTGCGGTTCAAATGGCTCCAGCGCATCTGCACCATGCCGACATTGGCCGCGGTGAAAAAATGGATGGTATTTTTAAGAAAATGCTTGTGGGGAACGAAATCGGCGTCGAAGATGGCGATGAATTCGCCCTTGGCCACGTTCATCCCTTCTTCCAGCGCGCCGGCTTTGTAGCCCTTGCGGTTTTGGCGGTGCAGGTAGGAGATGTCCAGGCCCTGCGCCCGGTAGTAATCGACGCGCCGCGAAGCGATGGCCACGGTTTCATCGGTGGAATCGTCCAGGACCTGGATTTCCAGCAGCTCCCTGGGATAATCCATTTTCGCGACCGCGTCGATCAGGCGCTCGGCCACGTACATCTCGTTGTACATGGGCAGCTGGATGGTCACCCGCGGAAGCTCGTCGTCCTCGAAGCGCCCCTCGGGCCGGGCCGCGGCTTTCTTGTTCTTATAATACAGGTAAACCATATAATAACGGTGCGCGCCGAAAACGGCCAGGATCGAAAGCACCATGAAATAAAGCATTACCACATACGCGTTTAGGTTTTCCATATACTCCCCATATTGGTCACGACGGAAGTTGGAATTATACACCCAAATTTCATCCGATTCAAGTGCCCGCGAGAAAGGAGGGGGAAAATCGGGGTGAGAGGATTTGAACCTCCGGCCTTTCCGACCCGAACGGAACGCGCTAGCCAGTCTGCGCTACACCCCGTGACCGATAAAAAAACATTGTACCATAAAAGCCGGACTTGTGAAACCCCCGTCGGCAACACTGCCACCCCGATCAGCGGGGCAGCCTCTCCCCGCTATCGGGGATTGAATAGCCTCCGGGGCCAGGCCCCCGCGGCCGCGCGCTCTACGCGGGCTTTGCATCGGGCGCCGGGAAAAGTTATAATGGGCCTCCGGGGGTAAACCATGAAGCGGGCATTGATCAGCGTCTACGACAAAGAGAATATCGAGAGGATCGCCTCCGCCCTGGTCAAGGCGGGCTGGGAGATCGTTTCCACCGGCGGCACGGCCGCCCATCTCAAGACCAGGGCCATCCCGGTCACCGAGGTGTCGAGCATCACGAATTTTCCCGAGATCCTGGACGGCCGGGTAAAAACGCTGCACCCGCTGATCTTCGGACCGGTCCTGGCCAAAAACACGGCCGAGCACCTGAGGCAGCTGCAGGGATTCCAGGCCGGCAAGATCGACCTGGTCATCATCAATTTTTATCCTTTCGCGGCGGCCCTGGAAAAGCACGCCGACAACCTGGACGCCATGCTGGAAAACATCGATATCGGCGGCCCGGCCCTGGTCCGCGCCGCGGCCAAGAATTTCAAGGACACCATCGTTTTGATCGATGCCAAAGACCACGCCGCGGTCATTGCCGCCATCGAGAACCACGAAGAAATCCCCCTGGAAGTGAGAAAACAATTAGCGCAAAAGGCTTTTGCCTACACCTCGTTCTATGATTCCCTGATCGCTTCCTACTTAAGCGCCGGACAGAAAGCCCATCCTGATTTCATGACCATCGGCGGCCGCCGCACGCAGTCACTGCGCTACGGCGAGAACCCACATCAGTCTGCATTTCTGGCCGTGGCCGACCGGCGCTCCCCGTTCTACGCCATCGACCAATTGCACGGCAAGGAGTTGTCGTTCAACAATATTCTCGACCTGGCCATGATCTACGAACTTTTAAATGAGTTCCAGGGGAAAAAGCATTTCGCGGCCGTCGTCAAACACCAGAACCCCTGCGGCGCCGCACTGGCCGCGACCCAGCTGCCCGCCTTTCAGAACGCCTTTGCCGGTGACCCGAAATCGGCTTACGGCGGCATCATCGGCTTCAACCACCGCCTCGAAGCCGAAGCCGCCGCCGCCGTGGCCGAGATCTTTTTCGAGGTCATTCTCGCTCCCGATTTCAGCGAAGAAGCATTGAAGATCCTGCGCAAGAAAAAGAACCTGCGCCTGATCCGCATGCCGGCCGGTTATGTCGAGAAAGCCGATTTCAAAACCATCCCCGGCGGCTTCGTCTACCAGAGCCGGGACAACCAGGCCTTCGACGTCGAAGCCTTCGAACAAAAAGCCGGGAAGCCCTTGGGCAAGAAGGAAAAAGCGGACATGGAGTTCGGCTGGAAGATCATCAAGTTCGTGAAATCGAACGGCATCATCATCGTCAAAAACCTCCAGCTTATCGGCGTTGGCGCCGGCCAGGCCAGCCGCATTGATGCGGTGGAGCTGGCCATCGGCAAAAGCCAATCGCCCCTGGCCGGGGCCGTGCTCCTTTCCGACGCCTTCTTCCCGTTCCCCGATTCGCTGGAGTTGGCCGCCAAACACAAGATCGCCGTGGTGGTCGAAACCGGAGGTTCGGTCAGGGACCCCGAGGTGATCCTGACAGCGCAGAAGCTCGGCGTTACGCTGTTTTTCACCGGCCTGCGCCATTTCCGCCACTGAGCCGGGGGCGCGCTCACTCCGGATACCGTTGACAAAAGGGGCGCTTTCCGGTATTTTCCACCCATGGAACAGGTGAACGGCATGAAGATCTCGGCGGTGATCATCACCTTCAACGAGGAAGACCGCTTGCCCGACGCCCTGGCCAGCCTCGATGGCGTCGCCGACGAGATCGTGGTGGTCGACTCGTATTCGACCGACCGCACCGTGGCGATCGCCAGGGCCGCCCAGGCCCGGGTTTGGCAGAACCGCTTCGAAGACTACGGCCAGCAGAAAAATTTCGCCATGGGAAAAGCCGCCCACGATTGGATCCTCAACCTGGACGCCGACGAGAGGGTCTCCCCGGAGTTGAAGCGCGCCCTCGGCGTTCTGAAAGAAAAAGCGGCGCCGGCAACGGTGGCCGCCTTTGCCATCAAGAGAAAAACCTTTTATTTGGGCCGCTGGGTCCGCCATTCGGGCTGGTACCCCGACCGCAAGATCCGTGTTTTTAAAAAAAGCGCCGCCACCTGGCAGGGCCGCATCCACGAGAAACTGCTGGTGACCGGGGAGGTCGCCCGCCTGGACGGCGACATCCTGCATTTCACCTACCGCGACATAGGCGACCATGTAAGCCGCTTGAACCGCTACGCCAGTTTCCAGGCCGAGGAGATCCTCAAGCAGAACCAGAGGCTCCTGCTGCCGCGCCTGCTCATCCTGCCGCCGGTCACTTTCTTGCGCCATTACATATGGAAACTGGGTTTGCTCGACGGTTTCCCGGGGCTGGTCATCGCCACGGTCCAGTCATGGGGAACGGCGATGAAGTACCTCAAAGCCATGGCCCTGAAGCGTCGGGCCCGGTGCTGAACCGCCGGGATTGCAATCCACCCCGGCCTGCGCTAGAATAACCACATGAGCAACGTTCCCAAATGCAACACCAACCGGACGGCCAAGTGGATCCGCGTGATCGTTTCGCTCGGCGTCATCGGCGCCGGGATTTATTATAAGAACTGGATCGGCTTGCTGGGCATCTTCACCCTGCTCAGCGCCTTCACCGGCTCCTGCTCTCATTCCCTGCAATTCCGCGGCCTGCGCGACATCAAGATCAAGCGCAACGGTCCCGACGAGGAATAAGCTCCGCGCTTTCCCGCAAAACGCGGGCCGCCTCATCTTCCCCGCCTTGACAGATCAGCGGGATCATGTTATAATTTAAACACTTCAATAAATATCCGAAGGAAAACAATGAATCCCCCCAAAAAAAATCG
>Ga0209262_10001234_pt1 | contig 10733 bp, 8 predicted proteins | sample Lowcelwee11metaG_FD_187171 | JGI IMG/M metagenome (GOLD analysis project Ga0209262, IMG submission 187171) | Freshwater pond sediment microbial communities from the University of Edinburgh, under environmental carbon perturbations - Low... | ecosystem: Environmental > Aquatic > Freshwater > Pond...
ACCCTCAGGCGCTTGGCGCCCGCCTGCTTGGCGTTGAGGACCAGATTGGAAAAAATGACGTTGAGCAGCAGCGGATCGCTTTTCAGGTGCAAGGCGCCATCCGGCAGGTCGAGGGCCATTTCCTGGGCGGCCGCGGCCGCGGCGATCACCTTGCCGACATCGGTTTTCTTGCGGCTGATCTTTTCCACCGGCCGGGCGAACTGCAGAAAGCTTTCCATCATTTGGCTCAAAAAATTGATCTCGCGGGTGATCTTGCGCGTTTTTTCCGGTTCCGTGCGCATGGCCTTGCTGTAGCCCAGGATGACCCCCAATGAATTGCGGATCTCGTGGGCCAGGGCCGCGGCCATTTCACCGAGCATCATCAGGTTGGCGTTCTGGCGCTCGATCTTTTCCTTTTTCCTTTCGGAGCTGATGTCGCGGACCAGAACCAGGCGGCCGCTGTCCGCGACGGGCACCACGTCGACGTAAAAAATCTGGGAACCGCTTTCGATCTCGGCGGAATTTTTCTTTTCACTGCCCTGGATGAAGGCGGTAAGCCCGGGATGTCCCTGCAGAACCGACGCCAGGGAATTGTTCTTGGCGCTGGCCAAACTGCGGTTGAACAGTTTCTGCGCCGCGGGATTGAATATTTCGATCTGGTTGCTGGCGGAGATGAATATCACGCCCAGGTGGACGGTATTGATGATGCTCTTGTTCAACTCCCCTTTTTGGAAAGTGGAGCGGCTCTGCTCGGCAACCTGGTTCTGCAGCTCCAGCTGCGCATTTTTCATGTCGACCAGGTAGTCCTGGAAAATGGAGCCGGTGCCGGAGCCTCCTTCCGGTTCCCTTTTCTTCAGCAGCACGATTAGGTAAACGCCGCAGGCGACGATAAAAATTCCCAGGAAAATGATCAAAGCCGAAAGGATTTTTTTCAGCTGGCGGAGAGCGTCCAGCTGGCGCGACTGGATGGTCTTTTTAAAAAGCAGGCCCGATTTGCCGTCCAGCGACTTGCGGATCAGCAAAAGCTGTCCCTTTCCCGCCGGGATGACCCGCCGGGAACTTTCCGCGCCGGGCATGGGCAGGACCTGGTCGAAATAATTTGCCCGGCCCGCGCCGGGCAGGCGCCGGAGCGATCTTTGCATGTGCAGCTCGGCCTGCAGATCGCTTTGGGCGATGATGGCCGCGATCTCGTTTTTTTCCAGGCTCGTGAAAAGGGCGCGCATGTTCTCGAAGACGAACAGGGCCAGGATCTGGATGACCATGACCAGCACCAGAAAACTTTTTTTCATGTCAGGAGCCAGAGCGAGCCGATCCAGTCCAGGACGGCGTCGCCCCAGAACAGGGAGACGAAGCTGCCCAGGCTGAGGAACGGGCCGAAAGGCAGAGCCAGCCTGAGATTTTTATTCTTGAAGACGATCATGAAGACCCCCACCAGCAGGCCGGAGAGCGAAGCCAGGAAAATGGCCACCGCCAGCCGGCGCGGCCCCAGAAAAAGGCCCATGAACAGCGCCATTTTGATGTCGCCGAAGCCCAGCCCCTCGATCTTTCTGACCTTAAGGTAAAAATAATACAGGCCGGCGAAAAACAGCGCCCCACCCAGGCCGCCCAGCAAGGCTGCCAGCTGGCCGACTTCGGGATTGAAGAATGAAAAGATGAAAAAAAAAGCGGCGCCGCTGTAGGTGAGCTCATCGGGGAGGATCATGTGCTTGCTGTCGATGGCCGCCAGGGCGATCAGCAAACAGATGAATACGGCGCTGGCCGCGGCCTGCGGCGTCAGCCCGTAATGGTGGACCGCCAGCCAGAAGCTGAAGGCGCAAAACCCCTCGACCAACGGGTATTGGGGTGATATTCTGCCGCGGCAGGAGCGGCAGCGGCCCAATAAAAAAACATAGCTCAGCAGCGGGATGTTGAAATAAAAAGGAATGGCGGCGTTGCAGCGCGGGCAATGCGAGGGCGGGAAAGCCACGCTTTCTCCCAGCGGCAGGCGGTGGATCACCACGTTCAAAAAACTGCCGATGATCAAGCCGAAAATGATGGTCAGCGCCGTTTCCATCGGAATATCCTCGCGGCGGTGACCGTGCCCTTTTCGGGATCGTAGATATAGTCGTTGCCTGAAAAATCGCTGGGCAGGGCGCTGACCAGCCTGGCTTTGATCAGCTCGACCAGGGATGTAGGCCAGCGGCGGAAATTTTCACGGAACCTGGCGATCTTTTCCTTGAGCAAACCCGTATCGATTTCGGACTTGATCTGGTAAAGGTGGTTGAAGGCCGCGGCTTTTTCCATGGCGTCGCCAGCATTTTCGTAAATTTCAAGCCACATCCGGTAGGCCGCCCCGGGGTCGTCGTTCAGATACACCAGGTGGGCTTTCCAGCGCTTGACAAAAGCCGGGGCGCCGGGTTTGGCCGCGGCCCGCTGGTAATAAAACTCGGCCTTGGGGTAATCCTTCAAGAATTTAAAGCAGTAGTAACCGGCGTCCTGGTCGAAAAACCATTCGTCTGGATTGTGACGCGAGCCCTTGTCCAGCAGGCGCAAGGCCATGGGAATATCCCGGGCTTCGTAGACCATGATCAGCGAACCGATGATGTAAGGCTCTTTGTACTGCGGCGTGATATCGGTGATGGTGTCGTACACCCTTTCCAAAAAATCGAAGCGGTTGGTCAGGTAGGTGGCGGAATAAAACTGAATGGACCAGATGAACAGCAGGTCGGCGGCCAGGTTGCTGTAGCCGAAGGAGAGTGTCTTCAGCGCCTTGCCGGACGGCAGGGAAACAAAGGTGGCGCGGTCGCCGAAATAGTTGACCGTGGCATCGTAGCGGTTCTGCATTCCGGCTGCCAGCAACAGGCCGGCCATGAAAATGACCGCCAGCAGCCGGCCCGGGATCATTGGAATTCCCTTCTGCGGAAGATCAGGATGGTGACGGCCAGCAGCGCCAGGATATAGGCCAGGGCATAGAGAACGGAAAACAGGATGGTCCAGGGGTTGAACGCCGTGTTCAGCACCACTTCGTTCTTGATGTTGAACTTGTCCAGGTTGGGCAGCAGGTAGTAGAGGCCTTGCACGAAATGCTTCCAGAACGGGACGCGCAGGACCGTCTTGAATTCATTGAACGTCCACATGATGTGGCCGATCAGGTAAAGCGAAACCGTGAAAATGAAGGAGAGGATCGGGGTGGTGAATGAGGAAAAGAGCAGGGAAATGGCCACGATGACCAGAAGTTCCAGGAACAGCATGAAGAAATAGAGAATAATCTTGAGGTCGAAGCCGCCGCCGCTCATCCAGACGAACAGAAAAAAAATGCCGGCCATGGCCGCCAGCGCCGTCAGCATGGTCAGGGCCAGTCCCAGGAACTTGCCGATGATGAACTGGTCGCGGGAGACCGGCTTGCTCAGGATGTTGAAAATGGTCTTTTTTTCAATTTCCTTGTAGACCAGGTTGATGCCGGTGAAGATGGCGATCAGGACACAGAAGAAATTGACGGCCGCCAGGCCGGTGTCCTTCAGGACCTTCATGGCGTCGCCCAGGGTCAAAAAACTGATCAGCTTGGAACTGAGGGCGAACAGGATGCCGAAAAAAACCAGCAGGTAAAACATCTTGTTGCGCGCCGATTCCTTGAAGGTGTTGATGGCGATGCCCTTCATGCTCATTTTCATTGGTTGTCCCTCCCGGCCCCTTCGGACCGGGACGTTCGGGCCCCATCGGCCCCTCCAGCCGTCGTTGCGGGGCGGTGCGGCTGCATTTCATTGAAAAAAATGTCTTCCAGCGTCATCTTGACCGGGTTGACCGCCGCAATTCTGCCGCCATTGTGGATGATCGATTCCACCACCAGGTTGATGTCGGCGTCGCTGGCCAGGGTGATGAAAAACTGGTCGTCGCGGCAGACGAAATTGGGCTGGATCTTGGCCAGCTCTTTTTCGGCAATATTGGCGCAGACGATCTCGTAATACTGGATGCTGCGCGAGATCAGTTCCGACAATTTGCCCTCGCGGCGGATGGCGCCGTTAAGGATAATGCCGACCCGGTCGACCATCATCTCGACATCCTGCAGGATATGGGAGGAAAAGAAAATGGTTTTGCCCTGCTCGCGCAGGGAAAGGATGAGGGTGCGCAGGTCCTTGCGGCCGATAGGGTCGAGGCCGGAGAACGGTTCGTCGAGGATCAGGAGATCGGGATCGTGGATCAGGGCCTGGGCCAGCCCCAGGCGCTGGATCATGCCCTTGGAGAATTTACGCAGTTTAAGGTCTTCATAACCGCTCAAGCCCACCTGGTGGATCAGCGCCGCCACCCGGTCCCGCACTATGGCAGCCGGAAGGTTGAACAGCGAGGCGGAAAAGAAAAGCAGCTCGCGGGCGCTCAGGTAATCGTAAAAATAGGGGTTTTCGGGGAGGAAGCCGATGCGGCGCCGGGCGGTGACGGAATGGGCGGGTTGGCCGTCGATCAGGATCTCGCCCTGGTCCGGGAAGAGCAAGCCCAGGACGCACTTGATAGTGGTGGTCTTACCGGCGCCGTTGGGGCCCAGGAAGCCGTATATTTCGCCTTTTTCCACGCTGAGCTGGATGCCTTTCAGGATCCGGTATTTCTTGAACAGGAAGTTGGAGCGAAAGGTTTTCTTCAGGTCTTTTATTTCCAGTGCTTTCATGGTTTGTTTGTTTTACTCATGATTCCAGATTGATATTGTAGAGAACCGGTTCAATAATGTCAACATGGGGGTGAGATGGGCTCGGTGTTAGTGGCCGAACTAGGTAATTAAGCGATATGAGACTAAGTGCTAGTGTTAGTAACAGCAAAAGAACGAGTTTGAATTTCGCTCAATTGCCGTTTGCTAACACTAACACTATCACCAACACTTATTTCTTTTTCCTAATCACTTTACGCTTGACCGGAGCTTGCTTCCTGATGGCCTTAACGATCTTTTTCGCAGGCGTTTTCTTTGCGATTTTTTTAGCAGCTTTGCCTTTGCGCGCGGGAGCGGCCTTTTTCTTGGGCGGCGCCGGCTTTTTCACCGCCTTGGCTTTCTTGACGGCTTTCTTTTTTGGCTGAGCGGACGCCTTTTCCTGGGAGGCCTTCTTGATCTCGGCCTGGGCTGCCGCCAAACGGGCGATGGGCACGCGGAAGGGCGAGCAGGAGACATAATTCATGCCCACCCGGCAGCAGAACTCCACGGATTTGGCCTCGCCGCCGTGCTCGCCGCAGATGCCGATCTTGAGGCCGGGCTTGGTCTGGCGGCCTTTTTCGATGCCCATTCTGACCAGCATGCCCACGCCGGCCTGGTCGAGCGACTGGAAGGGGTCGTCGGCGAAGACGCCGGCCTTTTTTTCGTCGACGTAGTCGGGGAGGAACTTGCCGGCGTCGTCGCGGGAGATGCCCATGGTCATCTGCGTCAGGTCATTGGTGCCGAAGGAGAAGAATTCGGCCACCTCGGCGATCTGGTCGGCCAGCAGCGCCGCCCGCGGCACCTCGATCATGGTTCCGACCAGGTATTTCAATGTTGCATTTTTGCTCAGGATGATCTCGTCGGCGACCCGGCGGGTGCGGAGCGCCAGGATCTGCAGCTCCTTTTTGTCGATGGTCAGCGGGATCATGATCTCGGGATAGACATGGGTCCCGGCGGCGGCGCATTCGCAGGCGGCTTCGATAATGGCCCGCACCTGCATGTCAAGGATCTCCGGGTAGGTGATGCACAGGCGGCAGCCGCGATGCCCCAGCATGGGGTTGGCTTCGTGCAGCTGCTCGACCCGGTAGCGGATCTTTTCGTAGGGGACGCCGATATCTTGCGCCAGCTTTCTCTGCTTTTCCTCGGTGTGGGGGACAAACTCGTGCAGCGGCGGGTCGATGAGGCGGATGGTGACCGGCAAGCCGTCCATGGCCTTGAATATGCCCTTGAAATCCTCTTTCTGGAAGGGGAGCAGCTTGTTCAGGGCGTCGACGCGGCCTTCCAGGGTGTCGGCCACGATCATTTCCTGGATGGCCAGCCGGCGCTCCTCGGTGTCGAAGAACATGTGCTCGGTTCGGCACAGCCCGATGCCTTCCGCCCCGAGCTCGACGGCCTTGCGGGCGTCGTAGGGCGTGTCGGCGTTGGTGCGCACCTTGATGGCGCGGATCCCGTCGGCCCAGCCCATCAGGGTCTTGAAGGAGGCGGGGGGCTCTGGCTTGATCAGGCGCATGGCGCCGCGGTAGACCAGGCCGGTGGATCCATTGAGGGTGATCTCCTCTCCCTTTTTGACCACGATGTCGCCGACCGACAATTCTTCTTTTTCATAATTGATGTTCAATTTCTCGCAGCCGACGATGCAGCACTTGCCCCAGCCGCGGGCCACCACGGCCGCGTGCGAGGTTTTGCCGCCGGTGGCGGTCAGGATGCCCTGGGCGGCGTGCATGCCGCCGACATCTTCGGGGCTGGTCTCCTTGCGCACCAGGATGACCTTTTCATCCCTGGCGGCGGCGGCTTCGGCGTCCTTGGCGTTGAAGACCACCTTGCCGGTGGCGGCGCCGGGAACGGCGTCGATGCCCGCGACCAGGAAATTCTTCTTCATCTCTTCTTTCTGGTCGGGGTCGATGATCGGGTAAAAAATCCCCTCGATGTCCTTGTCCTTGATGCGCAGCACCGCTTCTTCCCTGCGGATCAGCCTTTCTTCAACCATGTCCACGGCGATTCTGAACGAGGCGCCGGGCGACCTCTTGCCGGTGCGGCACTGGAGCATGTAGAGGCGCCCCTCTTCCACGGTGAATTCCAGGTCCTGCATGTCCTTGAAATGCCCCTCCAGGATGCGGCGCACGTCGACCAGCTGCTGGTAGGACCGGGGGTCGGCTTTTTCGAACTCCGACAGCTTAATCGGGGTGCGAATGCCGGCCACTACGTCTTCGCCCTGGGCGTTGACCAGGTAATCGCCGTAAAAAATATTTTCACCGCTGTTGGGATCGCGGGTGAAGCAGACGCCGGTGCCGCTCTTGGGACCCATGTTGCCGAACACCATCTGCTGGATGTTGACGGCCGTGCCGATCACGCCCTGGATCTTTTCCACGCGGCGGTAGGTGACTGCTTTTTCGGCCATCCAGGAACCAAAGACGGCGTCCACCGATCCCCAAAGCTGTTCCTTGGGGTCCTGGGGAAAATCCTTGCCGATGTGGTCTTTATAGACGGCCTTGAATTCAGCCACCAGCTGTTCCAGTTCGCCTTCGTCCACATCGGTATCGTTGACCTTGATATGGGCCTCCAGGTTCAGCCTGGTCCGGGTGCGCTGATTTTTCAGCGCTTCGAATTTCCGGTTGAATTCTTCCCGGTCGATGCCCTTGGCCGTGGAGCCGTACATCATGATGAAGCGGCGGTAGGCGTCCAGGGCGAAGCGGCGGTTGCCGGTTTTCTTGGCCAGGCCAGCCACCGAACGGTCGTTCAGGCCGAGGTTGAGAATGGTTTCCATCATCCCGGGCATGGAAAGCGGCGCTCCCGAGCGCACCGAAACCAGCAGGGGATCGTCGGCGTCGCCGAATTTTTTCCCCACTTCCTTTTCCAGCTTGCGCATGTTCTCATCCACTTCCTTTTCCAGGCCCGCGGGATAACGGCGGTTGTTTTTATAAAACAGGGCGCAGACTTCGGTGGTGATGGTGAAGCCTGCCGGGACCGGCAGGCCGATGCTGGCCATTTCGGCCAGCCCCGAGCCTTTGCCGCCCAGGAGATTCTTCATCTCCTTGCTGCCTTCGCTCAATCTCTTGGAAAAAAAATATACAAACTTGCTCTTCATGCTGCCTCCTTTATGATTCGGAGCACGGATCTTTGTCGGCGCTCTTTTTTTGCTTTTTTGCCGGATTTTCCGGCCACGGGAATTGGATCTCGAATTGGCTGAATTCCCCCGGAGAGGATGAAACGCGGCATGAGGCCCCGTGATTGGCGATAACCTTTTCACATATCACCAGTCCCAGGCCGGCATGTTCCGGGAACTTGGCATAAAACGGCATCCAGATGTTGAGGATCTCTTCTTCGCTCATGCCGGAGCCATTGTCGCGGATGACCATTTTCAGTTTGTCGTCCTCCAGGCGAGTGCTCAGGCGGATTTCCTTGTCCCGCGCTTCTTTCATTTTCAGCGCCGTCACGGCATTGTCCACCATGTTCAGCAGGAGAATTTTCAGCTGGGTGGCGTCGAGCGGCAGGTCGGGCGCCTGGGGATCCAGATCGAGCACGATCCGGGTCTTGGCGCCGGTTGCGATTTTTTGCCAGTGCCCCTCCAGTTCAAGCAGGATTTGATTGATGTTTCCTGTCTGCATGGGCGCCGGCTCGGACTTAAAATAATCCTTTAAAATATTGAGCGCTTCGGTCAATTCGGTCATGTTTTTTTCGATCTTGCGCAGCCGGTCGATGACGAACTCATCGCCGGACCGGGATTGCAGGATCTGGGCGTAACCCAGGATCGGGGTCAGTTTGTTTTTCATTTTATGAAAGATCAGAGGCAGTATTTCCCGAAAAATCTCGTTTTTTTGAAACCCATCGGCAGGGAATGCATCTGGAGAAAATGCGGTCGATTGGCCATCGGGATTAAATTCAATTGTTTTCATGAATTAGGATACTGAATTATAGTCCATTTTTCCCCCGAATTCAAGGAGGTGCTTGGCGAAAAAATGGAAAACTTTTCTCGGCGTAAGGCGAAGGGCGGACGGTTGACGGTGGAAGAAAAGGCGATAGTAAGAAATAATATTCCAAATTTCAAATTCCAATTTCGTAAACAAATGCATTAACAATATTCTCCTGTAGGGAACGCAGATCTGCGTTCCCTACCCAAGGCAGATATCTTGCAATGAATTTATTTACCATCTTCGTTTGGGTCATTCGGTCATTGGATTTTGGTGCTTGTTTGTGATTTGGTGCTTGGAATTTGGATTTTTAGTTTTTCTAGTTACTTGTCACTTATTCCTGAACTATGTTAAAATACCTTTTATGATAGCCAAAAAACACCAAAAATACTGGCTGCGCGGCCAGGATTTCCTGGGGGTGGAATATCCCCTGATCGCCGGCGCCATGACCTGGATCAGCACATCCAGCCTGGTCAAAGCCGTGGCGGCTGCCGGTGCGTTCGGCGTGCTGGCCGCGGGCAACATGCCCCCAGAAACCCTGGAACAGGAAGTGAAGACCTTGCAAAAGGATCGCTGCCAATTCGCCGTCAACCTGATCACCATCGCCCCGAATTATCGGAGCCATTTGGAGAAAGTGGCGGATTGGCGCGTGCCCTACATCGTTTTTGCCGGCAGTTTTCCCCGCCAGGAAGAGGTCAAGATCGCCAAAGCCAGCGGAGCCAAAGTGCTGTGCTTCGCCTCCAATGATTCCATTGCTGAGCGCATGATCGGCTACGGCGCCGATGCCCTGATCCTGGAAGGAAGTGAAGCCGGCGGCCACATCGGCCATGTTTCCACTGTTGTGTTGATCCAGCAGGTACTGTTTGCTTACCCGCAGCTGCCGGTTTTCGTTGCCGGCGGCATCGCCACCGGCAAGATGATCGCCCACCTGCTGCTGATGGGGGCGGCTGGCGCCCAGATGGGCACCCTCTTCGCCATGGCCGAGGAGAGCCCGGCCCATCCGGCGTTCAAGGAGAAGTTCCGCAAGGCGCGCGCCCGTGAGGCCTTCGCCACGCCGCAGTACAGTTCGGCCCTGCCGGTCGTGGCCGTGCGCGCCCTCAAGAACAAGGGGAGCGAGGAGTTCGGCCGCCTGCAGCTGGAACTGATCCAGAAGCTGGAGCGCGGCGAGATCCACCGCATTGAGGCGCAGTACGAGGTGGAAAAATATTGGGTCGGAGCCCTGCGCCGCGCCGTGCAGGACGGCGACGTGGAATACGGCTCCCTGATGGCCGGACAGAGCGTCGGCCTGATCAGCGAAAGCCGCCCGGTCAGAGAGATTGTAAAAAAACTTGTGTTTGAGGCCGAGGAAACGCTCGATAAACTTGGGCTATGACCGGGGCGGCTTCTCAGTGATGAGTGAACGAGCTCAGCGAGCTATCGTTATGAGTAATGAGAAAGAAAAAGAATCTTTAAAATATTTCGACCAATGCTGGTTCTCATCACTTATCACTCATCACTCATCACGATAGGTCGTTGCCGTTACGACCTCTCCGGTCTTGTAATCCAACTCCGACCCCAGCACCGAATGGGGGATCAAGTATACGATGATCATCAATATCGTCGCGGCAATTGTCCACCAGCGGCTTTTTTTGCGCAGGAAAAAGGCTGCCAGCCATACGCAAACGGCGAAAAGGATTTTGCTGTCGGTCAGGTCGTCGCCCAGGGGGAAGCCGGTCCAGAAGGCCCCGAAGGCGTATTTCTGCACGATGGGGCCAAGGAGCAGCCCGCCTGACGCGGTCACCCCAAGGGTCCAGGGAACAAGTTTTTGCCAGCGGCCCCCACTGCGGGTACTTTCAGGGCCTTCGTTGAACAGCGCGCCCAGGCCGGTGCGGAAGGCCAGCAGCAGCCCGGCGAACATGAATAGGACATGGACGATGAGCAGGATTGCTGGAACCTCGCCCTTGAAACGGGCGATGATCGGCAGGCCCCGGTTCAGCCAGCTGTTTTTGCCAGCAGCCAGGACCTCGACCTTGTAGGCCACCTTGCCTGCGGCGGGCTGTCCGGGAATTACCGCCCGGAACATGCCGTCACTTTTTTTCATGGGCACGGCCGTCCAGTTCTCTCCTGCGATGAATGGAAAGCGGCGGTGATGGAGATGGAGATCAATTCCGTCTCCGGATGCGGCCACGCTGGCCGGCAACGGCTGGAAACGGGTC
>Ga0209262_10001235_pt1 | contig 10728 bp, 8 predicted proteins | sample Lowcelwee11metaG_FD_187171 | JGI IMG/M metagenome (GOLD analysis project Ga0209262, IMG submission 187171) | Freshwater pond sediment microbial communities from the University of Edinburgh, under environmental carbon perturbations - Low... | ecosystem: Environmental > Aquatic > Freshwater > Pond...
CTCTGGGTTGAAAAAACCGTCGCCGACGCGGCCCTGCCCGTGCTGCGCGGCGTCACCATGGATGTTCCGGCCGGCCAGGTCACGGTCCTGCTGGGTGAGAGCGGCGCCGGTAAAACCATGCTGGCGCGGGCCTTGTCCGGTCTTCTGCCCGATTGCTTTCGCATCCGGCGCGGCGGAATATTCTACCGCGGGCGTCCGTTGCGCTCCCCCGCGGACTGGGACGGCCTCCGCGGCCGCAAGATATTTTACGCCCCGCAGAACGCCGCCGCCTGTTTTAACCCGGTCCTGACCATCGGCCGGCAGATCCGCGAATGCAGCCGCATCAGCGCCGCCGAGCTGGAGGAGTTGCTTGCCCGCCTGCAATTCGCCGACCCGCAGCGCATCCTGCGCTCCCATGCGTTCGCCTTGAGCGGCGGCGAGAACCAGCGCTGCCTGCTGGCCCTGGCCCTGGCCTGCTGCGAGGAGGTGCTGATCCTGGATGAACCGACCTCCGAGATCGACGACGCCGCCCACGACGAATTCATCCGGGTCCTGCTGGCCTATCAGCGCGCCCGTTCCCTGACGGTCCTGCTGATTTCGCACCATCTGGGCTTCATCCAGGGCATCGCCCGGAACCTTTGCGTCATGTCCCGCGGTGAAATGGTGGCCAACGGCCCCCAGCGAACCGTTCTCGCCGCCCCAGCGCACGCCTATACCCGCGAGATCGCCGCTTATCTGGCGGCGACCTGATGGAACCCCGCTTCCGCCTGCGCGCCGTCGGCAAGACCTTCCGCAACCGCCGGCACGGCCGCGCAGCCGCGGTTTCCGCCCTGGTTGCCGTGGATCTCGACATCCATGAGCACCAGGTCAACGCCCTGGTCGGCAGGTCGGGGGCCGGGAAATCGACATTGGCCAGGATCGTCATGGGTTTTGAGGCGCCCGACAGCGGCGAAGTGCAGTACCGGGGCCGCCCCCTGTCCGTGGCGGCGCGGCCGGAATTCTGCCGCCGCAACCAAATGGTATTCCAGAATCCCTACCTGGCCGTGAACCCGGTTTTTTCCGTGCAACAGATCATTTCCGAACCCTTGAGCATCGCCCACACCAGTGCTCGTTCCATGGGTGAAAAGGTCAATGAAGTCCTGGACCTGGTGGAGTTGCCCGCTGCATATATGCCGCGGTTGCCCCACGAAATATCGGGTGGTGAACTTCAGAGGGTCGCCCTGGCCCGCGCCCTGGTCCTGGAACCGGAATTCCTTGTGCTCGACGAACCCTTTTCCGCCCTGGACGACCTGACTGCCATGCGGATCCTGCGCCAGTTCCAACGCATCTTCCAGAGCCTGCGCCTGGGAATACTGTTCGTCAGCCACCACCCGCGCCATGTGCTGGCCCTGGCCGACCGGGTCGCCGTGCTGGAGGGGGGCAAGATCAGCGATTAGGAGTTCGACAGGAAATGCTTGCGGTAAAAGGCGGCCGAGGCGCTCCGCGTATCGGGCGATTTGGGCTCCAGGGCGATGGAGAACGGGCAGGGCAGCCCGGCGAGGGTCGTTTTGACCTGCTGCCAGTCGATGCTTCCCTGGCCCAGCGCCAGGTGCTCGTCAAAATCGCCCGGGTTGTCGTGCAGATGGAAATGGATGTGGCTTCGGGGGTCGAGGTAGAAAAGCCATTCCGTGAAGGGGATGCGGGCAAAGACGTGATGGTGACCGAAATCGAAGCAGTGGATCAGGCGGGGCTGGCCGGCCTGCTTCATGAGCCGCAGCACGATGTACGGCGTCGGTTCGGCGATGTTTTCCAGGGCGATGAGCGGGCCGGCGTGCTCGGCCAGCAGCGTGGAAAAAAAGCCGGCGGCGCGCTCCAGCCATTGCGGGAACTGCTGGCGGTAATAGAGGGGATCGTAGTTGAAATGCATGACCACCAGCATGCTCTCCAGGTCGGCGGCGATGCCCATGGTCCTTTTCATTTTTTCCAGGCTGAGCCGGCGCATGTCCTGGTCCGCGGCTCCGGGCCAGATGTCCATGAAGGGAGCGTGCACGGTGGATTTGCTGAAATTCTTGAGGATCTTGCGGGTCGCCGCTACGGTCGGCGGGGTGAAGGACTTGAGCTCTTCGGCCCGGATGTAGATCTCGGGCCCGGCGTCCAGGGCGGCGATGGCGTCGGCCTCCAGGGCCAGGCGCTCACTGGCGACGCGGATGAACAGATCGTCAAGCATCGTGGGCGCCGATCAGCTTGGTGACCTGGTAGGACAACTGCTCGATCTTGAACGGCTTGGGGATGAAATGGCTGATCTTGCTTTTGAAGATCTCCGTTTCCAGGTAATCCCTTCCGTAACCGCTGGCGATGAGGATCCTGAGCTCCGGGCTGAGTTCTTTTAATATGCGGAAAACCTTTTCACCCGATATGCCCGGCATTTCGATGTCCAGGAGGACCAGCTTGATCTCGGCGCTGTTCTTCTTGAAAATCTCGATGCCCTCGGTGCCGTTGGCCGCGGTCAGGCATTTCAGGCCCAGGGTCTTGAGCATGTCGGAGCCGATCTCGCGCACCACTTCCTCGTCATCGATGAGCAGCACCAGGCCCTCGAGAGGCGCCGCCTGTTGCGGTTCCTCCTGGACGCTGGCCTGGAACATCTCCTGCTGGAAAACGGGAAGCAGTATCTTGAATCGTGTGCCCTGGCCGATCTCCGAATCCACTTCGATCTGGCCGTTGTAATCCTTGATGATCTCGCGGACGATGGCCAGGCCCAGCCCAGTGCCCCGGCCCTGGCCCTTGGTGGTGAAGAACGGTTCGAAGATCTTTTTTTGGTTTTCGCGGCTGATGCCGCTGCCGTTGTCGCTGATCTCGATCAGGGCGTATTGCCCGTCCAGCAGGTTGCTCTGGTTGTTGATGTCGACCAGGTCGGTGCGGATGCCGAGGATGGGCTTGGCCGCGCTTTCCAGGGCGTCCCTGGCGTTGATGATCAGGTTGATCAGGATCTGCGAGATCTTTGTCTTGTCGGCCTGAAGCAGGATCTGGCTCTGGTAGAGCTGGATGTCCAGGTTGAGCATCTTCAGGTTCATGGCCAGGAAATCAAGCGATTCCTTGATCAGGTCGTTGATGTTGATGATCTCTTTTTCCGCCATCTTCTTGCGCGAAAAGTTTAGAAGCTGGTTGATCAGCGTGGAAGCCCTCTCGCTGGAATTGATGATGGTGGTGACGTACTTCTTGACCTTGGGGTTGTCGGCGATCTTCTTTTCCAGCAGCGAGGCGTAACCCATGATGCCGCTCAGCAGGTTGTTGAAGTCGTGGATGATATGGCTGGTCAGCAAGCCCAGCGATTCCATTTTTTGAGCCTGCAGCAGTGAAGATTCGAGCTTTTTCAGCGCTGACACGTCCTCGATGTGGATGACCACGCCGTTGGGATCGGCGGTAACGGGATAGAGGGTCAAGTTGGCCACCTTGAAGTCCTCTTCGCCGATGAAGATCTGCTCGTCGTTGAGGTAGATGGTCTTTTTCAGGATCATGATCTCGTTGATGACGTCCTTGTACTTGTCGAACAGCGGCAGCAGCGCGTAAAGGTTCTTGCCGAAGGCATTGGCGAAAGAAATGCCCAGGATCTTTTCGGCCGCCGAATTCCAGGTGGTGATCAGGCTGTGCTCATTGATGGAGACCACCGCATAGGGACTGGCGTTGATCAGCTTTTGCATGAAACCCTGCAGGGAGCGCAACTGGGCCGTCAGTCCGCGCCATTCGGAAATGTCGCGCAGCATGATGATGCCGCCGATGATGACGTTGCCGCTTTTCAACGGCTCCACGATCAGGTCGACGTAACTCTCATCTTCCAGGACGGGGTTGAGGGTGTTGATGCGGTGGACGCTGCCGCTGCCCTCCAGCACGTTGCGCACCAGCTCATCGAAGCCGCTCTCGATGGAATTTCTGGCCAGGATGTAGCCGAGGTTCTGGCCGATGATGCTGCCGGCGCTGGTCTTGATCAGGTCGCTGGCCCTCTTGTTGATGAAGGTGATGCGCAGCCGGCGGTCGACGATGATGATCATCTCCGGGATCGACTGGAATATCTGCCGCGAGAACAGGATCTGGTTCCTGAGGTCGATCTCGGCTTTCTTGCGCTTGCTGATGTCGCTGATCACCGCCAGATAGCCGTTGAGCCCGTTGTTGAGGCCCCGGATCTTGGCCAGGGAGAGGGCGATGTCGATCTTTTCCCCGGTCTTCAGGGTCAGTGTGGTCTCTTTGTTGACGACCTGTTCTTTTTCGGCCAATTCCGCCGCCGTCTGGCGGACGAACGCTCTCTCGAAAAAATCGCCGCAGCGCAGGCGGGCGATCGGTTCCTTGCCGGCCTGGAATGTTTTCAGGCCCAATTCGTTCATGAAGGTCGGGCGCAGGCGTGCGTCCGTGGTGACGACCATGGCCTGGGAGGTTTGCAGGAGCTTTTCCAGGTATTCCTTCGTCTCGTTGGTCTCGCTGATCTTTTCGTGGAACTGGGACAGGATCTTTTCCTGGCTGGCGAAGATCTTACCGATCTCCTTGAAAAAAAACGGACGGCGCGCCGGGACGCGGGTGCTGCCCGTGCGCTGGAAAAGGAGCAGGCTGTCTTGCAGCCTTTCCAGCGGTTTGACGACGGTCGCCTTAAGGAAAAAAAACAGCAGCAGGAAAAAAACAAGCAAAATCAGGGCGTTCACTATGGAAAGGGCCGCCGTCCCCAGGTGCGGCCGGCTTTTTAAAAGAAAATTATGATCCCAGAACAGGATGGACGCCAGCACGGCAAAACAGATCAGCAGGATGAAGAACAGTTTCCGTGATAGGTTTTTCATCAAGCGCGTGCCGGCCGGTCCTTCATTATTATTTGCCTGCCTCCGGGTTCTGGTAAATGACCTGGATGCCCTCGATCTTTTTCTGGATGGGGAATATGCCCAGCAGCACCTGACCCGAATTCTTGCTCTTGGCGTAGATCTTCACCTTGACGTTTTTCCAATTGGCCATGTTCTTGATGAAGGCCGGCTTGGATGTCGCCCGGTAGCCGTAGAAACCTTTGACGAAGATCTCATCGCTCACCTGCCCGGGAGCCAGGGGTTTTTTCACTGCCTCGACATAGCCGTCGGTCAGGTTTTCGCCGGTTTCCTCGAAGATGAAAATACAGTTGAACCCCACGTATTGCAGGGGGCGGCGGCCGGTGTTCTTGATCTTGAAGGTGAACGCGGGCACGATGGTCGCCTCGTCGGGCCTGACTTTCTTGTCGACCCAGATGGAGTCGTGCCAGACGATCTGGATGGACTCGGCCACTTCCTTGTCGGTCATGGTGTCCTGGATGACGGTCTTATAGAATACGAAGATGAGAACGATGGCGACGACGCAGAGGAGCACCGTGGCCCAGAATTTGGTATGCCTGTAAAACGGGACCTTTTCGCCGATTTCCTTGAACAATTGATTATTTTCGTCCATTCTTTTCTCCTTTTTGTTTTTATATAATATTTAGTGCGAAAATTCAAGCCGGGAAAATCCTTAGAAAAAAAAGGGGGAGTTCGCGGCGAACTCCCCCGGGCATGACAGGAAAACTACTTCAAACGATGCCGTAGGCCAGCATGGCCTTGGCGACCTTGACGAAGCCGGCGATATTGGCTCCGGCCAGGTAGTCGCCCTTGGTGGCGTATTTTTCGGCTGCGTCCAGGCACTGCTTGTGGATGCTCTTCATGATGTTGTGCAGCTTCTGGTCGACCTCTTCGCGGCTCCAGTAAAGACGCATGCTCCCCTGGGACATCTCCAGCCCCGAGGTGGCGACGCCGCCGGCGTTGGCCGCCTTGGCCGGTCCGTAGAGCACGTTGTTGCCCTGGTACACCTTGATGGCGGCCAGGTTGGAAGGCATGTTGGCCCCTTCGGAAACGCAGAAGCAGCCGTTCTTGACCATGGCCTTGGCGTGCTCCTCGTCGATCTCGTTCTGGGTGGCCGACGGGAAGGCGCAATCGATCTTGAGGCCGTCCTTGATCACGTCCCAGACGCTCTTGCCCTCATAATACTTCGCCTTCGGATACTTGGCGGCGAATTCCTTGATACGGGCGCGCTGGACTTCCTTCAGGTCGATGATGTCGGCCAGTTTCTTGGCGTCGATCCCGTCCTCGTCGACGATGGTGCCGTTGGAATCGGAGACGGTGATCACCTTGCCGCCGAGCTGGGTGATCTTCTCGGCGGTGTACTGGAAGACGTTGCCCGAGCCGCTGACGGCGCAGCGCAGCCCCTTGAGGTCCTTGCCGCGGGTGGCCAGCATCTCGGCGGCGAAGTAGACCGAGCCGTAGCCGGTGGCTTCGGGACGGATCAGCGAGCCGCCCCATTCCAGGGCGCGGCCGGTCAGCACGCCGGTATGCTCGTTGCGGATCTTCTTGTAATAGCCGTAAAGGTAACCGATCTCGCGGCCGCCCACGCCGATGTCGCCGGCCGGCACGTCCACGTCGGCGCCGATGTGACGGAACAGCTCACGCATGAAGGCCTGGCAGAAGCGCATGACCTCCATGTCGGATTTGCCTTTGGGGTCGAAGTCGGAACCGCCTTTGCCGCCGCCCATGGGCAGGGTGGTCAACGCGTTCTTGAAGATCTGCTCGAAACCCAGGAACTTGATGATGCCCAGGTTGACCGAGGGATGCAAGCGCAGGCCGCCCTTGTAGGGGCCGATGGCGTTGTTGAACTGCACGCGGAAGCCCTTGTTGACCTGGACCTCGCCTTTGTCGTCGACCCAGGGGACGCGGAAGAGGATGGCGCGGTCGGGTTCGACGATGCGCTCGTAGATCTTGGCCTTGACGAATTCGGGATGCTTCTTGGCCGTAGGCTCCAGCGTCTCCATAACTTCCTTGACGGCCTGGTGGAATTCGGGTTCGCCGGGGTTCTTGACCTTGACCTTTTCGATGAGTTCGTTGATCATGGACATTTTATTTCTCCTTGGCAATAAGATTTGAAAAACCATTTCATATGGTCATCTATGCTCGCGGATGGAAATCAAGTATATGCAGAATGCCCCGGATTTGTCAACTGGCCGCCTTGACAAACAGCGAAAAAAAAACTATTAATGGGGGACATGCGACTCATTCGGAACATTCTGGCTTATATTCTAGCTTTCGCGCTTATTTTGCTGTTTTTTTTTCCGGTTTTGCTCATTTCCGGCCTGTTGAAGCGTGATGGCTTCCTTTATGCTTCGGCCCGCCTGGTCATCCGGGCGATCCTCAAGGTACTGGGCGTCAAAACTGAGGTCCGGGGTTTTCGCGCCGCAGATTTTTCCCGTCCCCCGGTCGTGATCTGCAATCACCTTTCCAACCTGGACGGGCCCATGTTGCTCAGCGTCCTGCCGGTCAACCCGCGCGTCCTGATCAAGGCCGAAGCGCGGAAGATCCCCCTGGTCGGTTGGGTCATGCGCCTGGCCGATTTCGTCTTTGTCGACCGTTCCAGCCCGCAGCGCCGCCAGGAAGCGCTGGCCGAAGCCTGCGAAAAAATAAGCAAAAAGCGATATTCTTTCCTGGTCTTTCCCGAGGGCACGCGCAGCAAAAGCGGCGTCATGCAGGACTTCAAGAAAGGCAGCTTCCTGATCGCGGCCAGGGCCGGCGCGCCGTTGCTGCCGGTGAAAATTTCCGGGACCCGCGACCTGCTGCCCCCGGGGCGGGCCACCTGCGGCTCGGGCACGGTCACCATCGATTTTTTTCCGCTCCAGGAACCGGGGAAAATGCCGGAAAGCGAACTGCCCGGCTGGATCAGAAATTTGCAGCAAACATATTATAGGTGAAAGAAAATATGAAGATCATCGATCCTGAAGAAATCGAACGCCGCCAACGCTTGCTCGCCGGCCTGAATGAGAACGCCCAGGTCGTCCGGGTGATCGACGGCCTGGTTCAAGCCTTGAGAAATGGCAACAAGGTGCTGGTGTTCGGCAACGGCGGTTCAGCCACCCAGTCCTCGCATTTCGCCGCCGAGCTGGTCAACAAATTTTATTTCCGCCGCCCGGCCCTGCCCGCCCTGGCCCTGAGCGCCGACATGGCCAACATGACCTCCATCGCCAACGATGAAGAATTCGCTTCGGTCTTCTCACGGCAGGTGGAGGCGTTCGGGGCCAAAGGCGACGTGGCCCTGGGCCTGACCACCAGCGGCAGATCGGAGAACGTCCTGCGCGGCCTGGCCAAGGCCAGGGAAAGGGGGATGCTGACCGTGGCCCTGGCCGGGAGCCGGACCGATGGACTGTTGGCCATTCCCGTGGACATGCTGGTCGCCGTGGACGACATGGATACGCCGATCATCCAGGAGATGCACCTGTTTTTGCTTCACCTCATAGCCGCGGCCGTTGAAAAGAAACTATTTGGAGGAAAACATGATTGAACTTTCCGCCCGGGTCAGAACCATGACCAGTTCCCCGACCTTGAAACTCGTGCAGATCAAAAAACAGCTCCAGGCCCAGGGCAAGGTCATCCTTGATTTCGGCGCCGGCGAGCCCGATTTCCCGACCCCGGAGAACATCAAGAACGCCGGCGTGGCCGCGATCCAGAACAATTTCACGAAATACACCCCGACCGCGGGGATCGCCGAGTTGAAAAAGGCCATCCAGGCTTCCTACCAGGCCGAGCAGGGCTATGGCGCCAAGGATAACCAGATCGTGGTCTCGCCCGGCAGCAAGTACGGGCTCTTCCTGCTGCTGCAGGCCGTCATCGACCCCGGGGACGAGGTGATCGTGCCGCTGCCATATTGGGTCTCCTACCCGGAAATGGTCAAATTCTGCGGCGGCCTCGTGGTCTATGCCGACCATATGCGGCCGGACCGGCTATTCGAACTGACCGCCGCTTCGTACATATCCAAATGCAGCGCCCGGACCAAGGCGGTCATCGTCAACTCCCCTTCCAATCCGACCGGGAAGGTCATGAGCGGCAGCGAGCTGGGAGAACTGATCGATTTTTTCCATAAGAAGAATATCCTGGTCGTCGTCGACGATTGCTATCGGAAGATCATCTACACGGAGGGAGAATATCCTTCGCCGCTGAACCTCGTCGCGGCCGCCCGCGAGCAAGTGGCGGTGGTCAGCTCGCTTTCCAAGAGCTACGCCATGACCGGTTGGCGCCTCGGCTATACTATCGCCGGCGAGACACTGGTCGCGGCCATGACCAAGATCCAGGAGCATTCGACATCCAATCCCTGTTCGATCTCCCAGAAAGCGGCGGTCGAAGCCCTGGCGGGCGATCAGAGCGCGGTGCGCGCCATGGTGGAGGAATACCGCCGCCGCCGTGATTACTGCGCCCGGCGCGTGGATGAGATCGGCGGCATCACCTACGCCCTCCCGGACGGCGCCTTTTACTTCTTCGCCGATTTCTCCCATTATATCCAAAGAAAAAAATTCCAGGACGACAACCAACTGGCCATGGACATTCTCGAAAAATTGAATATCATCCTGGTGCCGGGCTCGGCTTTCGGCGCCCCCAACCACCTGCGCATCTCCTACGCCACGTCCATGCAGGACATCCAGGAAGGGCTTGGCAAGCTCGAAGAATACCTGCGCCATGACCGCTAGCGCCATGGCCCATCCCTGCGGCCATGGACGGCCGTTCCCGGCGGAGTGCTGATGCTGGACTACAAGGACGTCTCATTTTCGTTCCGTGACCGCAAGACCCGCCGCCGCCGGCAGAGGCTGCGCTGGCTGCTGCTGGTTTTTTTTGCCCTGGCCGCCTATCTTGCCTATTCCGGGCTGAAAGCCAGGGCGGCCGTCGCGGGCATCCAGGACCTTTTGCTGGCCGGCCGCCTGCCCGAAGCCGGGCAGCGGCTGCAGGCCGCGGGGTCGCCGTTGTTTCAGCGCGGGAATTTCCGGGAGCTGCGTGCCCTGAACGATCTCTTCTCCGGCCGCCTGGATGCGGCCGCGGCGCAGCTGGATGAACTGCGCCGGGGCCGGACCACGACGTCGCTGCGTTCCGGGCAATTGCTCAAGCATTTTTTCGACCGCGGCCAATACCGCGAATTGAAGGCATATACCGATTACCTGCTGCCCAGGGGGGATGACGAGGTCCGTTGGTACCGCGCGCTATATCAGGCCGCGTTCCTGGATGGGTCGGCTTCGGAAAAAACCGCGGCCGGTCTTTCGCCTCGCTACCGGGAAGCCAACCGCAAGGCCCTGGAACTCCTGTCCGGGTTCAACCGTTCCTTGCGCACGGGGCGGGTCGCTTACGTGTTCGACCGCAACGACCGCCCCCTGGCCTATTATGATCTGGGCCGGCGCGTTACCCGGGCGCTGGTCCCGGGCTTGGGCTTCGCCGATTTTGAAGCACAGTTCAAAAAGGGCTTCCGGCGCTTCCGGCTGACCCTGGACCGCGAACTGCAGAAAAAAGCCGAACTTTTGTTCAAGGACCGCTTCGGCTCCCTGGTGTTGCTGGACCTGCCGGAAAGCAGCGTCACCGTCTCTTATTCCAAGCCCAAGTCCCCGCGAAGCGCGAATGCCGCCTGGACGGAGCAGTTCGAACCCGGCTCCATCGTCAAGATCGTTTCGCTCCTGGCTTACCTGCGCAGCCCCGGGGAAGGGATCTTCCCCCTGGATTGCCCGGGCCTGCTCGCCGTGGACGGCAAGATCATTTACGACCTGGAAAAGCACGGGCAGGTGCGGGACATTTCCCAGGCCCTGGCCCGCTCCTGCAATGTCAGCTTCGCCCGCATGGGGCGGACGGCAGGTTTCGCCGCCCTGGCCGGCCTGCTGCAGCGCTTCTTTTTCAATGCCCCCGCCTTCAGCGATCAATTCTGCAGCTTCGCGGCCGGAAAATT
>Ga0209262_10001238_pt1 | contig 10710 bp, 6 predicted proteins | sample Lowcelwee11metaG_FD_187171 | JGI IMG/M metagenome (GOLD analysis project Ga0209262, IMG submission 187171) | Freshwater pond sediment microbial communities from the University of Edinburgh, under environmental carbon perturbations - Low... | ecosystem: Environmental > Aquatic > Freshwater > Pond...
TTCCCGTCTTCGCGTCCACGACCTGCAGGATGCCCTGATCTTCGTCTTTTTCGCCGACGCGGGCCAGCAGCAGCCAATCCTTGTCCGCGTCATAGGCGATCAGGCGCTGGCTGGTCTCGCGCCCGACCGTGTCCTCCAGCTCGACGCGCATGTCGCCCTGGTTGGGACTGCGGACCTCGTCGCTCAAGGTGACGAAAAACTGCTTCTCGTCGCCCCAGTTGTTCTGCAGCGCATGCAGCGCGCCCGAAGGGGTGAGCGCCATGGCTTGGGCGAGCCTGGGGATGCGGCGATCGGTGGTGCCGAGATCCTTGCCGTCGATGCCCAGAATGCCGTTGCGCGCGGCCCAGATATAAACGACCGGCCAGTAGGACTGGTGCGGGCCGTAGGCCAGGTAGATATTGCCCGCCGGGGTCGGCAAGGCCTGGTGCGGATAAATCACGGGCAGCGTGGCCGTCGAAAAACTGCCGTCGGCATTGACCCTGGCGTACTGGTCTTCGTTGTTGAAAACCAGGAACGCATCGCTCCCTGGCTGCTGCAGCAGTTCCTGCGGCGCCCAGCCCGTGCGCACTTTTTCCAGCACGCCGCTGCGCGGGTCGAAAACGCTGACCGCCGCCCCGAAGGAACCGTTGACCGCGGTAGCGCCCAGCGGCAGGTACAGCCTGCCGTCGCCGGGATGGACGGCCATGTTGAACATGTGCGGCAGGACCGCGGCCTGGAAGAAGCGCTTGCGCAGCTTTCGCGCGCTCAGGTCGATCTGGTCGATCTCGCCATAGGCCCAGCTGGTGACATAAAGGAGATTGCGTTCGGCGTCCAGGGCCGAGGCGTCGTTGCCGTAAGCCGGCAGCAGTACCTCGCTGAGCTTGCCGTGGTCCTTGAAATCGACCAGGTGCAGGCTGGCATGGTTATCGTAAGGGATGTACAGCTCGTCCAGGCTTTCGTTGTAGAGAACGCCCACGGCTTCGGTGTATCCAGGCAGGTCGATCACCTGGTCATGATCGCCAAGGGCGGAGATCTTCGCCGCCTGGACGACCTTGCGTTCCGCGGTCTCCACCACCAGGACCAGGGATTGCTGCTTCGGGCTGTAGGCGGCGAAATGCCAGCGTCCGCCCGCTTGCAGGCCGAGCTGGCGGCGCTGCAATGACCTGCCGCTGTCGGCATCGAAACGCTCCAAGGTGGCGGTCGTGCCGTCCACGGCCAGGACGGCGCGCGTGACGCTGTCGCAGACGACCTTGCGGATGGGCGGCGGCGGCGTTTGGTTGAGGTTCTTCGCGCTTTCCTCGGTTCCGCCCCAGGGGATAAAGGCAACCCGGTTTTTCTTGAGGTCGATCATGGCCATTTCCCTGCTTTCGCGGCCGACCAGGAAGGCGTTGCCGTTGGCTTCATCCACGGCGACCATCTCGAATTGCCTGCCGGTGGCGAAGGAGCGCGCCGTCCCGGTAGCGGGGAAAACCACCTCCAGCGTCCGGTTGCCGATCACATAAATGTTGCCGCTGCGCGCGTCGATGGCCAGCGCTTCCGACTTCAGGTATTGCGGGACGCGGCTGCTGACGGGGATATTGCGCACGGAGCGGGTCCGGCAATCGATGAGGGTCACGGCTGAAGTCAGCGTGTTGGCCAGCACCAGGCGGTCGCGGGGGGCATCCATCCTGACCAGCAGCGGGCCGGCGCCGTTGACCTGCAGCCCCATGGGCGCCAGCAGATCGATCCGGGTGACGCGGTAGGCGGATGCGGCCGGTTGCGTCAGCAACATGACGGAGAGCAGGACAAATAAAATGCGCATGGAACCTCCTTGAACTGTGACCTAACGGCCGGGCGTAAAAAATGGTACGCTTGCGCCGCGGCGGAGTCAAGCCGGAGCGTCTTGCAAAACCCGGCCATTTTCACTAGTATCATGCCAGGAGTCTGATGCCGATGGCTGCTGTAAAAAAAACGAGGCTTGACCGGGCGTTGCTGGAGCGGGGACTGGCGGTCGATCTGAAAAAAGCCCAGGCCTTGGTCATGGCCGGCGAGGTGCTGGTCAATGGCCAGAAGGCGGACAAACCCGACCGCCGGGTCACGGTCGGGGATGACATCCGCTTCAAGACCCGATGCCCTTATGTCTCGCGCGGGGCGCTCAAGATCGAAAAAGCCGTGCGCGATTTCGCCATCGCCCTGCCGGGCCTGAAGGTCCTGGATGTCGGCATCTCCACCGGCGGTTTCAGCGACTACTTCTTCCAGGGCGGCGCCGGCGAGATCTGCGGCGTGGACGTCAACATAGCCCAGGTGGACTCCCGGTTGCGCCGGAACCCGCGGCTGCGGCTGCTGAAAAAAAACGCACGCTTCCTGAAAAAGGAAGACGTGCCATTCGCTCCCGACCTGATCGTCATGGACCTTTCTTTCATCTCCATCACCGTCATCCTCCCGCTCCTCTCCGTATTTAGCGGGGCCAGGATCCTGGCCCTGGTCAAGCCGCAGTTCGAGGCCGCCAGGGGCGGTGTGGGCAAGGGAGGGGTGATACGCGACCGGGAGCAGCGGCTCGCCATCCTGCTCAAGCTGAAAAAACAGATCGAGAACATGGATTTTGCCGTCCTGGGCTGCACGCCGGCCGGCATCCGCGGCAAGAAAGGCAACCAGGAATACTTTTTTCTCCTCCAGGGCGGGAAAATAAATTCCATTGATGATACAATGATCAGCGATGCCGATGAAATATAAGAAAGCCGCGATCGTGGCCAAGCCGCACCAGGACGTGGTCCATTACCTGCGGCAGACCATCGCCATCCTCGAGGAGCACGGCGTAGGCTACATCCTGGAAACCACCGCCGCCCAGTTGCTGCAATGCGGCGAGTGCTGCGCGCGGGCGGATGTCGCCGATCATGCCGACCTGATCATCGTTCTGGGCGGCGACGGCACGTTCCTCTCCATCGCCAGGCAGGCCGTGGAAGCGCAGGTGCCGGTGGCCGGCTTTAACCTGGGAACGCTGGGTTTCCTGACCGCGATGAAAAAGGAATCGCTGGCCGACGAGTTGGGCCATATTTTAAGCGGCCGAGCCCTGGTCTCGTACCGCAAGCTGCTGCAGGTCGATTTCAAGGACAGTTCCTATACGGCCTTGAACGACGTGGTGGTCAACAAGGGCACGATCGCCCGCATCGTCAAGCTCCTGCTCAAGATCGACGGCGACACCGTGGCCGAAGTGAAGGGGGACGGGATCATCCTGGCCACGCCCACCGGCTCCACGGCCTATTCCATTTCGGCCGGCGGACCGATCGTCAGCCCGGAGGTCAACGGCATCGTCATCACCTCGATCTGCCCCCATTCCCTCACCTTCAGGCCCCTGGTGGTGCCCGACAGCGCCGTGATCTCCGTGCAGCTGCTCACGCCCCACATGGACACCTACGTGACCATAGACGGCCAGACGGCCCTGCCTTTCAATTTTTCGGAGACCATCGGCGTGAGGATCTATCCCAAACAATTGCCCATGCTGGTGGCGCCGGGAACGAATTATTTCGGACTGCTTTACGATAAACTGAACTGGGGATTATAAAGAAACAGTGTTAGTGGTCGAACTAAGTAATTATACCGAAATCAATCTAAGTGTTGGTGTGAGTAACAGCGAATTGACTGAATCATGATATCGTTGAATGCATTCGCAAACACTAACACTAACACTAACACTAACACTCAGAGTTAGTTTGAGTTCACTTTAAGTTCCTGGCGATGATGTCGGACAATTCGTCGGGCTGGAAGGGCTTGGCCAGAAAATCGCTGAAATGGAAGCGCCCGGGGTGGCTGGACACTTCGCTGACGCTGTAGCCGCTGATGGCGATCGCGGTGACCCGTGGGTCGATGGCGCGGATCTTTTCCAGGGCTTTGATGCCGCCGATGTCGCCGGGACCGGTCAGATCCAGGAAAACCAGGTCATAGGGCACGCCGGCGTCGCGGGCGGCGATGAATTTTTCCAGGGCGTCACCGCTGGCGGCGGCCAGGTCGACGCGGTGCGGCGTATCATGAAGCATATCGGCGAACACTTCGCGGACGATCTCCTCATCATCCATGAGCAATATCCTGGCCGACCTGACGGCGGCGGCGGGCGATTTGGACGCCTCGCTGACGCTTTTATCCGAGGCGGGCAGGAAAACAGTGAAGGTCGATCCCTGCCCGGGGGCTGAATCGACCTTGATGTAGCCATTATGCTTGTTGACGATGGAATAGGCGATGGCCAAACCCAGTCCCGAGCCGGTTTTCTTGGTGGTGAAATAGGGGATGAATATCCTCTGCTGATCGCCGGCGGCGATGCCCGGGCCGTGGTCCCTGATCGCCAGGAACACATAGTTTCCCGCGCTCAGGAAATCGTCGCCCTGAGCCTGAGCGTGGGTGCCGACCTCGATCTCCACGACCCCGCCGCCGGGCATGGCCTCGCGGGCGTTGAGCAGCAGGTTGTGGATCACCTGGATGACCTGGGTGACGTCGACCTCGCAGGCAGGCACGCCGGCGTCGATACGCAGGTCGGCGCGGACATTGCTGCCGGAAATGACCAGGTCCATGGCGTCCCTGACCAGGTTGGGCAGGTAGACCACTTTTTTCACCGGGAAGCCGCCCTTGGAAAAAGTGAGCAGCTGCTGGGTCAGTCCGCTGGCCTTCAACGCGGCCTTCTCGGCTTTTTCCAGTATATTCCGCGACTTTTCATCCGTGGCTATTTTCCGCGCCACCGAGATATTGCCCAGGATGCCGGTCAGCATGTTATTGAAATCGTGGGCGATGCCGCCGGCCAGGACGCCGACCGATTCGATGTTCTTGGACTTGATGATCTCTTCTTCCATCCTTTTTCTTTCGCTGATGTCCAGGAAGATGCCGATAATGCCCAATATCTTTCCGGCGAAGAGGATGGGGGAGGCGATGATGTGCAGATCGAGCATCTGCCCGCTCTTGTTCCGGCGCCGGCCGTCGGCAAAGACCCGTTCGCCGCTGCGGGCCCTGAGGCTGAGGGAAAGGGCTTGCGGCAGGGTGTCGGCGGTGTTGATCCGCTCGGTCAGGCTGCAACCCTTGATCTCGTCCAGGGTGAATCCGAACAGGGACTGGAACTCCTGGTTCATGTCGCGCACGCGGTCTTTTTCGTCCAGGATGACGATGCCGGCGGGGATTATTTTAAAAAGGTTCTCGAAATACGACTTCTGGCGGTCGATCTCCTCGACGCTTTGCCTCACCTTGCTGCGCAGGATGGCGTTGAACACGACGAACAGGGCGATGATCGCCAGCACGGCGAGCAGGATCCACAGGTAATTCTCCGAGAGGAATATCAGCCGCTTCTGGAAAAAAGTCTGGCCGAACCAGTGCTCATAAGCCCGGTTCAGGCGCCCGCGCGGGTCGCGCTTGGCCTGGCGCAGATAGGCGTCCAATTGGGACGTAAACTGCGATTGGCGGGGATTGATGCCGAAGAACAGGGGCTCATGGTAATAGGAGCCGGGCATGACCTTGATCTTGGGGATGTTCGGCATGCTCTTCAGGATATGCGAAAGGCTGAAACGGCCGATGAAACCGGCATCGATGCTTTTCGCGCCCACGGCGCTTACGATCTGGATGAAACCGTCGTAAACGCTGAAGTCGCAGTCGATCCCTTGCAGCAGCAGGTCTTTCTTGAACAGGTCGGCGTAATGATCGCCGTTGACTATGCCGATGCGCTTGCCGTCAAGGTCGCTGAGCAGGGTGAAATTTTCCCCATCGCCGATGATGAGGTTCGACCAATCGATCAGGACCGATTCGGAATTGTAGCGCAGGAAGCGGCTCCTTTCCTGGTTGTAGGCGATGGGGGCGATCACGTCGATCTCGTCGCGCTTCAATTTGTCGAAGAGCTCATGAAAAGGGGCCTGGACGAATTGCAGGTCGATGCCGCGGCTGCGGGTAAAATCGCGGATGACATCGACGATGAAACCGGCCGGGACCCCGTCCTGGAGAAAAGTCATCGGCGGGTTTTCATAAATGCCCAGGCGCAGGGGTACATCCCGGGCCGGCAGGCCGGCGGCGACGAGCCAGGCGGCAAGCAAAAGCACGCTCTTTATTTTCATCTCAGGCCTTATAAATAAATTATATTGAAAAACCGTTAAAATGCAAACGCCGGGTTCCCCCGGGCTTGCCAGCGCACCGCCGTTTAACAAAAATAACGCTTGTGCTATAATCTGCGCCGAGGTAACGCATGAAGAAAGCAACCGCTTTTTTGATCCTGGCGCTTCTGGGCGCGAGCGTTTTTCCGGCCACCGCCAGCCCCGATTTTTCCCGGGCCATCGCCTACTTCCTGATCGGCGATCTCGATCTGGCCAGGAAGAACCTGGACGCCCATTTCAACCTGCGTCCGCAGCCGACCATCAAGCTCGGCTTCGTCCTGCTGCTGCAGGATGAGAAATGGGAAGCCACGAAAAAATTCCGCGATTACCTGGAAAGCGACCACCGCTCACTGGAGGCTCTCACCGGCATCAGCCTGGCCACCGCCGACATGAAAAATTCCCTGGCCATCGACAATTTGAACAAAGTACTGCGCATGAACCCGGGTTACGCTCCGGCCTACCTGGCCCTGGGCAACGAGTACGCGCTGCGCAACAATTTTCCCGCCGCCGAGGAGTATTTCAATAAAAGCCTGCAGTACGGCGCCATCCCGGAATTCAAGATATTATTGGCCGAACTGTATTTGAAATCCGCCCAGGCGCAAAAGGCTTTCGACCTGATCCGCCCCGAAGCCGACCGCGTTCCGGGCAACTATTACTACTCGCTCCTGGCCGCCAAGGCCTGCCTGAAGCTGGACGGCTGCCAGGAAACCACCATGTATATCGAACGGGCCATGAATGCCAAGCCCGGTTCCCGCGAGGCCCAGCTGTTGCAGGCCCGCCACCTGCTGAAGACCGGCGATTTGCGCAAGGCCAAGACGCTGCTGGCCAAGCTGAAATTCGACCGTTACAATCCTGAATACGCCTTGACCTTCGCCGAGGTCCTGCTGCAGTTGAAGGACCGCGACGCGGAAAAATACCTGTACGAAGTGTTTTCGCAAGGACAATGGCAGCCGGTGGTCAACAAGCTCCTGGGACTGCTCCATTTGCGGAAAAAGAGCGCCAATGTCCAGAATTGGATCGACCGGGCCATTCTCAGCGGCCTGCCCGTCCCGGAGCTGCAAAGGGAATTCCCCGCTTCCTATAAATTCCCCGTTTTTCCCTCATTCCCGATTTTCGAGGTCAAAAAGCTCCAGTGGCTGGGAAACAGGCGCCTCCTGGTCGCCGGCAGCCTGAACAGCGGCGAGAAGGAAAAGCTTCTGGTCCTGGACGCCGGGTCGTTGAAAACCATCAAGGCCTTTGAATACGAAGGGAGCATCCAGGAGATATTCCCGTCGCCAAAATTGGACAAGGTCATTTTATCGACCACGGCCGCTGAGAACGAGAAGGTGTACCTCTACACCCTGTTCGCCGCCAACGACAACCTCAAGCTCAAACCGGTCGTGGGCTACGCCCTGAACATGCCGACGGTCCTGGTCGCGTTCAATGCGAGCGGCGACATGGCCTACGTCACCGACGGCAGCCTGCCCGACCTGGCATTCGCTTCGCCGTTCTCCGCCATATCCGCCTACGGCAGAAAGACCGGCGTCTATCCCGCCTATCCGTTCCCGGTGTTCAGCTACTCTTACGCCAGCGACCGCTGGAGCGAGATCAGGAAGCGGGAGGCCTTCAGCGGCGTCCCCCTGCCGGCCTTGCAGCAGTACCTGCAGGTCGCCACAGCCTACCAGAACAATTCGGAAGTGGCCCGGCTCCTGGAAAAAGGCAGGAACATCGACATCACGTCTTCCGAGGAAATGAAAATTCATTTCGGCGCCTCCCGCGACCACTTCCTCATCTATTTTTCCGACGTGAAAAACGCCTTCCAGGCCAAGGCCTACGACAAGCGCAGCAACAAGCTGCTGCCGTTCGACGAGACCATGTTTCTCGGTGAAAAATATTATTCCGACCTTGAGATCGTGGCCTTTCACCCCGGAAAACACGAGATCCTGGTGCGGACCCGGGACAAGGAAAAAAACCTGGTCCTGTTCAACTACCGGTCGATGCTCTATAAAAAGATCGGCGGCAACGTGCTGGCGGCCGCGGTCAGCCCGGACATGAATTTCGTCTACGCGCTCGCCGAACGCAACAAATACTTCTATTTCAGCGACACCAACCTCGAGATCATCCGCTTGGCGCCCTATGACCGGAGCAAGATCGATTCCCGTCGCGACCTGAACGCCGTCGTCGACTGCAGCGATCGCGCCGCGGTTTATTTTTCGACTTACAACGGCGAACTGCTGAAGCTGGACGAGTCGGGGAAATTTTCCCGGCGCCAGGTATCGCTCGCCGGCGCCGTCCATCAGCCCTCCCCGGACAAGCGCAAGGCCGCGGCCTTCATCAACGGCCGCCTCTACGTGCTGGACTGGATGGATTAAAACGGCGGCCCCGGCACCAGGCGGAGTCCATGTCGACGCGCAGCGGTTTCAAGGCGGTTAAATACTTTTGCGGCCTGATCTTCAGCCAGAACCGGGCCGCCGCCCTGGCGACCGGCATGCTGCAGGACGCCATCGCCGCGGTCGAGAACAGCTCCGCGGTCATCCCTTTCACCGCCACCGAGTATTACCGGTCGGAAATGGGGGAGCCCCTGTTCCGGCAGTTCGTGTCGTTCAAGGGCTTGCTGCCACCGGAAAGGCTGCCGGAGTTCAAGATCGGCGCCATGGAGCTGGAAGCGCGGCTGGCTGAGAACGGGCGGCGCCTGGTGAACCTGGATCCGGGCTACATGTCCGAAGCCAACATCATCATCGCCACCGCCAAGAACCATTACCACCGCGTTCCCTTAAGCGACGGCGTCTATGCCCATATCGAGTATGTGCTCAAGGACGGCAGGCTCAATTTCCTGCCCTGGACCTACCCCGATTTCCAGACCCCCGCCTACCTTGATTTTTTCAAGAGCCTGCTGGAGAGTTTCAAAAGGGAAAAACGGGCTCAATCCGCGAAACGCTGAAAATACGCAGCGGTCGGGCCGCTTACTGGGAGGCGCCGACCGCCCTGGCGGGCTCAGGGTCCCGGTTGTAGATGGAAGAATTCACCTTGGCGACATAGCCGTTGTTGTTGTACTTGTAGCCGTTGTTGTACAAAAAAAGCGCCCGGTGCATGTTGCCGCCGGCGATGTCCTGGTATTGCTTGAGGATACGCAGCCCCAGGTCGATGTTGTATTCGACATCGAAGATCCTGCTCTTGTCGATCTTCAGTTCGTCTTTCCAGACCGCGTAGTGGACCTGCATCAGGCCGTAGGCGCCGACCGCGGAAACGGCCTGGGGATTGAAGGCGCTCTCCACCTGGATGACCGAAAGCACCAGGTTGGGGTGGAAGCCGTAACGCCGGCTTTTCTGGTAGGCGACATCGACGATGCGGGCGAAGTCGGGGAATTTTTTCTGGAAGGTGGCGTTCTTGTATTCCAGAAGTTCGACGCGCTCGTATTTTTTCTCGTTGGCCATCTGCTCCAGGTTCAACTGCAGCAGCTGTCCCTGCATGGCGCTCAACTGCGTCCCCAGGAAACGGATATGGGCCAGGCTGCGTTCGTAATTGCGGTTGGATTGGAACATCTGCGCCAGCAGCGAACCCACGGCAAGGACGGCCAGGAACGACAGCGCCGCGGCGAACTTTTTAACCGGATTTTTTTGCATCATGTGCCACCTGCTCGGAAAGCCCGAATATTGTAATGTTATGAAAACAAAAAAGCAAGCCCCGACGGCAAAACAGTTTTCCGGACTAAAAAGATAAAATTTTGGGCGCTTGGACGCGAAAAGCCGTATAACAGATTTTCGGTGACCCAGCCTATTGCTTCGTTTGGCATCAGGGTCGCTGAGCTGGAGGCATCATGAGACGATCGGTTGTTTTCGCCATGTTATTGCTGGCTGTTTTCGCGCTGAACGGGGCCGCGGCCGCCGACCAGGGGCTCAGCGGTTCCTGGGAAGGCGCGATCCAGATCATGGGCCAGGAACTCAAGATCATCGTCCATTTCAGCGAGGCCGACGGGGCCCTGAAAGCGACGCTGGATATCCCGCAACAGATGGCCGTGGGGCTGCCCCTGAGCCAGGTGAAGCGGGAAGCGGATAAAGTTCACTTCGAACTGGTCGCCGGCCCGGGCATCGCCATCTTCGACGGCGCCGTCGCCGCCGACGTGATCCAGGGCGATTTCCTGCAGGCCGGGATCAAAGGGTCATTCAAGGTCGCGCGGCAGGCGGCCAAGCCGGAAGCCGCCGCCATGGTGCCTGAAAAGAGCGAGCCTCTTCCCTACAAGGCGGAAGAGGTCGCGCTGACAAGCGGCACGGTCAAGCTTTCCGGCACCCTCACCATCCCCGAGGGCCCCGGACCGTTCCCGGCCGTGATCATGATCACCGGCAGCGGTACCCAGAACCGCGACGAGGAGGTCTTCGGCTTCAAGGTGTTCCGGCTCATCGCCGACCACCTCACCCGCCAGGGGATCGCCGTGCTGCGCTGCGACGACCGCGGGCTCGGCTCCCAGGCGGGGTTCGGGCTCGATACCTCGGCCGACTTTGCTTCCGACGTGGTCGCCCAGGGCGCCTTTCTCCGCGGCCGCCCGGAGATCGATCCGCGGCGGGTGGGGCTGTTCGGCCACAGCGAGGGCGGGATCATCGCCCCCATGGCCAACCAAAAAAGCCCGTTCACCTTCATGGTGCTCATGGCCGGCACCGCG